>Ga0070732_10000614_pt1 | contig 21599 bp, 14 predicted proteins | sample Coa_R1_5_FD_66449 | JGI IMG/M metagenome (GOLD analysis project Ga0070732, IMG submission 66449) | Surface soil microbial communities from Centralia Pennsylvania, which are recovering from an underground coalmine fire - Coalmine... | ecosystem: Environmental > Terrestrial > Soil > Unclassified ... | reverse complement strand
CAGGTCAAAGAGTCTGAGCGCTGCCTTGAGCCGCTCAATCCACCAGGAAAAACCGGTTTTCTTCAGCCTGTCCCAGTCGTAGATCGGATTGCCCCAAAGTTGACCGGTGGCGCTGAAATAATCGGGTGGGACTCCGCCCACCACCATCGGCATCCGGCGTTCATTGAGCAGGAATAGCTCTGGTTGTGCCCATACTTCGACGGAATCGAGGGCAACATAAATCGGTAAATCGCCAATAAGCTGTACCCCGGCCTTCCTGGCGTGTTCGCGCATTTGCTGCCACTGATGAAAGAAGAGGAATTGGCCAAACCGATGAATTTCGATTTCCTCGGCCAAGTTTGCCGCTTTGTCTCTCAATTTCTTTTCGTCGTGGAAAGCGAGCGGTTCCGGCCATTGCCACCAGGCCTCACCCTGGAAAGAATCCTTGATGGCGGCAAAGAGAGCGAACTCGTCCAGCCACCAGGCATTATCCGCTCGGAAGGAATCGTACTCCGACTGCAAGCTTCTCGCTTCACCGGCCCTAAAACGTTCCCAGGCGCGGCGCACGAGATTACGTTTTCGTGGCACCACTTCATCGTAGATGACGGGGCCATCGGGCAGTTCGCATTCACTGACCGTTTGGTTGCTCGCCAGGTCTTGTTCTGTCAATCGCTCCGGGCTAATCAGGTTCAAATTGCCGGCAAATGTCGAAGGAGATTGATACGGCGAATCCCCGTAGCCGGTTGGCCCAACCGGGAGCATTTGCCACCAGGTTTGCTCTGCGCGAGCAACCTTTTCTATCCATCCCATGCAGGCTGGGCCGAGATCGCCGATGCCAAAAGGGCCCGGTAAACTGGTCGGATGCAACAAAACGCCGGAACTACGGAAAATGATTCGATCGGAAGTCATGGACTGCCTCCGATGAGGTGAGCCGAATCATTCGAGCTGAAAATCGCTATACAAATCACCTCAATGTCATTGTATCGCACCTGACTGATGGTTGTCTCGTTTGTATCATTAACTTCAGAAGAATTGCCGTTGCCCCGACAGCAACATTGCTCATTTCTCCGGCCCGGGTCACGACTTTGCTTGCGACCGGAATTAAGCTGAAATCGGGCCCCAAACCACACGATGTGTCTTCCTTGGGTTGCAGATATGTCAGATCGCGATGCGCAGTGGTACAAAGACGCCATTCTCTACGAAGTTCACGTACGCGCATTTCATGACAGCGACGGCGATGGCTACGGCGATTTTCGCGGCCTGACCGAAAAGCTGGATTATTTGGAAGACCTGGGCGTAACGGCCATCTGGGTGCTTCCGTTTTATCCGTCGCCGTTGAAGGATGACGGCTACGACATTGCAGATTATACGAGTGTCCACCCGCAGTACGGCAACCTGGAGGACTTCCAGAATTTCCTCACCCAAGCCCATCATCGTGGCATCCGCGTAATCACCGAATTGGTGCTCAATCACACGTCGGATCAGCATCCCTGGTTTCAGCGCGCCCGCCATGCTCCGCCCGGCAGCGTGGAACGGAACTTTTACGTCTGGAGCGACGATCCGGAAAAGTATCGAGACGCTCGCATCATCTTCAAGGACTTCGAGCCGTCGAATTGGTCGTGGGACCGCGTCGCCAAGCAATACTACTGGCACCGCTTCTACGCCCATCAGCCCGATTTGAATTACGATAACCCGGCCGTGTGGGACGCGATATTTCCGCTTGTCGATTTTTGGATGGACATGGGGGTGGACGGCATGCGTCTCGATGCCGTGCCCTACCTGTACGAACGCGAAGGCACCAATTGCGAAAACTTGCCCGAGACGCACGAATTCCTGAAGGCCTTGCGGAAACACATTGATGAGCGCTACAAGGACCGCATGTTCCTGGCAGAGGCAAACCAGTGGCCCGAGGATGCGGTCGCGTATTTCGGCAACGGCGACGAATGCCAGATGGCGTTTCACTTTCCGGTCATGCCCCGGCTTTTTATGGCGCTGCATCAGGAAGACCGTTTTCCGATCCTGGATATTCTCGCGCAAACGCCGCCGATTCCCGACAATTGCCAGTGGTGCATGTTCCTGCGCAATCATGATGAACTCACCTTGGAAATGGTGACCGACGAAGAGCGCGACTACATGTACCGAGCTTATGCCGAAGACCGGCATGCGCGCATCAATTTGGGCATTCGTCACCGGCTGGCGCCGCTGCTGAAGAATGACCGGCGGCGGATCGAACTCATGAACGCACTGCTCTTCTCCATGCCCGGGACGCCGGTCATCTATTACGGCGATGAGATTGGCATGGGCGACAACATTTTCCTGGGCGACCGCAACGGCGTGCGCACGCCGATGCAGTGGTCGGGCGATCGTAATGCGGGCTTCAGCCGCGCGAACCCGCAGCGACTCTATTTGCCGGTGATCATCGACCCGGAATACCATTACGAAGCGGTCAACGTCGAAGCGCTGCAAAACAACCCGAACTCACTCTTGTGGTGGATGAAACGCTTAATCGCACTGCGCAAACGTTTCCCTGCGTTCGGCCGCGGGACGATGGAATTCATGCGTTCCAGCAATCCAAAGGTACTGGCCTTCGTTCGCAAGTATCTCGATAGCCGGATTCTGGTGGTTGCCAATCTCTCCCGCTTTGTGCAATTCGCGGAACTGGACCTTCAGGAATTTGCCGGCGTGGCGCCGGAAGAGGTCTTCGGCCGAACTCCGTTTCCTCGGATTGGCGAGCAATCGTATTCCCTGTCGCTGGGTCCGCACGGCTTCTATTGGTTCGCGCTGCCGGTGCCGGAAGGGCCGCGGCCCGTCCTGGTTGGTTCAAGCGTTACCGCGGGTGCGCCGGCGCTTCCCATTCTGCCCAGCGAGCGGCCGATCGGCGAGCGGTTCGTACGCGCCCTTTGGGATGAGTTGGAAGCGGTGTTGCCGACTTACCTTTCCCGGCACGTTCCGGTTTCTGGCAGTGCGACCGTGACGGCGGCGCGGATTTTGCAAGCTTACCCGTTCAGCCCTGGGGAAGCCGCGGTCTGGCTCTTGTTCGTGCGGTTCGAATTCCGCGAAACCGCGCCGGAATTGATGACCCTGTCACTGGCATTTGTTCCCGACGATGGGCTGCACGAACTGGCGATTCCGTTGAGTGAAGCCGGTGTCGCCCGAGTGCCGGGCCCCGTGCCGGGCGTTCTATGCGATTCCCTTACCGTACCCTGGTGCGCCCGCTCGCTGTTGCGGGCAATCCTTTCGGGCAGGACGCGATTGGTGGACGGCGGGGAACTGGTTTCGTCGCCCCTTATGCGAACCTCGCGCGACGAAATAGAAGCGCTGGATTCGTTACCAGTCACGGTGCATGCGATCGATCGGAACCATCTGTCCGTGCGCTTTGGCGAGTCGTACGTGCTGAAAGTATTCCGCCGCCTCGAAGAGGGGGCAAACCCGGATTTGGAGATTGGCCGGTTTTTGGCTCAACAAGGTCAATTTACCGGCAGCGCGCCATTAGTGGGTTACATCGAGTTTCGTCGCCGCGGCGGAACCGAGCCAACCACGCTTGCGGTTGTGCACCGCTATGTTCCTAACAACGGGACCGCCTGGCAATTCACCCAGGATGAATTGAGCCGCTATTTCGAGCGCGTGGCGGCGCTGCCGCGTGAACAACCGCCGCAAGCGCCCAGTCAGTTGCCTATCATCGGTCCAATACCGCCGGATAATAACGACGGCAAATGGCCCGAGTTGGTGGGTGGTTTCCTGGAATACGTGCGCTTGCTTGGCCGGCGCACTGCCGAAATGCACCTGGCCCTCACGGCGAATCGCGCATCCAACGACTTCGCTCCCGAACCATATGGTAAACTGCTTCAGCGCTCCATGTACCAATCGCTGCGCAATCTGACGGGCCGGCTGCTTCGGCGCTTGAGCCAGGAAATCCGCTCCCTGCCCGATGTGGCGCGACCGATGGCAGTTCGTTTGCTGAAGCTCGAAGATGGACTGCTCAAGCGCTTTCGCTCGGTATTGGTTTCCGGCTTGGGCGGGTTTGCTATCCGGTGCCACGGCGATTATCACCTGGGGCAATTGCTGTATACGGGCAAAGATTTCATTATCTCGGATTTCGTAGGTGAGATCGCGCGCACGGTAGGCGAGCGCAGGGTGAAGCGCTCGCCGCTGCGCGACGTTGCGGGAATGATCCGGTCCTTTGACTATTGCGTGCAAACAGTATTACTCGGCCTGGCGAACTACAAGGGGCGAGCCCAGGCGGTAATTCGAGCCGAAGACCAGCCCATGCTGGCCCCCTGGGCGGAGACGTGGTACAACCGGGTGTCACGAGAGTTTGTGTCCGCTTATATGGTCCCTGTTGGACAGAGCAAACTGTTGCCGCCTGCCGAGGAAGCGCGCCGCGCGCTGCTGGAGGTATTACTGTTGGAACGAGCGCTGCAAGAAGTCGATGCGGAGTTATCCGCACGCTCGGACCTCGTGGTAATTCCCTTGCGTGGGGCCGTGCAGTTGTTGGAAGGCAACATGAGTGGGAATCCGTAATCGGCCGCACGAAGCGCGAAACGACTAGACCTTCTGCGGGAGTGGTTATGGAACGCTATGTCTGTATTCACGGTCACTTTTATCAGCCGCCACGGGAAAACCCGTGGCTGGAGCTGGTGGAACTTCAAGATTCGGCTTATCCCTACCACGACTGGAATGAGCGGATCACCGCCGAGTGTTATGCGGCCAATTCCGTGGCCCGCATTCTGGAAGCCAGTGGCCGCATCGCGCGCCTGGTAAACAACTATGCGCGCATCAGCTTCAATTTCGGCCCGACCCTTCTGTCGTGGCTAGAAGAGAAGTCGCCCGATGTGTATCGCCGCATCCAAGAGGCTGATCGCGATAGCCGTGAACATTTTTCCGGCCATGGTTCGGCCCTGGCGCAGGTTTACAATCATGTGATCATGCCGCTAGCCGATCGCATTGACAAGGTAACGCAAGTGGTGTGGGGAATTCGTGACTTCCGCAAGCGCTTCGGACGCGAACCGGAGGGTATGTGGCTAGCGGAGACGGCCGTCGATCTGGAAACGCTGGATGTGCTGGCCGAATATGGCATTCGCTTTACCATTCTGGCCCCGCATCAAGCAGCGCGCGTGCGGCCGCGCGGCCAGCAAGAGTGGCACGATGTGACCGGCGCGAAGATCGACCCGTCCATGGGGTACGTGCAGGAATTGCCATCGGGCCGGTCGATCAACCTGTTCTTTTACGATGGTCCCATCTCCCGTGCAGTTGCGTTTGAGCACATTCTCGCTAATGGCGAGACCTTCGCGAAGCGGTTGATCGCGGGCTTTTCGGAGGTCCGAACCTGGCCGCAAATGGTCCATATTGCCACCGACGGCGAATCCTACGGCCACCATCATCCGCACGGCGACATGGCATTGGCGTTCGCGCTGAACCAGATCGAGTCCAATGCGGATGTCAAGTTGACGAATTACGGTGAGTTTCTGGAGCGCCATTCGCCCCAGTGGGAGGTGCAAATACACGAAAACACTTCCTGGAGTTGCGCGCATGGCATTGAGCGTTGGCGTTCGAATTGCGGCTGTAATTCCGGTCGCCCGCGCTGGACGCAGAACTGGCGCGAGCCGTTGCGCCAAGCGCTCGACACGTTGCGCGACGCCATTCGGCCCGAATTTGAACGGCACGCGGGCGAGTTGTTGAAGGATCCATGGGCCGTGCGCAACGATTACGTGGAGGTAGTCCTGGACCGACGGCGCGAGAACGTGGACCATTTTCTGGAAAGGCACGCGCGCAAGACACTGTCGGCCACCGAGCAAACGAGAGTGTTGAAGCTGCTGGAAATGCAACGGCACGCATTGCTTATGTACACCAGTTGCGGCTGGTTCTTTGACGAGATTTCCGGCATCGAAACGGTGCAAGTTTTGATGTACGCCGGCCGCGTGCTCCAACTTGCGGAAGACGTATTCGGCATCACCCTGGAGCCCATGTTCCTCGAAAAACTGGCCGCAGCGCCGAGCAATTTGCCCGGAATGCATAAAACCGGAAAAGAAGTCTATGAGAAAAACGTTCGGCCCGCGCAGGTGCAATGGAAGAATATGGCGGCACACGTGGCGGTTAGTTCCGTGTTTGAGCCGGTGCACGACGTCATGCGCGCCTTTGCCTGTGAGGTGACCACGAAGGATTCGCGAATTCTGGAAGCCGGTCGATTTCGGCTCTCAATGGGCCACGCGATTTTGATGTCGGACATTACCCATGATTCCTTCGACTTTGCCTATGCCGCACTGCATCTGGGCGACCACAACGTCAATGCCGGCGTCAAAGAGTTTCTTGGCGACGAAGCCTACCAGACCTGCTTATCGGAGTTGACCGAAGCGTTTAGCCGGGTCGACGTGCCGCAGATACTCCGCCTCATCGAGAAATACTTTGGCGAATCGACGTATTCGGTGGCTTCGTTGTTCCGCGATCTGCAGCGGCACGTGCTACGGCAACTGCTGCGCGCCGGCCTGAACGACATCATGGATACGTATCACCGGAATTTGCAACAGAACCTCCCGCTCATGCGCTTCCTGAGACACTTGTCGGTGCCGTTGCCGCTGCCCATGCAGTCACTTGCGCAGGTCAGTTTCAACAGCGACTTGCGCGCCGCGCTGCGCGAGGAGCAACCGGACTTCGAACAGATCCGCGCCCTGGCCCACGATGCGGAAGAATGGGAAGTGAAGCTCGACGCACAAGGCCTTGGCTATCGATTCACGCAGATGCTTGAAAGCGCGGCCCGCCAGTGGCGCGAAAAGCCGGCGGATTTCGAACGGATGACGGGCCTGTCTAAGGCCGTGGATCTGGTGAATGACTTGCCGTTCGAGCCCAACCTTTGGTTCCCCCAGAACGTCTACTTCGACGTGGCGGCCGACGCGTTTTTGGCGCAAATCGAAGCGGCTCGCGACGGGGAAGAATCAGCCCGCTCCTGGATCGACGCCTTTTTGGCCCTGGGAGAAAAGCTGCAGATTGATGTCGAATTGCTAAAAAAAAAACAGTCTGAACTAACGTCCCGGCCGACCGTCGAAGCGCTGGTCCGTGAGTTGATTACCCAGCGCCATGTTCCCACGGCGACCTATCGCTTGCAACTCAACCGCTCATTTCCCTTCCCGGCAGCCACTGACGTGGTGCCCTATCTGGCTGAACTCGGTGTCAGCGATGCCTATATCTCTCCAGTTTTGCAAGCGCGCCCGGGCAGCCCGCATGGCTATGACATCTGCGACCATTCGCAGATTAGTTCCGACTTGTGCGGCGAGGAGGGCATGGCGCGCTTTTCGGCCGCCTTGCGCGAGCGGGGCATGGGCATTGTTCTCGACGTGGTCGCCAATCACATGGCGGTGAATCACCCGTGCAACGCCTGGTGGACCGACGTATTGGAGAACGGCGCCAGTTCGCGCTTTGCCCATTTCTTCGACATCGACTGGCAGCCCGTAAACCCGGATCTCAATCATAAGGTGCTGCTGCCGGTTCTCGGCGAACAATACGGCGCCACGCTGGAATCCGGAAAGCTGCGGCTCCTATATGAGAACGGCTCGTTCGTCGTCACTTATTATGATGCGCGATTCCCAGTTGCGCCCCGCACCTACACGGAGATTCTCAATGCGCGTCTGGAGTCGCTGACCAAGCGGCTCGGCGAGGACCATGAGCACCTGCTCGAATATCGCAGTATCATCACGGCCCTCGGTTATTTACCGCCGCAAACGCGGCTGTCTACGGAGCGTCAGAGCGAGCGCTACCGCGAGCTGGCCATTATCAAGCGCCGCCTTGCCACCCTGGTCGCGGCCAGCCCTGAGGTGCAGGGGGCGGTCGAGTCGGCCGTGGAGCTTTACAATGGCAAGCTCGGCTTTCCCGACAGTTTCAACCCGTTGGATCATTTGCTGAATCAGCAGTCGTATCGTCTGGCGTTCTGGCGCGTCGCCACGGATGAGATTAATTATCGCCGGTTTTTCGATGTGAACGAACTGGCGGCAGTGCGCGTCGAATTCCCCGACGTATACGCGGCTACACACGTAGTGCTACGGCGACTGCTTGCCGAAGGCAAGGCGCGCGGACTGCGTGTCGATCACCCAGACGGGCTATACACTCCCGCGAAATACTTCCGTGACTTGCAGGAAGACTTCACCGTTGACGCGGTGCGTGTGAAAGTCGGGCCGAGTTATCCCGAAGCGCGCTTGCGAGCCGAAGTAGCGGCCGCTCTCGGAGCACCACACGCGGGGCGATTCCAGCCCCTCTATGTGGTCGCCGAAAAAATCCTGGGGGAAAATGAACCACTTCCCACCCAATGGGCTGTGGATGGCACCACGGGGTACGACTTTTTGAACGCGCTGAATGGTGTCTTCGTCGCTTCGGAAAACGTCGCCGAGATTGACCATATTTACACTGCTTCCACCGGGCAGTCCGCCGCCTTTGCGCCGGTCGTTCGCGCCTGCAAGCAAATCATCATGCGGGTGGCCATGGCCAGTGAAATTAACACGCTCAGCCATCAGTTGGATCGACTCACCGAACGGAATCGGCGCTACCGCGACTTTACGCTAAGCAGCTTGCGCGCCGCCTTGCGGGAATTCATAGCCTGCCTCGGCATTTATCGCACCTATACGACGGCGAACGGCCTGGTGTCCGACCGCGACCGGCGATTTGTCGAAACCGCCGCCGAAGAAGCGAAGCAGCTAAACCCGCGCACTGCCGAGGCGGTATTTGATTTCATTCGTGACATTGTCTTACTCCGCAATCTCGACCAGTTCCCAAATCAAGATCGAAGCGCGATCATCGACTGGGTCATGCGCTTTCAACAAGTGACCGGGCCGATCATGGCCAAGGGCATTGAAGACACGGCCTTTTACGTATACAACCGGCTGCTCTCTTTGAACGAAGTGGGCGGTTACCCGGACCGATTCGGAACCATTGTGGAGGAATTTCATCGGCAAAATCAGGACCGGGCCGCGCGATGGCCCAACGCCATGCTCGCCACTACGACCCATGATACCAAGCGCAGCGAAGATGTGCGGGCGCGGATCAACGTGCTCTCCGAGTTGCCGAACGAGTGGGGCAGGGTGGTCCACTACTGGATGGAATTGCTGAAAAACGCGTTGAGTGAGGTCGATGGGCAACCGGCGCCATCCGCGAATGATCAGTACAAGTTTTTTCAAAATCTCCTCGGCATCTGGCCGGCCTTGACGCCCACGCCGGAAGAATTGGCCTCTCTCGAACAACGCATGCTGACCTACATGGAGAAGGCCACCAAGGAAGCGAAAGAGCATACCAGCTGGATCAATCCCGATTTGGATTATGACGCCGCCGTACAGCGATTCGTGATGGCTGCATTCGTGGGCCCATTGCCGGATAACCGCTTCCTGGCCGAAGTTAGCGGATTCGCTCAGCGCGTTGCTTTCTTCGGACGCTTCAACTCCCTGGCACAAGTGGTCTTCAAGCTTACGTCGCCGGGAGTACCGGATATTTACCAAGGGAACGAACTCTGGGATTACAGCTTGGTCGATCCCGATAATCGCCGCCCTGTCGATTTTGGCGTCCGCCGCGCGCTGCTTGAAACACTGCGACCTGCGCTCGAGGGCCAGCGAGAGAATCTCGCCGCATTCGTTGCCGACCTTCTCCGGAACGCACTTGACGGCCAGATTAAGTTGTATTTGACGGCGCGGTTGCTCCGCTATCGAGCGCAACTGCGCACAGTCTTTCGGGATGGGCAATACACCGCGCTTCAGGTATCGGGAAAGCAAGCGTTTGGCGTCTGCGCGTACCGTTGGCGGCACGATAACAAGAGCACCATCGTGGCCGGTTGCATTCGCCCCGCAACAGTAACCGCCGGACGTGAGCTTGCACCTATCGGGCCAGATATCTGGTCCGACACGTTTCTGCAAATTGAGGATTTATCGCCGGATACACTTTGGCGGAATGTGTTAACGGGCGAAGAAATCAAGAGTCAACAAGCCGGAACCGCGATCAGACTCTGGATGAAGGACGTATTCGCGGCGCTGCCGGTGGGGGTGTTGGAGAGCAAGTGAATCGCGGATAGCCCAGGTACTTCCGTCCCTGGGCTTTCCGTAAATCACACACTATTCCACAAGCGAATCACCGGCCGCGATTTGTCATGCTCGTAGCCCAGCGCGCTTAGGCTTCCCGTGCCAAGATAAAAAAGCCGTGCTTCCGCCGGTTCGAAGCCAAGCCAGCGCGCGGTGATCACACGGAGAATGTGCCCACTTGAAAAGAGCAGCACATTGCCTTCGATGGGGCGCACGCGGGTCAAGACACGATCGGCGCGGATACCAACCTCTTCCGGCGACTCGCCGCCGGGGCAGCCGTCGCGAAAAAGAAACCAGGTCGGGCGTTCTTTCAAGATGTCCACCAGCCGTCGGCTTTCGTACTGGCCGTAATCCCATTCCATGAGATCGGGATCGCGCTCGGCCACAGTTCCGAAGCCCGCCAGTTCGCAAGTCCGGACGGCGCGCTGGAGCGGACTGGTGAACACTTTCGCAAACTCGCTGCCCCGCAAACGCTCCTTCAACGCCAGCGCGTCGCGCTCACCCCGCTCGGTCAACGGCAGGTCTCGGCGGCCCGTATGCTGGCCGGTCAGGCTCCACGCCGTTTCGCCGTGCCGGACCAGGTAGATCTGCGGAAGTGTCTCGTTCATGTTCGGCTTCTTCAGAACGGGGGTTACCACCAAGGCAGGTCATTCTAACTAAGATAATCTTTTTGGAGCGTATCGAGGAGTTCATAAACGAAAGGAGTCCTCGGTCATGAAAAACGCGTTTCGCAAATTCGCCGAACTGGTAGCATATTGGGCGGCCACACCGTGGGCATTTTTGCTCGCGGTTCTTGTCGTGCTAATATGGGCCGCTAGCGGTCCACCGCTTAAATACTCCGGGCGCTGGGAACTGACGATTAATAGCATTACCACGATCATTACTTTTCTCATGGTGTTTATCATCCAGAACACTCAGAACCGTGACTTCAAAGTTCTGCAAATCCAGGTGGGCGAGTTGGTGCGCGCATTGCGGTATGCCCATCGCGGTTTAATCGATATCCAGGAACTTTCCGATGACGACTTGCTGCGTCTGGAACAAGCGCTGCGCCGCGTGCGCGGCCATGATTCGGTGGATGAGATGATCCGATCAATGGAAAACGGCGTCCGATAGATTAAGCGCTTTTCGCGAAAGCGGCGTTTGCGAGTTTCAATACCCCTCGGCGGCGCCTTCAATCACTGGATTGTGCCAGCCACCGCGCGGTAGAATCTGTTGTTCGACCTCCGTCGGGCCCCAAGTGCCCGGTTCGTATTCATGAATTGGCGTGCCGGCTTTCAGCACCGGGTCGACGATACGCCAGGCTTCTTCCACGGAATCTTCGCGCGCGAACTGTGTTTGATCGCCGCGGAGGGCATCGCCCAGCAGCCGCTCGTACGGGTTTATTTCTGGTCCGAGCGCCTGCCGGCTGGCGATCATTTCGACCGGTTCGCCATCGATCCGTTCGCCCGGCGCCAGCGCCGTGGCGCCGAGCGCGATCACCATCTCGGGGTTGATCCGCAAGCGCAAATAATTCCGCTTGAGATTCAGGCCTTGGTACATAGTGGGCGGCCGGCAAAGCCGCACCAGAACCTCGGCACACGTGACCGGAAGTTGTTTGCCGGTGCGGATGTAAACCGGCACGCCGCGCCAACGCCAGGAATCGATTTCCAATTGGAGAGCCGCGTACGTCTCGACTTGTGAATTCGGCGCAACGCCTTTCTCTTGGCGGTACCCCTTGAACTGGCCGCGTATGAGATCTTTCGCCTCGATGGGCGGGATGGCCTTCAGAATCTTCGCCTTTTCATCACGAATCGAATCGCTATCGGTGCGCACCGGCGGCTCCATCGTCAGGTTGACGAGTACTTGAAACAAGTGATTTTCCACGACGTCGCGGATGGCGCCCACGCTGTCGTAAAAGGCCCCACGCCCCATGACGCCAAAGTTCTCGGCCATTGTAATTTGTATATTTTCGACGTAATTTCGGTTCCAAAACGGCTCGAGGAACGAATTTGCGAAGCGAAAGAACATCACGTTGTGAACGGCCCGCTTGCCCAGGTAATGGTCGATGCGGTAAATCGTGCTTTCGGTGAAGGTCGCGAGCAGAATCTGGTTGAGTTTCTTCGCGGATTCGAGATCGCGGCCAAACGGCTTTTCGACCACAACGCGCGCGCCGTGGGCGCAACCGGATTTCGCCAGTTGTTCGACCACCAAGCCAAAAAGGTTGGGTGGAATCGCCAGGTAGTGAGTCGGGTGTTTCGCGCTGCCGAGCTGTTGCCGGAGTGCCTGAAAGGTGGCCAAATCATGGTAATCGCCATCAACATACCGTAGCAGCGAACAAAGTTTGTCGAACGCACCGGGGTCCATGCCGCCGTGTTTTTCAAGGCTGTCCTTTGCCCGTGCCTTGAACTGCTCCAGATTCCAGCCTGCCTTGGCCACACCGATGATCGACACGTTCAATTGACCCCGCTGAATCATGCCTTGGAGGGCGGGAAAGATCATTTTGTAGGCGAGATCGCCGGTAGCTCCAAAGAAGACGAACGCATCCGAAGAGGGCATGGTCATGGCGTCTCCGTTGCAAGGGTCCAGGGGCCAGAGTCCCTGGACCACAGGTTCTTATTTCCCCGCTTGCTTCTCTAAATGCCCGCCAAACTCGAAGCGCATCGCGGAAAGAATCTTGTCGGCGAAGTCGGCGTCGCCACGAGAAGCAAAGCGCTCATACAGGGCCGTCGTGAGGACAGGGGCCGGCACCGCTTCGTCGATGGCCGCTTTTATCGTCCAGCGCCCTTCACCGGAATCGGAAACGCGGCCGGAAAATTGCAATAGCTTCGGATCTGCCAGCAGGGCGGTGGCTGTGAGATCGAGCAGCCAGGAAGCGATCACGCTGCCGCGCCGCCAGACTTCCGCAATGTCGGGCAGATTCAACTCGTACTGGTAGAGTTCGGGGTCGCGCAAGGGTGTGGTTTCGGCGTCAGCAGCGCGCTTTTCGCTGCCGATGTTGGCTTCGCGCAGAATGGCCATGCCTTCGGCGTACGCAGCCATCACGCCGTACTCAATGCCGTTGTGCACCATCTTCACAAAATGCCCCGCGCCGCTTGGGCCGCAATGTAGATAGCCCTTTTCAGCAGTCCCGCCGACTTTTTCGCGCCCCGGAGTGCGCGAAATAGTGCCGGTGCCTGGCGCGAGTGCCTGAAAAATCGGATCCAGCCGCTGCACTGCTTTTTCGGGACCGCCGATCATCAGGCAATAGCCGCGTTCGAGGCCCCAAACACCACCGCTGGTGCCCACATCCAGATAGTTGATTTTTCGCGACTCTAATTCCTTGGCCCGACGAATGTCGTCGACGTAATAGGAATTGCCGCCATCGATGAGAGTGTCGTCCGGCTCCAGGTGCGGCGCAAGGCCCGCAATCGATTCATCCACCACCGCGGCCGGCACCATCAGCCAGATGGCCCGCGGTTTGCGCAGATTTTGCACAAAGTCCGCCATTGAGCCGGCCCCCTTGGCTTTTTCCTTCACCATGGCTTCCACGGCCTTCGGCGACATGTCAAAAACAACACACTCATGCCCGGCCTTCAGCAACCTTCGCACCATGTTGGCGCCCATTCGCCCAAGCCCGATCATTCCCAGTTGCATGGCTGGTTCCTCGCGTTGGAGTTCCAACAAAAATCTGCCGCACGACCGTCCAGGACGTTCCGCCGGAATTGAATCGAAGTGGTCCGCGAGAAAGACATGCACACGTTGCGCCCGCGGAGACTGGGTGGGCCACCTCGAACTTGCCGATATAGTCATAATATGGGAGAGGCGATTTGCTCGCCATAAATGGCATCGGATTGGCCTTCCCGCGCGATCAGTGTGGAAAGATAGCCCTACTACTGACACGGCATAACCTTTGCTGTGATGTTCATTAACGGCGCCGATTTGCCAAAACCGCACAGCGTCAAACTCTTGCCACAGGCGGATACACCATGGCCGACGAACCTGAATTGAATCACCCGTGGATGGTAGCGGTTTGGCCCGGTATGGGCAATGTGGCTTTGAATGCCGGCATCTATTTGCTGGCCAAGCTTGACATGACCGTGATTGCCGAGTTGGAAGCCAGCGAACTTTTCGACATTGATCACGTGGAGGTAGAGAAGGGGCTGCTGCAGCCCGCGCGCCGTCCACGCAACCGCTTCTTCGTTTGGACCGACCCGGAAAAGAAGCACGACCTGGTGATCTTCCTGGGCGAGGCGCAACCGCCCATCGGCAAATATGCGTTTTGCAAGCAACTCATCAAATACGCAAAAGAGATCGGTATTGAGCGAGTCTTCACCTTTGCGGCCATGGCGACGCGGATGCACCCCGAGCACGAAAGCCGCGTTTTTGGCGCTGCTACCGATGAAAACAGCCTCGAGGAACTGAAACACCTGGAGCTGGAACTCTTGCAGGACGGCCACATCGGCGGCCTCAACGGCGTGCTGCTCGGAGCCGCAGCCGAGAGCGGGCTGCACGGCGCTTGCCTGCTGGGTGAAATGCCTCATGTTTTCAGCCAGCTGCCGTTTCCGAAGGCGTCGCTCGCAATTCTCGAAGTCTTTTCCACGATGACCAGTATCGAGATCGACTTCGAAGAACTGGCCGAGCAAGCGAAGGCGATGGAAGAACAACTTGGCGAGATTCTCTCGCGCGTCGAGCAGGAATATGGCCAGGCGTTCCAGCCAGAGGAAGAGCCGGCTCCAGAAGCCAAAGAGGAAGAGTCGCTCAAGGCAATGGATCGCCAGCGCATCGAGAAGTTATTTACACAAGCTGCGAACGACCGGTCCAAGGCATTCGAGTTGAAGCAAGAACTGGACCGGCTCGGGGCCTTCAAGGAATACGAGGACCGGTTCCTGGATTTGTTCAAGAAGGCGTCATGAGGACAAAACAAACAAGGGATTACGCCTGATCGGCGTAAACCCTTTTGCTGCAACAAGTGCCGGAGACAGGACTTGAACCTGCACTCCCTTAACGGGAACCAGGCCCTCAACCTGGCTTTACTTCCATTCAGTGGTACTGCCTTGATGTTGGTTTGACGCTGCAAGTTTTTAAATATCAGGTGCTTACGACATGTAAGCTATTCACTCGCATTGTACTCATGTAGTGGTCGCATTGCCAGTGTCTTTACCAAATTTTTACCATTTTCCTTTGCCGAGTGAACGTGGCCCGTGGCGGGTGTAGCCAGTCTTGTCATGGCAACCTGCCGATCCCGCGATGACGGAATCAGTCTATTCAACCAGTTTATTTTCGGCAGCGAGCCGACCTTGGTGGAGACTGGCTGGAGTTTCTTGAAGATGAGGAACGTCGAAATACCGGGGAAACCGTATACCTTGCGAATCGGGTGAAGGCACTGCACCGGGAACGGCCGTGAGTGACCTTGGTCGCTGGGCATGGAATCGGCGGAATCTTGAAAGGCTTGCGCCGGCTAAATCGAACCTAGAAGGGCAGGACAATGTCTTTGTTTGGGAAAGGAGCACAGGACTGCACAATCGGCTGAAAGAGGAGGCCAAGATGCCAACCTGTCTATTCACAAATACCGAACTCACAGCGTCCACACGGGAAGAACATACCATTCAGCGCTCACTTGGGGGCCGAATTCGGTCGCGCGAGGTCTCGTCGGACGCATTTAACGAACGATGTGGCGGGTTGATTGATCCGCATATCCGCGACGTTTACGCGAACTCGATGGCGATACTAGGCCCGGCGCTCCCCAGCGCCAGCCGTGCTGGCGATCAACCAGTTCAGATTCCAGGCCAACCGGGCCGATACGTCATCGACGACCGCGGCAACCTCACGCTGCATGGAGCGGTGGTCATCGAGCGCGATCCCACGACGAATCGGCCGACAGCGGTGCTGGGCGCTGAAGAGCAGGCCATGCGGCGGATCGTCGAACAGAACAGCCGGCCTGTCGGTGCGCATCTGCGGACGAATGTCATGCCGCCGAGTCAGGACGTATTATTCCCAAGACGGGCCGTCTTGTGCTCGGAAATTGAACTCGCGGCCCTGAAGGCTGTGCTACTCAGTTTCGACCACCTTCTTCGTGCCGATCCCAACCGCTTTACTCGGTCGGCGGCCTTGCACGAAGTCCGTGAGTTCGTGCGGCGATCGGTCATGGCGGACGGTGCAGTAGATAATCTCCAGATGCAGCGGTTCGTGCTTGGGCTACAGTACGAGCCTGACTACCTCGCCCTGTATGAAGACCTTCGGCGAGAAGCAAGCTTCCCTGAGACTCCCTTCGAGCATGTCCTTCTGGCGTCGGCTAACCCGGCAACGCGGACGATGGATCTAGTCTTTTGGGCCTTTCGCGTTGACCCTCATGCATTTCGGGTATGCGATGACTGGCGGGGCGATGCGTTTAGCTATGTCGCCGTCAATGGCGTCCTGGCAGGCACTACGTTCAGCGAAGCGATTCGCCTCGATGGCGGGCACCTCCTTTGCAAGCCGACGCGACGCCGGAGCAACTTTCATGTGACCACTCCCTTTGAGCCAGCTGAACAAGAGCAAATCCGGCTGGAAATGTTCGAGCGGAGGTCAGGCCTGTATCGGCAGGCGGTTGATTACATCGAGCGGCGGTTCGATGACACCGCAATAGAGAGCCTGAAGAATTATGCCTGGCTCAACGCCGACGGTGATCACCTGCTGACGACAGCAGTAAAGAGACGACTGGCTGTCATGTTCCACCGGCGTATCGGGGAGCCAGAAGCTAGGCGGAGGTTTGACCAGATTGTCGCCAGCGTGCTGGTCGGCGCTCCAGATGATCAGTGGACAGCACCCGGCGGCGCAGAGCCGGCCCTGCGGTGGACTGGCCGAGTTGGCTGGCCCGCACCCGGCAGTGTCTGGACGTGCTGCGCGAGCCGTACGGCCTACCTGGTGACATTTACCAGGCGACCAGCGGGGGAATCGTATGGGAGGCGGACGGACGCCCGCTCGGCCAGTGGCCGGAAGAGCATTGAAGCGTGACTGGCGCAAGTAGATGTTTGAAGGCACTTTGCACCGCGTCCTGCTACGCTGAAGAGGAAGCCAGAGATAGGGATACCCAATGAATTCCCAGTACGACCACGACTTCAGCCATGAAGAAATTGCCTATGGCGCGTTCTGCATTTACAAGGAGGAACAGCGTCAGCACAAATACAGCGGTAAGGATGCGCACTGGTTCATGGCAATTGACCGTCTAAAGAAGATTCGAGCAAGGGCGAAGGCAGCTCCGGCGGGTCTGAAGTCATGCTACATGTGTGATAGCCCGCCGACTTCAGTCGAACACGTCCCACCAAAGTGTTTCTTCCCTGAGCAGAAGGATTTGCCGAGCGGAGTTGATTACCGAAAGAGTCTGATTACTGTTCCGTCCTGTGACGTGCATAACTCGGACAAGTCTAAAGACGATGTCTATCTGCTGGCCGTGATCGCGGCTTACTACGACAACAACCAACCATCGAAAGATCATTATGGCGCCAAGATTCTGCGCGCCCTGCAGAAAAGCAGTGGCTTTGCCCACTGCATCCTGGCCGGCAGTGAGAAGGTGAGTTTCGGCGGTGAGTTAACGACCGCACTGCGGGTGGACACCAAACGATTCCTCCGTGGCCTGACGAATATCGCATATGGTCTTTACTTCCACACCTACGGCTCGAAGTGTCCTCATCCAATCCAGGTCCACACTCCAGCTCTTCACGGTGACAATCAACAGCCTCGCCAGGCTGTGATTGAACTCGTCGAGTCGCTGCGCCCGCTATTGACGTCCACCGCATTGCAGGGAGCGAACCCGGACATCTTCCAATACCAAATTACCAAGGTCCCTCACACCCCGATGACGTTTATCCGAATGCTCTTCTATCAGGGAGTTGAGGTTTTGGCGATTTCCGCACCGGGGCTTGAGGAGATTCAGCCATAGATGGGACCGCGCCCACACTTTCCGCAGTAACACGATCTGGCCGGGCGGGCGACGTACCATAATATGGCATCGTCACCAGCTGATTGACTCCTCCCATGACGGCGGGCTCGCTTTTCTCAGCGAGCTGGCAGCGGCCGGAAATCCCCGATGATACGGTGGCGCGGGGAACCGGGAAACACGCCTCGCAGCAATGCGGGTGGCGGTATCGAGGGAGGCAACCTTGATCGGCGCATTGCGCCGGAAAGGTGGCCTTCTCATGTCCACGCGCGGTCCAATCATCAACATTCAGCTTCCAAGCGGCCTACTGCTTCGTGACGCAGTGGCAATGCTGAGGGCAAAATTCGAGCAATGGCCGTGGGATCTGCTCGACGGCATTCCGATTGTCGATGCGAACGTCATTTCGGATGAAGATGTGGAACTTTCCTTCAGCGGGGCCAGGGCCAGGACGAGTATCCCCCGCAATGCTTACATGGCTGCGTTGCGCAAGAAGCAAGTGGATATTTCCGGTTTACTTCGCTCGATTCCAGTGGACGCGATTCTGGAAGACGCGGACTTGCAGCTGCTGCGGGCTCCCATCGTCGGACTCTACGATTGTTTATTGGCGTTGAAGGGAGTGCAGATTGCAAACGCCACGAAAGTCACGTATCGACACAGGCCAGCTTTGCTGCCGATCATCGACTCGGCGGTAGAAAACTATTACTGGTACGCCACGTCGATCCGCGATGAGGACCGATGGCGGCAAATGCGTCAAGTCTTCGGAACGGGCGAGTATGCCTTCGTCCTTTTATCCTTGCTTCGTGGGGATTTGCGCGAGGTGATTTCTGAAATCGACCGCGTACGGCACGCTGTTCGGGATATGGCCTTCGCCGGCATCAGCCGCGTTCGGGTTCTTGAGGCGCTTATCTGGTACTACTATTTTGGACGCTAGGTCGGACACACACGCATCATACTCAATAAACAGGACGGCAACCAGGGGTTGGTTCCTTGCAATGGCGATAGCGCCTTGACTGTGCCCCTAAAATTCTTCAAGGGTTCGGAATTTCAGAGTGCCGCTGTCTTGCTTCAGTCGAATCTGGAAGATCGCTCCGTTCGGGTTAGCATAGCCCAAACGGAGGTTTTTCCATGAGTCAATCACGCCGCCATTTCGCCGATCACGAGAAGGTTGCCATCCTCAAACGTCACCTACTCGACAAGGTTCCCGTTTCCGACCTCTGCGATGAACTCGACATCTACCCCAACCAGTTCTACGACTGGCTCAAACGCTTCTTCGAGAATGGCCACCTCGCCTTCGCCAATGGCCGCAAGTCCAAGGCCGACGAAGACGCCAAGGACCAAAAGATCGAAAAGCTCGAAGCCAAGCTCCAACGCAAGAATGAGGTCATGGCGGAACTCCTGGAAGCCCACACCCAATTAAAAAAAGATCTTGGGGAACTCTAACCGGCTGCTGGGTCCCCCACGACACGCGCGACGAGCTGGTCGATTTCGTTCGCTCCTGGAGCGACAAAACCGATCTCGCCGTCGCGCACTTCATGCCCTGGATTGGCATCAGCCGCAGCAAGTACCAAGACTGGGTTACGCGCTTCGGCAAAGTCAACGAGCACAACGCCTGGGTGCCGCGCGATCATTGGCTCACCGAGGATGAGATCAGTCGCATCTGCACCTTCGCCCGGCAGCACCCGACCGAGGGCTATCGCCGCCTGACCTTCAGGATGCTCGATGCCGATGTGGTCGCCTGCAGCCCGTCGAGCGTCTACCGCGTCCTCAAGAAGGCGGGTCTCTTGGCCGGCCAAACGCCGCACGTGACCAAGAAAGGCACCGGCTACGTGCAACCGCTCAAGCCGCATCAGGAGTGGCATGTGGATGTCAGCTACCTCAACATCGCCGGCACGTTTTACTTCCTGTGCTCGATCCTTGATGGTTACAGCCGCTTCCTCGTCCATTGGGAAATCCGCGAGAAAATGGAGGAAATCGACGTGGAAACCATTCTGCAGCGTGCCCGCGAGAAGTTCCCCAACGAGCGGCCACGCATCATCAGCGACAATGGACCGCAATTCATCGCCAAGGACTTCAAGGAGTTCATCCGCCTGGCGGGCATGACCCACGTGCGCACCAGTCCTTACTATCCCCAGAGCAACGGCAAGCTCGAACGTTTTCACAAGACGATCAAAGGCGAATGCATCCGCGTGAAGGTGCCGCTATCCTTGGAAGACGCGCGCTGCATCGTGGCCGATTACGTTACGCATTACAACGAGGCGCGCTTGCACAGTGCAATTGGCTACGTCACACCCAAGGACAAACTCCTGGGCCACGATGTGGCCATCTTTGCCGAACGCGACCGCAAGCTGGCCGAGGCCCGCGAACGCCGCAAGCAGCTGCGGCAAACGCGGCGGGAACAACAGCAAGCGCCGCCCGATGCGGCGCGCCCGGCCGTCGACTTTGCCGCCGTGCGGGCCGCGATCACGATGGCCCAGGTGTTGCTGCTCTTGGGTTTCACGCCGCGCACGGATCATGCCGGCCAGCAACGCGGCGCCTGCCCGTTGCACGGTTCAACTTCCGGCACCGCGCGTTGCTTCAGCGTCAACACCCACGCCCATACGTTCCATTGCTTCAAGTGCAACCGCTCGGGCAATGCCCTGGATTTGTGGGCCGCCGCGAATCGGCTGTCGATCTACGACGCGGCCGTGGACCTATGCCACCGCTTGAACATCCCGCTGCCGCTGCTGGCCCCGCCGCCCACAGGGAACAGAGAAGAGGAACCCGTAGCCTCGGGTTGAAAGCCCTGTACAATCCCTTGAGCGTTTCAAGGGAGGACATCCTTTACTCGCTAACTCGAACGATGCGATTTTCCAATTCAGGCTGAACCATTACACCGCCGCCTACCAATCCGCGGCACAGAGTAGGCCACTCCGTAATCACCTTGATCTGAGCGAATTCAGGGAAAATAGCGAGCAATTCGTCTTGAAAATACTTTGCCATTATGATGGGCGCGACTTGCTTTCTCGAGTGATCTTGGATTGCTCGTTTGAAAGCCAGAACGGCGTTCCCTTGGCAGCCGCCTGAAACCTTACTGAATAGAAGTCAGACATGGAATGCGGCGCAATGTAGGGGTAACCTCCCGCAGATTTTGCAGCCGATTCTGGAGGAGAAGGAATGGCGCTCACAGCAATCGCATTGGCGGCACCGTATTTTCGAAATGAATCAGCTAGTGAATTGGCGCTTTCAAGCCGAGATCCCGCCAGCCTGTACAACGCGTGTCGGGTTTGCGCTTTGCGTGCTGATAATGGTGTAGGCGCATGGGGCGGTAGTAATTGGGCAACGAGGTCGGGCAGACAAGAATTCGTACGCATGTTCGATTCATTCGCCGTGGCTGAACCGTCGTTAGAACTGCTGCTGCGAAAACACCGCCCGAATCTGCTGCTGATCGGGTGCATGACAATCTGTCTGCCTGGAGCCATTGGCTGTGCCGCGATTGCCAAACGAGTCCTAGGCGATAATGTCTGTACCGTTTTGGGCGGGAGGCATCCGACCGAAAGCATATTTGCTGATCCATCAGGGCTATGTATCAATCACCATGTCAGTTCTCCATTGCGATTAATGGCGGAAGGACACATCCCCAATCTATTCGACATTGTGATCTCTGGCGAAGGCGAATTTGTCATCGCCGAAATTGGAGAATTGGTCGACCAACTTTCAACTTG
>Ga0070732_10000611_pt1 | contig 21662 bp, 22 predicted proteins | sample Coa_R1_5_FD_66449 | JGI IMG/M metagenome (GOLD analysis project Ga0070732, IMG submission 66449) | Surface soil microbial communities from Centralia Pennsylvania, which are recovering from an underground coalmine fire - Coalmine... | ecosystem: Environmental > Terrestrial > Soil > Unclassified ... | reverse complement strand
CACCGACGTCCTGGGCGGCACGTTGTTGTTCAGCGTCGAGGGGATGGGCGCGCGCGCGGCGCTGGTCAAGCTAACCGAGCAGCCTCCGCACGTGCTGCTGACGGATCACTTGGACGGTGAGCGGGCGATCCTCGTGTACCGCGTGACCGATCTCGATCGGTCTCTTGAAGAGCTCGAAGCGCGCGGATGGAAGCGCGAGGAGACCTTCGAGATACCTCAGGGCCCGTGCTGCTCGTTCACCGCACCGGGAGGGCATCGCGTCGCCCTGTACCAGCTAGCGCGGCCCGAGGTGGGGGCTCACTTCGAGGGCAGGTTCGATTTCTGACGCGCGCGCACTCGCAGGAAAACCACAAGAGCGGCTGCGGCGCTAGCAAGAAGAAGTAGCCAGAGCGGGGTCGGCGTGTTGTGTTTCGCATCCGGCTGTGCCGCGACCACCCTCGTCGATCCCGACGGCGAGGGGGTTGGGGACGTCTTCGTGCTGGCCGGCGTCAGAGTCTTTGCAGCGACCGTGGCTGTGACGTTACGTGACGGCTTCGGGCGAGGGATGCTCGGCGTGTTGGTTGTTAGGCGTCGGGGAGGCCTGGAAGACGTGGTCTTGATCGCCGCAGAGTCGGGGGAGACCATCAGCGACGATTCGTCTACTGCTTCGAACTCGCTCGCCGGGATCGTCTTCAGCTGATCGAGCATGGTTGTGTTCCAGCCGTTCTCCGCGCTGCCTTGGAAGTACCAGTTCGAGCCGTTGTCGGCGACGATCAACCCGTACTTTTTCATCGCGCGTAAGACGGTTTGGGTGTCCGCGCGGAAGTGCGAGATGTCGTAGCTCGCCTTGAGGCGGAAGCGGGCGCCCATCGGCGGGAGGTTCGGGTTGCTTGCGGCGCCGGCTTGGTGGCGCGCAGGCCAGATGTACGAGCGGTCGGTCTGTTGCGCAGTCACGCGGATCGCGTGATCGACGTTGCCGGCATTGACCTCATCGAGACGCACCAGTCCGGGGAAGATGGGCAATCCGGCGGCGTCGGCCGACGTCCAGCCTGCGGGACGAAGGTTATTGGACGTCAGGCTCCAGATCGCGCCCGATCCGGCCGTCGAGCCGCTCGACGAGTAATGCGCGTTGTAGAGCTCGTACAGCCTGCACGTACCGGAGTCGATCATGATCGCGTGCCGGTCACCGCCCGCGCTCTGGCCACCTTCGATCTTCGTGTTCTGATCGAATGGGTACGGTCCCTTGTCGCTCTCGCTCGCGTACTGGAACGTGAGATACACCTTCGGGTGTGAGCTCGGTACGACGTCGTAGGGGATGCCGTACGGGAAGCCGCCCGACGGTCCGAAGTCTGGGTGGAGATGCGTCGACGACGCGTTCATCGATGCAAGCCATGCGCTGCTGTGCGCGTTGACCGGCAGATGCGACACGTCGGCGTGCCACACGTTGTTCGACGGGAAAACCGAGCAAGAAGGTGCTCCGGGCGGGGGGATCGCAGCTGCAGGCACGGCGACGGCGACCACCATCGCCGTCGCGGCCAGTGCGCGCGCAAACCTCCCCACGACGTAAGTATCGGCAGCGCCCCGGCAGAAGCCGAGAGGGCCTTAGTCCTCGATCTCGAGCCGGTATCCGATCCCAGGCTCGGTGATGAAATACACGGGAGAAGCCGGGTTGGGCTCCAGCTTCGCGCGGATCTGCGCCATGAAAACGCGCAGGTAGTTTGTCTCGTTCTCGTACCGCGGGCCCCAGACCTCCTGCAGCAGCTGTTTCTGGGTCACGAGCTTCCCGCGGTGCCGGAGCAGCACTTCCACAACGTGCCATTCGGTGGGCGTCAGTCGAACGGAACCGTTCGGGGTCGAGACGCGTCGCGTTGCAAGATCGATCGTGAAATGTGGCGTTTCGACCGACGGCGCGGCACCGTCGCCGGCCGATCGACGGCGCACGCTCGCGCGGAGGCGCGCGAGCAACTCGTCCATCCCGAACGGCTTCGTGACGTAGTCGTCCGCGCCCGCGTCGAGCGCTTCCACCTTGTCGCTCTCGTTCTCGCGAACAGACAGGACGATGATGGGAACCTCCGACCATCCGCGCAGGCCTTTGATCACCTCGACGCCGTCGATGCCGGGAAGGCCGAGGTCCAAGATGACGACGTCCGGATGACGGTTCGCCGCCAGTTTCAGCGCACCTTCGCCGTCCGGCGCGAGATCCACCTCGTATCCGCGCGCGCGAAGGTTAGTCCGCAGCGCGTTGCGGATCTGCGGCTCATCGTCGACGACCAGAACGCGTGTCATCGAGCGGGCGGCAACCGGACGACGACACTCAGCCCGCCGCCGGGCGTGTCGTCCAGCACCAGTTCCCCTTTCATCGCTTCGACGAAACCTTTCGCGACGGCGAGGCCGAGACCCAAGCCGCTCGGCGGCCCGACGTCGCCGCGCCGACGGAACGGCAAGAACGCGCTCTCTCTTTCCGACGAGGGGATGCCGGGACCGTGATCGACGACGCGCAGCTCAACGGCGTCGCCGGCCACGGATGCGAAGACGCGGACCGGCTGCTCGGCAGGAGACCACGTGTTCGCGTTGTCGATGATATTCGCGATCGCGCGTTCGAGCAGCGTGGGGTCGGCCATCACGCGCGGCAGGCCTTCGGGGATGTCGACGTCGAGTATGCGCTTCTTCTCGCGGATGCCTTCGAGGGCGCGCGGCACGACCTCCTCGAGCCCGAGCGGCCGCATCACCAAACGGAGCGCTTTCGCTTGCAGCCTGCTCATGTCGAGCAGGTTGCCGATAACGCTGTTAAGCCGGTCCGACTCGGTCTCGATCGTTTCGAGGAACTCCTTCACTTCCGCCGGCGACCATGCGACGTCGGTTTGACGAAGGCTGCTGACGGCCGCCTTGATCGATGACAGCGGCGTGCGCAGGTCGTGCGAAACCGCTTGCAGGATCGCGCCGCGGAGCTCGCTGACCTCGGCCGCCTCGGTGGCCGCCGCGGCATCTTTCTGGAGCTTGCGCGCGGCGAGCGCGCCGCCGAGTCCGGCAACGAACGCGTCGATCACGCGGTGGTCGCCGCGCGACAAGCGTTGTCCGACCACGACCAGCTTCGCGTCCTCTCGGATCGGGAACTCGTCGGTGCCTCCCTGCGGTCCCGGCTGGATGCGGCCGGCCGACGCTTCCTGTATCCATTCGTCGCGTTCCTTGACGAACACGGCGGCGCCCTCGAACCCGAACGTATTACGCAGGTTGCTCACCAACGCGGGCAACGGGTCTTGCTCCAATGCGAGCGCGCCGGCGAGTCGCGCAAGCGCTTCGGCTTCACCGCGGCTGCGCGCGGCCTCCGTTCTCCGTCGAGCAGCCACGTCGACGACCCAGCTGACGGCGCCGGCCACCACGATGAAGACCACGAGCGCGAGTGCGTTCTGCAGCTCTGCGATGGTGAACGTGTAGAACGGCGGCGTGAAGTACCAGTTCGCGAGCAGCGACGCGCCGACCGCGGCGATCAAAGCCGGCCACCACCCGCCGACGATCGCGACGCCGACCACGACGGCCAGGTAGAGCAGAAGGTCACTGGGCAGGCCGAGGTGGTGCCGCACGTTCGCAAGCACGAGCGTGAGCAGCGGCAGTCCTATGACGGTTAGCGCGAGACCTGTGATACGGCGAAGGAAGGAAAGGCCGCGCGCGGGACGCGTAGCCACCTTCGTGAGGCTGCGCAATCGATCGGCAGCACTGCGGCGGTCCCCGGACACGACTAGGACGTCTATCGGTCCTGAGATTCGCATCAGGCGGTGAACCGTTGAGCCACGGAATAGCTCGCTCCATCGCGATCGCTGGCTCGCGCCGATGACGATCTGGGTCGCGTTCTCTCGCTTCGCGACCGAGATGAGCTCGCGCGCGATGTCGCCGCCAGGCGTCTCGTAGAAGTTGGCGCCGAGGCTCTGCGTGAGCTCGCGCATGTTCGCCAGCTCGGGGCCTGCTTCCGACTGCAGGCCTTCCTGCGTGAGGATGTGTACCACGAGCAACTCTCCTCCGCGCCGAGCGGCTATGCGCGCAGCTCGGCGAACCATCGCATCTTCGCCGGGCCTGCCGGCGACCGCGACGAGCACCCGTTCGCGCGCCTCCCACGTCTCATCGACGTTGAGCAGCTGCCGGTACCGAAGCAGCGCCTCGTCGACGCGGTCGGCCAGCCAGAGCAACGCCATCTCGCGCAGCGCGGTGAGGTTCTCCTCCCGGAAGTAGTTGGTCAGCGCTGCGTCGATCTTCTCTGGTGGATAGATGTTCCCGTGCACCATGCGCCGGCGCAGCGACCACGGCGAGATGTCGACGAGCTCGATCTGATCCGCGTTGCGCACGACTTCGTCGGGGATCGTTTCGCGTTGCTTCACGCCGGTGATGCGTTCGATCACATCGTTAAGGGATTCGAGGTGCTGGATGTTCACCGTGGTGATCACGGTGATGCCTGCGGCAAGGAGCTCTTCGACGTCCTGCCAGCGCTTCTCGTTGCGCGAGCCGGGCACGTTCGTGTGTGCGAGCTCGTCGACGAGGGCGACCTCCGGCTTGCGTCGCAGCAGCGCGTCGATGTCCATCTCTTCGAGGGTGGTTCCGCGGTAGGAGAATTTCCGTCGCGGGACGATCGGCAGATCGCCAACGTGTGCAGCCGTCTTGGGCCGGCCGTGTGTTTCGACGAAGCCGATGACGACGTCGGTGCCGCGAGCGCGCCGGCGTTGTCCTTCGTCGAGCATCGCGAACGTCTTGCCGGCACCGGCCGCGGCGCCGAGATAGACACGAAGGTGGCCGCGCTTCATCCGACCCTCACTCGCATCCGACGAAGCAAGATCATCTCCCCTCGAACGTAGCAGCACCGAGGCGTTAGAGGCTCGTTAAGACTGCCGGACACGGCGTCAAAAGCCTGTAAAGAGGCCTTCCGCGACGTACGCTGGGTGCGATAACACGACGATGTATAGATCATGACCCAGCGACGAATGACCCCTCCTCACGCCCCATCGGCGCCAGCTCGCGAATCCGTTCCGGCCGTCGTGCGCCGCCATCGGCGGCGCACCCAGCTGGACCGAGCGATCTCATCGAGAGAAGAACCGTGGCGCGTGACCCGCGATGGATGGACGCTTCCCGGTTCCGGGTTCGAATTGATCCCAATGGGCGACAAAGTGCCGGAACACGGATATCGGGTGCTGAATCTCGGTATCCACTGGGCTTCATTCGCTTCGCCCGAAGAAGCGATCGCGTACGTCAATTGGCGCAAGGAGGGGTTCGGTTTGCAAGAGCGGCCGATCCCGTCATGAAGACGTTAAGAGCGCGCGAGCAGCCGTAAAAGAAGCGTCAAGGCGTCACGTTTCCGCAAGAACTGCTGATACACCGGCGTTGGGACGATGAAATGAAGACGCCGGTGCAACCTACGCGAGTCGATCGGGCGGCAACCAACGCCCCGAGCCTTCTCCTCGCATATGCGACGTATCTCGTCATCGCTGCCATCACGGTCTCTGCGGGAGGGCATGTTCCGCAGCTTGTCGTGTGGTCGGTGATCGCGACTGTTGCGTTTGCGACTTCGCGGTACATCACTCCGGGATGGAGTCTCTACAACGGCCTTGCCGCGGCACTGTTCTTCGCGTCCTTCGCGAGCAGGCCGTTCGGTGACGTGCACATCCATCATCTCCTCGGCTGGCTCGCAGTCGTGGCGCTCGTCTTGACCTGCTTCATCGCTTCGACCCGGCATCACGATCGGACGAGCACGCGCCGGGATCAAACGCGCGCGCGCACCAGAGCGGAACGGCTCCCGTGGATGAACGCGATCCCTCCGATCGATGCGGGCGCGATCTCCACTGATTCGATCAACAAGGAGGAAACATGGCGGACCTGATCTCGGTTCTCGGGATCATCGGTTTCTTCGGGCTTGCCGGGCTGCTCGTCAAGGTCTGCGATCACATCATCGGGCCTGAGGAGTCGGTCGTTTCGGCGGCGGAGCAGGTCGAAACCGAAAAAGAAACGGTCGCGGCATGAGTGGGACGGATGCAGTCATCGGGCTCGTGGTCTCGTTCCTCGTGACTGCGTATCTGGTCATCGCCCTGCTGTTCCCGGAGAAGCTCTAGATGACCGTAGCTTCATGGGTGCAGCTGGGCGCGCTACTCGCGCTTATCTTCATCTCCACGCCGTTGCTGGGCCGGTACATCGCGCGCGTGTACGGCGGCGGGCGCGCGCCGGGAGACAAGGTCTTCGGGCCGATCGAGCGCGTGATCTATCGCGCGACCGGCGTCGATCCCGAAGGCGAGCAGCGGTGGACCGTCTATGCGTTCTCGCTCTTGGCATTCAGCGCTGCGTGTGTGCTGTTCCTGTACGCGATGCAGCGGCTTCAGGCGCATCTGCCGCTCAACCCGGATCACATGAAGGGCGTTACGCCCGCGATCTCGTTCAACACATCGATCAGCTTCGTCACCAACACGAACTGGCAGAACTACTCCGGCGAGTCGACGATGAGCCAGTTCACGCAGATGGCCGGGCTTGCCGTCCAGAACTTCGTCTCCGCTGCCGTGGGCTTAGCTGTTGCCGTCGCGCTGGTGCGAGGGCTGCTCCGCCGGCGTTCCCGGACGATCGGGAACTTCTGGGTCGACATCACGCGCGCGACGGTTCGGATCTTGATCCCGATGGCGATCGTCTTCGCGACGATCCTCGTGTCGCAAGGCGTTATCCAGAACTTCCACGCGGAGAAGACGGTGACCACGGTAGCCGGCGCGAAGCAGACGATCCCAGGTGGGCCGATCGCATCGCAAGAAGCGATCAAAGAGATCGGTGAGAACGGCGGCGGGCCATTCAACGCGAACTCCTCGCACCCGTATGAGAACCCCAACCCGATCACGAACCTGCTGGAGATCTGGTTGCTCCTCGCGATCCCGTTCGCTCTTGCGTACGCGTTCGGCAAGATGGCGAAGGACACGCGCCAAGGTTGGGTCGTCTTCGCGGCGATGTTCGTGCTGTGGATCGGCGGCGCGCTCGTCGTCATGCCGCTCGAGGCGCGTGGCAATCCGAAGCTCACCGGAACGAACCAACAAGCGACAGCAACACAGTCCGGCGGCAATATGGAAGGCAAGGAGGTTCGATTCGGGCCTGCGGCTAGCGGCCTTTTCGCGAACGCCACGACGTCGACGTCCACAGGATCGATCGACGCGCAGCACGACAGCTTCACGCCGCTCGGCGGTGCGGTGCCTCTGGTTCAGATCATGTTCGGTGAGGTCGACCCGGGCGGAACCGGCTCGGGTTTGTACGGCATGCTGCTGTTCGCGGTCCTGAGTGTGTTCATCGCCGGCTTGATGGTCGGCCGAACACCCGAGTACTTAGGCAAGAAGATCCAATCGGCCGAGATGAAGCTCGTGGTGCTCTACATCCTCTTCGTGCCGGTGGCGATCCTCGTGTTCGCTGCGATCTCGATCGTTATGAAGTCGTCGCTCAACTCGATCGGCAATCCGGGACCTCACGGGTTGACCGAGATCACGTACGCCTACACCTCGATGGCGAACAACAACGGATCGGCGTTCGGCGGGCTCACTAGCAACACGATCTGGTTCAACTCGACCGGCGGGGCGATCATGCTCATCGGGCGCTTCTTCTTGATGGTGCCCGCCCTTGCGATCGCCGGGTCGCTCGCGCGCAAGCAGATCGTGCCGGCATCGGCCGGAACGTTCCCGACGAACACCCCGCTGTTCGCAGGGCTGCTCACCGGTGTCGTCGTCATCGTGGTCGGTCTGACGTATTTCCCGGTCGTGGCGCTGGGCCCGATCGTCGAACACCTCGTGGGGAAGTTCTGATATGGCGACGCAGACGACGACAGAGCTGGCGCCGCCGCCCGAGACGCGCCCGCCGAAGGTGCGGACCAAGCCGGGCCTGTCGATGCTCGACGGGAAGATCCTTCGGCGCGCGACCTGGGAGTCGGTCGTCAAGCTCGACCCGCGGCACATGGTCCGTAACCCCGTCATGTTCGTCGTCGAGATCGGAAGCGTTTGGACGACGATCCTATTCTTCCGCGACTTCCCGCACGCGACCACGGCCGCGAACGTGTTCGTTGGCATGGTGTCGCTGTGGCTGTGGTTCACGGTGTTGTTCGCGAACTTCGCCGAGGCGGTCGCGGAAGGGCGAGGGAAAGCGCAAGCCGACACGCTGCGCAAGACCCGGTCGGAAACGATCGCGCACGTGCGGAGGAACGGACAGCTGGTCGAAGTCGCGTCGACGCAGCTACAAGTCGGGGACGAAGTCGTGGTCTCGGCGGGTGAGCTGATCCCGGGCGACGGCGATGTCATCGAGGGGCTTGCCTCGGTCGACGAGTCGGCGATCACCGGCGAGTCCGCTCCCGTCATCCGCGAGTCCGGCGGGGACCGGTCGGCTGTCACGGGGGGCACGCGCGTGCTTTCCGACCAGATCGTCGTGCGGATCACCGCGAAGCCGGGGGAGACCTTCCTCGATCGGATGATCGCGCTCGTTGAGGGCGCGTCGCGTCAGAAGACGCCGAACGAGATCGCGCTCGACATCTTGCTTGCAGGCCTCACGATCATCTTCCTGCTGGCTACGGTGACGCTGCAGCCGTTCGCGATCTACTCGCACGCGCCGCAGTCCATCACCGTGCTCGTGGCGTTGCTCGTGTGCCTGATCCCGACGACGATCGGCGCGCTCCTGTCTGCGATCGGCATCGCCGGAATGGACCGTCTCGTGCAGCGCAACGTACTCGCGATGTCCGGGCGCGCGGTCGAGGCGGCAGGCGACGTCAACACGCTCCTGCTCGACAAGACCGGCACCATCACCTACGGCAACCGTATGGCGTCGGAGTTCCTGCCGGTCGGCGCTGTCGGCGAGGAGGAGCTCGCGGACGCCGCGCTCATCTCGAGCCTCGCCGATGAAACGCCGGAAGGACGTTCGATCGTTGCCCTCGCCGAAGAGCGCTATCAGCTCACGCCGATCGACGACCCGAGCGCAGAGTTGATCCCCTTCACTGCGCAGACCCGTATGAGCGGCGTCGACGTACAGGGCCGCTCGATCCGAAAGGGCGCGACCGACTCCGTGCGCCGCTGGGTCGAAGAGCAAGGCGGACGCATCCCCGACGATCTCCAGCCGATCGTCGAGCGCATCTCGAAAGACGGAGGCACGCCGCTTACCGTTGCCGAAGGCGCGCGCGTCCTGGGGATCATCCATCTGAAAGACACCGTGAAGTCGGGCATGGCCGCGCGTTTCGACGAGCTGCGGAAGATGGGCATCCGCACCGTGATGATCACCGGAGACAACCCCCTCACGGCGGCGGCGATCGCCCGCGAAGCCGGCGTCGACGACTTCCTCGCCGAAGCGACGCCCGAAGACAAGATGGCGCTGATCAAGCGGGAGCAGCAGGGCGGTCACCTGGTCGCGATGACCGGCGACGGAACGAACGACGCGCCTGCGCTCGCTCAGGCCGACGTCGGCGTCGCGATGAACACCGGTACGCAGGCGGCGAAAGAGGCCGGCAACATGGTCGACCTCGACTCCAACCCGACCAAGTTGATCGAGATCGTCGAGGTCGGCAAGCAGCTGCTCATCACCCGCGGCGCACTCACGACCTTCAGCGTTTCGAACGACGTCGCGAAGTACTTCGCGATCATCCCCGCAATGTTCCAAGGCGTGTTCCCGCAGCTGCGCGCGCTCAACATCATGCGGCTCAACAATCCGCACTCGGCGATCCTGTCCGCCGTGATCTTCAACGCGATCATCATCGTAATGCTGATCCCCCTGTCGCTGAAGGGCGTGAAGTTCCGCGCGATGAACGCGGCTGCGATCTTGCGCAGGAACCTGCTGATCTACGGCGTCGGCGGGATCATCGCGCCATTCATCGGGATCAAGCTCGTCGACCTCGTACTCGTCGCATTGGGGGTGCATTGAGATGAGGCGTCAGATCCCTGCAGCGATCCGGATGCTGCTCGTGATGACGATCCTCACCGGGGTCGTGTATCCGCTCGTCGTGAGCGGCATCGCGCGCGTCGCGTTCAGCTCACGCGCGAACGGTTCGTTCGTTTCGTCGAGCGGCCATGTCGTCGGTTCTTCCTTGATCGGGCAGAGCTTCAACGACGCCAAGGGCAACCCCTTGCCGCAGTACTTCCAGCCGCGCCCCTCGGCAGCGGGCAACGGCTACGACCCGACGGCGTCGGGTGGGTCGAACCTCGGTCCATCGAACCCGAAGCTGCTGACACTTGTGGCGCAGCGCTCGGCCGCGTACCGCGCCTTCAACGGGTTGCCGGCCGACGCGAAGGTGCCGATCGATGCCGTGACCGCATCTGCGTCGGGTCTGGACCCCGCAATTTCCCTCGCCAACGCGCTCGATCAGGCGCCTCGAGTGGCCCAGGCGCGCAGCCTGCCGCTGGCGCAAGTCGTCTCGCTGATCAAGTCCCATCTGCAGAACCGCGCGTGGGGATTCCTCGGTGAGAACACCGTGAACGTCTTGCTGTTGAACCTTTCGCTCGATCAGGTGAAAGCATGACGATGGCGAAGCGCGACAGGCGCGAGACCACGGAAACGAGAGCCGCGCGCGTCGTGATCGTGCTCGGCCGCAAGAAGAAGATCGATATCAAACCGTTCGTCGAGCGCGTCTGGCGCGCGCGCGTACCGTTGGTGATCATCAACCTCGGCTTTCCGCTGACCCCGTCCCAGCAGAAGGTCGTCGATGCGGCTCTCGAGGCCGCAGGCACCGGCGTCATCGCGCTCGACGCGATGATCGCGTACGACGCGCGCCAGGCGGTCTCGTTCCTGCACGACGGGGACGAGATCGTCTACGCGGCGACGCACGCAGAGCGCCGAGAGGTTGCGCGCGCGCAAGAGCTCTAGACGGCAGTGCGCTAGCAGGGCCGTGCGCTAGAAGGGCGCGCCCCAGCGTTCGGTATGTGCGACGTCTGAAACCGGCCGTCGCGTGGTCGGACCGAAGCGAGACGGCGCGCGCGGCCGCCCCAGGGCGAGCATGCTCACCGTCTCGACGTGCTCGGGATAATCGAGGATCGCGCGCACCTCAACGTCCATCAGTCGCGTGAGGTTCGTGCTGATCGCGCCGACCTCGAGCGCGCGCGCAGCGAGCAGCATGTTCTCGATCGCCGCCCACACCGCGCCGTACGCCGACGACGGCTCCAGGAGCGTCTGCAGATCCGGAGTGACCATCACGCCGAGCTTCGAGCGGTCGAGCATCGCGAAGATGAACAAGGGCGCCTCGTCGACGGCCGCCGCCAGACGGTCGGTCGCCTGCAGCAAACGTCTCTGTGACGTGTCCTCGATCGCGTTGATGTCCCCGTACACGGGCTCTTTCACGATGTTCCACACGCGGCGGTAGATCTCCGCGATCTGCGCGCGCGTCGCGGGATCGCGCACGACGATGAATGCCCACGGCTGGGAATTCTGCGGGCTCGGCGCGCGCGTCCCGGCCTCGAGGATAGACGCGATCGCCTCCTCGGGGACCGGGTCGGGTTCGAACGCCCGGATCGCGCGCAGCGAGTGGACGGCGTCGAAAACGCTGAGGTCGTCGCCCACTACATCCCTGGGATCGCGACGAACTCCAGCACTTCGATCGACGACTCACCTGGGGTGTGGAAGTGTGGGTGGTCCTTCAGCAAGCTGGCCACTTCCTCGAGCGACCCGGCTTCCAAGACCGAGTAACCGCGGATGTCGGCCGTGCTGTCGGACGCGCCGCCGGCCGTGATGTGCTTGCCTTCGCCGAGCGGCATCCCGAGATCGACGATCGAGCTCCCGGCTTTCTCGGCCCACTTCATCCAGAGATCCATGCCGGCTTGCGCTTGCTCCGGCGGGACATTCATCTGGTCTGCGGTGGAGACCGCAGCGCGATAGAGCACCAGGTACTTGCCCATGGTTCCTTCCTTTCCCGCCAACTCCGGGGCAGACGCTATCGCATCGCGCGCGCAGGGAGCCAAGCGGGAGGGCTTCTCGGCGTGGGGAAGGAATAGAGTGACGACCGCCTTCGGTTGGGTGGCTCGGGAAGGAGCAGCCGTGGACGACAAACAGATCCTCGCTCAGATCAACAAGCTTGCGGACAAGGAGCACGAGCTCTTCAAGCGCGAAGCCGCAGACGGTGTGACCGACGAAGAGCGCGCGGAGCTGCGCAAGATCGAAGTAACGCTCGACCAGTGCTGGGACCTGCTGCACCAGCGGCGCGCGCGCCGCTCGGCCGGGCTCGACCCCAACGCCGCGCAGGTACGGGATCCCGACACGGTCGAGAAGTACATGGGCTGAGAGCCGGCGCGTGGCGAACGATCGGATCTCCGACCTCTACGCGCTGGCGCTCGACGAGTTCACCGACGCGCGCAACGCGCTCGCGAAAGAGCTGTCCGCCGGCGGCGACACGGCTGCGGCGGCCGAGGTGCGCGCGCTGAAGAAGCCAAGCGTCCCGGCGTGGGCGGTGAACCAGGTCGCGCGCGCGCATCCCGACGAGCTCGAGTCGCTATTCGAAGCAGGCGCCGGTCTCCGTGCTGCGCAGACGAAGCTCATGCGAACAGGCGATGCCGGAGCGGTGAAAGACGCAACGGCCGGGGAACGGCAAGCGGTCCGGACGCTCGTCGGACGCGCGAAGAAGATCCTCGCAGACGTGGGAAACGCGGCCAACGAAGCAACGCTCGAACGCATCGCCGACACGTTCTACGCGACGACGACCGACGACGATGGACGAGAGCGGGTCCGGACTGGGACGCTGACGAAAGAGATGAAGCGAGCCGGCTTCGGCGACGTCGGCGGCTTGAGCGTCGTGCCGGCTCCGCGCGCCAAACAAGAGCACCCCGAGAAGAAGAACGCACAGTTGCAGAAGGAAGCCGCCGCGCTGCAAGCCGCGGCTGAGGGAGCCGAACAACGTGCGGCCGAAGCCGAGTCGCTCGCGAAGGAGCTGATTGAGCAAGCCGAGGATGCGCGCGCGCGCGCCGATGCGGCGAAGGAGAAGGCTCGCTTCGCGCGCCGGGAAGCGAGCGAACGAAGACGCGACGCCGACAGGGCTGCTCGCCGGTTGGATCGCCGCGGATGAAGACGCCGTTGGAGGGGAGCGTCGCGTCGATACGCCCGCTCCGGCAATCCGATGCCGAGGAGTACCTCGCGCTCCTGATGCGCAACAAAGACTTCCTTTCGCCATACGAGCCGGTCAGGCCGTCCGAGTACTGGACGCTTTCCGGGCAGCGGGACCAGCTCGCGGTCGGCGCCGCCGACTGGGACCTTGGAACCGGGTACGCGTTCGCCATCATCGACCGGTCGGACGGCGCGCTCGTGGGCCGGGTAGCGCTGGCCAACGTCGTCCGGAAGGCGTGGCAGAACGCGACGTTGGGCTATTGGCTGGACGCCGAGCACAACGGCCGCGGCCTGGCGACCGATGCCGCGCGTTTGGCCGTCCGGTTCGCGTTCGCCGACGCGTCGCTGCACCGGGTGCAGGCCGGGGTGATGCCGCGGAATACGCGCTCGATCAGGGTGCTCGAAAAGATCGGGATGCGCTACGAGGGGCTCGCGCTCCGTTATCTGTTGATCAACGGAGCCTGGGAAGACCACCGCATGTACGGGGTCACGGCCGATGAGTGGACCGGGTAAAAAAGTACCCGGAGTCCCTCGCCGTGCGTGCGGCGCGGCGAGGGATCCGAGTGGGGGAAACCATCTCAGGTGCCGCTCCGGTAAGCATGCCGGTCGGACATGAAGAAACGCCTACGGAATCGTTACAGTCGCGTGACGATTTCCGCTGCGCGTCTTACGGTTGCGGGCGAACCGAGGCGTAATCCGACGAGCCGACCGGCCGGTCGACGACACCGCCGTCCGTAGGCACGCTTACGAAGACTCCGTCGATCTGGAAGCGGATGAATGCAACGCCCTTCACCAACGTCAACGTTCGGACGACTTGCGCCACGCGGAGCAACACGCTCTGACTCGAGCCCGCGCTTTGGAACTCGCGGCTGAGATTCACCTGAACGACACTGCCGGTGACCGAAACGGTCAGAAGGCGCGTTTGCGGCGGGATCTCCGAGGTGATGCCGCGCGCATCTTCGCGTGCTGTGGGTCCGTCGAGCAGCGCGGTCAGCACCGACTCCACCGGCTGACGCTTGTCGAGCTGTCGGATGACGTCGACCATGCGGCCGCTCCGAACGAACGCCAGCGAAAACGGTGCCGTCGCCGTCACCGGCGGAGGGCTTGCGGTCGACCGTGCGAGCGAGAACGGGATCTCGTCGCTCGGGATCGCGGTCGCGCCTGCAGCACCGCCGCACGCGGTCAGCAGAAGGAGCAGCCCGGCTGCCGCGCGCCGCGTCACGATCCCTCCTCCTCGTCGACGGGTTTGCGTGGGAGCACCACGGTGAACGAGGTAGGGCCACCGCTCGGACTCGTCGCTTCGATCGTCCCGCCGAGGAGGCGCGCGTTCTCGAAGGCTATCGCGAGCCCCAGGCCGAAACCTCCGCGCGCGCGAGAGCGGCTGCGGTCGGCTTTGTAGAACCGGTCGAACAGGTGAGGGAGCGCGTCCGCAGGGATCCCCGGTCCGCCGTCGGACACGACGACGCGGCACGTTCCGTTCTGCTCGGCGATCGTCACGCGCACGTCGGCACCGCGTCCATGCTCGAACGCGTTATGCACCAGGTTGGAAACGATGCGCTCGAGGCGCGCCTTATCCGACACCGTGACCACGGCCGGGCCGTCGACCGGCGCGTGCTGGTGCAGCTTGCGCACCACCGCGCTCGCGAGCGCGCGCAGGTCCACCTCTTCCCACCGGATGATCGCTTTGCCGGCGTCGACCTCCGACACCTCCATCAGCTCCTCGACCAGCCTCCGCAAGCTGGCAACGTCGTCGGCGATCAGCTCGACGGCTTCGCGGGAGGACGCGGGGAACTCATCGCGATGCGTCTCCAGAAGCTCGCTCGCCGTTTGCAACGCCGACAGCGGCGTCCGCAGCTCGTGCGACACGTTGGCAACGAACCGTCGCTCGCGCTCGATCATGCTCTGGAACGCCGCCGCCATCTCGTTGAACGACGCCGCAAGCACGCCGACTTCATCCTCCGTCGCCGCGTGGACGCGTGTTTCGAGCAGCCCTTCGGCGACGCGCTGCGCCGCACCAGACACCTCGTGCAGCGGCCGAAGGATCCCGCTTCCGACACGCTGCGCGAGCACAGCGCTGATCAGTACAACCGCGAAGCCCGCAACGACGAGCGCGCGCAAGATGACGCTCATCGTGTTGTCGATGTCGGCGAGCGAGTAGAAGAAATAGAGCGCGGTGTTCGTGGCGGGGAGCGGGGCGCCGAAGGCGAGCTCGCGCGCGCTGCCGATCCTCGTCTGCTGGTAGCCGATCCGATCTTGCCCGACCAGTCTCTTGAGGTCTGTGGGAACCACACCAGGGGTCAGCGAGAGCGACGTCGCCAGGTACTGGTCACCCTGGATGATCATCGCGTCCAGCCCACTGCGCGTCTGCAGCAACGACACCACGTCTTCGGTGTTGCCTCGCGCCTGCTGCAGGAACTCGCGCGCGAACAGCACGCCGAAGATCGTCTGGCGGGTCGAGGCCTTGACGCGCTGGTTCTCGAGGAATGACCGCACCGTGAAGTACGTCGCGACGGAGATGATCACTGCCAGGAGGAAGCTCGACGCAACGAACGCCAGCGTTATCCGGAACCGGAGGCTCCGGCTACGGAAGAACTTGAGCGGCGATCTCACGGCTCGCTCGACGCTTTGTACCCGAGCCCGCGCACGGTAACGATGACCGTGGGATTGGCGGCATCGGTTTCGATCTTGGCGCGCAGCCGGCGCACGTGGACGTCCACCAGCCGCGAGTCGCCGAGGTAGTCGTAGCCCCACACCCGTTCGAGCAGGGCCTCGCGACTGAATACTTGGTTCGGCCGTTCTGCCAAGCACCGAAGGAGGTTGAACTCCGTCTTGGTCAGCGAAACCTGATGGCCGTTCTTACGAACCGCGCCGCCTTCGGGATCGATCTCGACGTCCCCCAGCTGGATCCGCACCGGGCGCGGTTCGGAGCGGAACCGGCGCAGCAGCGCGCGCACGCGCGCGACCAGCTCTTTGGGCGCGAACGGTTTCGTCAGGTAGTCGTCGGCGCCGGACTCCAAACCGACGACGACGTCGACGGTGTCGGTCTTCGCGGTGAGGAAGATGATCGGGAGGTCGTTGCGCTTGCGGATCTCGCGGCACACCTCGAACCCGTCGATGTCCGGCAGCATGACGTCGAGGATCGCAAGGTCGGGCCGGCGTTCTGCGAGCAAGCGGAGGCCGCTCGAGCCATCTTCCGCTTCGAGCACTTCGTAGCCTTCGTCGGCCAGGGTAAGCGCCGTCGCGCGCCTCACCCGGCGGTCGTCCTCGACGAGCAAGATCCGCTCGGCCATCGGCTCAAACGATACCGTTGCGCTGTTGCGCTTGGGAGGGCCGCTCGCAGATGGCTGGCTGCGCTGCTAGGTTGAGCCCGGCGTACCTGAAAACAGGGGGGAACCGCAGGAGTGGAAGGCGTCACACGCGAGTCGATGCGTCCGCTCCTCGATCTTCAGCGGGTCGATAGCGGGATAGACCGCCTGAATCAGCGGAAGGCCGACCTTCCCGAGCAGCGTGAGCTCGACGAGCTGAACGAGCAGCGATCGGGGATCGCCGTCACCCACGCCGAAGCCCAAGCCAGTCTCGATGCGGTCACGCGCGAGCAAACCAAGCTCGAGACCGAGATCCAGCAGATCGACGACAAGGTCACGCACGAGCAAGGCCGGCTGTACTCAGGGCAGGTATCCAACCCGAAGGAGCTGTCGAACATCCAGGCAGAGCTCGACGCCCTGCGGCGACGCAAGTCGCACCTGGAAGATGAAGAGCTCGAAGTGATGGAGCGGCGTGAGAGCATCGAGAAAGAGCACGGCGATCTGCTCACGTCGATGACCGACATCGAAGCGAAGATCGCGGACGCGACCGCGCGCCGCGATCACGCGTCGGTTGAGATCTCTGAAGAATTGACGCGTCTTGCGTCTGAGCGCGCGCAGCTTGTGCCGACGATCAACGCCGAAGTGATCGCCCTCTACGAAGACATCCGCGCGCGCCGTGGCGGCGTAGCGGTCGGCGCGCTCGTCGATGGAACGTGCCGCGCCTGTGGGCTGCCGTTGTCTCCGGCGCAGCGCGACGAGATCAAGCGCAGCGATGACCCGATCATCCGCTGCGAGAACTGCCGCCGGCTGCTCGTCATTCCATGACACTGTGGCCGGAGCCGCCGGCCGAGCTGGTTATCAACTGCGACGGCGGCTCGCGTGGCAACCCCGGGCCTGCCGCCTACGGCGTGTCGATCCAGACGCCGGACGGCGACGAGATCGAAGGCATCGCCGAGACGATCGGCATCGCGACGAACAACGTTGCCGAGTACAGCGCAGTCATCGCGGGGCTGCGGCGTGTCGCGGAGATCGGGGCGCGCGCGGTGCACGTGCGCAGCGACTCGAAGCTTCTGATCGAGCAGCTTTCCGGACGCTACAAGGTCAAGAACTTGGTCCTTAAGGAGCTTCACAAGGAAGCGATCGAGCTGGCTCGCCGCTTCGACCGCGTGACGTACGAGCACGTCAGGCGCGAGCAGAACGTGCGCGCGGACGAGCTGGTGAATCTGGCGCTGGACGGTCTGTTCTAAGCGCTACACTGATACCGGAGAGCAGGCCGGGCGACCGCGGCAGCAACCCGAAAGGGGATGCTGTCGAGGAAAGTCGGGACTCCGTAGGGCAGCGCGGTGGGTAACGCCCACCCGGGGCGACCCGGGGAAAGCGCCACAGAAAACAGACCGCCTGCAGCGATGCAGGTAAGGGTGAAACGGTGAGGTAAGAGCTCACCAGCGCGGCGGGTGACCGTCGTGGCTAGGTAAGCCCCGCGCGGAGCAAGGCCAAGCAGGGAGCGAGTAGCCCGCTCGATGCTCCCGGGTAGGCTGCATCAGGTCGTCGGCAACGGCGATCGCAGAGGGATGGTCGCCACTCCGCTTCGGCGGATGACAGGATCCCGCTTATAGGCCCGCTCGACATCGGGGGCCCCCGAAAGGGGGCCCTCCCTTATTTGGGCAACGTGGGGGTTCCCTTCCGCGCGCGCTGGGTGTAGGACTCGAAGCGAGGCGGATGTGCATCCGCCGGAGGGGAGGGGCTGTATGGCCATCTACGTCCAGCTGATGAAGTGGACGGAACAGGGACGGAAGAACGCCGACTCGGTTGCCGATCGCGTCGAGGCCGTGCAGAAGCGCGTCCAGGACATGGGCGTCAAGATCATCGGGCACTACGTGACGATGGGGCAGTACGACCAGATCGTCGTGTGCGAAGCGCCCGATGACGAGACCGTCGCGAAGGTGACGTTGATGGTCGCGGGTCGCGGGAACGTCGCGACCGAGACCTGCCGCGCTTTCACGATGGATGAGGTGCGCACGCTGATCTGAGTGGGGAGCGGAATAGAGAAGGGGCCTCACGCGGGGCCCCTTCTCTCATCGGGAACCTGCCTCCACGAGGCTGTCACCCCTCGCCCCTAGTCTGACGGCGATGGGGGAGAACCTGATCTTCGACGGCTTGAACGACGCCCAGCGCGAGGCGGTCGAGGCGGTGACCGGTCCGGTCGCGATCCTCGCCGGCGCCGGGACGGGGAAGACCACCACCATCACACGCCGCATCGCGAATCAGGTCCTGACCGGCGCGTTCATCCCCGGCGAGATCCTGGCCGTGACCTTCACGGCGAAGGCCGCAGGGGAGATGCGCGCGCGCCTCCAGGCGTTGGGCGCGACGGGCATGCGCGCCAACACCTTCCACGCCGAAGCCTTGGCGCAGTTCCGCCGTTTCTCGCCCGAGCAGCCTGAGATCCTCTCCCACAAAGGACAGGTGCTGCACCGCATCGCGCAGTCGCTTCCGATGCCGTATCGCTTCACCGCGTTGCGGGATCTGGCCGGTGAGATCGAGTGGGCGAAGAACCGCCGCATCTCCGCGCGCGACTACCTCGAACGAATCGGGTCGCACGAGTCGCCGATCCCGGCCGATCTCATGCACCGCGTGTTCGTGACCTACGAGAAGCGCAAGCGCACGGCCGCGATGATCGACTTCGAAGACCTGCTCGAGCAAACGGTGACGCTCTTGCAGGAAGACGAGCGCGCGCTCGGGGTGGTGCGCGGTCGTTACCGCGCGTTCACCGTCGACGAGTACCAGGACGTGAACCTGTTGCAGCAGACGCTGCTCGACCTGTGGGTCGGCGCGCGCGACGACGTCTGCGTGGTCGGCGACGACTACCAGAGCATCTTCGGATTCACCGGCGCCACGCCGGCGCATCTGCTGCGCTTCGCCGACCGCTGGGACCACACGACGATCGTGACGCTCGAGGAGAACTACCGCTCTACGCCGGAGATCCTCACGGTTGCGAACCGTTTGGTGCCGCGCTTGCGCGGGTCGAAGAAGACGCTTCGCGCAACGAAACAGCCGGGCGCGCGTCCCGAGCTCCGCGACTTCGAGACGGGCCGTCAAGAGATCGCGTGGATCGTGTCGGAGTGCCGGCGCCTGAACACAGAAGGCGTCCCCTACGAGGGCATGGCGGTGCTGTTCCGGATCAACGGCCGCTCGGAAGACTTCGAAGAAGCGTTCGCGCGCGCGCACATCCCGTTCCAGGTTCGCGACGGCTCGTTCCTACAGCGGCCGGCAGCGCGCAGCTTCGCCGTGAGGGCGCGCGCAGCAACGGGACCGGTCGCCATCGCGGCGGTGCGTGTGGCAACGGAGCTCGGCTACGACCCGCGCGAGAAGTACGACGGCGGCGACGAAGCCACGCGGCAGGCCGATCTCGAGCGGCTGGTGGCCCTGGCCGCCGAGTTCCCCGCCAAAGATTCACAGAGCGATATGGAGGCGTTCCTCGCCGACCTCCGCACGCGCTTCGCGTCCGAGGAAGAGGGCCGCGGTGTGCAGCTGATGACGTATCACCGCGCGAAAGGGCTTGAGTTCGACGCAGTCTTCCTTCCGCGGCTGGAGGACAAGGAACTGCCGTTCGCGCTTTCGACGTCGGACGAAGACCGCGCCGAGGAGCGGCGGCTCTTCTATGTCGGGATCACGCGCGCGAAGCGCTACCTCGCGATCTCGTTCGCGCGCGCACGCGACGGCGAACGCCGCTCGAAGCCGCGCCCGAGCCCGTTCCTGTCCGAGATCACACCGCCGTCCGAGCGCCCGGTCGCCGACCCGGTGCCCGCGCGCGCGAAGCCGGCCGCGCGCACCGGCGGTCCGCTGTTCGAGGCGCTGAAGACGTGGCGCGCCACCGCCGCGAAGGAGGCCGGTCTTCCGGCGTACGTGATCTTCCACGACGCGACGCTCGCCGAGATCGAGCGCATCCACCCAGACACGCGCGCCGCTTTGCGCGCGATCTCGGGCGTCGGCCCGCTCAAGATGCAGCGCTACGGCGAGCAGATCATGAAAATCGTCGCAAGTTTTCCCGCACCGGGGGTTCCTGTCACAGCAGCCGGTTAGTATCGACCGCGTCGAAATCGAAAGGCTGCTTACGTGCTCGGGAATATCCAACTAGCTGGGGCTTCTCTCGTCGTGGGCCCGGCCGGGTCGGGCAAGACGACCCACCTGCGGAACCGCTACCTCGACCTCGTTCGCGCGAACGAGAAGGGGATCCTGTTCCTCGTCCACAGCCGGCGCGCGGCGCGCGCGCTCTCGCAGGACATCCTGCTGGAGCTGGGCGAGTCCACGGATCAGGTCCGCGTGACGACCTGGCACTCGTACGGACTGAGCCTCCTTCGCGGCTATTTCAGGCGGCTCGGCTACCGGCGCGAGCCCGGGCTGCTCACCGGTCCCGAGCAGTTCACGCTGGTGCGTGAGATGCTCGACGACCCCGCGGAGCAGAAGCACTGGAGCGCCTTCCCCAAGCAGACGAAGCTCGCCGGCTTCGTCGAAGAGCTCCGTGAATTCGTGCTGCGCGCGCAAGACGCCTTGAAGTCGCCCGAGCAGCTTGTGGATCTCGCCCGCCAAGCGGGTCGCCCCGATCTCGAGGAAGCAGCGCGATTCTTCCGTCGCTACCTCGCCACGCTCGACGCGCGCGACGACGCCGTCGTCGACCATGCCAACGTGATCGCGCGCGCCTGGCAGCTGCTCCACGAGAACGACGACGTCGCCCAGGAGGTCCGCGCCGAAACGAAGCACCTGTTGATCGACGACTACCAAGACGTGACGCCCGCCCAGCACGAACTGCTGCGCGCGCTCTTCGTCACCGGTGGTTCGGTGACCGCGACGGTCAACCCCGACGCGCGCATCTACGGCTTCCGCGGGAGCCTGCCCGACGCCGGCGCGGCGTTCGCCAAGGCATTCGCCGGCACGCAGATGATCGAACTGTCGAGCAGCCATCGTGGGACGCCCGAAACGAAGGCGTGGCAGTTCGATCACCTCACCGAGGAGGCCGATGCGATCGCGCGCGAATGCCACCGGCTGCGCGCGCGCGAAGGGGTCGGCTGGGGCGACATCGCGATCATCGTCCGGAGGTACGGACCCGCGTCGCGCGCGATCCGGGGCGCGCTCGACCGCGAAGGCGTCCCGTTCGTGGTGGTCGGTGAGAACAGGCCGCTCGCGATGGAACCCGTGTTGATCCCGTTGCTGGAGCTTGCGCGCGCAGCGCTGCGTCCCGCCGAACGCGAAGACCGGCTGCCGAAGCTGCTCGCGTCGCCGGTGTGCGAGCTCGATCCGTACGAGGTGCGCGCGCTCCGGCGCGAAGCA
>Ga0070732_10000608_pt1 | contig 21704 bp, 23 predicted proteins | sample Coa_R1_5_FD_66449 | JGI IMG/M metagenome (GOLD analysis project Ga0070732, IMG submission 66449) | Surface soil microbial communities from Centralia Pennsylvania, which are recovering from an underground coalmine fire - Coalmine... | ecosystem: Environmental > Terrestrial > Soil > Unclassified ... | reverse complement strand
ATAGGGTCTCCCCCCAGCGCTTCCGCGGACAACACTACTAGAAGGGGCCTGCATCGCTTCCCGCCTGTCCTGAACATGTACTTGATGATCTGGTTTGCTTCGCGTTTGTCAAAGTTCGTCTGTAGCGTTTTGTTGATCGTCTTCTCAATGGGATCACGCCACTCCTGAAACGAAGAGGGAACTTTGCTCATTTTCTATATCGGATCCGCCAGGGTTCGCACTCCTTGTTCTATGACCGCTATTTAATCGGTTGTGGTTATCACAGAAACGTAAGCTCGAACTGTATGTAGATGCCAAAAACAACCTTTATACCAAAAAGGCCGGCTCATCGCGCATTCAGAGGAAAAACAATGGAACAAGCACCGAAACCAGCCGAAGCACCAAAGCCAAAGAATCGAACAATGGCACTAGCAATAATCATAATTGCAATCTTGGTCGTGGTAGGAGTGGGAGTTTACTTCCTGACGAGACCGAACCCTTCTCCCACACCCACTGGTCCTCAGGTCACAGTCAAAGACGATGGACTGTGCGGTTCCTCGGACATGAGCTGCCTCTTCACCCCCGCTAGCATAAACGCAACTGTAAACGGCGCTGCCGTAACCTGGAAGAACACTGGGACCATATCACACACGGTAACAACTTGTGACTCTACCAATGGTCAGACTTCAACAGAATGCCCCAACGGAACGGACGCGACAGGGCTCGACTCCTTTAGCCTAACCGTAGCAGGTGGAGCAAGCGTTACTCACGTATTTGCAAAGGCGGGCACCTACTACTACTACTGTTCAATCCACCCTTTTACAATGCATGGACAAGTTATCGCCAGCTAAGCGATAACGCTGATCTTCGACTCTTTTTCTTTCCCTATTGTTCTTCCAATAAATAGCTGAACTAGAAATTCGTCTATCGCGAAGATAGCTGATTCTTAACAGCGCACGACTCAGAACCGAGCGTTCCCCTAAAGGACAGATACGGCATTACCAGGAGAATGGGAATGCCGATAGAAATGAAGGCTGTTTGTAGTGAAGATAGGGTAAGAGCCAGTGCAACTGCCCCCCCGAGTCCGACCACGGTTAAGAAGAAAAATCCCGCACACGTCGGACATATGGTGAACAATCCGACAGCGGCTCCGAGGCCAGCCATCCATCTTGCTCCTACAGTCTCCGGCCTGTGTCTGTAGGTATAGCTCGCAATGGCAGCGTTAAGTCCGACCAGCCAAGACACAGCGAAGAGAAGAACTAGATTCACCGGAACGATCAAGATAGCAAAGTGTTGAGTCAGATAGACGACCAATTGCGGCATCTGACCAACCGCGCCGCAACACAAGACTGGGACAACGGAAGGCACCCCAACTCCGTAAGCATCCGAGAATGATAGACCTGGCTGGAAAACAAGAGTGCTCGAAACAACACCAAAAAGCAGTCCATAGCTCAGCGAGGCAATTGTGAATATTCTAAGAGATCTTTTCTCTGCGATCATTCGTGATAACCGTGCCAAAGAGGGCCCCATCTTGCCCAGAATGTCTTCCCCGCCAGTTTGCAGTAGGTGAAGCGTAGCTCCGACGAAGGAGAGTACAAGGCCAAACAGCATGAGGCCAAGCGAGACAATTGCGGTCTCCTCGAGCATTCCAATGCTATTGATTCCTATGACTGATGAGGTTCCCAAAGCGATTTGGTAGCTGACGATAGAGCTTACAACGAAAACAATCCCGAGTGCAGCTGTCGTCAGCGGGGATATCTTGTGAAGCCTGCGTGGGACCATCATGGCAGCCTTGAACCTACATCGATGGGAACGCAAAGCGTCCTCAGACGATGCCTAAGATGTATAGTGAAAGCTATGGGAGCTGAGCTGCAGAAAGCTGAAACTCATCAGTATCGAAGCGATGACGATGCCTAGTATGACCCATGTTGATAGTGATTTTGGCTCGTACTTGAGGTGCTGGTAGAACATGGCTATCATAATTGCTTTTGTCGCAGCGAGCCCAAGAAGGATACTGGCGTAGGTGGAGAATGCGAGGTTTAGTGAGAAAAGGTTGACTTCAATGTCTGTCTCGCCTATGAGGATCGCGAAGATGATTAGATAGAGATAGTTCGTGTTCACTCCCGACACCTCATATCAAATAGAACAGCGGAAAGAGGAAGACCCACACAATGTCGACGAAATGCCAGTAGAGTCCGAAATGTTCGAGGGTCGCGTGATCTCCTTTGATGTACTTTCCTTTCAGCGCATTCGCTAGCAGGTAGACAGTCATACACATGCCTGCAACGACGTGAACTCCATGAACGCCTGTTGTGATGAAGTAGCTTGTCGCGGGTAGAGGATACGTGTTGAAGACGCCGCTTGAACCTAGAGAGAACCATTCCCCAGCTTTGATGTAAAGGAACAGACCGCCTAGGCCCAGGGTCCCAAGCAAGCTTATGATCAAACCATTCTTGTTTCCTGCCCTTGCCGAGGCGAGAGCCATTATCGCGGTCATGCTGCTTGTGAGCAGGACTAGGGTCATGGCGAAGCCGTTTCGAATGTCGAAAACGGTTCCCGGTGTGGGCCAAGTGGGAGAGGCTGTTCTTACGAAGAAGTACGCGCCGATGAGTACGCCGAAGAAGATTACTTCCGCTCCGAGGAATGTCCAGATTCCGAGTTTCATGTTCGGGACTTGTTTGAACGGCCAACTCTCGACGTTGGTGTCTTCGTGAACGTTGAACTTTTCTCTACTATATCCGAGGAGAGAGATTAGGCCGAGAATGACCCCATCGGCAATGAGTGGCCAAAACGGCTGGTAGGTCACTGGCTGGGGGCTAGCAGGCTTTCCAATGGTTATTCCCAGGAAGAATATGAATGCGGAAAAGGCCATGAGAATCGGCCAGGGACTCAAACCTTCAGAATGAATAGATGAGTACTCGTGTCCCACGCTTGAACCGTTAGGCTCGCCGATTCCATGCGACGATCCATTCGGCAAACCGATGCTGCTTCCAAAGTGGATGGTTCCATCGTCCATGAACGTTGGAATAGTGTCAAAATCGTGAGCGGGTGGCGGTGACGGAAGCGCCCATTCTAGGGTCCACCCGTTCCAAGGGTTTGGCCCAGCAGGTGGACCGACGCGTGCACTTCTATAGAGATTGTAGAATAGCAGGAGCTGAGCCCCGCCAAAGATGAATCCTCCAACGGTTGCGGTGAGGTTCAACAGTCCCCATCCAGTGTCTGGAGAGTATGTGGCTATTCTTCTGGGCATATCCAATAGCAGGAACATTGGGAAGTAGAGAACGTTGAAGCCGATGAAGGAGACGATGAAATGGATACGCGCCATACTCTCGTTGTACATCCTTCCGGTAATTTTAGGGAACCAGTAGTAGAGGCCGCCAATCAGTCCCATTATGCTTCCTCCAACCATTATGTAGTGAAAGTGTGCGACAACGAAGTAGGTGCCTCTCAAGGCATAGTCGAGAGCGACCGAAGCAAGATAGACTCCGGTTATGCCTCCTATGATGAAGAGCGCAACTGCGCCAAGTGTGAAAAGAGCCGCCGCTTTTAGACGGAGCTTCGCCACCGCCAACGTCTCAATTAGGGAAATTACGATTACATCGAAGGGTAGGGAGACCGCGACTGTCGTCACAGTGTAAAGCTTGTCTGTGATGACCCCATATCCCGTCAAGAACATATGATGACCCCAGACTACGAAACTAATCAGCGCAGCGGCGACTAAGCTTCCGATAACGTACTTTGATCCGTAGAGAGGCCGTCTTGCAAAAGTGGGAATGACGTCAGCAATTATTCCAAGAGCTGGGAATAGGACGATGTAGACTTCTGGGTGACCGAAGAACCAGAAGACATTGTCCCAGAGAAGAGATCCGCCTTGGATTGACGAGAAGTAGAAGGTCCCGAATGCTCGATCAACATACAGCAGTAGGACCGCGGCCAGAAACGATGGAAATGCGTAGAGCATCATGAAAATCGTGACCAGAATCGACCATGGAAACAGGGACATCCGTCTGAGTTTGAGTCCAGGTGCACGCATCTTAAACATCGTAACTAGAAAGTTGACCGAACTCATCGTTATCGAGACTACGATGAGGATCAGTGCGCCGGCCCCGAGATTCAGTCCGATAGTCGGTGCGAACTCGAACGCGGTCTGCGGTGAATAGAGAGTCCAGCCGAGATCGGGGGCGGCTCCGAAGAAGAAACTGAGAATCATCATGACGCCGCTGAACAGGTAGAACCAGTAGCTCATCGCGTTCAGTCGTGGAAAGGCGAGGTCCCGCGCTCCGATCTGGAGCGGAATAATGTAGTTAGCGAAGCCGAATGCAAATGGCGAGAGGACCCAGAAAATCATCAAGAGACCATGGACGGTCACGAACTGGTTGTAGACCTCGGCCGTGAGCACGTTGTTGTTGGGAATGGAAAGCTGAGTTCTCATGGTCAATGCCAACAGGCCGGCGGCGACAAAGAAGAATAGAGCCGTAATGATGTAGAGTATGCCGATATCCTTGTGATTCGTAGTATACAGCCAGCGCTTTGCTACTGCTGAAAATCGCTCTGCCATTCTACTGCACTATTGTAGAGTTAAACCAGGACACGAACTGTCCCAGCGGCATTACGTCGATAGTTGCGATCATTGTCGCGTGACCAGGTCCGCACAATTCGTAGCATTGGATCGTATAGTTCCCAATCGTCTCCGCGTTGAACCAGATGAAATTAACGTGTCCAGGATATGCGTCTGCTTTGACTTTGAAGGCGATAACCCCGAAGTTGTGAAAGACGTCCGCGCTGGTGACGTTCAGACGGATATCTTCACTTTGCGGCACTGCGAAAATACAGATCGCTTGCTGACAAGACGGGGCCCCGGTAATTGTCCGGTTAGGAAATCCAGCATAGTTGAAGTCCCAGTAGAACCGGTGCCCGGTTACCAGCACGCTACAGTTGTACGTAACCGAATGGGAGATTTGGATATTGCAGGGGGCAGGGGAAGAAAGAATCGTGTCAATCGAACCGAAGCTACCGATTATTAGAACAGTAAGAATAATCGTGGACAACGAAACTGTCAAAATTGCGGTTCTAGCATGTCCTCTTGCAACAGGCAAATGACCAAGAATCGGCGCGTCATGAGGCTCCGAGGAGCCCGATCGGTCTCTGTACTTGATAATGAAAATCACCATCAAGCCGAATACCACTACAGAGACAGCGATTGCAAGATATGTGAAGAGCCAGAAGAGATTGTCGAACTGAACCTGCATGTTGGAAATTGCCATGCTACGCTGCTCTGCGTTTTGTCCCAACTTGCTTCTTTTTTAAAGCGTATGCACTAGCTATAACTGATTCTAACAGGACAACTACTGACGAGAACTGATCGCGGTGGAGCGAATGTTCCACACCATTACAGCATTCACAATTAGGAGAGCAAGTATCGCTGATGCGAGACCCAAATGCGCGTCGCTAACAATAGGGTTCAGAGCAGTCGTAACAGTTACCATCCCTAGAATTACCTGGATGAAAAGACCAACAAAGCTCGCGGTGGAGAACCGGAGAACATTCCTACTTTCCCGATACCGGGTCCAAGCCAGAACGGTGGTTCCAATAACGAAGAATGCTACTACGAAGTTGAAAATTCTGTGGGAAAACTCGATCAGCTGAGCTGAATTGTTTAGAACTGGAAGAACCGCGCCGTTGCACAGAGGCCACGACTCGCCACAACCAAGCCCAGAATTGCTTGTTGTAACGTAACCTCCTATAAGGATGAGGATGTACGTAGAGACAACTGAGCCCAACGCAAAAATCCAGAGAAGACTGGTCGATGGCTCACGCGATCTAATCGACATAAGACTTGGCGATGAGGCGGAATGTCTTAGAAGTATTTAGGCTACAGATCAACTAGCACTTACTAGGCTTTATCATCACGTCTGCCATGTCCGACAGGGCAGTTCGAGGGTCGCGACTTTTGACCACGCTACTGGCTACCAGGACACCCTCTGTCCCAAGCTGAAGCGCTTTCTCCACATCGTCGGGGGTTGTTATCCCTGCACCACAGAGAACACGAGCATGTGTGTTAACTGTTCTAATTTCACGTACGCTACTTGTGATAAGATCCGGTCGAGCCTTTGAAACGGAGATTCCGGTTCCTATGAGGTCCGGTGGTTCGATCGCGATCATGTCGGGTTTCAACTTTGCTATTTCCATGCCTGCCTTAGCAGTGTCAGCGCATACGAGCGAGTAAAGATCGGAATCAGCGCACCTTTGGATGCAGTTGCTGATTTCGGCTATTCCGATTCGCCGCTCTGAATGGTTAACTAGCGAACCTTCGGCACCGGCCGACTTCACTGCTTCTGCTAGGACATGTCCGGTGTATGCTCCAGGTTTGATGGAGTCCAGATGTTGGGAGAACACTGGTATGTCAACGCTCTCAGATACCGATTTTAAGTCCGTGAACTGTGGAGCAATTATTATCGTGACTCCGCTGTCATTTGCTGTTTTTTCTGCAGATTTTGCTAGTTCGATGGCCTGTTTCCCGGTCGCTTCGATATAGGCCTTGAAGTTGACGACCAGTAGAGGCCCGCGTAATTGTCGGATCAGATCCACCTTATGATGGCACTGGTGTCTGTGGGAATGTTGGAGCTAGCTCCTATTGGGCTACGACTATCTCGAGCGCATGATTGACCTCTTTGCCGTTGAAGATTATCTCGCGGAGTGCGTTCGCCATTTTGACTGGGTCCGTGTGTTGCCAGACATTTCTTCCAACAGCTAGGCCAGCAGCACCGCCATCCATCGCGCCCTTTACCTGGTTCAAGAAAGTCTCATCGGTAGGAGCTTTTGGCCCTCCTGACATGAAGACTTTGGCGACTCCCGCAGCCTTCACAGCCCACCTAAAGCTGGATGGGTCTCCTGTATATTTGATCTTGACCGCATCAGCCCCCATTTCCAGGCCTGCCCTAGCAGCGTAGGATACTATCTCTGGAGCGATATCATTCTTCACGGCCTCTCCTCTAGGATAGATCCAAGCAATCGCAGGCATTCCTTCTTCGTGAGCATCCTCCTGTATCTCACCGAATTCTTGAAGCATAATGTTCTCGTGAGCACTGCCCAAGTAAATGGTATAGCCGACGCCCTTTGCGCCGAGGCTCAGCGCTTCCTCTACGCTACAGACCTGAGACGATATCGGTTCGCCCTTGGGTAGACTCGTCTTTCCGTTTAGTTTGATAATCAACGGGATCTTCCCATTGTAGTACTTCTCAGCGATTCCCTTGTGAAGAACGACCCCGGTAAACTGTCCCTTGACGGCTATGTCAAGAATGTAATTCGGGTCGATGTTCTTGTCGTTGAAGTCAGTAGAGGGGCCGTGCTCGAACCCTTGGTCATATGCGAGTAAGAGTCCCTTCCCGTTCTTCAGAAAATTATCCATATTCGCTTTCATGGAAACCTACTGATGGGTTGGTTCGAGCTTCCAAATTAAACTAGCCCCCAAGATCTGATTCTTGGAACATTGGGAGAAACGGTTATCCTTCAAGCCTTCGGCGAAACACGAGCATGACCAGACGGATAGTCATAATTGGGTGCGGTGTCGCAGGCACTACGGCCGCGTTCTATTCGAGAAAGACAGACCGTACCTCCGAACTCACGATCATTGGATCGGAGACTCTTCCTGAATATTCCAGGTGCGGTCTTCCCTACGCGTTTAGCGGAATCGTTCCCACTCTAAAATCGCTAATCGGCTATGATGAAGAGTTCTACGAGCACACAAATCGGATACAGCTAAGACTCGGAGTTACGGCTACGAAAATTCACGTCGACCATCAGACAGTCGAACTTGACGGGAAAGATCATCTTGGGAATCAAATCGGGTATGACAGCCTGATTCTGACGACAGGAGCCCGACCGACCAACCTCTCGATCCCCGGTTCCGGTCTTAGTGGAGTCTTTACGATCAGAACGATGGATGACATTGAAAATCTGGCAAATTATCTAAAAGAAGCGAAAGCTCGGAGAGCCGCAGTAATTGGAGCGGGGCTAACTGGTTCCGAGATGGCTGAAGCCTTACTAATACGCGGAATTGGCGTAATTCAAGCCGAGATAGTTCCTGAGATTCTCCCAGTTATACTGGATCCGGATATTGCGTCACTGGTTAGGGAGAAGGGCGAAGAACACGGTGTCGAATATCACCTAGGGTCGACGCTAGATGAGATCCTTGGAGAAGGGGGAAGAGTTGCCGGCGTCCAAATTTCGGGCCAAAAGCACGAAGTGGACGCTGTCGTGGTCACCGTGCGAGTCAGACCCAGCACCGAACTGGCAAAGGATGCGGGAATCGAGCTTGGCGGTTCTGGTGGAATTCGAACGGATGAACGGATGGCGACCTCAGCCAAGAACATCTATGCTGCGGGCGACTGTATTGAGACATTTGATCTAGTCACGCGTCGGCATGTCTTTTTCCAGTTAGCCACTACTGCTGTGCGACAGTCGATGGTTGCAGGCATAAATGCGGCTGGTGGCGATGCTCACTATCCGGGGTCTACTGGCGTGGCTACGGTGAAACTGTTCGGTTTGGAGGTCGCGGCTCTTGGCCCTACGAGTGCGTTGGCAGAGAAGATCGGAATCCGTCCAGTCTCAGTCAGGGTAACGGGGTCCACGCGGCTCTCGTATTATCCCGGCGGCAAGGACCTGACCGTCAAGCTCCTCGCCAACCGTGATAATGGAAAACTTCTCGGAGCACAGCTCGTGGGGGAAGAGGGTGCAACGCTTCGAGCAAACTTCGCATCAATGGCCGCCCACCTTGGATTGACTGTTCAAGAATTTGCAGATATCGAGACGTGCTATTCTCCGCCGCTCGCTCCTGTCTGGGACCCGGTGACTATCGCGGCACAAGCTCTATTGAAGAAAATGAAAACAGCTCCAACTGCCGCCGAAGCAACAGTCGCCCACGGTTGAGCATCTCTTGAAAGTCCTAGTTTCAGACCCGATTGATGACGATGGGATCAAGATTCTCAAGGACGCAGGTTTCATCGTTGACAATCGGCCGGGAATCGACAAGACGAGTCTTTCCAACATGATCGACCAGTATGATGTCTTGATAGTGCGGGGAAGGACGAAAGTCGACTCTGTTCTTATGCGAAACTCTCACTTGAAGATTGTTGGGCGCGCTGGCGTCGGGCTCGACAATATCGATCTGCAAGCGGCCAAAGAAAAAGGAATCACCGTTCTCAATACGCCAGCCGCGCCTACAACGAGTGTCGCTGAGCTGACTGTCGGGCTGATGCTGTGCCTTCTCCGCAAGATTCCGTTCGCCGATCATAGCATGAAGGAGGGTCGATGGATCAAGAATCAGCTGATGGGCGAAGAGTTGCAGTCGAAGAAGATCGGTATCATCGGTCGGGCTGGACGAATCGGCAATGAAGTCTCGCGAATCCTAACCGTCGGATTCCAGGCGGACGTGCTTGGCTATGACGTCATACGACCGCGAGGAATCCCTGGACTCAGCTATGAGATCACTGACTCGATAGACGATCTTCTACAGAGATGCGATATTGTCACGATCCATGTCCCCTACTCTCCACAGACACGCAATTTGCTCAACGAACAGCGGCTGCGAATGATGAGAGCGGGATCGTATATTGTCAACACATCCCGTGGAGATATTGTCGAAGGCCCTGCCCTTCTGAAGGTATTGAAAGAGGGGCGCTTGGCCGGGGCTGGACTCGACGTGTTTCACCTAGAACCACCTACAGACGTTTGGGAGAAGGAACTCGTCAACCTTCCAGATGGAGCAACGGTGGTTACGTGTCACATTGGAGCAGAAACCCGACAGGCCCAGAAACGTGCCAGCATTGAGATCGCTGAGCGGATCAAAACCGAGTCCCTTAGAATTCCCACGACCCCCTGAATAATGTCCTTGCTGGCACATGGTCAACACGACCAAACTACTTTTCAGAGTAGAAAAGATAGAATTGTCCTGAGACATACCCAGAACAAGCCGCGATCGCAAATCCAAGCACATGTTTTGACCTAGCCGCATTCTTCACGCTCACCGGGATGCTGACCCGCTCGATGTTCAAAACGCCTTATCAGACGATACTGCGCCCTGACCCAGAGAATAAGTCCAATACGGTTTCAACCAGCCAGCCCCCCCTCGAAAATCCCTGGAGCTCGTTTACCCGCGACACAAAAGTGGTTTCCAGAACAGTTCACAACGTCCAGAATTCGCCCAGAACAAGATCCGATTCGTAATCCCAACGGTTGGGCCCGATACTGCCTTCGTTAGCCCGTTTGGTAAGCGTGAAAGGGCCCTACCGACGATAGGAATCACGCTTGGAACGATCGAAAACAAAAATTTTCTCGCGACATGAAAGTGTACCCTTCACAAGGCCGGAAACAGCCTCAGCCGCGCCGCGTCTGCAGAAGGCCAACAATCGACTATGGATAGACCCGGTTGATCAGTCTCGGGAACGCGATTGCGTCTCGGATGTGGTCGAGCCGACAGACCCATGAGACTAATCGTTCGAGACCCATTCCGAAGCCCGAGTGAGGAACACTCCCATACTTGCGGAGATCGAGATACCATTCGTAGCTCTTCGGGTCGAGCCCCTCCTCTCTCATTCTCGTCACAAGCGCATCATATTCCTCAATCCGCTGCCCGCCCCCAGTAATCTCTCCGTAACCCTCCGGAGCGAGCATATCCACAGACAACGTCACATCCGGCCTTGCCGGGTCCGGTTTGTGGTAGAAAGCTTTGGTCTTCTTCGGATAGCCGGTCACAAAAAACGGCCGATCAAAATGCACAGTCAACAATTTCTCTTGCTCGTAGCCGAGATCATCGCCCCATTTGATTCCCGCTTTTTCTGGACCAATCTTCTCAAGAGCCTCATCATAGGTGATCCTTGGAAACGGAGGCTTCACCCGGGCCAAATCTTCCACATTCCGCTCAAACAATCCCAGTTCCACGGGACAATTCTTCACCAGTTGCTCTAGAACGTGCGAGAGCATCAACTCCTCGACCTTGATGATACAGTCGAGGTCGCACCAGGGCGCTTCAGCCTCGATATGCCAGTACTCGGTCAGATGCCTCCTCGTCCGAGACTTCTCAGCCCGGAACGAAGGAGCCACAGTATAGATTGGGCCAACGCTTGCTATCAGCGCCTCCGCATACAGCTGCCAGCTCTGAGTAAGGTACGCCTTCTCATCAAAATATTTCACCTCGAACAAAGTAGATCCGCCTTCAACAGCGGCAGACGTTAGAATAGGAACCTGCACCTCCAAGTACCCATGAGAATCAAACCATAACCTTACAGCAGACAGTATCGCTGCTCGAATCTTGAGAATAGCACGCATCTTCTCATCCCGAACATACAGGTGCCGCTGGTCAAGCAGAAACTCGGGACCATGAGCCTGCTTCGCGATCGGAAACTCTTCCAATGCAGGATAGTCGATCTTTCCCGAACTAGCCTGGATCTCTCTACCACCTGGCGCACGCGGATCCGGCTTGACAACGCCCTCAAGCGTAACAGTTGACTCTATCTTCGCAGAGAGGAATTGGTCGAAGAAGCCTTGTTCGACGCCCTTGCGAATAGTGCACTGGATAACACCTGGGCCGTCGCGAACGAGAAGGAATATTATACCGCCGCTGGAACGTTTGTTCTGCAACCATCCCCGAACGAGAACCTTCTTTCCATCGGCTGCGCCGGAAAAAATATCCCGGATAGCTACCGCGTTCTCCATGCCCTAATCCCTCGCAGAGATAGTGACGGTTGCCAGTCGATTATTTAAGAATCCCAGAAACCGTCCAGAGACACGAGCCTTGTCTGATCAACAGGAAAACACAACAAAACGACTCGCAGAACTCAAGTCGTATCTAGAGAAGAGAGTCGCAGAGCATGACGCCGAGATCCGGAGCCTCAAGTCATTCCTAGAGACCGTCGACACCATGCTCGCGGAAAAAAGCTACCGCCGACTGAAACTGCCAGCAACTGAGACAAAAACTGCTCCCGAACCCACAGCGAACGCCCCTCAAACCATCCGCACTATTAGCGGAGTACACCTGGCAGATATTTTTGTCGAAGGCAAAGACATGCGCGTAGTCCCATCTAGAGAGATAAGGTTCGACGCCAACGCTCCACCACTCCGATCGTTCTTGGTCGGAAAAGTTCTCGAACCGTTGCATGTCCGAGACGAGGAAGCAACGCGGAAACAGGAGATTACTCCCGACGATGTCCTTGCTTACGACATTGACAAGGAGGGGTCACTGCTCAAGCAGATTCATGTGAAAAACTACGGTGACGAGCGGCGACTGAACGAGCTCAAAAATGCTCTGCGATGGACGTTCCGTAGAATGTATGAGAAGACCATCGGGACCCAGTAGAATACTCGCCTAGACGCCTGCAGCGGAACGGCTCTGCAAATCGTTCAAGGCCATCACAGCATAATCGATCCCATAGGTATGCTGGAGATAATCCCGTAGAGCCATGGCCGAGCGAGCCTCTGAGATGAAACCTTCTTTGGGAAACTGGAAGCTCTGAGTAGAACCACACGATTTACACCTAGCGATCACACTGTCGTAGATGACTCCCCCGCTCTTTCCAAAATCGTGGTCGACAGGCTCAAGCTGGCCACCACAATGACACTCCGTCTTCATCACGGTGGCGTAGGTAGCTTGTATCTCGCGAAAATGGCCTTCGGCATCTTGTAATAGCTGACCTTTCAACTCAATATACTTGGAGTCGTTCGACAGCTCCGGCCTCTGACTCTCAACCTTCTTCAAACCGAAAGCCAGCAGATAGGCCATGGGATTCTCAACGGAGGCCATGAGAAGAAACGAGTCGGAATATCTAACAAGAGGAGATTGGTACCTATGCCATGCCTAGACGGTTCTAACCGGGCTCGTCTCCACTCAAACCCACAAGTTTCAGAAAATCGAGTCTCCAAACGAGTTGGACGGGGCGCGATTCTCGTAAACCTTAAAAAATGCCCCTTTCCTTCCAGATCGCGGATTCCAGATTCAAAATAGGTGTATGAAGTAAAATGTCGGCACAAACTGCGGGAGGTGTCCCAGTGCTAATTTTGAAGGAGGGCACGGGACGTTCAACGGGAAAGGAAGCCCAACGAAATAACATAACCGCGGCGAAGGTTGTAGCGGAAACCGTCAAGAGCACTCTTGGCCCTCGAGGCATGGACAAGATGCTCGTCAGCACAATCGGCGACGTTACGATCACAAACGACGGGGCTACTATCATGAAGGAGCTTGACGTCCAGCATCCCGCTGCTAAGATGCTTGTAGAGGTATCAAAAACTCAAGACAATGAAGTTGGCGATGGCACTACTACTGCGGTATTGTTGTCGGGTGAGCTTCTGGACAAGGCGGAGAAGCTGCTCGACAAGGATGTTCATCCTACTGTCATAGTGGATGGTTACAATAAGGCTGCTGAGAAAGCGATAGAAATTCTCGACAAGATCTCTATGCCGATAACGGACAAGGATGATGCGACCCTCAAGGCGGTCGCCATGACCTCGATGTACAGCAAAGGCATCGTGATCGCAAAGGAACACTTTGCCGACATTGCCGTAAGAGCCGTCAAGCAAGTCTCCGAGAAAGTAGACGGAAAGATCAAGGCCGACATCGACTTGATCAAGATCGTCAAGAAGCACGGTCGGGGTCTAGAAGAGACTGAGCTAGTCAAGGGGATTGTGGTCGATAAGGAGATTTCGCACGCTCAGATGCCCAAGAAGATCGAATCTGCAAAAATCGCCTTGCTCAACGCGAAGCTTGAGATTGAGAAGACAGAGTTCGACGCGAAGATCAACATCAACAACCCAGACCAGATGCACCTGTTCATCGAAGAAGAGGAGAAAATGCTGAAGGACATGGTCTCGCAGATCCAGAAGACTGGCGCGAACGTTCTGTTCTCAGAGAAGGGCATTGACGATGTTGCACTTCACTATCTCGCAAAGAGCGGTATCGCGGCAGTCAAGAACGTGAGCAGCGGAGACCTAGAGAAGCTCTCCAAGGCGACCGGCGGAAAAATAGTCGCAAGCATCAAGGATCTTACAAAGGACTCGCTGGGAGAGGCTAAGTTGGTTGAAGAGGCAAAGATCGGCGAAGACAAACTAATCTACGTCCGTGACGCGAAGAACCCGAAGGCAGTCACTATCGTCGTTCGCGGCGGAACAGAGCACGTCGTTGACGAGGCTGACAGATCATTACACGACGCGCTATCAGTTGTCCGTAACGCGATCGAGGACGGCAAAATAGTTGCAGGAGGCGGGGCACCGGAGGCAGAGCTCGCAAAGCGCCTACGCGATTACGCGGTCAAAGTTGGCGGTCGCGAACAGTTGGCCATCGAGGCTTTCGCAGAAGCAATGGAAGCCGTACCTACCACATTGGCCGAGAACGCTGGGCTCGACCCTATCGATATTCTGGTTGAACTAAGATCCAAGCACGAGAAGGGAGTCAATCCGTGGTTTGGGGTGGATGTCTTTTCGGGCGAAATTAAGGACATGAAGAAGCTTAACGTCCTCGAGCCCTTGAGGGTCAAGCAGCAAGTAGTGAAGTCCGCTTCTGAGGCTGCTTCGATGATTCTACGCATCGACGATGTGATAGCATCGAAGTCGGTCGAGAAGGGCACGGGCAGCGGGAAAGACTTTCCAAAGCCCGGCGGCGACGACGACTACTAGTCCAACCACAGAGTAGAACGAGCCAGCCAAAATCCTGGCCTAGCGCCTAGTTGGGCGCTTTTTCATGCCTTTGTGGTTCGTCCGCTAGTCGAGAGAATGCCTCGGAAACCGTGAGCGCCCAAAGCTCCCCCGAAATTCCGTAACTTCGCGCCCTTCACCCAGAATAAAATCCCCGACAGCTAAACAGGGAGGGTGGGCCGTTACTGCCCTTCGTCAGCCCGTTTGATAAGCATGAAAAGGGCCCTATGGGCGATAGGAAACACGCTTGGAGTGATGGAAACAAAAAATTTTCCCGCGACGCAAAAGCCCTCTCTTCCCGGGGAGGATCGCAGTTGATCCTTGGGTTCGTCAGGCGTCGTGTAAGCGTTTTCTGATGTTGAGGAGGATATTGGGCGGGGTCCAGACTGAGAAGACTCTGACATACTTTGGGGATGCAGCCTTTCGAAGAATGCGAGCGGGGCCCACTTCTAGGTAGCCGTTTATGAACGAGTCAACATAATCGACCAATGCTTCGTTTATCGGAAGCCAGTAGTGACCTGAGTAGTAGAGGAACTCGGCCACATCCCAGCCATAGTCCCCGTTCTCACGGGCTTGCTCAAGGTCCACAAGTGTGGCGCCACCGCTACGATCGATTATGAAGTTCTCAGGCTTCGTGTCTCCCAACGCGGCCTCGAGCCCATGTGCGTTGGACATCAAAACACCCGCATTCCGCGCGGCTGTAGCCTCTCTCTGTCCGATCTGACCAGTCTGCGCGATTCTTCCGAGTAGACTGGATAGACCGTCACCTGGGATATATGAGAAGAGAATGGATCTGGATCTCAAATCCGCTCCGAGAATCGCTGGAACTTTCAATCCCCGCTTCGACAACAGATAGTTGAAAGCGTATTCGGCCTCCATCCGTCGACGGCCTGAGATCGAAAACCGCACACTGCCCAGACCGTACAGACTAAGCGTGACCCATTTCAGCGAAATCCAGTTAGTATAACGCTTGACGACAAACTTCTCCCCACTAACATCCACGAGGAAAACATCGTTAACGAAGCTTCCGATACGTCTGATAGAGACACGACCCGTAGGACGATAGGTCCTGACTAGTTTCAAGACTTGGTCTGTCTCTTCAGGCAAAAAACTCTCAACTCCATACCGTAGACTCTCACAGCCGGGACCAGCTCCTAAATATGCTGGGTTGAACCCGCCAAGCGCTCGAGAGAGATAGACTCGACCCTCTCCAAGTCTCACAACCGAATAAATTTCCTAATTTGCATCGTAACCACATTCGTCCTTTTCCTCATCGGCTCTCTACAAGCCCTCAGCCTAGCAGACAAGTATATTCCAAGAACCACTCAGCCAGGCCCTCTATCCTTAGAACTGTCGATCGCAACCACTCTAGTAGTGTCGATCGTCGCGATTCCAATTGGATACGGGTTCACCCGGTTCTTCGGGGGCATAGTCTCTACTAGGGCCATCAAGCTTTACCTTTACATTATGCATGGAAAATCGATCATCGGGTCAAAAACATCAGACCTTGAGGAGATTGCGAGAGGAAGAGGCCATAGACTGTCGCTTCGTAGACAGTTGACCTATTTCGGATTCATTCTCGCAGTTGTCGTATCTTTCGCAATATATCTGTCAAGACACGGCGTCTTCCCGATAGCCGCCCAGATCACGAGAACTTCCGACATCATACAGCCGATAGCTCAAGACTACGTTACGCTAACAATACTCGGTTCGCTAGTGCTATCAGTGGTCGCGCTTGCACTTCCCTACTTTGGTGGACTGCGGCTAAGAACGATAGATGTGGGACCGTTCCACACAACGCTCCTCACCTTCCTAGTAGGCGCGTCCGGCGGCTTCACCCTTCTCTACTCGATTCTAGCTCGGCCAGTTGTGAACTTGTTGACATACTACTTGCTCATTTACATGGGAGTTTGTTGGTCCCTAGCCATCGGCTGCAACCTTGCAGCAGACCCGGCCAACCGGCAGATTGTCCGCGACGTCCTATCTCAGAAGAGCACTTCTAAGCTGGTCTCGTCCAAAATCTGGCTCGAAAATCCTCCGGGAAGATTCGTCGAAGGCTAGCCATTTTTCCGAAATACTGTTTTTATAGAGTCCGAGCCTAACCCGTCTCGGCTATTCTATTGGATAGAGTCCCGACCGGAATCAAGGGCCTCGACGAGCTCTTGGGAGGAGGCTTTCCAGAAGGAAGATGTATTCTCATCACTGGAAGCCCGGGATCTGGGAAGACTACCTTTGCGCTCCAGTACCTCTATCACGGCGCGATGCTTGGCGATACCGGACTGTACGTCACTCTAGACGAACATCCGGACCTTGTGAAGAGGAACCTTCAATCGTACGAATGGGACCTTGATGGGATGGAGAAGAAGGGCAAGCTTCTCTTCATCGACGCTAGTGGATTGAGGAGAGCAAAGACTTCGGAGAACAGTCTCGTTTCAACGTACGGGTCACCGGTTGACGTGGCCGACTTCTCCGAGCTGCTCAAGACCATCAATAAGGTCGTAGAGGGAGAGAATGTTCACAGAATCGCGCTGGACCCGGTAACAACTTTAATGCTACGTTATGTCGAGGTGCTTAAGAGACGTAGAGCAACTGTAGCATTCTTCGACGCCCTCGCCGACTCCGGCTGCACCTCACTAATCACCAGCGAACTGAAGACGTCGCTCATGGACAGACGCTTCCAACTCGAAGAATTCCTTTCACACGGCGTGGTACTACTCCACTCACTATTTCACGAAGGAAATATCGTGAGGGCGGTCCAGATAGAGAAGATGCGAGGAATCTCCCACGATACACAGATCCGGCCCTACCAGTTCGGCACAACCGGAATAGAAGTGTTCCCTAGAGACAAGGTATTCTAGAACTGACTACTGCTTGGGTTTCCTAGAATAGAAGATTATGCCCTTTCCATCCTCAATCGTGAATAGGTTCCAGCCCTCTTGGTGTTTGTGAGCTCGGAGCTTTGTTATGCGGAGCCGGCGTTTGCGGCTTCCCGACTCTTCGAAAGCTTCCATCTGCACGATACAATCAGCCATGTCTTCGAGCTGACGCTGAACGGTCGAGTCAAGGCCTAGCCCTGCAGTGAAGAATGCTTTTCCAGATAGCCCTTTGACCCTTGCACCGACTGACTGAACGAACGATACTATGCTCTCAGGCTTTGCTTTCGAAGCCAATGGCGTCAAGGAATCGAAGTACAGGCTTCCTCCTTTGAAAGAACTTGGGAGAACGGAAGTTATCTTGATGCCCAGAGTCGTAAGATCTCCGAGTGAGGGAACAAAGACCTTCTCATGCGATTCCTGTCCCGCCTCACCCGAATAGCCGTCAACGAACGTCAAAAGGCCATTCTGTTCATATCCAGAAATGTCAATGCCCATGGTTCTCATGCTCGCCCTGACGTTGTTGGGAAAGTCCGCAGTGCTCACAAATACGCAAGGCCGGGCATTTCTCAGGTCCTCTCCCATTAGCTGTTCAAGGAGAAGCGTTTTTCCGGACCCGGTGTTGCCTTCTACGGTGACGACTGTGCCGCCTGTAAGCCCGCCACCGGTCAGAGTGTTGAAGTGATCAAATGGGATGAGATAGCTCCTCCCCCTTCTTCTACGAAGGAGAAAGCCTCCTGCCACTCCTCCGGAAACGGCCACTCCACCAATAATGATGTATAGAATTAGGTTGTAAGGAAACGGAATATAGCCCGGAGGGACGAGGAGAAAGGTCGAAGCGGATGGGGAAGAAGCGTAGGCGATATTGTTCTGGGTATCTATTATGTCAACGAGGACTTGGTATTGGCCTTGAGTGGAATTAATCTGGTATTTCCAAACGCCAACAAATCCACAAGGGCATGGACCGGTCGAAGGACCCTGCATTGATTCATTTGTCGCTTTGTTGACTGGTCGGCCGTTCGGATCAAAAATCGTCATGTTGACCCTTTGAATGTCGATGAGACCTAGCGCTGATTGGACGAACACTTTGACGATCAAGAGAGTGGTTGGAGAATTGAGATAGAATAACCCAGTATTGCTAGCGGTGTCTTGAACTGAAACCGGGTTGGTCGAGGGGAACAGTGACGCGTATCCTGACATAGGAATCACGACGAAAGAACGTGAAGAACTTGATCCCCAGGCTAGTGTGATTGTTGCGTTCTTGGGGATTGATAAGACGGAGATTTCGATTGCAATTGATGATTGTTCAACTAGCTGTGTGGTTTGTACCGGTAGGTTGAGTGTGACGTTGTAGTGTCCTGACGACAACGGCTGTGTATTGTTGCTGTTTGTCCAGCCAGTAACTCCTGGAAAGTGGTAGCTGAATGCTGCTTGAATCGTTATTGAGGCGGTTAGGTTGAATTTGTAGTCAATCCATAGGGACATTTGCAAGGGAGCTTGTATGGTAACTCCCGTGGTGAGAGGGGATGGTATGGCGAAGCTGATTGCGTTCGTCGTGACGTTTGCACTGCATGAGGAGCAAACGCTGGGGCTAGTTGAAAGGGCGCCTGGTGTGCTAGGGTTGACTTGGGCACCGGATGATGGCGATGCGAGGTAGAATATGCGGTTGACCGCTGAAGGGACCCCACTTACCGGATGGGGCGTGGCTGTTGCAAAAAGGACGAGGATGAGGAGCGTCAGCCATGGGTGGGCTTTGCTCACAATGCTCTCCGCGGGTGCATGTTCGATTTGGGTTAAAAGGTTCTACGAAGGCGGATTCAGTTCAGGAAGAAACCAAGGGTAGGAACGGGATTAGGCGTGGAGGGCCAAGCTATGCTTTGCCGATGCGGAAGACTGAGGTTCCGCAGTTGGGGCATACGCCTTTCACGGCCGGCTTGCCGTTCTTGAGCGTGACGTTAGTTGGGTTCTTGATCTCTATGCTCGTCTTGCATTTTACGCAGTATGCTTGTGGCATTCCTATTCAACTGAGCGCGGATTCGGCTGTGCTGGTATAATAAACTCACGTAGGGCGATGTAATACTCACGAGGAAGAGTGCCTGGACGAACCTGTTTCTGGTCGCATATCTTCCATGTGGTCTGTAATGTGACGATATTTCGGATTAACGGTTGTGTTCATGAGCTAATCATACAAATTAGTTCATTATGATGTGTTTCGAGTTACGTTCAATTCGTGAAGAGGAGCACTCTCCTGAACGTTCACGCTTGCGCTTGCCTTCGATAATGGCGGATGAGCGCCTCGTAGGCATCGAGGAACCGTCTCTGAATGGCATAGTTGCGGAGGTTCTGGCTCCAAGCGCGCTCGAACAATTCTCTCAGGCTCGGAGTCCGTAGCTTGTCCATATCCGCTCTCTTGCTCGACTCCATTATCCTCTCAACCGTGCTTGCAAAATCCTCGTACGATGGAGGGTCCTGTTGAGCGCGATTCTCTTGTGCCTGCTTCTGTCGTTCCTTGTAGTAGCGTAATGCTGTCTTGACTGATTTTTCGACAGCGCGGTCTATCTTCTCGTCGAACTCGAAGTGCATCCTAAGCTCTGCTCGGTTCCGACCTTATGGTTCGTTCTTGCCGGATGAACTATCTGTTCCCTAAGCGGTCACCATTGTCTTTATGGCTGTTTTTGAAGACCGGGCGTGCTCGAGAGCCTTGTCGGCCTCTTTGAGCTTGAACCGGTCGCTTATGAGACCTCGTACATCGAGCAGCTTGTCCGAAATCTGCCGTACTGCCTCTTGCATTTCTGCCTCGGTGCATGAGTAGCTCGTAATCAGAGAGTTCCCTCGCGAGAAGAGTGTGCTCGTGTCGAGCTGATAATGAGCGCCTACAGCGGGTGCGCCGAACAAGAGGACTCTTCCACCTCTCCGGATTGAGGCGAACGCCTGGTCCAACGCCTTCTCATCCCCGGTAGCTACCAGCGCAAGGTCCGCTCCGTCGCCTGTCATCTTCACGACAACGTCCGGAATTTTCTCTGCTTGTGGGTTGAGAGTCTTGTCTGCTCCGAGCTTGGCGCCGATTTCGAGTCTAGCTTCAATGATGTCGGTTCCTATTATTTTTCCAGATGTCTTTTTGCGGAGTAGTTGTACTTGTGTGAGGCCAGTAGGTCCTAGGCCCACAACGAGGACGTTGTCTGTCTCGTGCAGGTTAGTCTTGTCGATGGCGCGTATGCAGCAAGCGGTGGGTTCGATCATTGCACCCTCTTCGAAGGACAATTCTTTCGGAAGCAGGATAAGAGCGCCCCTGGCAACGTTGTATTTTGGAACCCGGAATGACTCTGCTAGTCCGCATGGATCGATGTTTGTTCTCTTGAACTGTTCGCAGAGCGTATGGTCGCCTTTCTGGCATGTAGTGCACTCGTAGCATGGGACGTGGTGGTGTGCGACTACTCTATCCCCGATTCTATACTGGCTGTTTTCTGGTGCTTTTTGTATTGTTCCGGTGACCTCGTGGCCGAGTATTCCTCCCGGGCCCAGTTGTCCACTTATTTTTTCGAGGTCTGTCCCGCAGATACCGCAAGCTTCCATCTTGACGAGCGCATCGCCCTTGTTGAGTCGTGGGAAGGGCAAGTCTCGGAGTGAGACTCTGTTGTCTGGTCGGTCGAGGAGGCAGGCGAGCATGAACTAGTTCTGAGGCCTGGAGGATTTAACAGGTTTCTCGATGATCAACGCTTTTGCTCTAGGGGTTTTTTCCGAGGCGGGATTGGACTCTTTTCTCTAGGAAGGGTAGGCGACCCATGTATAGTGAGAGTAGTGCGGGTATCGCAGCGGGTGTGCGGCGATGCGCGATGCGAAGGAATCTGTAAAGTTCATGCAGGTGCTTGATCGTGGTATCTTTCTACGATTGAAGGATTTGTCCAAGAGCCGTGGGGTTACTGTTCAGGAATTGATCCGAGTTCTCGTGATTCCTGAATGGATGCGCAGGTTCGAGGAGGACTCGATGCGGATGGACATAATGAGACGTCAACGGAGAATTAGGACTGTCCGATCTCGGGCAGCTCCGGTTCTGAAGGTCCAAGCAGGCCCCAGAAGAAGACTCAACTAAACCGTTGGGCGCGGACGCAAAGGCCCTTTTGTATCTCGGGAAATTTTTTGTTTCCATCACTCCAAGCGTGTTTCCTATCGCCC
>Ga0070732_10000607_pt1 | contig 21709 bp, 33 predicted proteins | sample Coa_R1_5_FD_66449 | JGI IMG/M metagenome (GOLD analysis project Ga0070732, IMG submission 66449) | Surface soil microbial communities from Centralia Pennsylvania, which are recovering from an underground coalmine fire - Coalmine... | ecosystem: Environmental > Terrestrial > Soil > Unclassified ... | reverse complement strand
CAGGCCGCGCACGATCCGCGATGTCCCGATAGCGATGGCCGACGCAGGCGATCCAGCCTGCTCGACGGCCCACGGCAACGCCGAGGCGGCGCGGATAACGGCTTCATTCTGAGGGAAGAAATCATGGCCGCACGCGACCCGAGAAAGATCCCTGTTAGTGGAGACATCGTGTTGAAAAACGGCACTTACAGGCGAGTCTCGCTCGTCATCGATCGCGAGGTGATATACAGGACATTTTTTGACGGTGGCGAATGTTCGTTGGCTTCCTGGAAAAGATGGTGCCGCACGGCAACCGTAATTCGACGGTCGACGGCCACGATGCCATTCTGAAAGGTGGCGGATGCCAGATCCCGGTATCAAAATCTGGGCTGAGTTCCCCTCGGTCGACGCCATCGAATCGTGCTCCTACACGCGGTCGATCGGCATCGCGCCGGGCGTGGTGACGATGAAGATCCTGCCTCAGCCGGACTTCACGATCGGTGCTGGCGGGCCGGTGATCTTCCACTACGGCGACGCGACGCTGTTCATCCCCGACTGCAAGGTCGATCAGGGGAGTTATCAGCGCAACGAGGGCGGGTACGTCGTCACGCTCAACCTCTGGGATCGGCGTTGGAAGTGGATGTTCGGCGGGCCGTTTGGGCCTTTGAGCGGCCAGTACAACATTTTGGAAGAAGTGGGCACGATCAAGGAGAACTTCTCCCGCAAGCAGCTCCGCACGCCACAGGCGCTGGCCGTTCTCTGCCTCGAAGCGATGGGCGAGGTCGGCTACGACGTGAGCGCCGTTCCCAACGACCCATACAACGATCTGCTCCCCGAAACGCTCTGGGACCGGGAGATTCCCGCCAAGGCCCTGGCATCGCTCTGCGACGAGATCGGCTTCACGGTCGCGTATCGTGTTTCGGACGACACGGTGAAGCTCTGCGAACTTGGCGACGGCGAGGACCTGCCGAGCGACGACATCGAGGATCAGGGGATCAAGGTCAACCCGCCGGAGCGGCCGGACTCCCTGATGGTGGCGTGCGGGCCGACCTTGTTCCAGGTTTACATTCGGCTGGAAGCCGTGGGTAAGGAAGTCGACGGGACGGTCAAGCCGATCGACAAGCTGAGCTACAAGCCAAAGAACGGCTGGGAGTTTGAAACGCCGGGAGGGTATCACAACGTCCCCACGAGCGTCGTCATTGGGCCGAATGGCCAACAGATAAACTCGCTCGCCATAGACCCGCGCGCGTTGGCGCTGGAGAGCGTCTACCGGTGGTATCGCGTCGTCAATGTCGCCCCGGACTTCTTTGTCGATCCGCCGCCAGACAACGGCGGGCCACCGCTGGTGATTCCAGGGGTGCCGGGCGGGCTTGGCGTCATCCAGGACATCCGCCAGATTCTGCCGCTTGAGGACTTTCTGGTCGAGACATTCATCGACCCGCTGACCGGACAGCAGCGCAGGTCTGGAGCCATCGTGACCGGCATCTATTGCCAGGGCGGGTTCACCACGGAAAACAACAACTCCGACGACTGGCTCCTGCCCGTCGACCGCGGCTTCACGCTCAATACCGACCTGGGCATCGTCGAGTTTGAGCGGTACGTCTACAAAATGGCTTCAGCAATAATCCTCCCCGACGATTTCGGCATTCCCACCACCAGCCGGGTGCTGCCGGCTACGCTCTATCTGCTCACTTCCGTGAAGCTCCGTCATCCGACGACCTGGGCCTGGTGGCGCTACGAGCGGTTGCTCGTCTATCCCGACGGCGCCTGGGGCACCGGGCCGCGCGTTCTCAAGCATGACGAAATTCAGCAGCAGGTGCTGGCAAAATACGACCCCGTCACCAAGAAGATCAAGCAGGTGATCGTCAACGACACCAGCGTGGCCGCCGAGTGCGACTACTACCTCGCCGCGGCCGATGCCGAGTACCAGACACCCAACGGCCTCGAGATCCAGTACATGGGCCTGAAGCAGATCGACATCGACGGGGCCATTCGTCAGGTCGAGTGGTCCACCGGTCCCGAGGGCTTCACGACGCGCGCCTGCCGCAACTCCGAATTCGCCGTGGGCACCATCCCTCTCAAGCAGCGGCGGCTCCAGGAGCGCATGCTCCAGCGCGACGTGATCCAGGAAGTGGACGAGTTGCGCAAGCGCGCCAAGATCGAGGGGGGACGTTGATGTTTGGGGCGCAGAGCAACTTCCTCGCCGACAAGCGCTGGGTGCCGTGCAGGAATATGTTCACGGAGGACATTCCGCCCTACGCCTGCATGGCCCTGGTCGACACCGACATGGTCAACGGCGCGTATCTCGTCACGCAGCCCACGGACGGCTCGTGCGGCCAGGGCTATATGTTCGCCAGTCACCAGGGGATCAAGAAGGGCGACATTGGCGCGGGGACGCAGGACTTTCCGGCAAGGGCACTGTGGGACCACCGGACGGGGACGCCCATTGACGGCAATTCGTGGTGCGCTCAGCCCAGTTCGTGGTATCTGGGCAAGGGCAAGACGGTGTCGATTTCTGGATTCGAGCTGACGATGCGCGGCTTCGGCGTCATCGGCATCGTGAGCGGTCACACGCCGGGCGACACCGATCCGAGCCTGAACGACACGATGGACGTGGACGCCTGGAGTGCCGGGACTCCTGAGCAGCCGACGACATGCCCGCCCAATTCCTGCACTGGCGATTCATGTTGGGAATGGCAACTGCCGTGCACGTGCGATCCTTGGAACCCCTCTTGTCCAGGCGGTCCAGGAACGAATCGAATTGGGGCCGTGGGCGGTTGGCGACTCACAGTCAATAGATGCGTAGGCTGGCCGGGTTACGCCTGCTATCCCATCGCTCCCAATTTCCCAGGAAGCCGGCAGTGCGAAACCGCGCAGGGCAGCTGCGCCTGCGTTATTTGCGAGTCGATATACGACATTTGTTATTGTGGCGGCGGCTGCTGCCCGTGCCAGTGCGGCGATGGAGGCTGCCCGTGCTCGTGTCAAGGATGCTGCGGCGGCGGCGGTGGCCAGATCGTTTGTACGGGGGGCTGCTCGTGGCGCTACGTCGTCGGGATCGGATGGGTCCAGACAAACAGCACTTGCAAAAACGGCTGTGTGTGCGGCCCGCCCCCCGGCGTTCCGTGCCCTACGTGCGACCTGACGGCGGTGACGCTTTGCAGCGGGCCGACATCCTCGACAACGTCCTCCACAACGACGACCTGCATACCCAGCACGTCAACCACGCCGCCCTGCGTCTGCTTCCCGCTCTGCGGCTACTGCCTCTGGACGTACAGCGTCGGCGCGGGCGGCTGGCTGCTCGGCACATCGACCTGCACGGGGACATGCACCTGTTTCTCGCCGCCGTTTATCGGGACGGACGGCCAGCCAGGCTACAGCGACTGCCTGAACACGACCACGAGCTCGACGACCAGCACGAGTAGCACGAGTAGCACGTCGACAACGACAACGACTGGCACCTGCCCGCCCACGACTACACCGCCTCCGCCGGTGGGCGTCTGCGGGAACTGCACATGGTTTTGCAACAATTACGGAGTTCTTTACGGCTCATGCGATCCGTCGGTCCAATGGTGCCCTGGAGATTCGTCGGCCTGCGGGCCGCCAGCAAGCTGCGCCTGTCCCTATCCAACAGTTCCGATTTGCCCGCAGTGCGCCGCCGGCCTCGTGACGTTTTCTGCCACTACGCACGTTACTTGCGTGTCGCCCACGTCGACCAGCTCGACGACGACCACGAACACCTCTTCGACTACATCGACGACCGGCGCTTGCGGCGGTCCATGCCACTGGCTGTGTCAGCAGACTTCTCCCGGCAACTACCAGTGGGCCTTTATCACGGGCTTCTGCGGCGCGGGTTCCGGCTGCGCCTGCGATAATCCGAACTTCGTACTCGGGTATCCGACGTGCGACGCGGCGCACGTCACCAACGCACTCTCGACGCTCTGTTCCACGTCGACGACGACGAGCACGACTTCGAGCACGAGCACGACCTCGCACGTTCCTTGCGGAGCCTGTAGCTGGGTCTGCGCCAACAATCTCGGCATCTATAGCTGGATGCCGACTTTTGTTGGCTGCACGGGCGCCTGCTCGTGCGTTGCCCCTGGCGGATGCGACGCCGCCCACGTAGGAAATACCACGACGACGAATTGCGCCTAATCAAGGAGACGCGGCTCTTGAGACTTTCCATCGGTATGGCCACGTTCGACGACGTCGACCGCACCTTGGCTACCATCCAATCCCTGCGCCAGCACCATAGCGAAGTTATGGCCGACGCCGAAATCATCGTCGTGGACAACCTGCCCGCCGGCCCCCGCGCGCAATCGCTGCACGACTTCATGGCCAAGGTGTACGACACGACCAAGGACGCCGACGCGCGGCGCCGGGCCATGGGCATAGCCTCCCGCCCGCTGGCGCAGACCTGCGAGCTGATGAATGCCCTATACATTCCCTTCGGCGAGATCGTCGGCACCAGCGCCCCGCGCGACAAGGTCTTTCAAGTCGCCACGGGCAAGGTGAAAATCTGCATCGACAGTCACATCAGCGTCGACCTGGGCGGCATCAAGGCTGTGCTCGATTACTACGAGGCCGATTGGGAGGCCCGCAAGCGCGATCTGGTCTCCGGCCCCATGCTCAACGACCAGCTCTCCATCTATGCCACGCACTTCGACGACCGCTGGCGGGGCCTCATGTGGGGCTGCTGGGCCAGGGCCTGGGAGTGCCGCTGCGGCAAGTTCAAGTTCAATCCGTTCGATCCGCAGGGGCGCGTGGCCTATCACTCGCTGACGCCGCCGCAGCGCGTCGTCACGCACTGCCCCGAATGCGGCATCCAGTTCCCGCCGGGGAGCTGGGGCGGGCACGAGCATCCTCTGTGGGCGGCCGGGCACAAACTGTTGGCCGAAGATCCGAACGACCCGCCGTTCGAGATTCCCGGCATGGGCCTGGGCTTCTTCGCCGCCACGGACGAGGGCTGGCCGGGCTTCCATCCCAAGTCGCGCGGCTTCGGCGGCGAGGAGATGTATATCCACGAGAAGGTCCGCCGGCGCGGGGGCAAGTGCATGTGTCTGCCCAAGGCGCGCTGGTGGCACGCCTTCACGGAGAAGAAGGGACAGCCCTACCCAAATTCGATCTACGGTCGGACGCGAAACTATGTCCTGGAACTTGCGGAGTTAGGCATCGATCTGGGGCGCGGCCGGCGACATTTCGTCGAGGGGCTCAACGAGGACGACACGCACATTGCGATCGGCCCCGACTCGGCCCCGGCGCCGCCGCCGATCACGGTCGCTCAGTGGGACAGCATCGTCAACGCCATGCCCGATCCGCCCGCCGAGCACCCCGACGGCGTGCCGACGCAGAAGTACGTCCAGGCAGGCTACTTCCAGCCGCAGGCGCAGCCGATGGTGGAACCAACGCCGGACCCTGGGTATATTGAGGTCGGCTACGGCTATCATCAAGCAACAGAGGAGCCGAAAATGTCTGAACCAGAAAAGAAATCGGCAACGCCTGGAACATGGGAGATGGACGGTGACAAGCCAGCCCATCGGTGCAAGAAATGCGGACATCTTCATGGGTGCCACAAGCAAGGCGGATGTACCGAGTGCGGATGTTCGGCGTGTGAGTGTCAGCCAAGCGAATTCGTGCCGCCGGTTGTTGGTCCGCCAGCCGAGTTGGAAACGCTCTACGCCAGCGCACACCAACTCCGCAGCGACATCAACGAACACGCGCCGAAACTCCGCGAGCTGGCCTCGCAAGCCAAGCACGTCACGGAGTTCGGGCACCGCCGCGGCGTGTCGACGGTGGCTCTCCTGGCCGGTCAGCCGGAGACGCTGTTGTCGTTTGACCCCGGCGCCGACGGGGAGGGCCTCGGGCCGAAACTGAACGCGATGAAGGGACGTACTGCGTTGACGTTTGGCCAGGGCGCATCGCTCTCAACGGAGATCGAGTCGACAGATCTGCTCTTCATCGACACCAAGCACACGGGCGAGCACCTCTACGCCGAACTGAAAAAGCTGGCTCCGAAGGTGCGGTATCGAATCGCCATGCACGATACGCAGGTTTTCGGGGCACGCGGCGAAGACGGTAGCTCGGGTCTGCTGCACGGGCTCAAGAGGTTCCTTCACGAATCCGCTGAGGGCTCACTTTGGAGCGTCGTCTATCACGTCGCCAACAACAACGGCTTCACGGTCATCTCGCGGGATAAGAGCGAATGGCCGGCGGGCGGAGACGGCTCGCTGATCCTGTGGCCGCCGCCGCCCGCTCCGCCGGCGCCGGGGTTCGGGCCGGGCACAGAGCTTCTGGCGCTCAACGCCTCCATCGGTCTGCACTCGCCGCCGAACTGCCCCTGCCGGGCAACCGCAGAAATGATGGATCGCTTGGGCGTTGCTGGCTGCCGAGAGAAGTTCGACGAGATCGTGAAGATCATCAACGATGGGAAGGATGCGTTCGGCTGGGGAGCCTGGTTCAAGGCCGGGTTCCTGGCGGTCTTCAAACAAGGACTGGCGTTCAAGATTTCTCCGACTGATCCTGTCCCAGGCTTGGTGACCGAAGCGATCCGCCGCGCAGAAGCGAAGGGCCAGCAAGCGCCGGTGGCGAAGCTGGCCGGCTGAAGGACTGCCGGGCGCAAGACCCGGTTCCTCTGCGTTTGTGCCGGCGGGAACTCCCGGAGCGTCGGCTGCGCCTATCTGCTCAAGAGCAAGGGACACGAGGCGGTTGCCGTCGGCATGGACCATACGTCGGATGAGACGTTCGAGATGCTCTACGAGTGGGCCGACTTTGTGGTGCTGACGTTCGACGGCTTGCAGTCGCGAATTCCATGCACGGGAAGCAAGGTAATGCTGTGGGACGTGGGCGGCGATCGGTATTTCAAGGGGATCAATCAGGACTTGCTCGCTCAGTTTGAGAGGTACTACTCATGAATCGCCGTGACTTTTGGAAGAGAACTATCGGCGGCGCGGTGTCGATGCTCTTGCCGGGCGTTTCGGTCGCGACGACGCCGCTGGTAATCCTCCCGACGAGAAGCGTGACGGGCACATCGAGCGCGCCGCCGACGACAACGACGATGCCGCCGGGAGTCTTTATGCCCTGGCAGTGGGACGGTCACGAATGGCGACTGGTGAGGAGCAATTGATGACGCTGCCCTTTGTCAGTTGCGTGACTCCGACTTTTGGACGTTACCCCGACTTCGGCCACCTGCTCGAAGAGGCCGTACAGTCGTTCCTGCTCCAGACTTATCCAGCGGATCGGCGGGAGTTGATTATCTGCAACGACTGCCCGCAACAGATACTGGGCTTGCCCTCGGGGGTGATTGACTACGACGGCAGGTTCGTCGCGAAGACCGACAATATCCGCATTCTCAACGTCCCGTTCCGCTACAAGTCGCTCGGAGAGAAGTTCAACGCGGCAATTAGCGCTTCGATTGGCGACTTGATTTGTCCTTTCGAGGACGACGACATATCGCTTCCAGGTCGCATTTCCCAGGCCGTGCGCATGCTCGGCTCCTACGCCGTCTGGCGCCCGCCGCAGGTCATCTATCTGCCCAAGGGAGAGAAGCCGATCGTCAGGCATTCCGTCGGCGTTCGACACCATGCGTCCATCTTCACGCGCGACGCCTGGGCTCGGGCTTGCGGCGTCGCCTTCGAGCGCACCCAAGGCAAGGGCTCGATCACCTGGCAAGGCGGCTATCCGCCGTGCAGCGGCGACCAGGACCTGTTGATGGCGATGGCGTTGGAGCAGCTCGGGGAGGCGCCGAACGGCGACTTGCCGCCGAGCGAGTGGCAGTACGTGTATCGTTGGGGCATTAGCGACTGCCATGTCAGCGGCTCGACCGATCACGACGCCTTCTATGCCGCCTGGGGCAAACGCCCGGTCCAATCCGGCACGTTCCAAATTCGGCCGCATTGGCGGGAAGATTACGCGGCAATGGTCAAACAGGCCGTGGCCGAAGATCAGGCGAATTCTCTGGCTCAGGCGGGAGTGGGCGGGTAGAATGCCCGCTGTGCGCCGTTGAACCTTTGGCAAGGGAGATCATGATGGCCAGACACCGCATTCAGATCGTGCTTGACGACGACACCGGCGAAGTGCGCATGAGCGTTCGCTGCTCCGTCAAGATCGGGAACTTCCCCGATGAGATCAGCCACGCCGAGGACGTGACGCCGCCCGACGACGCCGCCAAGGTGCTTCGCGCCCTGATCGACGAGACCAAGGTCACGGTCGGCGACAAGGATGTCACGCTCCGCGAGTACATGGAGCAGGTGACGACCAAGCTGGCCATCAACCATGTCGCGGCCGTGATGGACACGCCGCAGCCGGGCGTCAAGAGGATCAAGGTTGGAGGCAGCGTCGGGGCCATTGGGAACGCAAAAACCTAGGGGAGAACCGATCATGCTGGGACTCGTTCAACTGAAGCCGACGCTGGTTGCCGCTCCCGCAGAGGAGTTGCCGCCCGTCGTGCAATCCAAGAGGCCGCCGCTCGGCTGGCGCGTCCGCCAGTTCTGGAAGAACTTGTGCGACGGCAGCTACTTCATCCCGACCTATGCCAAGTTGGCCCGCCGGCTGGGGCTGTGCGTGATGTACTCCTCGCTCTGGGGGCGGGTGATCCATGCCGACGGGTCGGTGACGAACTATGGGCTCTTGGGGCGGCGCGTGGTGACGACGGCGGGGGTGGCCTACCTGGCTCAGTACTTCGACGCCAACATTGCCGACGGGGCGCTCAAGTACCACGGCTTCGGGACGGGGACCACAGCCGAGAATGTCTCTGACACGACGCTAGTCACGGAGTTCACCACGGAATACGCGACGGACAACACGCGGCCGACTGGAAGTCAGGCTCACTCGACAAACACCTACACGACCGTGGCCACGTTTAGCCCGGACAGCGGCGGCACGTTAGCAGTGACGGAGCACGCTATCTTCAGCCAGGCAGCCAACAGTGGCGGGACGTTGTGGGATAGGACGAAGTTCGCGGCGGTGAACCTGGTGGCAAGTTCAGATTCTTTGCAGGCAACATACGTCGGTACGTTCCCAAGCGGCGGGTAGCTATGCTGATAGCCGATCTGCGCAAGATTCAGGAGACGCAGGATGCGGTGAGCACGCATTCTGTGCCCGTGCCGCCCGATGCCAAGTCCGTCGAGTGCAGGCTGATGCTCGGCGATGCGCCTGCCGCTGGCTGGTCAGCCATCCGCAAGCTGATGGGCTGGTTCGGCATCGACGCGCAGGGGCGGGACGATTGGCGCGTGCTGGTCAGGGGTGTTTTCCCTGGACCGCCGGTGACGGTGATAAGCTACGAGCAGCCGCTGCCGCAACGAATCCGAGTGGACATCGACCCTTCCGGGCCAGCTAATTTCGGAGAACAGGTCCTCATCAACTAGGGAGTCAAACCATGTCGCAAGGCGCTTTTCAAACCGTGCTCACCGAGACGCTGCGTGAGGCGGGCACGTATTACACCGAGGCGCAGCCGGTGACGGTGGCCGCCAACGGCATCACCTGCCAGGGGCTGATGGACGACATCGACGCCGGCAACCCCGCCAACCAGCTCTCCTGGGCATGGGAGTACAGCTACGACGGCATCAGCTTCGACCCGTCACGCACCGCCCAGCCCTGGACTGGGGGTCAGCTTCCCAAGGGCGGCGCTTCCGGCCCTCCGTGGCTCTTACCTGGTGGTGCGGATGGCTGGTCAAGCAGCCAACAGATTCCCAAGGCCGTGCGCGTCAGGATCGAGAACCAGCAACCGCTGTCCTTCGGATGGCAAATCGCCAACTAGGGTTGAGCCATGCTGATCTGCACCAAACCGCCGAAGCTGAAGCCCGCGCTGCCCAAGCAACTGATGAAGCTCCTCAAGGCGCGCGGGCTCATCAAGACCAAGCGGGCCTACTGGCCAGACTGGATTCCGACCGGGCTGCGGAGCGGCGAGCGGTTCCAGGTGTTCAACGCCATCACTGTAGTGCAGGGAATCGGCAACACCAACGGTACAGGCGTGTCGTCTTCGACCGGACTGCAGTCGTCCGCGTTCGGCAGTTCGATCACCGCCGGCAACACGATCATCTGCTGCACGGCTTCGGAGGACGGGGCCGGCAGCGGGCTCATCGCCAGCGCGGCGGACACCAACGGCAACACGTATACCATCGACAAGTCGCAGGTCACGGCCGGCGGGCACGACTACTTCACGGTGCTTCGGGTTTCCAACGCCGCCGGCGGCGCGTCGAACAAAATCACCGTGAAGCCGACTGGCACGGCTTACGTGACGATCCTCGGAGCCATTGAGGTGAGCGGCCTTACCAACGCCAGCCCGCTTGACGGCTCTCCGGTCGGCACGAACGGCAGCAGCAATGCTCCGGCACCGGGAGCGTTTTCAACGGCGAACACGAACGACTTGTTGGTTGAGGGGTACGCCAGCAACATTAACACGATAAGCACCACGGTCCCCGCTAGCCCAGGTACGTGGACAAGAGTAGGAAGCTATGCGGGCGGCATGTTTGAGAACGGCGACTCCGCCTATCAGGTCGTTTTGGCGACCCAGAGCAGCATCAATCCCGCGTTCAGTACCAACCAAAGCGGCGGGTGGGCCTGCGCCATTCTCGCCTACAAGGCGTCGGCAGGCGGCACGACGTTCACGCTCTCCGCATCCGGCTCTCTGACGGCTTCTGGGTCACTAAAAGCCTCAGTCATCAAGAGTTTTGCTGGAAGTTCTGCACCGAGCGGCGCGCTGAACAAGTCGACCTCCAAGCCCTTCGCCGGCAGCATTACCGGCAGCGGCGCGCTGGCGAGGCTGTGTGCGAAGTCGACGGCCGGGAGCGTCGCCTGCACCGGCTCCCTCGCGAAGTTGGTCGCGAAGCCGCTGGCGGGAAGCGTGACACCGACAGGCGCCCTGGCCAAGCAAGCACAGAAGCCCATGGCCGGGTCCTGCACGCCGACGGGCATCATGAGCGCCATCAAGGTCGTGCTCCGCAACTTCGCCGGGAGCCTGACCGCGTCGGGATCGTTGGCCAACTCGGCGCAGAAATCTTTCGCTGGCAGCTCGACGCCGTCCGGAGCACTGGCGAAGTCCGCGAGCAAGCCACTCGCCGGGAGCGTTGCCGCAACGGGCTCGCTGGCCAAGCAGACGCAGAAGTCGCTCGGCGGTTCGTCGACGCCGTCGGGGTCCCTGGCGCTGGCCAGGACGGTGGGCCTGGCGCTCGCGGGATCGGTGACGGCGGCCGGGGCGCTGGCGAAGAAGATCCTGAAGGCGCTGGCGGGGTTCGTGACCGGGTCCGGGACGCTCACGACGAGCGGTGGAAGCGGGCCGGTCATTGTTCCTGGTCCGTTCTTCTTCGAGGTCGGCACCGGCTGGTGCTCGGGGCAGCAGGCTGGAACTGGCTACGTTGCCGGCGCCGAAGCCGCGACCGGGACAGAATAGAGGGCGACGATGCCGAATCCCCTGATAGTAAAGTGCTCTTCCTGGATGCTCGGCAATCTCGTGCTCCTGGCCAGGATTCGTTCCGAGAGCGGCGCATACGTTACCCAGGCGTCCCTGCTCAGCGGCACGGTCAAGGTTCTCGACGGCTACACCCCCGTGCAGATCGGCAGCACGATCAACCTCACCATCGCCAGCGTGATCTTCGACACGCTTCAGCAGGACGCGATCCGATGGGTCTTGGACACGACGGGGTACAACTTCCTCTTCACGGTGCCGGCCAGCTACTTCCCCAAGGCCGGGCTCTACTTGGTCCAGACTGAATTCCTCGACACGTCGAATAACCCGGTGTTCTGCCAGTGGGAAGATACCGCGCTCGGGACGTTCTGAGGTCTGCGATGCTCACCCTCTCCGCCGCCGAAGCTCGCCGCCACGGTTTCACGCCGAAAGCGCGCCCGCGCGATCGGCGGTCGAAGGTCGCGAAGGCGAGCCCGCAGCTCTTTATTGCGGCGTGTCTGGCGAGAGAACTGCCGGCGCCGGTGCCTGAGTTCAGGTTTGCGGCTCCGGAACGCCAGTGGAGATTTGACTGGTACTGGCCTGAGCATCGAATTTCGCTAGAGGTGCAGGGCGGTCTGTTCCTTCCCGGGGGCGGCCGACACTCGCGCGGGGCGGCGTTGCGTGGCGAGCACGACAAGCTAAACGCCGCTGCGATTCTTGGAATCCGCGTGCTTTTCTGCCTCCCCGAAGACATCGACAGCGGCGCCATCTTCCCGGTGATCGAAAAGGCCCTCGCTACCGCATCGCCTTGCCGTTAGAATGCTGGGCATGGAGGATCGCACGCGATGCTCGGGCTCGCCCAGATACCAACGGTGCCGCCCGATGCTTTGGGAAACTGGCTCTATCCTCTCGTTGCGCTGCTTATCATCGTAGGGGCCGTGCTGACCATAGCCGTGCAGGCGAAGACTCTTTTTCGTGGGGCCGCCAAGGGCCAGGAGCCGGTGCTCAAGAGCGACCTCGATGCAGCGGTGCAGGAGATCGAGCACAAGATCGATCAGATCGAGGGGCGGGTGTTGCCGGCCGATAAGCTGGTGGTCAGGTCCGACTTCGACCGAGAGATCAAGCGTCTCTCCCGAGAAAGCAATATACTCCGCAGGCGAACTCATAAGATCCACAATGATCTATTGCCGGTGTCCGGAATAGTGGAAATGTACAAGGAGCTCAAGACTCAAATTCATACGCAGGCCGAGATCGTAGGTCAGGTGCAGATCGAGATCGAGAGAATTCTCGGCGGCGGAATCTGGAATCAAGAAACGCTTCGCAACCGGGCAAAGAAGAAGGATCATCCGCCATGATGACTTCAGCCATGTTCATTGCCGCCGCGGCCTCGGTGCTTCTGATGCTGACTTTTATCGGCTGGGCGATGGAGTGCCGGGCGCGGCAGCTCGATAAGCCCTTTTCTCTGCGCGGCTGCGTCCTCTCTACCGGGAGCGCCGGTCTGCTGGCCGTCTTCCTGGTCCTGGCGGCGTTCTGGCCCCAGCGCGAGGACATCGGCGCCTTACGGCGGCACAAGCTCCAGATGGATATGCTCCAGATGGTCCACGAAGATCTGGGAAAATTGACCCTGGGAGAATGACATGGGCAAGCACAAGCACGATCCAACGGTCACGGTGGTCGGCTCGTCAGACCAGAATCCCATCGCCGGCATCTGCGTCTACACCGCGGCCGGCGACTACGTGGGGACGACTAATGCGGCGGGCCAGGTCGGCGTCCCTTCTGGCACCAGCATCGTCGTGAATCCAACGGATCAGACGTGCCACAATGGTTCGTGGTCCACGCCGCCTGTCCAGAGGATAGTGGCCGACGTGTCGATTCCGCTCGATCCGATTTGATCGGGCGGCCGGGTGATAGAATGGGAGCAGGCTCCCTTACTACAAGGTGCAACATGGGCGAACTCTCTCCAGTAATCGTCGGCTGGGTCATGGCGGCCTGCTATCTCGGTCTGACCATCTGGGCAGCGAAGGCTGTGGAGGAACGTCTCTTTGCGCCCTGGGCTGGTGCAAATCTCTTGCGGCAAATCTTCGACGGCGCCATGCGCGTGATCTGCGTTATTTTCTTCGTGATCGCTTGCCTGGCCGCATGGACGACTATTGTGAATGTTTTTAAGGCGATCGCGCACTCGACTTGAGGAAAGCCATGTCCACTCTCGGCTTGATACTGCTGATCCTCATCCTTGTGCTGGTGTTCGGCGGCGGCATCGGTTATCGCACGGAGACCATCGGCACGGGCGGCGGCAGCATCGTGGGAATTCTGGTTCTCGTGCTCATCGTGTGGCTGATTCTGCATTTGATCTGAGAGCCGGCAAAAACGTCTCTCCCGATCCTTCGCGGCCGGGAGCTCACCCAGACAAAGGACGCGATGGATGCTCGATGCAAACGGATGGATACTCATAATCGCGGCCGTGGCGCTGGGCATCGACCGCATCGTGTCTCTGGTGCTGTCCTATAAGCGCGACCAAGCCAAGATTGCGAGAGACCAGTTGGTTGCCGACCGCGTGGAGGAGGTCAAGAAGGAGACGGTCAAGAATTCCCGCCGCGTGCGCAGGCAGACCGATAACGTGGCCAAGGAAGTCAAGGTGGTCAAGAGCAGCTTGGCCAAGGCCACCGAGGATCACAAGGCCAACGAACAGGCCGCCATTGAAGGCGTCAAGAAGATCAAGGAGGTGGTGGTGCTGGCTGAGACGATTCACAAGGAGACCAACTCCAACCTGACCGAGGTCAAGGAAGAATTGAAGGCGGCGCGCGAGGAGATCAAGGCCCTCCAGTCGCAAGTATTAAAACCGACAAATCCACCTCCATGACCGACTGGTCTGGTATCAGCACCGGAAAACCGGTAACATCTCCGCGACAAGGACACGCGAGGAATCAGCCTTGCCACCGCGCTACGAGAAGATGCTCGACTTCGCCCTGGCGGCGTTCCTATTTTCCCTGTCGTTTTTGTTTATCTGCGCGGGAGTTTGGTTGCTCCGAAACTGATCCGAGGAGGGCATGATGCCCGATCTAACCATCGAAGACGTTATCCGTTCCTGGCACGGCGGCTCCGACGAGTTCATTCGCCGCTACGTCTCGCAGGTAAACGAGATCAGCGCCCTGTACAAGACCATCGAAAAGCAAGCGGTCCGTGCCGAGGCGGCCGAAAGCAGGGCCGCGACCGCCGAAGCCAGGCTCAATCTCCTGACCACGACCATCCGGGCCATCGCGGCGGAGCCCAGGCCCTCGCTGGCGGATCGGTTGCTCGGGCCGCTGGAGCGGTGGACGGAGCGGATGCGCGGGAGGGCGGCGTAATGGGCTTGCTCGATAGATCGACTGACGAGATCGACCTGGGCAGCAATCACTGGCTGCGCTTTACCTGCTGGGCGCCGGATCGCAAGCTCAATCCGCTCGCCCATCTGCCAGACAATGACCACATCGGCGGCATCATCCGCCACATCAAGTCGGACGGCCAGGAGTGCCAGGGCTCGATCTGGTTCGACTGCCCGCAGACGCGAGAAGTTTTCGCTGGCAGGCCGCTGTGGACCGTGACCGGACTCTATGAGCGGCAGGAAGGCAACAGCGGCAAGATGGTGACGTGCTGGGACAAGTTGACCTGCACTCCGTCGTTTCTTTGCCATTGTGGAGATCATGGTTTCGTTCGCCAGGGGCGCTGGGTTGTCGCCTAGCGATTGTCATGACCGGACGCCGTGTTTATCCTGGTCCCGATGGCTTCTACAAGTTCGCCGACTTGAAGCCCGGCGACTTCCTGATCTACGACGGCGAATGGTACGGCATCACGCCCAACGGGTCATCACTGCGGACTGGCTAAGCATCAGGTCGTCGAGCACGGGGACGGGACTATAACGGTCTCGCCGTCGATCATCGTCTGCAAACTTCCGGTGGATGGGAAATGCCATGAAGGATCTCACCGCTCGCCTGCTCGACCTCGCCGCGCGTCTCGACGGTCCCCCGTCCCAGCGCCACTTGCACTCTCACCGCTGCGGCGACCTGGCCCGCGAGGCGGCCAAGGAAATCGAGCGGCTGAGAAAGATCATCTTCGACGCGACCATGACGGGCCCAGACGACGACTGGTGCGGCGTCATGGGACGGCTGCCGGCCGTTTCGCCCTGCCCGCGGTGCGATGGGACAGGTAGTTATCAACGGCTGATGGGCCGGTCGGTTCCCTGCGCCGTCTGCAATGGGCTGGGCGGCATCGGGCCGAATGGCGAGCCGGCGCGGTTGCCACAAGCCACTGTGGATCGCTGACCCGACCGGGGTCGACGGCCGGGGCTCGCCGCGGGGAAACGGCGGGCCCTGGTGTTTGCGAGGTGACGATGAAAGCAGCGCGGGAACGGAAGCCCTGCTCGCATTGCAAAAAGCTCAGGGTCATTCCCTATCGCGGCCTCTGCTATGCCTGTTACTTCGACCCGGCCATCCGTCCTCTCTATCCAAAGTCGAAGCCGATCCCCTACACGCACAGGCCCCGCCCGTCCGTTCGCCCGTGCCGTAATCATCAGGACGAACTCGGAGCCCTGGGCTTCCAGCGCCATCGGGACACGACCGCGATCCTGCGGCAGATGACCAAGGCTGAGCGCTGGCGGGTGTTTGTCAAGATCCTGCGGGAGATCAAGCGGAGGCGAGAAATTGGGGCTTGACATAGACGGTGCCTGGAATCACAATCGTTCGTGAAAGTGAAGGAGCCAAGGGCTTCCGCAAAGAATTCCCTTGGCTCAAAAAGCAACCGTGAAAGCAATTCTAGCCGTGTCGGCTCATTTTGCAATCCCGGTTGTTGACGGCGCGCGTGAAGCCACGAAAAAGCAACCGCTAGAGCGGATCTCTACCCGGTTCTTCCATGCGGTTCTTTTCCGGAGTGGCACCAGGGCCGGCGAGTTTTCGTCGGCAGGTTCCCCATGCCGTCCCGCCTCACCAGCGGAGGGGATGAAAAGACGACCGGACTCCATCGCTAAAATCGGGGCAACGCCGACCTGCGACCCCGTGGCCACCGTTGCAAGATAATGGGTCTCGGTCTGAAATCATGGGACGAAAAAGTATCGCTTGACTTCGCGTCCCATCCTGGTCAAAAAACCGCGCGCGCTCGGATTGGAATTCTGAGGCTGAGAAAGACCAGAAATGCCTCAGAGGCGTGCTCGGCTAGGTGGCCGACATGGTGGTGGCGCGCCAAGTAAAAAGTACGGCGGGTGCGTGCCGAGGGGAATGGCCATGTTTTCCGCTTGACTTTCCTCCATCGCGGGGGATAATCCTCTCCATGCGTTATCCGATCACCACGGAACAAGTCGCCAGCCTGGCCCGCGAGCCCGCGAGCGTTATCCAGAATCTCATTCGCGGCGGCTACATCGGCAGGCCAGAGGTTCGGGCAGGGAGGCGGCTGTGGTCGCAAGAGCATGCCCAGGCGGCCGTGCGTGCTGTGAAGGCGTGGCGGAAGAGGAAGGCGAAGTAATGCTCGACATCCTCAAGAGCTGGCTGGCCGTGCAACGGGAATACGACGCCGCGATTGCGGCAAAAGAGTCGGCGATCAAAAATGCCGAATCGCTTCAGCAATCGCTGGAGAAGCTAAGAGTGGACATTGGCAACGGCGACTTTGGTGTCAATCGGTTTTCGACGGAGAGGTTCATTGATATCGAAGGCTGCGTTGTGCGCCTGAATTTCGAGGGCTCACGGACAAAAGTCAGCCTCGTCAAGGTCGAGACGCTGGACGAGCCGAAGCCAGTGCCGGCGGACGTGGAGCAAACGCCGTGAGGTCGCGATGGTCGCTCACTTTTGCGGTAAAGATTGTCCCGTGTGCCAATGCGAGGCGGAATGGCGCAGGGCAATGAACGTGGTTCTGGTGGCGCTTACCGTGGCTATCGTGCTTGCGGCTTGGGGATGGATGCGGTGAGCGATGTTTACTACTTCGGTTGTTGGAGCGTGCCAGGCCATTACCTGCACATGCCCAGCGGGCGCACGAGTTATCGCGATCCCGAAGGGTTTCCATGCAGAAGCACCGCGCTCGACTCCGGGTTTCTGCCGGTCGGCGATTCGCAGGAAGAAGGCGTTGCCACTCTCTGCCATCTCAACGGCTGGACGATTCTGGCTTTTTGGGATCGCTCGGTCGATTCGCGGCCCGGTGCGAACAGCGCTTTCGTGATCCGCGGCGAGTGGTCGTTCGGCGAAGCGCGTGACAAGGCCAAGGCGGCGTTTCCGAGCATTTGGCAGCGGTTCAAGTTCGAGGTGAAACTCAGGGAGGTCAATCCGTGAGCAACGGAGAGCCCGTCAAGCCGGCGAGCAACATTACGCAATGGCAGCAGTGGACGCTGCTGTTGATCCCCGTGCTGGTCGCGGCGGGTCTCCAGGTCATGAGCACTATCCGCAACTGGAACGCGGCCGACGACGCGGCGGCGGCGGCCCGCAACGCGGCGGCGGCGTCCAAGAAGGTCGATGAGGTCCATGAAAAGCAGGACGTGAATACCAAGAAGATCGAAGCCGTGGGCGTCAAAGTCGACGATGCCGCGGCCAAGGCGGACGAAGCCAAGAAGACGGCCAAGGAATCGGTCGACGCGACGAAGAAATCCGCCGCTGACATCCTGAAGGCGGTGAAGGATCAAAGCCAACAGCATCCGTGAAGTCATGATCCCCCGCATTAGGGGGAACTAGAAGCCCAGGCGTCCGCGGGCGACCTGGGCATTACGTGGGGTGGAGAAGTCGGCCATCTCACCAGCCTCATAAGCTGGAGACCGCTGGTTCAAATCCAGCCCCCACGAATGCCTCACTGTTCAAACCTTGAAAGGCAATTCCATGCGGCGTCTATTCGGTTCCGCGGTCCTGTTGCTCATGCTCGGCCTGGTCTGCTCTCCCGTCTCGCCGGCCGACGATCCACCCAAGGTGCCGAACAGCGCCACGGAAGCGGCCAAGGCTGCGGACGCCAAGCACAACGCGGCGCTCAATCAGCCTGCCATCCCCGGTATCGACTCGATCAAGCTGTCGGTCACGGCCGGCAAGCGCATCTCCGTCCTGACGGCCGAGACCAAGGGCACGCTCGTCCGCTGGTTGTGTGTCGCTCCTAACCGCTCGGAAGTCGACCTGATACCGATCGGCGATAGCAAGGTCGCTCACTTCGCGGCGCCCACGGGGGTTTACACGGTCTACGCCTGGTCGGCCGTCGATGGGTTGCCGACGCCGGCGGCGATTGTGACGGTGACGGTGGGGGAACCCGTTCCGGGGCCGGGGCCAGGACCTACGCCGACTCCCGACGAATCGTTCGCCAAGGCGGTCCAAGACGCCTACACGGCTGACGCGAGCCCACTGAAGGCCCGGTACAAGTCGGACCTGGCGGCGCTCTACCGCTCGGCGGTGAAGGATACAATACCTTCGATGGCTCTGGGCACGATTGCCGACGTGCTGAAGATCATGGTCGACTCTCGAAAGGAACTCATGCCCGACGATGCCATCCTGGGCGTGCGAAAGGTAATCGAGACTCAGCTCAACAAGCTGTTGCCCACGAAGCCAGACACGAAGCTGGACGCCACCACACGAACCACAATCGGCAACGCCTTCACGGCCGTGGCCGCTGCCCTGGAAGGAGCAAAGTAATGCCCCTGCATCCGCGCCTGCAAGCGATCCTGGACCGTCACGGACACCTTGGATTCATCACCCCGAGCCAGCGCACTCAGGAGCAGAGCGACGCGCACGAAGCGGCCGTCAAGACGATGCCCAAGTTCGCACTGGCGCCGGCCGTCAATGCTGGCCCCGTCAACGTGCGACTCTTCGATCACTGGAAGTCGCCTGATGTCGTCGCCGACGTGGGATTCGTCTTTCCGCGCTTTCACCAATTGACTGGTTCCTGCGTCGGAGCTGGCGGCGGACAAGCGTTGTTCTCTTTGATTGCCGTTCAGCGCAACATCGCCGACACGCCGACGAAAGCCTTCATTCCATTCTGGCCGTTCGATTACGGGCGCTGCCGTTACAACGAGGGCGACCGCGGCCAGGGCGAAGGCGCGATGGGCAGTTCGTTCGCCGAGACGGTCGCCAAGGAAGGCGTCATCAACGCCACGGAGAGTGGGCTGCCGGCCTTCCAGAACGACGACGGCCTGGTGCTCACGGAGTCGCTCGAAATGCAATGGAGCGACGGCGGATCGTCCACGGTGACCAAGTATCTGGAAGCGGCGAAGGTTCATCCGGTCGGCACGGCCGCGCAGATGAATTCGATTGCCGACGTGCGGGCCGCTCTGGAGAACGGCTATCCGATCACGTTCGCCTGTGACGATTACATCGGCAACGCCTCGGTGCAGAATGGGGTGCTAATTGGTTATTGGGATAGCAACGGTGGACATCAACAGAGCCTGCACGCCGTTTGGGATCATGATAATCTCGGTCCCTTGTATTGGGCTCAGAACAACTGGCCTTCGAGCAGCTATGCTTCCGATCCAGCCGGTGGCCCCGTGTGCGGTTGCTGGGTCAAGGAAGCGAAGGTCGTTTCCGCGATGCAGAATCTGAGCGCGGAAGTTTACGCCCTGTCGCATCTTAATTGGTTCCCTGCTCAACCGTCTGTGCTGAGTTGGCTGATTTGATCTTTTTGCCATTGCCGGCGACTCCAAGGAATGGTCTTGATATTGCTTCCTCAAAGGTCATTCCAAGCGTGAAGATTCGCTGCCAAAGAGCGTTGTAGTTTACGTCCAATTCGGTGGCCCATTCCTTCAGGCATAGAGTTTTCCCATCATGCGTGTACCGTCGATTCCTGGGCATCTCCGAATAGCGACCGAGGCGGCGATTGTCATCGGAGTTGTGCTGATGTGTATCCCAACGAAGGTTACTCAGCCAGTTGTGGCCTGGTTCGCCATCCCAATGGCAACCCTCCATGCCATCGGGGCACGGTCCGACGAAGGTTTCCAGGATGACGCGGTGAACGCGAAAGGTTGTGGCTTTGCCATCGCGCACGAGGTTGAGATAACGGTAGGCACGGCCGGTTGTGCGATCCTTCTTGATGCTCGGTTTGAGAAGTCGCCAGGTGTCGCTCAGGAACTTGCCTTTGATGCAAGTCCGCCATCGACTCCAGATAGTGCCGTCGGTGCCGGCCCGGTAGCCAGGATAGTTCTGGCCGCCAGCGACGACTTCTCGGTATTCGACTTCTTCGGTTTGCTGCCAAGAGAACAACGGCGTAGATTGATATTCAGACATGACCCGGTTTCCTCGCTTATACGGGTTCGTGTTTAGGAACGCGGCGGGCGGCAACCCGCTTGCGTTCCGATCATTTTAGAGAGGTCACCGTGGATCAACAAGGCAATATCATCGACTCGGCCATTACCGCCTTCATCGGCAGGATGCTCACGCCGGACAAGTTCCGCGTGGCTATAGATCAGTTCGTCGGCGCTGCCGTCACATGGGCCAGCGCCATGGACCGCGCCGCCCTGGCCAATCTTCTCTGCAACGAGGTCCGCGCAATCGTCGGAGTGGCTGGGCTGGCATCTAGCGACAACGAGGCGAGCGGACACCGGATGCTCTCCGCCGCACCCGGCACTTTCGCCCCCGGCCACGCCATCTACTGCGGCATCGTCCGCCGCCGTCTGGTGCGTGCCGCCGTCCAAAAAGGCATGTCGCCCGGCAAGGCAGTCGCCGCGGTGTCCGAGATCACTGACGATCAGATCCTCTCGGCCTCGGAGCACTGCGGAGTATCACGCGGGGCGGTGGTCGACAGCAGCATCTGGGACTGGATCAAGGCCAACTGGTCGACGATCTTTCAGGTGGTGCTGTCGTTGCTGGGGCTGGTGTTGATGTTCGGGGACGACGGAACCGGAGCGCCGCCGTGAGCGAAGCACCTGTTCAAGCTCGTGGAGTGTCTAGTCCAAATTGGAATCGACGCGCCGCGCGAGACGCGGCAAACCTTAACTGAGGAGCATTTTTCATGGCACGCAAGATCACTCAGGCCGTCGCCCCGGTGACGACGGTTTCCGACCTGACCGCACACGTCACCAAGGCCGATGCAGCCGGCGTGTTCAAGACCGCCGCAGCGTCGGGGATTTCTTTCCTGTCCATCTTCAGCTTGATCGTCCAGTATGGCCCGGCGATGGTCGACGTCATCATCGCCGTGTTCAAATTGCTGACCGGCGGCGGTCTCACGCTGGCCAACATCCAGGCGTTCATCGTTCAGGAAGAGAGTGACCCCAAGATCGCGGCCATGGTCCGGGCCGTGCTGGCGCTCATTCCAGGAATCAACGCCGCCGAGATCCTGCCCGATACGTTCCCGCCCGCGGCTCAGTAGTTCTCTGGACCGGGAGCGTCTCCAGCAGCATAGGCTATGACGGGGACGCTCCCGACTACCTTGGCACAG
>Ga0070732_10000606_pt1 | contig 21722 bp, 16 predicted proteins | sample Coa_R1_5_FD_66449 | JGI IMG/M metagenome (GOLD analysis project Ga0070732, IMG submission 66449) | Surface soil microbial communities from Centralia Pennsylvania, which are recovering from an underground coalmine fire - Coalmine... | ecosystem: Environmental > Terrestrial > Soil > Unclassified ... | reverse complement strand
CTTCGCGAAAGCCGTGCCTTTTCACCATGACGCCGGCACACAGGACGAAGCGGGCCGCGCCGGGCAGACCGCACGATTGCAAGAATGCGGCGCGTTCCAAAGTCGGCGCATGCTCTTCGACTGCCAACGATATGACTCGGGTGTGCGGATAATGGATTCGTTCCGCATCATGCGAAAAATGCGCCACGACTTTGGCGGCCGCTCGTAGCCAGATTCTTGGGTGCGGGTCCACGGCGATCAATTTCCATGGGCAACGATCAAGGCGCACCGAACGTGCGCAAGCAGCCCAAGGAACGGCGCCGCCCCACGCTTGCACGGCGTCCGGCGATAGTTCTCGCAACAAGCGTCGCAGGCCGAGCGCGCCTTGGAGCCATGAACGCGATGCACCAACGCTGTGGACCGGAATTCCGGTTTGCCTTAGCCGCTTGGAGAAGATGCCATCTTTTCCCAACACGCCAACGTGGACGACAAACTGCTCTCGCGGCAGCGTGGTCGCCAGCAATGTTGCCTGCTTGGCGTAGCCATAGCATTGCAGATCGGGAACCAGAAACAGAATCGTGCGCATGGGAAAAACATCTGCGCTGTACAATGAGCGCAAGATCAACGATTAGCGACGCTTCAGTAGCGTGGCTTGGCCATCGCCTCGATGAAACTGTCACTTTATGCCATGAACAGCCGCGGGCTACTCCTCGGGTTCTGGCCCAGGGGTGAAGAACAACATTGGGATGGGCCGGCGGTGAATCGCTACTGGCTGGTGATCGAGCGGGAAACAAAAGCTCGCTGAATCGAGAGCACTTCGATTGGAGAATCTGCGAAGAAAACTCGCTGGCAAACGCCCCAGCGACCGCTACTTCCGCGAAGCGAATAAGCTGGCGGATGTCGTGATCGCCGGCGGCTTTGAGGAGATCGTGGGGGTGGAGCGCGGGGCGATTAGGATGCGGTATTGAGCGAAAGCCACTTACGGCTTAGCGGGATTACGGTAGGTACAGCCGCCCGGTGCCGCGGATGTTATCCGCGTTGAGAACATAATCGAACAGCTTTTCGACGACGCGCTCCAGAAAGTCGCTTTGGTAAACGTTGTCAGGGTTGGGCAAAGTGAACACTGGCAGGCTGGTCGCTGTTCCTTCTCTCCGAATTGTCGTCTCCAATGAATCCTCGGCTTCTTGGTTGCGATTGCTCGTGAGCAAGAAGTGGCCATTGGCCTGACAAAAACGCCAGATGACATCGTCGGACGACGCAGGATCAAGCCCCGCCTCAGCGAGCGTTTGAAACGTTACATCAAGGGCGGTGGTAAATTCGCGCCAGACGTCGGATTGCAGCCGCATCCAGATGCACGAACATTGCCCCTCAATGTTCGCGTCAATCACGATGACCGGCACCGTTTTTTCCCCGCTTGGTGCTGCTCAAGTTTCTTTTTGAGGCGAGCCACTCGCTCTTCCGTAGTCAAACTTTTCTCAGTTTCGGTAAAAATGCCGCCGCGAGCATGCTGGGCCTCCGTACCGCGCTGATGAAACGTTTCCACGCGCCGGTCCTCTTCAACCAATTCATCGCGATGCTCATTCACGTATTCAACAACCGCATCAAACTGCTCGCGCGTGAGGCTCGGCATAGCTTCATGAATGAATTCAAAATCATAGCCACGATGAATGTAGTAGAAGACATCCATCACCGTGATGCGATGCCCCTCGATCTGCGGCCCGCGGCCGATGTCGATGATGCGGGGTTTGGTGCTGGGCATGGTTTCAACCTCACGAGAAGACCAACCAGGGTGCATTCTAACCAACGATAGAGTACATTTACAGCGGAGTTTATTGCAGTAACGAAGGATGCCGCAAACTCACCGGCAAACACCCTAGCGACCGGTACTTCCGCGAGGCCACCTAGCTGGCGGATGTCGTGATCGCCGGCGGCCTCGAAGAGACCGTGGGGATGGAGCGAGGGGAGATTGAGATGACGTATTGAGGGCAATAAGTCGCTTGTGGTCGGCACTTACGGAGGATCAGCGAAGATGAACGCTTTTCGAACATTCTTTACGAGAATTCAGAACTGGTATCGCCGGCTCAGATTTCGGGAAGGCCGGACTCTGTCTCGATTTATTGCTTGCGATATTCGTAGGGAAATCCTAATCGTGTCGGCCGCGAGGATTGATGAAGGGATCATCATAGCTCGAGTCCGCACAACGAATCTGCTTTACGTTGCCAGGGGTCTGGTGCCGGAGCCTGAGTTCGAACCCGCAAATGAGCTTCGCATAAAGGAGATGTGGAGATGGACCGGTCAGAGGTGGGGTGGACTGCCGGATGGGACATCCATTGTAGACCATTTGCGCGACGAGGAATAATCAAGGCCGCGAGCAATCTAGCATGAATGCGCCGGCCCACCTTGACAGGACTCTCCCCACTCCGAAAGGCCCACCATGCCCGAACCCCTCATTCGCAATATCTCCGACACCGCCCGCTGGGCGGCTTTGTACCGCGCCCGCGAAAGTGAGCGGCCGGATGCGCGTTTTCGTGATCCGCTGGCCCGGCGGCTGGCGGGCGAGCGCGGCGAACAGATTGCCTGCTCGATGGCGTTTACCGAAAAGCACGCCTGGACCTGGACCACGCGCACCGTCCTTTACGACCAGTTCATCACCGAGCAGATTCAGCGCGGCGCCGACATGGTCGTGAACCTGGCGGCGGGGCTGGATGCCCGCCCGTACCGCATGAGCTTGCCGCCGACGTTGCAGTGGATTGAAGTGGATCTCCCTGGGATCCTGGATTACAAGGAAGAAGTGCTTCAAGGCGAAAAGCCGGTTTGTGCATTGGAGCGCTTGCGGCTCGACCTGGCGAACGTCGAGGCCCGGCGCGAGCTGTTCGCAAAGCTGGGGCAAAGGCCCAAAAAAGCCCTGGTCGTCACCGAAGGTTTGTTGATTTACTTATCAGCAGAAGAGGTCGGTGCCCTGGCGCGGGACTTGGCTGCCGTATCTGGCTTTCACGGCTGGGTCATCGACATCGCCTCTCCAGGCCTGCTGGAAATGATGCAAAAGCAGTTGGGTTCGCAACTGGACCAGGCCGGAGCGCCATTCAAGTTTGGCCCCCCGGAAGGGCCGGAATTCTTTACAGCATTCGGATGGAAGCCGGTAGATGTTCGCGGCATGCTCAAGACCGCGGCAAAGCTCCGTCGGCTGTCGTTGTTCATGCGTTTGCTGGCCCTTTTGCCGGAATCGAAAGGCAAGCAAGGCAAGCGACCCTGGTCGGCGATTTGCTTGCTGGAGAAGAGGTAATTGGTCCTGGACCGTCGAGTCCAACTTGGACCCATCATTAGTTGGCGATATTGCTAGCGTCGCCGCTTTCTTGACGTCGCTTGGAGCGCCGTCTACGAAATAAAAATAAAACCTATTTGGGCCCCGCTAAGCCTCCTCGTTTTCACTCCTGGGAAACGACTTTTCTGAACAGATTTGTCTCTGCACTACTTAAAACCCGTCGCGGTCCCAACGGCGGGGCAGAACTGCATACAATCGCGAAAGCGATGGCGGCCAAATTGAACCGCCAAGATGAGGAATCCACCATGCACATCAACCGTCGTGAAGCGCTATCATTCTTGGCGGGCCTAGCCGTGTCCCCTTTGCATTTGCATGCCGGGAATGAGCCTACCTTGCGCCTGGGTACCTTTAGCGCGGAAGTCACCATCCCTATTGGCCATCCCTGCATGGGCGGTGGAATTTCACCCGCAAAGAAAATCGAAGACCCGCTCTTCGCAAACGGTTTCGTGTTAACGGGGGCCGACAAACCGCTGGTATATGTGGCCGTGGACTGGTGCGAAATCCGTAACGATGCCTATGACCGCTGGCGAAAGGCAATTGCCGAGGCTGTCGGGACCGAGCCCGTGCGGGTGTTGGTTTCCGCCATCCATCAGCACGATGCCCCGGTGGCCGACTTAACTGCTCAGAAATTGCTGGAGGAATACAAGTGCCAGGGCGCGATCTGTAATATGGAGTTCCACGAAAAGGCAGTGCAACGAGTGGCGAAGGCGGCGAAGGAATGCTTGGCCAATGCCAAGCCGGTAACGCACATAGGAACCGGTCAGGCCAAGGTCGAGACAGTCGCGTCGAACCGCCGGTACATCGATGAATCAGGGAAGGTCCGCTACGACCGCATGAGCCGCGCAGTCGATCCCAAGATTCGCGCGGCTGAGGACGGGACGATCGATCCTTTCTTGAAAACCCTCAGCTTATGGAATGGCGAGCAGCCGCTCGCGGCTTTAAGCGCCTACGCCACCCATCCCATGAGCTATTACGGAAGCGGCGGCGTCTCGGCCGACTTTCCAGGCCTGGCTCGCAAGCGCCGGCAAGCCGACGACCCGAAGGTGCTGCAAATCTACCTGTCGGGCTGTAGCGGCAATGTGACTGCGGGCAAATACAACGACGGTAACCCTGCCAATCGGTCCGTCCTGGCGGATCGGCTTTATTCCGCCATGAAGGAGGCATGGAAAGCGACAAAGAAGCAACCATTGGAGAAAATCACGCTTCGAAATGTTCCGCTTCAGCTGGAAGCGCGCAGCGGCGAGGGATTTTCGGCGGACCAATTATTGAACCGGTTGAAGAACGACCTGAAGCCATTCGGCCAATGCCTGGCTGCGCTCGGCCTGAGCTGGCGCAAGCGCGTCGAGTCTGGTCAACCTATCGATCTGCCGGTTATCGACTTCGGCCCAGCTCAGTTCGCAATTCTGCCGGCCGAAGCGTATGTCGAGTTCCAGCTTTTCGCTCAGAAGGTCCGGCCGGATGTCTTTTCGATGGTCGCCGGCTATGGCGAATGCGGCCCCGGTTACATTCCGATTGAACGGGCCTGGAAAGAGAATGACGGCAATCTGAACGACTGGTGCTGGGTGAATCCCGGCAGCCAAGCGAAGATGGAGAATGCGATGACGATGGCGCTGCGAAACGCGGAGTCGTGATTACCATTCCCACCAATCCTTTGGTTCCGGCCAATTGCCAAGCAGCTCGCCATCATGGCCGGTGGTCCAGATGTCCGGCTTCTTGCCTTCGTTTTTTGGCCCGGCGGGATCATATCGATAGGGCCGGCCCCATGGATCATTCGTAGTACCGGGTTCGACGAACGGTGGGCCATTTGGCGGAGTGACGAGGTCGTTCAGCTTTGCGGGATATGCTCCGAATTTCAGGCGGTACTGCACCGCGGCCACTTCCAGTGTCTTAGTTCCGGCTTTCGCTAGATCGGTTTTGGTGACTCCGTCATCGTAACGGAAGGCATACATCCCAGCGAAAACCGCCAAAATGACCGCGATCAATGTCACAAGCAAGCAACTTGCTTGCACCTGGCGTCGAGGCGAGCTAGGATTCCGTGCAACTTCATTCATTTGTAGAAGGTCTCCAGTAATCCCGCTCGCGCCTCCGGCGTCTAATAAAGCCAATAGCAAAAGCGATGGTCGCGCCGACAACCGGCGCGCCAATGATGACCAGCGCAACCCCGAAGCCGGAATCTGTCCGGCTACCGTTGAAAATATGACGAAGCAAATAAGAAACGCCCGCCGGAATCGGTATGCCCAGAAAAGCCCCGATTGCCAGCCCCCAATAGAGCGGGCTCCGCCTTCCGGTCCATTCGGCCCGCACGGACTCGGTTACCTGGGCTTTCGTTGCCTGGGGAATCACACAGTTGCCGTAGCGCGGGCACTCAAAATCAGTCTCGCCGAGCGCGCTGCAGCAGTGAGAACAGAAAATCGTAGCCATGATCTTGCCTCTGATAAGCAAACCGCGCTCTGCGACAAGGGGTTCGAAACCGCAGGCTGCGACACAATAAGTTCAAATCATCGTCTTGGTAATTTCGCGAAGATCGGGTTGCTTCTGCGGCCTAAAACTGGCACAACAACTGCATCCTGAAATTTAAATCCTTGTTCGTGAGGCAATCATGAGAATTTCGGCCGGCTTGTCCTGTTTCGGCATCCTGCTTCTCGTTACCTCGATCCCGGCGCAGGAAGAAGCCCGGTTATTGCGATTTCCCACGATTCACGGCGACCAGATTGCTTTTGCGCACGCGGGCAATCTGTATTCGGTTTCGGCCAGCGGCGGTCTGGCCCGGCGGCTCACGACTACGACCGAAGGCTACCAAATGTTCCCGCGCTTCTCGCCTGACGGCAAATGGATCGCCTTCACCGGCCAGTACGACGGCAATACCGAGGTCTACCTGATGCCGGCCGAGGGCGGCACACCGAAACGGCTTACCTACACGGCCACGCTTGCCCGCGACGAGATCTCCGATCGCATGGGGCCCAACAATATCGTCATCGGCTGGAAGCACGATGGCAAGCACATTCTCTTCCGCACCCGCATGCGCAGCTTCAATGACTTCATCGGCCAGCTGTACACGATCTCGGTTGATGGCGGGCTGCCCGAAGAAGTGCCGGTGCCGCGCGGCGGCTTCGCATCGTATTCGCCCGACGATTCGAAAATGGTCTACAACCGCATCTTCCGCGAGTTCCGCACCTGGAAGCGCTACCGCGGCGGCTTGTGCGACGACATCTGGATTCACGACTTCAACACCCACAAGACCGAAGCCATCGCCCCGAACCTGGCGTCCGACATCATCCCAATGTGGGCTGGCGACAAGATTTACTGGATCTCCGACCGCGGCGAGCCCGAGCGCTTCAACCTGTACTCCTATGACCTGAAGACGAAAGACGTGAAGAAACTCACCGATTTCAAGGAGTTCGATATCAAATTCCCGTCGCTCGGAGACAAAGCAATTGTGTTCGAGAACGGCGGCTGGATCTATAAGTTCGACCTAGCTACGGAGAAGGCCGAGAAGGTTCTAATCCGCATTCGTGATGATTTCAGCGGCGCCAGGACGACGCTAAAGGATGTGAGCAAGAACATCGAGAGTTACGAAATCTCCTCCGACGGCAAGCGCGCCCTGTTCGTGGCCCGCGGCGACGTGTTCACCGTGCCGGCCAGCAAGGGTCCGACGCGCAATCTCACAAACACGAGCGGGGTGCACGAGCGCAATGCCAAGTGGTCGCCGGATGGCAAGACGATTGCATTCATTTCCGATGCCACCGGCGAGGATGAGATTCACGTCATGCCGCAAGACGGCAGCGATTCGCCCAAGCCGATCACCAGCAAGGCCGACACCTACAAGTACGAAATTCGCTTCTCGCCCGACAGCAAGAAGATCGGCTGGAGCGACAAGAAGGAACGGTTGCAATTTGTGGACGTGGCCACCAAGCAGGTCACGGTTGTGGCCCAGTCGAAGGAATTTGAGATTCGCGACTGGTCCTGGTCGCCCGATTCCAAGTGGATGGCCTTCGTGCTGCCGGTGCGGCAAGGCTTCGACAAGATCTGGCTCTATTCCGTGGATGAAAAGAAGTCATACCCGCTGACCGGCGAGTGGTACGCTTCGTCACATCCCACTTTCAGCGGCGATGGCAAGTACCTGTTTTTCGTCTCGGCCCGCGATTTCATTCCGACTTATAGCCAGGTCGAGTTCAATTATTCCTATGCCAACATGCAGCGCATCTACTTCGTCACTTTGCAGAAAGAAACGAAGAACCCGTTTGAGCCGGAGAGTGATGAAGTTGGCGAACCGGCCAAGCCGGCGCCCGCCAAGGATGACAAGAAGGATGAGAAAAAGGACGATAAAAAGGATCAAAAAAAAGAGGATGAAAAGCCCAAGGAAGACAAAAGCATCAAGATCGATATCGACGGCATCGACCGGCGCATCGTTCGATTACCGATCTCGCCATCTTCTTATCGGGATCTTGCGTCGGTCGGGAACACGGTTTATTACCAGAGGGCCGGTGGCTTCTTCCTGTTCGATCTTGGCTCAAAGAAGGAGACCAACCTCGGCAACGTGGATGGCTACGAAATCTCAGCCGACGGCAAGAAGATGCTCATTTCCGTCGGCGGCAAATATGCGATTATCGACCTGCCAAAAGGTACCGTTAGCGTCGGCGAGGGGATGAACCTTTCGGGCCTGGAAAAGCGGCTCGACCGGCATGCGGAATGGAAACAGATATACAACGAATGCTGGCGGCAAATGCGCGACTTCTTTTACGACCCCGGCATGCATGGCGTCGACTGGGAGGGCGTACGGAAGAAGTACGCTCCGCTGCTGGACCACGTGCATCATCGGGCCGATCTCACCTTTATTATCGGCGAGATGATCGGCGAATTGAATGCGGGGCACACCTATGTCGGCGGCGGTGATGAACCAAAAGCATCACGCATTCCGATGGGCCTGCTCGGCGCGGAGCTGAAGATCGATCCGACCGGCTATTACAAAATCACGAAGATTTTGAAGGGCGCCAACTGGGATCCGCTCACGCGCTCGCCGCTGACGGAGCTCGGCGTGAACGTGAAAGAAGGCGAATTTATCGTCGCCGTCAACGGTGTGCCGACGAATGAGATGGTGAATATTTACGAGCATCTCATTAATACGGTCGGTAAGCAGGTAGCGCTCAAAGTGAACGCGAAACCGGAGGCAAAGGGCGCCCGAAGCGTGACGGTGATGCCGATCGGTGATGAATCGAAGCTCTATTACTACGACTGGGTGCAAGGGAATATAGAAAAGGTCTCAAAGGCAACCGATGGCAAAGTCGGCTACCTGCATATCCCGGACATGCAAGTCGCGGGGCTGAACGAATTCGTGAAGCACTTCTACCCGCAGCTGGAGAAGAAAGCGCTGATCGTCGATGAACGCGGCAACGGCGGCGGGAATGTTTCGCCCATGATCACCGAGCGGCTGCGGCGCGAGATCGCCATGGTGGGCATCGCGCGCAATTCGTCGCCCCGCGTGGAACCGGGCGGCACTTTCTTCGGCCCCATGTGCTGTCTGCTCAACGAATTTTCCGCCTCCGACGGCGACATCTTCCCCTACCGATTCCGCTATTACAAGCTCGGCAAGCTCATTGGCAAGCGCAGCTGGGGCGGCGTCATCGGCATCCGCGGCACCCTGCCGCTGACCGACGGCGGCTTCCTCAACAAGCCGGAGTTCTCCCGCTACAGTCTGGAAGACAAGTGGATCATGGAAGGCCACGGCGTGGACCCCGACATTGTGGTCGATAATGACCCGTACAAGGAATACACCGGAACCGACGAGCAGCTCAACAAAGCAATCGAGTTGATGGTGGAAGAGCTGAAGACAAAAGAACGAAATTTACCCCCCGTGCCGCCGTATCCTAAGAAGTAGGGACAATTCGCGCCGTTTTTGGCTTAGCGCTCGCGTGGCAAATCAGCGAGCGCTTGGCCACAAGCGGCAAACCTGATTGGAGACGGACAATGAAATGGACATTCTTTTCGATTTTCGCGCTGTGTGTTGCTTCATTTTGCACCACGCCGTTGTTGGCCGACGACGAACCTGGCTACCTCGGCGTGCAAATCAAAAACGCGCCGGATGGAGACGGCGTCGTCATCGTGATGGTACTCAAAGATAGCTCCGCCCACGAAGGCGAACTCCAGGCGGATGATGTTATTAAGAAGATCGACGGCAAAGCAGTGACCACCGTTCAGGGATTTGTTGCATCCATTCGCGAAACCAAACCGGGCACCAAGATCAAATTGACGCTGATTCGCAACGGACAAGAGAAAGATGTGGAAATAAAACTCGGCAAGCGTTCCGATAATAAATGATCACCAAGTAGGCGGCGCATTATGGTCCGCGCCGCCTGCGCTCAATTCGGCCCTTGAATGTAATACATCTGCGGCTTCAGGTCGGCATGAAGCATGGCGACCACATGACCGTCGCAAAACAGGACGTTGAACATGCCCAAATGACGCGGTGGAAAGTGGGCCGGGTAATCGGAGTCATTCATGGGCCAAGGCAATCCTGGCGGCAGGCCGGGAGGCATGGCACCATTGGTGGCGCAAGACGGCATACGCGCATGCTCCCAAATCAGCAACACGTTTGAGGTCCCATTGCCGTTGAGAATAAGATCAATTTTCTCGCCCGTTGGGCCGCCGTAGGTGCCGTTCATTCCATAACACAGCTGCAACCATTGTCCTTGCGTGGGGCTGCCCTGCATCATGTCGAATCCTTCCGGGCATTTAAACACCTTCCCGTTCCCTTCGACGTAGGGCCACAAAATGGTGCTGGTGGGATCGTAACTGGGCAGCGGCGGATCGGAATAGCCCACCCGATCGTCGAATGGCGCCCAATAGTTCCCTTTCCACGCGGGCGGGAAGGAATCCTTTCCGGACATTGAATAATTGTGCATGGCGAGGCCCATCTGGTGCATGTTGTTCGCACACTTTGTACGGTCGGCCGCGGCGCGCACCTTTTGCACCGCCGGCAGGAGAAGCGCGATCAAAACGGCGATAATCGCAATCACGACTAATAACTCGATTAGTGTGAATGCACAGCGAGCGCGCACAGCACGAAGTTGCATAAGTCACCTGGGGGCTCGGGCAAGGTTATCGCAACTTTACAGTGAATTCGGTTGCCGTCAATGGCCGGTCCGCTGAAATGCGCGGAAACTCCGCGGCATTTCGGCGAGACCGAATGGGCCGCAAAAATTCCAATTTATTTTCGCGCTGCCACTGCCACCGGCTCGGTGGAAAGTTCCCCCAGCATCTCTTCCATGGAAACTTGCAACATGGCGAAGTTGAAGCAGCAACATGGCGCATCTCATTTGTGAAGTCGTAAGCGAAACCGGCATCAAAATGAAGACGTCGGAAGGACGCTGGCAAAAAAATCGATCTCGGCAATCGCGTTCTCTGAGTCAGTCCATTCGAGACATGGCATGACCGGAGCCGATGTGCTCGAAGACGGATATATATCTCCTGTCGTAGAATAGCGCAAGGACTTCCGCACGCAATTTGCATTTGCGCCAATCGAACACTTCGTTTGAGATTCCGGCAAGGAGCGACCATGGCGAAACCCTATTTGATCCTTTCATGCGATGGCGGCGGCATTCGTGGGTTATTATCAGCCCTGTTAATCAAGAAGCTGGACGAACAATGTCAGCTATTGCGGCGCGTCGACTTGTTTGCCGGAACCTCCGCCGGCGGGCTCATCGCACTCGGCCTTGCGGCGGGAATGCCGATCCGCAGCATTTGCGAGTTGTTTCGCAAGAACGCCAAACGGATATTTCAGCCACCGGCATCGCCGGACTTCAAGATTCCGGAATGGCTTGCCTTGATCTTCAAACAGCTCAATCCGGACCTCGTTAAGCTGCTCGAGCAGAATTACAAATACTTGTACTACGTTCGCTACGACAACCGGGGCCTGCTCAATACTCTTGGCGATGTGGAAACGGAAGCCATTCGCAACGATCTGTTGCTTTCGGACATTCCGCGCAAGGTTCTGGTTACCACCTTCGCGTTGGAAAGCAAATCTGGTTGGAAGCCCGTTGCCTTGCATAATCTGGGCCGTTCGGAGGTGACGTCGCACATTATTGAAGCGGCAATGTGCACCTGTGCCACGCCGGTTTATTTCCCGCCGTACGAACATCGACAGCTCGGATATTGCATTGACGGCGGCATTTTCGCGAACAACCCTGGCTCGTTGGCGGCCGCCACAGCCATTCACCACGGAACCGAGCTTTCCTCCCTCCGGCTGCTGTCCATCGGCACTGGCTCGCCGGTGCATGCGTTCCCAATTCCGCATGTGTTATTCTTCACTGCGCTGGAAACATACGGGCCCATCGCCTGGCTTCTGCCAGTTAAGATGGACGAGCGAACGCCCACGTATCCCTTACTGAACGCGCTTCTCGACGGCAGTGCAGAACACGACACGTTGGTATGCCACTCGCTACTAAAGGATTCTTATCTACGTGTCCAGGTGGCCCTTACGAACGAGATGCCAATGGATGGAGTGGAAGACGAAAACCTTGACCAACTGGCGAAGCTTGCCGATGACTTTGCCTCGTCTAAAGATTGGAAACCGATTCGGGAATGGGTGTTGAGACAAACAACGGTATGACCTCACTGCCCTTGCTATTTATACCACAGGAGCGGAACCTGAAACTGATTTCAAATCTTTTCAACCGCTTCCGCTCCGACCAGCGGCGCCTGACAGGCGAAGTTCCGGCAAATGTACGTTGTCACGGTGCCTTGTGCCGGCTTGTCCTTCAACAGGCCGATAACGCCATCGTCGGCGTCCGCCTTACGCAACGCGAGGACTTGATTTGGGCGAAAGCTCTTACGGAAGGCGCGCAGCACGCGCTGCGTTTCGTCGCCCACCGGATCGCCGATAATGGCCACTTCTTCCACTGGCCCGAGATGAAAATCGACGGCAAGCAGCATTTGCGCGCCCGCGAGCGGGTTTTCAGACATGAGTCCCTGACTGGCGATCATCGTCGCTTCGGCTTTCGCGCGGAAGTCGGCCCGGCCAGTCAGCGCTGCCAGTCGCAAAAGCGCGATGACTGCCATGGAATTCGCAGCAGGGATCGAACTGTCGTGCACATCCTTGGTGCGGAAGAGCACATCTTTATGATCGGCACTCGTGAAGAAGAAACCGGCATTCACTGAGTCATAAAAATGGTCGATCATCTTTTCCGCGAGGCGAATGGCTTCGTGCAACCAGCGCGGTTCGAAGGTCGACTCGTATAGCGTTACCAATGCATCGGCGAGATAGGCGTAATCTTCCAGGTAGGCATCGATCTTTGCGGCTTGGCCGATGCCGCAGGTGCGCAACAGCCGGCCGTCTGAAGTTCGCAGACTCTTTAGAACGAACTCCGCGGCTCGCTTGGCAGCTTCAATCAAGCGCGGCTCCTCCAAGACGGCTCCTGCCTGAGCGAAACCGGCGATCATCAAAGCGTTCCAGCCGGTGAGGATCTTTTCGTCTCGGCCCGGCCAAACGCGCTTGCCGCGAACTTCGTAAAGCTTTTGCCGGCCCAGCTGCAATCTGTCACTTAACACTTCGGGCGTTGTTTTCAGCAACCTCGCGGCCTGAACCAACGATTTCGGACAATTGAGAATGTTGTGCCCTTCCCAGTTGCCGCCCGGGCTCACGTCGTAAAAGTAATTGAAAACTTCTGCTTGTTCCTTGCCAAGAATCTTGACAATCTCCGCCTCGGACCAGACGTAAAACTTCCCTTCCACACCTTCGCTGTCGGCATCTTGCGTCGAGTAAAACGCGCCTGGCGGTGCAGTCATTTCGCGCAGGACGTAATCCAACGTATCGACAACGATTTGACGATAGAATGCGTCGCCGGTGATTTGGAACGCTTCCAGGTACGCCGGCACGAGCAGCGCGTTGTCGTAAAGCATCTTCTCGAAATGGGGCACGAGCCAGCGCTCGTCGGTGCTGTAGCGGTGGAAGCCGCCGCCGATCTGGTCGTACATGCCGCCGCGAGCCATCATGTCGAGCGTGAGCTTCGCCATGTCGAGCGCATCGGTGTGACTGAGGCGATGATAGATTCGCAACAGCAAACGCAGATCGATGGGCCGCGGGAATTTTGGGGCATGCCCCACGCCGCCGTGAACCGGATCGCACACGCGGCGAAATATGTTCATGGCGCCTTCGAGCAGTTCCGGGCCAAGTTCTCCTGGCTTTGGCTCCGCTTGCTCGCGGGCGCGGACGACCTCCGCGATCTGCTTGCCCGAGTGCAGCACGTCGGCCCGGCGGGTTTGCCATGCCTCAATTACTTTTTGAAGGACGAGAAGGAATCCCGGTCGGCCATAGCGGTTGTCGGGCGGGAAATAGGTGCCGGCGAAGAACGGTTCCAAGTCCGGCGTCAGGAACACCGACATCGGCCAGCCGCCCTGGCCGTTGTTCAGCGCCTGCACCGCCGACATGTAAATGGCGTCGAGATCGGGCCGTTCTTCCCGATCCAGCTTAATGCTAATGAAATGCTCGTTCAGAAACTTGGCGATTTCTTGATTCTCGAAACTTTCGTGCGCCATCACGTGGCACCAGTGGCATGCGGAGTAGCCGATGCTCAGGAAAATTGGACGATCGAGCTTTTTCGCGCGCTCCAATGCTTCCGAGCCCCACGGATACCAATCAATGGGATTATGGGCATGCTGCCGCAAATACAAGCTGCTCTCATGGGCCAGGCGATTGGTGAAGGTCGCAGTATTCTGCATGGTGCGGCTCCAGAAAAAGAAAGCAAGCCGAGCCTCGTATGGGGCCGGGTCCGGCGGAGCGCCGCGCTAAAACCCGGCCGCTCACGCGGCTCGGCTCGCCTTCTTTTATTCTACTAACCTCACTTCGTTTTGTTTTTGTCACAGTTCTCCTGGCCGTTTTTCTGGGCTGCGGCTTTGTGCCAGCGTTCCTTCTGCTCAGCATTGACGATGTTTTTCATTTGGCGGGTGACCCGCCGGAAAGGGATTGCTGGGCCACGTGTTACGTACGCCTCGCGAAACTTGAATTGCGAGATGAAGAAGAGCCAGGAGCGCAAGCGACTGGATGACGCGCTGCCGGCGCGTCATCCAGTCGCTTGCGCTCCTGGCTCCGCAAATAAGTTATGGCGACGCAGTGCCTTCGGCAGTAACCGTGGTGGACAGCTCGCCGTCGAGATCAGTCTTGATCGTGAGCACCTTCTTCAAAGCGCCCGCCTGCATGGGCGTGTATTCGATGTTCAGCACCTGAACGGAGGCGCTCCTGTCCCCGAACTTGACGTTGATTTCCCCTCCGGCGCCCTCGACTTTGGTGATCTTGAATGGCTTGTTGCCTTGCAGCAGGATGGAGCGAAGTGTCACTTCATGTACTTTCGCTGTGCCGAAATTCGCGATGTTCGGCGTCGCTTTCAGCGGAGCCTGCACGTTGCCGGAAACAACCAGATTCAAGACCGGTGTTTGCGGGTCGCTGGTCTCCAGCTGGATTTCCTGCTTGAATTCACCGGCCGGAGCATTAGACTTCAGTGTCGCTTGTACCTGGTAGAAGACCATGCCGGGCTGGCCAGCGGGTTGTTGCTGCACGGTCACTTGCACCGGCAGTTCTTCGCGAACGACCGCGCGTTTGATTTGCCAATTTGGATCGCCGGCATGTTCGATCGTCAAGAGCTGCTTTGGAGTTTGGCCCTGATTAACCTGTCCAAAATTGACTTCACCCGGCTTGAAAACCACGTTGGTCTTGGGCACGCAGCTTACGCTGAGCGTAGCGCGAGAGGAATAAACCTTGTCGCCCGGATTGACCGGGACCGACACAAACGTGACAAAAATATCCACTTTCTTGGGGCCGGGAGGGTTGATGCGCAGCGTGTCCATGCTGATTTCCAGTTCCGACGTGCCCAGTGGCGCGATGTCCAAAGCCGGCTTCTTCGGAGTTACACACCCGCATGAAACTGTGGCCTCGGTGACCCGGAATGTCTGGTTGTAGTCATTCTTGATCGGGAACTTGTAAGAGAGCTTCGACCCATAGGGAACATTGCCGAAGTCGTGGGTGAGCCCTTCTCTGAAGAACTTGGCACCCCAACCCTGCTCCTGAGCGGTCGCCAGGCACGGAAAGGTCGCTAGGGCCAGAATTGTCAGAATGCGCTTCATGATCGCCTCCAACCGTTGGTCAATACTCTGTCAGTATCGGCGCAACGGTGCCCGATGATAACCTGCCCGCTGCCTGCGGTGAAGGTAGATTTCCAAGGCTTGTTCTCAAATTCGCGGAAGCTTACGCAGTTTATGTATTTTTACTATATTGTAGCTACTTCACCATATTTGCATGCAATATTCTATGCGGCCTGCTGCCATTTCTGTTTCATAAAACGTAAACCGTTTTCGTAAACTTCCTCAGAATTGAGAAACAAATCCCGCCATACCTTTGTTGCCGCTGCTAACGCTGGTAACGCCCGGCCAAAGGCTTCAATCACGAACCAGCCATCATAGCCTACCTCGCGCAGGGCACGGAAGGATTTGTCCCAGGCCACCTGACCGGTGCCTGGCGCGCCACGGTCGTTTTCGCTGATGTGAACGTGCCCCAGTACTGGACCGACTTGCTTGATGGCGGTTTCCTGACATTTCTCTTCAATGTGTGCATGAAAGGTGTCATACATAGTCTTGAAATTCGGGTGATTGACGCGTTTGACGAAGGCAACCGCATCGGCCGCGGTCGTCAGAAAGTAACATTCGAAGCGATTCAAGTACTCGATGCAAAGCCGAACCTTGGCTTGCTGACCGAATTCGGCCGCTTGTCGAAGAACATCGGCCGCTCGGGCCTTCTCATCTTCCGTCGGCCCGGTGCCGCTGAAAACGGCCAGCGGCGAATGGTATGGCCCACACAAGTTTTCCGCGCCTAGGATCGACGACATCTCGATGGCCCACTTTAGCCGGTCCAATGCCGCCGACCGCAACTTCGCGTCGGGGCTGATCGGGTTCGCCTCCGGCGTGGCCACCGTTACTGTGGTAGACTTTAGACCGTTGCGGTCGAGTTCTGCGCGCACCTGACGGAAATGAGCCGCGTCGCCCTCGAAAAGCGGGATTTCCACTCCGTCGTAGCCGGCCCTTTTGAGCTTGGCCAAGAGCGGGAAGTGCTCGGCGGTAACGTGAGTGGTCCACAGAAGCAAGTTCATGCCGGTTTTCATGGGAGAGAGTCTCCGGGGAAGGACATAAGGTTGTGGCCGTATTCTATGAAAGCGCGGGGACGGAACTATGAAAGCCCAGGGACGGAAGTCCCTGGGCTTCTTGGCCTTGAAACTTGCAGAAACCAAATGGGCTGAATATACTGCATCTTTGGTGCACACCTGATCGAACCCAATTGCTATGCATTTGACTAGGCTATCCATCCCCGCTGTTGGCATTCTGCTTACGCTTTACTGCGCGCAGTCGCTGGCGGGGACTCCGGCGCACTGGGCTTTTCAGCCGGTACGCGAGCCTGCATTGCCGGCGGTCAAGAATACCGCCTGGCCGGCGACCCCCGTGGATTACTTCGTCTTGGCGAAGCTGGAAGCCAATGGCGTTTCGCCATCGTCGCCGGCCGACAAACGCACGCTTCTGCGCCGTATTACCTTCGACCTCATCGGCTTGCCGCCCACACCCGAGGAAATGGAAGCTTTCCTGGCCGACAATTCCTCAAATGCTTATGAGAAAGTCATCGAACGGCTGCTGGAATCGCCGCGCTATGGCGAGCGCTGGGGCCGTTACTGGCTCGACGTGGCCCGTTATGCCGACTCCAAGGGTTACGTCTTCACCGACGAGCGGAAGTTTCCGTTTTCATACACCTATCGCGACTACGTCATCCGGGCGTTCAATGAAGACCTGCCGTACGACCGGTTTATCATCGAACAGTTGGCCGCGGATCAGCTTGATTTGGGCGAAGACAAGCGGCCGCTCGCGGCAATGGGGTTTCTCACGCTCGGTCGGCGCTTCCTGAACAGCACACCCGACATCATCGATGATCGCATCGACGTGACGACGCGCGGCTTGCTGGGCCTGACGGTCGCCTGCGCCCGTTGCCACGATCACAAGTACGACCCGATTCCGCAGGCCGACTACTATTCGCTTTACGGCGTCTTCGCCAGCTCGGTGGAACCGGGCGATTTGCCGCTGATTGGCGGTCCGGCAGCCGGCAAGCTCGGGGAAGAATTCACCAAAGAACTGGAGAGGCTCAAAGCCGAAAAGGAGAAATTCGCCAAGGAGCACGAGGCGGAACTGAAGGCGCGCAATCGCAAATTGCGCGATGAGCTGCGAGCGATGCAATCGAAGATCGACAAGCACCTGGCCACGCACCCTGGGTCGCCGCCGCGCGCCATGGAGCTAGTCGATGCGCCATCGCCGATGGACCCGCACATCTTCCTGCGCGGGAATCCCAGTAATCCAGGCCCCAAGGTGCCGCGGCAATTTCTCGCGTGTGTCTCCGGGGCTGAACGCAAGCCCTTTACCAAGGGCAGCGGCCGGCTCGAGCTGGCGAAGGCCATTGCCAGCAAAGACAATCCGCTGACGGCCCGCGTGCTGGTCAATCGCGTCTGGCAGCATCATTTTGGCCAAGGGCTGGTCCGCTCGCCGAGCAACTTCGGCATTCGCGGCGAACCGCCCACGCACCCGGAACTCCTCGACTGGCTCGCCGCCCGCTTCATGAGTGAGGGCTGGTCGATCAAGAAACTGCATCGGACGATCGTTCTGTCAAACACGTACAAGCAGGCGAGTTCCAATGCGGACGTCGGATTGCGGAATGCGGAATCCAAAAAGAGCGGCTCGCTGGTTTCGATTCGCAATACTGAACTCCGAGTTTCGAATGCTGAGGACCCCGAAAATCGCCTACTCGGCCGGTTCAGCCGGCAAAAGCTCGACTACGAAGGGCTGCGCGATAGCTTGCTTTATGTTTCCGGCCAGTTGGACGAGACCGCCGGTGGCCGGGCAGTTGATCTGTTCGGACCCGCGTTTTCAAAACGGCGCACCATTTACGGTTTCGTGGATCGCCAGAATCTACCGGGCATGCTGCGGGCATTTGACTTCGCTAACCCCGACACTCATTGCCCGCAGCGCTTCACCAATACGGTGCCCGTGCAAGCGCTGTATTTGATGAATGGAAGCTTTATTCAAGAGCTTGCCAAAGCATTGGTCGCGCGCACCAAGGCCGATTCGCCGGAGCAGCAGATCAAGCATATGTACAGCATAACCTTTAATCGTCCTCCCGATGCGGAGGAATTGAGGCTGGCGACGACCTTCCTCACCCGGGACGATGCTGGAGGACAGGTCGCTCCAGTGGCCGAAAAATGGCAGGAATTCGCCCAGGTGCTGCTCATGAGCAACGAATTCGCCTTCGTTGATTGACTGTTGGGCATGGGTTCGCCAAACCGAGACGGGAACGAAGTGCCTTCCTAAATCGTCTAATCTGTTGCGGCACTCGCAACCGCCTGATATTTTTGGTTTTTCAGGGATTTAACGAAAGTTCTGGCCGGGAATCGGCTCTTCTAACTCCGAAGCGTCTGCCGAAAGGGCAAATCACGGGAAATATGCCGTCCCTACAGGCGGACTAATGATCATTAAAACTTTCTGAAATTGCCTATTTTGAACTTGCAAGCCATGTGCAAAGACGTTTAACTGGATTTTCTCTATATTCGTGCTGACTCGTTCTCACCGCTTTCTTCCGACCGACAGGGAACCGCAACATGCTGAATTCATTCAAGAAATGGCTGCGTTCGGAGCAAACTCGCACATTTGTTAAACACCCAAATTCAATGCCAAAGAAGCGTACCCGCCCGAAATTGGAGCGACTGGAAGATCGCATTACTCCCGCGATCCAATTCCAAGGCGGCCCCGTCATCGCTCATCCAGAACTGCAAGCCCTGTACCTGGGTGCCGACTGGGCCGGCGCTTTCGGCCTCGGCGATCAGGTGGTTGATCTATTTGATAAGTTACCACCGCCCATCAGCAACGTTCCCACCACATATTCCGAATTCGACGTGGCGGACATGGTTCCAGCGTTTGAGAATTATTTGCGCACGCTTGCGACCGGTCCATACATGGATATGCTGACCGCAGCCGGCTACGGCGTGGGTCAAGGTTCGTGGGCGCCAGGAACGTTTGATCCGATCGATTTGTACACAGCAGGCGAATTTCCGGGTCAAACTCCCGCTTCGCAATTCTTTGGCACAAACGGGCCCGACGCGGCTGCTAACTTTTATGCGGCGCAAGGCTATACGTCTACATGGCTTGATGGGTCCAAAGCCCCCACCATCACCGACGCACAAATCCAGGCCGAAATCGAAAACAACATTATTTCCGGTAACTTGGTCGCGCCGGACGGATCGCAAGAATACGTGGTATTTCTCCAACCGGGAGTGTTGACAAGCGTTGGTGCTCTCGCCTATCACGGCAGTTTCATTGATCCGCAGTTCTTTGGAACCACGGTCATTCACTATACGGTCGAACCGTTCCTGGACTACGGCAACGGCATGTACAATTCTGGGGTCTCCAACGCATCGGAATATGCCACTGGTATCGTGAATCCCAACTTCCTGTTTCCGCTGAACACCGGTTCTACCAGCGGCATGGGAACGATCAATCCTCTCAGCGCTGCCAACGCGGGCACGGCCCTGGATCACAACATGTTCGATTTGGGCTCGCAACAAATCTATATTCCAACGGCAACGCCGCCGAGTCCAAACACCTATTTGGGCTACGACGGCATGACGTTCGACATGATTTGTTATGGTGTAGCGCACGAAGTGGCGGAAGAGTCGACCGATCCTGAAGTATCGGTTGGCAATCCATCTGATCCTACCTTTAACACTTCGAATCCCGCCTGGGCGGATCCCATTACGGGCAACGAAATCTGTGACAGCCTGCCGCCAACCACGGGCACCGACGTTTTCGATGCCGCTACTGGCCAATTCTTTTACGTAGCCAAGATTTGCACGCAGATTCCGGAAAGCAATCCGGCGGGTTCGTATGCCGGCGAAAACGCCATGGTGGTCGGCCCGAACGACTATTCGCCGGCCTCGTCCGGATTTATGGATAATGCCGGCAACAATCTGCTATTCGATCGGATGTTCGATGGACACGTTATGTTCAAATTCCAGGCTGGCGGCGCCGGTGCCTGGATTACCACCGACATCACTGCGCTTACCCGCGCTCCTATCGCGGTAAGCGATGTTTCGGCTGTTAATTTCAACGGCCAACCGAATGTCTTTTACAAAGGCGCGGACAATCATGTGGTCGACTTGTTCGCGGATGCATCCGGCTGGCATTTCCAGGACATCATGCAGATTTCGGGGTTCGGCTTCAATTCGCAGCTGCTTCAAGGCGTCCCGAACTCGTATTACATCAATTTTAACGCCGCCATGCTGACCAGTCCGCCTTCCGCGGTCATCTATCGTGGCGCGATTCATGTCTTTGCGGTCGACCCGTATGGTGATGTTGAAGACGTGTACGGTTCACCGGCCAGCTGGCAATGGGCCAATGTTTCCCTGGCCCCGGGTTATTCCTATCCGGTGTCCGGCGCGGCCATTAATTCCGACCCCACTACTACCGACATTTTTCCTTCGCGGATTGCCGCGACCAGCGATGGCACCCACCTGGAAGTTGTCTACAAGGACATGTTCGACAACATCCAAGAACTCGAATTTACGGGTAGTAACTGGGTTTGGTGGAACATTGCGCAACAGTTCTTTACCACTACCAGCGGCTTCCAGTTCTTCTCGCCGCTGCCGAAGTTTCATAGCGGCGCCAGTCCGACGGTGGTGGATTTCAACGGCTCAACCTATATCTTCTATCGCGACGTGACCAACACCGTCCAGGAAATCGTCCATAACCTCAACACGGGCCAATGGATTCACCGCTCGCTGACCTCCCTCGCGATTTTGCCGCCGGCTGGAAGCGATCCCAACGCATATGTTGCCGGGAACACCTTACACGTCATCTTCCAGACGGCCAATACTGGATTTACCGGGACCTATGGACTTACCGGGGTCATCGGCGGCAATATTTGGGACGCCACCACCACCAACGGCTTAAACTGGACACGTCACAACCTGACAGCTGGCGTTGTGGGCAATGCGAATTTCTCCATCTGGGGGACGCCGTCGGTAATTGTTCGCGGAAACACGATCGATCTGTTCTTCACGGATCCGGTCGAGGCGTTCCTATATGACAACAACCAGTTTGGACCTCTGAACTTCGGGCCGGTTGGGTTGGCGGCCGCAACCTTGGACAGCATATTGGCCGAAATCCAATTCACCCCAGGCGGGGCGCCATTATTTGGCGGATTCCTGGACCCGGTTCTGAATGTGCCCTAATTGTTGCAATCGTTTGTTCAGAAACTGTTAGGAGGTACGCAGTTGCCCCGATTCGGCACGGGTTGGCCGTAATTTGAATGCGTTCGGGCAAGATAGGCAAACGCCGAACTTACCCAGTTTCACGA
>Ga0070732_10000605_pt1 | contig 21730 bp, 29 predicted proteins | sample Coa_R1_5_FD_66449 | JGI IMG/M metagenome (GOLD analysis project Ga0070732, IMG submission 66449) | Surface soil microbial communities from Centralia Pennsylvania, which are recovering from an underground coalmine fire - Coalmine... | ecosystem: Environmental > Terrestrial > Soil > Unclassified ... | reverse complement strand
CAGTTGACCGACGAATTGGGTAATTCGCAAGAGTCCAATGCTACCAAAATGCAGCAGTTAACCACTACCGTTACCAACGCCCTGGACAGTCTATCGAAAATGGTACAGCCGATCTTTGGCGCGATACTGGACACGATCAACGCCATTGTGACGCCGATAGGCGACGCTATAAATCAGATCGCGCCCTACATTGAGGCGATCATCGGTTTTGTGGTACAGGCAGTGCAGGCGGTAGATAATTTTGTTTCGAGCATCTGGAACGCCACAATCGGCCCGTTTGTCAGCAAGATTCTAAGCATTGGGAAGTCTTTGCTTGGCGGCGAGTCGAATATCTTTACCGGCGCGGCGCACTTGATTGGCGCGTTGGCCGGGGGAATCATTTACGCGGCCAACACTTACGTATTCCCGGCTGTAATCTCGATAGCCAACTTCATAGCCGACTTCCTGAGTGGTTTATCGCCGCCTCCAATGGGGCCGCTGCACACGATTGACCAGGGTGGCGCTAATGTTATGCTGGCGTGGCTTGAAGGGGCAACAGGGGTATCCCTTGAGCCGATTCAGCAAGTCGCCGACAACGTAAACACCATCATGGGCAGTGTTGGCACTGAAAGTCTTGCGCAAGTCAAGGCGCGGTTGCTTGAACTGGATAACGCCATTGCACCATTCCAAGAGCAGTTAGACTTGGTTAAAACGCGCTTTGATGAGATCAAGGGCGTAACTACACCGGCCATCGACGCCATCGATAAGCAAATCTCAATGTTACAACAGGCGCTTGCCAGCGGTGACACGGCGGCGGCGGCGCAAATCAAGACACTAGACGCACAGAAGCAAAAACTACAGGATTACGTTGACACTCAGCAAATGGCAGTGGACAACGCGCAAATTCAACTGGCACTTGCCACATTGCAACAAGGCGCGGAACGTGAGACGCTCACCACCCGCGAGAATATACTGAAAACTCAGCAGTCGCTTACAACAACCACAAAACAGACCACGCCAAAAGCAGCACCAAAGGGCAAAGGCGCGGGTGCAGGCGCGACTACCGGTGACACGGGCGGTATGCCGACGCTTGGCGGGCCGACACAGTTAACCGATGCCCAACAAGCCGGGCAGGACATGGGCGATGCTTTCCAGCGCGGCGTGACCGATACGGCGGGCGATACCGGAACGGCGATCATGGCGGCCAACGTGGGGCAACTAAAAGCCGCTGGCAACAAGATCAGCGCGGCAGTGGGCAACATTGGCGATCAGTTGAATACGGCGCTTGTTAAGCCATTCCAGAAGGTCATCGGCGACATAAGTACTGCGATAAACGCCTTGTTTACGCCGGGCGATCCAAATAGCATTCAGACGTGGCTTGGCAAGTTACCCGGCGCGTTTATGAGCCTTGGCACATCGTTGTATACGGCCCTTGTTGTGCCAATGAGTGCGATGGTAGCGCAGGCGGTGTGGTGGTTCAATGGTGATAACCCGTTTGGCCTGGAGCAGGGCATTACCAAGTTCGTCACACACACAATCCCGAATGCACTTGCCGATCTTGGAAGTCAGATAAAAGCCAACCTGGTCGATCCGTTCATCAACAAAGTTAGTGACGTAATTAGCGCGATAGACGCCTTTTTCAATGGCGACGGCCCTGGCACGCTGCACGGCATTTTTGACAATGTTATGACGTTTCTTGGCGGATTGCCTGATAAAGCGGTTGCGGCCCTAAAGGCGTTTGCCGACTCGATGATCGAGGCATTTGTTAATCCGATTATCGGCGCTATAAACAGCGTTATCATGACGTTGCAGAACTTCATAAACCAAACCATAATACCAGGTGTACAGTCGATTGTTAACATGGCCTTGTCGTTCGCGGCAATTATTCCCGGCAATCCTTTGGCCGGCGTGAAGATCAATATTGCGTCAGTTTCGTTTGGAAAACTTCAACCAATTGCGATGGCACAGTCCGGCGGTCTATTTGGCCCCGGTCTTCTGCAAACGCACGCCAACGAACTGATTGCGCCGGCTGAAAAGATCGGCGTGTTCCCCTCGAACTTCGTCACGGCACTCGACCGGTTGACGGCGGTGCTCATGCGCCCGGTTACGGCGTCAACCATGTACTCGACGGTCACGAACAGTCAAACGGTAAATATGTACGGCATTCAAGGCGCGCAAGATGCTATCCGTGAGTTTGCGCGGTTGCAGGCAGTGTCGGCGCACTGACTTGCCAGATTGACAAGTAATTTATGCCAATCGCTATAGTGCAACCCTCTTTTCAAATCGTGGTCATCGATCCATCATCGGGCCTTGTTACGATGGTTTTTGACCCAACGGCGTTCCAGGACTTGCGTTATTCGCGTGTGCTGAATGACATCGGGGTTTTTACGCTCACGCTGCCCTACACGCCGGCAAACCGTGCTGTATTCAGTTTAGACTCCTTTGTTGAGATTTACCGCACAAATCCCGTTACCAATCGCCTTGCCAAAGAAGACACCTACGTATGTAGATACTTCGACATCTACCGACAAGGGAACATCGAAAATCTGATAATCAGCGGATTCCAGCTTAACCACCTTGTATCCCGGCGAGTCGTAGACCCACAAGATGACCCGAACGCGGCGGGCGGGTACAGTACCTACGCCGGGCAAGCTGATTATGTGATGCAACAGTATGCCTATTATAATATGGCGCAGGGTGCATCATTGCCGCGCCAGATACCTAACCTGAGCATCGGCGCAATTCAAGGCGTCGGGCTGAATGTCGGCTATCGGTTACGGTTTGACGATCTGTACAAAACTTATCAGGACTGCACTGCCAGGGCCGGCGTTGACTTCAATATTCAACGAACAACCGGCAACAATTTAGAATTGGACATTGGCGTAATCGGCACTGACCGGCGGCGTTCCACTAACTACCCGTGGGGGCAGTGGGTTGCACTTGACCCGCGCCGGGGCAATTTACAAGACCCGCATTTAACCCTGGATCGTAAAACTGAAAAGAACGTCGTCTATGCCCTCGGTCAGGGTCAGGATGTTAATCGCCAGTTGCTAAAGATCGCTGGTGACAACGCTGGCGATAGTCCATTGAACCGCATCGAGTACACCGATACGAGCACGAACGTCCAGAAGGGCGATCCGACTGGGTTGTTGACGGCGGCCCGCGCCAGTCTGAAGAAGAACGGGTACACGCAGAAATTCTCCTACAAAGGCACTGAAATTGAGCCTGGCAACGTCTATCAGCAAGATTGGTTTTTGGGCGATCTGGTAACGGCGCAATACGATGCCTACAGCGCCGATTTGCGCATAACCTCGGTTGAGTTATTCATTAATCAGCAAGGGCAAACACTGCAAACGGCGGTAACCCCGATATGACGGATCTATTTCCAGGTTTTGCCCTTGACAAGATAATGGATCGTAGTTCCACTAACGCCAAATTCTCTACCAAGCGCCATCTGGCTTTCACCATTTGCGTATCGTTGACGGATTTGCTGGGCTTGTTCACGTGTTAACTTTGCGGATGGATGTCGTTCACCAAACGCGATATTGGCGCGTCCTTTTTGGATGCAGTCAATACGGTTGTCTTTTGCTGTACCCAAAAATAGATGTAAGGGATTGCAGCAGTTCGGGTTATCGCAATGATGGCAGACATAAAGACCGTCTGTTATCGATCCGTTGGTTATTGTCCAGGCCACTCGATGGGCAAGCCGCTGTTTGCCGTGAAGCGATACGCAACCATAGCCTTTTGAAAAATGTGCGCCCGTCCAATTCCAACACTCGAAAAATCCGCCACTCTTATCAACCTTCGACCAGAAGTTGGCGATCTGTTTTGGGGTATAATCTGACACAGTGGCCTCCTATTCAGGCACTCAATCCCGGAGTGTTTCCGCACTGCCGGGGCTTTCGTTGGCTGAATTATAGCACGGTAGAGGCATAATTGCTCCCGAACATCCAGGAACTCATTTACCAGCAGTTGCAAGGTCAGATTAACGCGCTGAAAACCGGGTTATCTACGGTCAACACGGCCCGCGAACGCGCTGAAGTGGCGGGCGGCTTTGCTAACCTGAAACTGGCACAGTTACCGGTAGTCAACAACACCGGCGGCGACGTGTACTATGCAACTGACGGTTGTAAGCCCGGTGAAGCGGTAGGGCATGGCACGGGCGTGGCAGTCTACTGGGATAGTGCCACAAATCAATGGTTGCGCATTGGCGACTATCAGAGTCCGTCTGGGCCAGGCGGCAATCAAACAGCCAACACTGTGTTAGCCGGGCCGGTCAGTGGGCCTCCGGCGCTTGCCGTGTTCCGGGCATTGGTAGCGGCTGACATCCCGGCGTTGCCTTACATCAGCAATGCCAACGAAAACGCGAATACCGTGCTTGCTGGGCCAACGACGGGCGTTCCGGCTACGCCAACGTTTCGGGCGTTGGTTGCGGCGGACATTCCGGTTGGCAGCGGATCGCCGTTGACCACAAAAGGCGATCTGTATGGCTATACGACGACGGGCGCGCGAGTGCCGGTTGGCGCTGACAATCAATTCCTGGTAGCGGCCAGCGCACAAGCGACAGGACTGCAATATCGCGGCATTGTTTCGGCGGATTTAACAACAGCGTTGACAACACCTCCGATCATCGGCGGTACAACGCCTGCGGCGGCCAGCTTCACGACCATCACCGGCACGGGACTGACTGACATTGCCGGAACGGTGCGCTCAACCGGAAATACAAGTCCTACTTCGGGCCAAGGAATCGAGATGGCCGGACTAGGCGCGTCAGGCGGCGTTATTATTGCCTACGATCGCGGTGCCTCTAGCTATCTTGCGCTGCGGTTAGAAAGCTCTCCGCTCAATCTGAACACGGTTATAGGCAACCCGATTAACACCGGCACAGGGCTGTTCACCTTTGGCGGAAACGCCAATATCAAGCACCTTATCGGCGGATCGGCAGCGCCAACGGCAGTAGTAGGGCCTGGTGCTGGCACGCTTCCGTCAATCGTCAGTCCGGTGAACGGTACAGATGCAGGTGGAATAATCGATGTCACAACAGGCACGGCGACGGTGGCTGCTGCTGTGTTGTGTAAATTGACGTTCGCTGTTCCATATGGAGCAGCGCCGCGCGTCGTTCTGTTCCCCGCAAACGGCAACGCTGCGGACGTGATAACCGGTGCGGCAGGAGTTTACGTTACCAGCACGGCGAACGATTTCAGCATTAACACCGGAACGGCAGCGCCGACGATTTCTAAGCAATATCAGTGGTACTATCATGTGTTGCAATAAATCGCCTCACGCGGAATTGAACAATGAGCAGTCAGTACAGCCAGTTAGGTGAATTTTACAGTCTGACCACCAACGACGGTCAAGTGTTGACCTTGCCAAATCAGCAAGTGGCATTTGTCGAAACCGGTGGATTTGGCGCGCCACCTGTGACCTGGATTACCAAGCAGGGTTACAAGCAACACGGCGAAACGGAAGTTGGATACATCCTCGGCAAACGCCCGATTGACCTGAAGCTGCATTTTCTAAAAGCGCCAACCCGTCAGCAGTACTGGAAAAATCGCGCCTTTATTCAGGACATCTTACGCCACAACCGGCTTGGCCCGATGACGCTGACGATCAATCTGCCTGGGGATACGACTTATGATGCTGACACATTTATAACATCGGGCCTGAATATTCATGCTCTGAGCGGAACACTGCTGACGGTTTACGGGAGTGTTAGCGGGTTTAGCGTCGGCATGGCTATTCGCGCCAGCTATTTGGGCGTTACCGAATATATGCTTATTACAAACGTGAATGTCGGCACTGGCGGGTTGACAGTTATTCGTCAGATGAATGGTTCTGGCAATGTTGGCGCTCTGGCGTTCGCGCCCGGGGCCGGGCCATTTGTGTTTTATTCGCCAGTGAACACTATGTCACGCCAACGCTCGATCATCGTGCGTGCCGATCCCGGTCTTATTTTGCCGGTTGACCAGGCGCGTGAGGCGAATTGGTATATTGATGAGGCGTTAAAGCTTGTTGCATTCAATCCGATCTGGTTTGATCCGGTTGTAATATCCACGCTTATCCCCGCCGCCAGTCAGCAGAATCTCATCTTCCCGATCACTTTTCCGATTACGTTTTCAGTGTCGGGATTCCTGTTTACGACGAATATCGTTTATACTGGATCATGGTATGAATATCCGACGATCACACTCACCGGGCCATATCAGGCCGCAATCATCTCCAATGCCACAACGGGCATCAGCTTCACGATGAACGTGCCGCTTGCCGCCGGACAGCAGCGCATTATCTCGACAACGCCAGGCGCACTGAGCGTGGTTGATCAAAACGGCGTGAACTTCTTCGGCGAACTTGGCCCGACAAGCGATCTTGTTGACTTCAATCTCAGACCCGCGCCGGAAGTGGCGGGCGGGATCAACAATATCCAGGTGAGTATGCTAGGGCCGGGCACCGGCGCGGCGGTAAACCTGTCGTTCTATAACCGATTTTTTGGCTTGTGAGGAGTTAAATGCCATCAGCGCCTATTCCTAGTTTTCCCTGGTCAGGTACAACTCCCGGTTCAGCCGGGCCATACAGCGCTGCACAGTTCGCCGCGTTCATTGCCGGGCTGTACAACCGTCAGGCGGACGCTGCTGAGCAGGGCGTTGCGCCGTGGTCAGGGCTTAGCCCGTCTGCACAGTTGGGATTGCTGGTTGGCTACGGCTTCGATGTTTCGGCGCTTGCCTCTCCCAATATGTCGGTCAACATTGGCCCCGGTGCGGCCTCGGTCAACGGGACGTGGGTCAACAATATCGGGACAACCTACAATCTTGCAATTGCCTCTAACGTATCGGGCAATCCGCGTATCGACACCATCGTACTGCACGCGGATTACACCGCACAGACGATTGTAGCGACGGTACTTCAGGGTACACCCGGCGGAGCGCCAACACCGCCCGCGCTGACGCAATCAACGCTGATTTGGGAAATCCCGTTAGCCGATATTGCGGTTGCCAACGGCGCGGCCTCAATCACACAAGCGAACATCACGCCCCGGCAAGTGCCGATCAACGCGCCGGACGGTGTGTATATGCTGGTAAAAAACAACAGCGGTGCAACACTGCAAACCGGTGATGTGGTGGTTTGGGACAACACGACTCAGCAAGGCGTCAAAACGTCCACTACGCAAAACGATCCGACGGTTGCAGGTGTGATGATCGGGCGTACAACGGCGACTAAGCTTGGGCTGATGGTGGTCAAGGGTGTCGCATGGGTACACGTCAACGGCGCGGTATCCAACGGGCAACTATTATCGCAGTCAACCACCGCTGCACAGGCAGTGCCTTCAAATCTGAATGCCGGGTTGGGCGTATTTGCCTATGCGATGTCGGCAGTGGCGGGCGCTGGACTGATGCCGGCCTACGTGGACGCCTCGCAGATTGCGCAAAGCAACATTCAATATTTATCCACAACGTTCAATTCAAGCTATCGTGCTGCCGGGCGCGTTTACCAGAACACCGGCACAGATTACAGCCTTGCCGTTGCAACGACCTGGACAACAGTGGACGCGACGAACTTTGCAATAACACTCACGCCGACTGGATCGCGTGTTGTTGTTCAGGCGAATTTCTCAATGGATGGCACAAGCACCTGTGACGTTGATTTTGACGTTCTCAATTCAGTGTCAGGAAACCGTTCGCAGGCGGGAAACATCGGTACGCTTCGTGTGTTGTTTGGCACATCATTCGCGCCCGTACTTGGTCAGGTGGTTACGACGGAATTTACGGGGTTGACGCCCGGAACGCCGGTCACGTTTTCGCTGCAATACTTCCTGAATTCGGGTACAGCCAAGATACGACGCAACGGTTATCCGACGTTCATGACGGCTCACGAATTTTAGGAAGTATAATGAAGGCATTGGACTTTCAGGAGGAATGCAAATGAAATTGCGAACCATTCTCGTTCTAGCGCTGGCGATTATATTGCTGGCGGTTTTGGTTGTTCCGGCATCGGCGCTTGGTTTTATCGCTTCCGGTTGGACGTTTCAATATAGCTGCTTTGCGTTGACCGGACCGGAAAAGGTGTACTTCAAGGGCGGCCCGCTGACATACAATCCCGATGGTCTGCATCTAACGGTCGTTGATCGAGGGAACGGCGCAACCGTCTTCGATCAGGATTACCCGCTAAGCTATGCGCAAAACGACGTATCGACCGCCTACGCTTTTTGGGCGCATTCTGGAAAATTTAGCGTCAACCTGTACGAGTGGCAGGGAACCAGCGCGAACGATATTTATGATCTGGTATACGAACCGGCGCTATCATGTGCCGGATGCGTAGGTGTTTGGTGCAATGCCCCGCTGTTTGCCGTCAGGCATTACCCACCGCCACAATGGGGTAAATTGTGAGCGATACACCTAACCCGCCTGCGGCTGAAACGCCGCCTACGCCAACACCAGAGCCGATCCCGATGCTGCAACGCTATCAGGATCGGCTTACGGCGCTCCGAAAAGAGCAAGAGCAGTTCATAGCTGATATGAATGTTCAGCGCGGCATATATGCCGGGCGTATTGCGGAATTAGAAATGACGATCAAAGACCTGACGCCAGAACCGCCGAAGTAATAGCGCAATGACAGCAGCAGAATTTATCACGATACTTGTAAACGCCGCCGGATTGATCGGTCTGGCGATTGCGTTCGGGCGGGCGCGTATTCATTTGTACGAATTGTCGGGTGAAAACAAGGCCGCCATTGTCAAAAACGAGACAACTGCTAATGAATCAAAGGCGATTGCGCAGAAAACGGCGACGGAAGCGACTGCATTTGTGGTTAGTCAGGTCAAGATTGTAAGCGATAAATACGATGGATTAACCACTGAAAACGTGCGATTGAACGGCTTATTGATTGAACTTCGCTCGGAAAACGACGGCCTCAAAGCAAATGTAGTTCTTTTGACTGCGCAAGTAACGGCGGCGGTGCGTGAAACAGCCGTACAGTCTGAGCAAATCAAGGGACTTGAGAAAACCGCGCTTTCGGCTGCGGCTGTTGATGAAGCGAAAACAGAAGTCATCAAAAATCAGAATAAAACACTGGACGCGCAAAATGAGACGATCCGCTTTCTTAACGCGCTTGCCAGTAAAGCCGTCGCAGAGAAAACGCAATCGAGCGCCGAATCGACCGTTGACGCTGAGGAAGTCAAAAAGAAGACGGAGACTCCAGCAAGTGAGGGTTGTTGATATGCCAAGTGAAAAGCCCGGTAAGGGCGGAAAGAAGTAAATAATGGATCAACAAACAATCGTCGGGTTAGCTGAATTAGCTGTATTCAGCGGTGGATCAATCTTGATCTTGGTGCTGGTAGTTCATCTGCTTCAGCAAGTGCATCCCACATCGCTGACTGCCAAAGACGTGATCGCGTTTGTCGAGGCCCAAGCGCAAAAGGGTATTTGGGATGCCGAAAAAGCCGCCGCCGATCTTCTGGCAACGGTAGGCACTGACCTCACTGGTGCTGACAAAAAGAAGATCGCCGACTCGACCTACGCGCTATGGCCTAACACTGTTTGGCTGCTAGGCCGAAGTTGGCCGGTAGGTGAGATTAAAGTGTTGGTGAGCCAGGCACAATGGGAAGTGATTGTCCAACAAGTATTCGACAAAGGCGCGGCTGAACTGGCAGCGGCAAGGGCGTTTTTACTTGCTCAGGTAGGAGTAGCGCCATTGAACGTCATAGCGCCGCCGCCGTTACGATCTGGTATGCCGCCGGTGGTGCAACTCAGCAATCCGCCGCCGAGTCCTGACTTGCCGAACAGTCAGGCTTAACGTCAGCAGGTAATTTGAACTGTACTAATTTTTGGTACAGTTGAGGAGGATGCGAAAATGACCACCTTTATGGAGATGTTGCGCGCCAATGGTGGACGCACATGGGAGGAAACAACATTCCAACCCGGAACTTATCCGATACAAAAACCGTACAAAGAAGAAGAGTTGACACCCGATCAGGTTGAAGCGCGGTTGATGTCAATTCGTACCCGTAAAACGGTACAGGTCGGTATGCCAGTTGTGGAGTTGATGAGAATAGTCAAAGATTCTAAACGGTTTAACCGATTTGAAATGGCGGCAATTGCCGATCGCTGTTTGTCCGATACTCCATTAGCAAAAGGCACATTGCATAAACTGCTAGGTATCGTTCCGAACGGTCAAAAAGACGTTTTAGCACGATTGAGGATCAAGTGAGCCTCACGAAAGACCAGTTCAATCAGCAGGTACAAACAACACCACCGCAAAACCTGCTGACGTTCAACGCGGGCGATCTGCAAACGGCGCTTGGCTTGCCCTACGTGCCGGTGCAACCTACGATCGCATGGTTCGACGTGGTGGTTGGCAACCTGCACTTACGGTCAACAGCTTACATTGATCCGAACAACCCGAAAGCAAACATTATCGAAGGCATGGCAGACGGCACAGTCGTCGGTGTACTGGATGGTGGTGCTGCCATTGTTGCCAGTGGATATGACTGGTTGCACGTCCAATCCCCAACCGGACGGATAGGGTACGCGGCCAAAATGGTCAACGGACAGCCAACACTTATACCGAAGTCCATCACGCCAACAACACCGCGCAAGCTGATCGGCGTTCACTGTTTGCAAGATGGTGAAAACGCCGTTGCCTCGTTCCTGGCAGCGTTGCCAGCGGGATACATAATTCCATCGGCAACGGTGGTCAACGAGCCGAAAATCTTGACGCTGTTGGCGGGCCGGGTTAAATACCTACTTTATCGCTCTACGCTCAACGAGAACCCGCCGCCAATTCCTGACGATTTTGCAGCAGCAGTTCAAGTCGGGCGGCAGCGGGCTACGAGTTCACTGGCTTGGATAAATACGCTGCCAAAAAACGTCTACCCAATCGATTCAAACGAACGGAAGTGGTCGCCCGGTCACGGTGGTTTCTGGCTTGGCTACCTCGAAACACTCAATGCAAACGGACGCAAGGGCTGTATCGGTTCCTATGGCGTAGGGCAACCCGAACCGGCACAGTGGGCGACGATGACCGAGGCGCTTCAACATGCAATGGCAAACGGGCATTTGGTCGTGCTCCATAGCTATTGCCAAGCTGGAACGACGCCGGGTATGCTGAGCGCCGACACGTTCGATTACGAACAGCGGCATGTGAAGCTATTCAACGCGGTTCCGGCAAATGCGCGCCCTGACCTGATCCTGAGCGAAGACGGACATGAGTTCAGTCGCGGCCTGTTTGAAGGCGCAACGCCACTCGTTACGTACTCGGATAAGCTCCAACAAGCCGATCAACAGTATCCCTGGCTGCAAAGTCGAAATAAGTGGACGTTCGGCGGAGAGACACAGGGTTGGGGAACGTCCTCAATCGACAGTGCTGCTGTGCCATTGGCGAACTTCATCAGCACCGGGAGGTATCCCTGACCCCGTGACAATCAACACAATCATCGACTTGCACGGTGGACGCGCGATGCCAGAGAGTATGGCAGCAGTACACGCCGCTGGTGTTGACGCGATAATTCACCGCGCCAGCATTGGGATGAATAGCGATGACGGCTATGTTGCAAGGCGCACGGCTGCGTTGGCGGAGGGGATGCTGTGGGGAGCATACCATTTCCTCACGAAATACGGCGATCCGCATGTGCAAGCCGACTTCTTTATAGCGTCTGCTCAACCTGACGCCAAGACTTTGATCGCGGTAGATGTCGAGCGCAACGTGGATAACACAATTCCAGACCTGATAACACTGGAAGCATTTGTCATTCAGATACACAACAAGCTAAACCGCTGGCCGGTTTTGTACACCGGGTTCTATGTGTTAAAAGACGACCTGCATTGGAATGGAGCGTCGTATCAAGGCGTTTTGAACAACTGTCCGTTGTGGATCGCCGCGTATGGCGACAGTCCGATAATTCCGGTAGGCTGGTCAAATTACACGCTCTGGCAGTACACAAATGGCTCGATTGGTCCAGAGCCGCACCGCTTCCCCGGTCTGCAAAACGCCTATGATCGGGAACAATTCAACGGTACACTGGCGGAATTAACCGCCTGGTGGGGAACATAGGAGGTTCAAATGGTACGCGCAAAGTTTGTTGTCAACAAAATCGAGGATGCTGGTGAAGGCGGCAAGACAATCTGGCTAAATCCGGTTGTGGACGGCAGCGATGAGAACAAAGCGTTCTTCAAATATACACCGGGAGGCCAAATCATCCTGAGCGTCGTCAATCCGGCTGCAAGCGATCAGTTCGAGGAGGGGAAATTCTTTTACGTGGACTTCACGGAAACCGACGACGTCCCTTTCGACAGGTAACGATAGGAATTTGACTGAACAGGAGACTTGAAGATGGGTAACGTTATTCGCGTAATCTCGCTCATTCTCTGGATCATCGGCTTGATTCTCTTGGTGCTGGCGCTTGTGCCAAGCATCGGTGGCAGCGGAGGGCCGGACAAACTGATCGTGGCCGGCGTCCTGTTTCTGGGCGCAATCGCTGGCGTCAATGTTTCTGGCGTTGCCGGTTGATCGATAACAAAAAGCCCGGCGGTTAACCGGGCTTACTCTTTTTACTTTCGCGGTATCTTTGCGATCCGCGCCAGTTCTTCCGCCTCATGCTGATCAAGCTCCTCACGGCCAACGGTGTACGCCTTGAATACACCGATTGCGGTCTGTGCCTTGGCTAACGCTTTGTCGGCGTCTTGCAATGCCTTTTCGAGGCGTTGTTCGGCTACTTGCCAGCGTTCATACGAAGCTTGGGTTGGTTTATCGGTCACGGTTGCACACATCCTTTTGATTTGATGTACTCAGTTTATCACGTACCGTCGTAATCACGTATAACGGTAGTTTCACCGTTTATATGCAGTGTGCTTGTCTCACAACTCCGGGTCATTGGATTACCCTGACGCTGTAAGATGATTGACCGTAGCGCCGATATTGCGACGGCGGCAACATCGATCAACTCCGACACGTAACCATCACCGTCCCGTTCTAAGAGAGCCTTGCACACTTCACCATACTCCTCACCGAGTACCACAGCCCATAGCGCCGGTTCGTGTACGCGGTCAATGCCCCACTTGGTTTCCTGACGGTCAAGTTCTTGTTGGATGTTCCGGAGGATGGTATCCAGGACGGGATCGGCGCTCATGTTTCCTCTTGCCCCTGTGGGGCACTTGCCAAGTTGTCTAGTGCCATGACATCAGCTGCCGTCAACGCCTCATATTCAGCAATCGGATCGCCGTTACCGTTCTGTGTTTCTGCCCACGCGAACAGGTCGTGTGCACCGGCCAAGTGTTCGGCGTTGCGCAGGTTCACCAGGGCAACGTTGTAGTATTCGGGCTTCAGTTCAATGCCCACGAACTGTCGGTCAAGGCGTACCGTCTCATGCCCCTCGGAACCGATACCGGCGAACGGTGACAGGATCTTTTCGCCCTTATTTGACCACAACCTGACACACCGTTCGATTGCTGGCAACTGAGTGGGACACATGTGCTTTTCATCGTCGTTGGCTTTAGCTTGCCTTGTGGGAAGTACAGCAGTTTCCTTGATGCCATTCCACACGGGCCGCGCCCAATTGATCCACTCCTGTTCTGACACGTCAGGCACAACCGGCACTTGGTTTTCACCGGGCTTTTTGAAGATCAGCATGTAATCGGCATACCCACCCGCCAACCGCGTGCTATCCTTGCGCAGTGTCACGAACAACAACCGGCTATCCTTCAGACGCACGGCCTGCACTTGCGGATCTTTGTCGATCGTAATCCTATGCCAGAATTCCCAACCGTTATCACGGTACGCCTGGATAACATCGCCGGTGAAGTCTTTCATGCCGATGTAGGCGTCAGCGTTCTGATAGGCGCGTAAGTCCTGACAGTGAACACAGCACAAGCGCCCTGGCTTGGTTACGCGCAAATTCTCACGGATGATGTATCCGTAATGCTCGAAAAACTCATCTTGTGATTTGGAGTTACCAACATCACGCGGGCTGGCGCTGTATACGAACAGGTCACTGAATGGCGGCGAATAGATGGACAAATCGATTGACTCGTCTGGTATTTCTGTCATCCGTTCGGTGCTATCGCCTAGCATCAGCGTCCAACCGTGGCCCGTTTCGGTTGCGGTCTGGTAAGGCACGTTTTTATGTGCCAGCGGGTTTAACTCACTGTTGGGCGCAACCGCCGCGACTAGCTTTTTGATCATCGCAGTAGCCTCCTTTTCCTTTTGCATCAGGACGTTGTACACGTCAATTTCTTGGCTTGACGTGACGATTTGCACGTTGACCGGGCTTGTTTGCCCGAACCGCCAACACCGACGTACCGCTTGGTAGTACGATTCCCAGGAGTAGTCGATCCCGAAAAATATCATGTTGTGGCAGTTTTGCAGGTTCATCCCAAACCCGCATATTTTGGTTTTACTTACAAGAACGCGCGTCTTGCCGTCTTGGAATGTCTCGATTGCTGTTGATTTGTGTTCGGGTGATTGACTGCCGGTAACTTGTACCGAGTCGGGGATCATACCCTCCAGGGTATCACCCTCATCGTTTAGCCCTACCCACACGATCCATTGTTCACCGCTGTTGTTGACCGTGCTGGCAATGAGTGAGGCGCGATCCTGGATTGTCTGATGCCGGAGTCGCTTTGCCTCAATCGCGCTGACTGCCTTGATCAACATGCCCGGTAGCAATCCCTCCGGCGTGTACGACGTTTCGGCGGTTATCAGTTGTACGGTCAGTTTGGGCAGATTGTATCCATCATCAGCGTAGCCAAGATCGGACGGTCTAACGATAGCAATTGACCAACTGGCAAGCCATTCGTAAAACGCCTGGACGGCATGGCCTTTCAGTTGCCAGGCGTCGGTGCGTTCGGTGCTACTCGACTGCGAATACCGGAAAAAGCACGACAGCATATCTTTCCGGTTCATAATGCCCAAGAATTCGGAGTGGTTTGCCAATTCCTTGATGTCGTTGGGCGCGGGCGTGGCTGTACAGCACAACCGGTAAGGCGTGTCGCTGAACATGGCAATCAGCTTATCTTTGGTTGCGCCGTCAATCGATTTGAGGATCGAACTTTCATCCAGCACAACCGCGCCGAACAACGCCGGATCGAAGTGCTCGATCATCTCATAGTTGGTTATGTAAAGCTGTTGCGAATTATCGACTTCCGAGTCGCTTCTCACGTACTTGATTGTCACTCCCAACAACGCCAACGATTCGCGTACCGTTTGCCGGGCCACAGACAGGGGCGCAACGATGATTGTGCGTTCGCCTATCAATCTAGCCCATTCGACCTGCATTGCCGTTTTGCCTAGCCCTGTGGACGCAAAAATGGCACTCCGCCCCTTGCGGCAAGCCCAGACAACAATATCGCGCTGAAACGGGAACAGCACCGGGTTAATGAGCGCCGGATCGATTGTCTTGCCCGACGGCTTGACCAGTAGCGTCTTGCTTGCCAGGAATTCCGCATAGTCTTTATTCTGCACAGTAGTACCTCGGCTTTCCGATGTCAGCATATGACGGACGGCCGTGATGCTTTTTCTTGACTTCCGATTCCAGTTCGCGGATTGTGGTAAGCAGTGTTTGCATTGTCTGAATACTGACGTGAACGGTTGTACATCCTCCATCGTGCACAATTTCGTTGATCCAGTTTTCGGTTCGACTGACTAGCATAGCGGTTACAGCCTTCACTTCGTTCATCCCTTCTATCGTTGATCTTCGTGAAGCGCAATCAGTTGATCGCGCTTCTTGCATCCGAGACAGTAATAGCGCCCATGTGCGTCCTGGTGCAAGATTCTGTAGTCGTTGTTGATGCTCTTGCAAATTTGGCAAGTGCTGTACTTCGGTTTCGGGCGCGGCGTGTAGGGTTGCTTGACCTTAGACATAGTATAACCTAAGTCGGCTCAACCCAAAAACACATTCCGTCATCTTCCTCGATACCGTGAACGCGGCGGTAAATGCGATCATCGAACATCTCTCGGAATTGTTCGGCGGTTAGGTTGGTTGTGATCAACGTTTCGCGTAGAAAGTCAAAACGTTTGCGGATGATGTCATACACCAGTTCGCGGGTGAAGTCGGTTATATCCGCACGTCGGGCCATATCGCCCATATCATCCACCAGCAAGAACGGTATATCACCCGCCGCGCTGACGATCTCATCGTAGTGCACTTCTGTATCAGGGCGTTGACTTTTGCGCGCCTTGTTCAGCAAGTCGTTGAAGTCGATAAACATAACGCCCTGACCACGCCGCGCCCGCTCCATCAGTACACACGCCGCAAGACTGGACTTTCCGATCCCAACCGGGCCGCTTAACACAAGCCCGAATTTGCCGTCCGGTTCGGGCAGTGTTTCATTGGACGCCAGCCAACGGCAAGCGTCATACATGCGCTTTAAGCCGGTTCGCTTATGATCGGGCAATTGTAGCCACGTATCAAAAGATCGGCCCTGGTGTTTGGGCGGCACTTCCCCACTATCAAGCAACCGGCGCAACCGACTCTTGATTGCATCTGTGCGTTGGCATTCGCACGTTTCAGTGATTACTCGCACAGGGCACGGCGGCCACTTTGGAGCGTTCTTGTTTTCCACATTCCACGGGTCATCAGGATTCGCGCCGTGTTCGATTGCCCATTGCTTGATAACCTCGTGAATGGCAAGCCCTGACGGTTGGGAAGGGGGCAACTGGACTTGTTTGCCATCCGGGTAAGTCAGGAACTCTATAAAGCCCTTGTCGTGGCAAAACGAACACTTATACGTTTTGCTTGGTTGGCTCTGTAGACTCTTCCCACGGGAAGGCAGGAATTGGCTTAGCGGTTTGGGTTGGTTTGACATTTTCCGATCCTTTCTTTGCCTTTAGCCAACTGGCGATATTCGTCGCCACATACTCAAGCGGAATTAACTTTTCCTTCCAGAAGTTATCACGCATCAATGCGATAGTGTACGCCTTGACTTGCTCTGGCGTGTACCCGTCTGCCACCAACGCCTTAGCAGCTATCCCATAGCGCCCGTAGGGGTTGCCAGCGGGTTTGGCCTGTGGCTCAAGCCAAGCATCGATAATCGCAACGTTCGGCTGCGGGGGTTTAGCCTCTTTTGGCGCGGGCGCGGGGACAACTTTCTTTTTACCTTTGCTTGGCTTTGAAGGCGGTAACGGTTCTACAGGTTTACCGTTAGTTGTATGCGGTACAAGCATCTCCGATTCGTAATCGGTAATCGGGTCATCAGGGGCAACCGCGTGAGCGGTTGAATCTCTACTCTGTGTTTCTGTACTCTGTACCGCTCTCTCATCTGTACCTGTGGGTTTTTCCGTATACGGAGAGTCCGTGTACGGATTTTCAGTGTACGGCTCTTCACGTACTCTATATTCAGTTGGTAGGTAGTGATGGTCCTCACCGGTTCGGCGGCGCTTTGAACGCACAATGTATCCGTGTTTGATTAGCTCTGCGAGAATCTTGCGAACCTTATCCCGTCCGCAACCCTGCTCTAAATCGGCAAGTTGCACTTTCCAGTCTATAGGTTTGGAAAGTAAATAAACCAACATGCCGCGTGCCTCGTATGACAACGTGCGTTCTTGTGCTGTTTTTCGGCGCAGTGAGAAGTACGGACCTTCGGTTGCACGTACAATATAGGCGGGTTTTGCCGTTTGCTTTTCGTCGGATGATGGGGTAGAATTTTCCATATTGCACCTCCTAGAGTGCAGATAGAATATTTAGCCACGTGTGTCCAGCGCGTGGCTTTATGTTTTATTTTGGACGCCCCTCAGTTTACCGCGCTCTGTTTTTCAATGCAAGCAACCGATAACGCCGCTTGTGATACGCGCCATTGGTTGCGTGGTAATGTTCGTGGAATCGGGCTTTGTAGCACTCAATACACAAGTGCTTGAATCCACCATATCCGTCACGGTAAAAATGTTCGATGTCCAGCGGTAGCCATTGTCCGCAACCTAGGCCGGTTTTTGTTTTACACTGTGCTGTTTTCATTTATGATCCTTTACTTCCACTCTCACAATCCACTGCCTCGGATTATCGATACCGTCGTATACGCCTATCAAGCGCACTTTGGCGCGCGGGTTGGCGAACAGGATCGCGCGCCTGGTGAGTACGGCCTGACGGCGGGTGAAGCCGCTATACATCCTGACGGTTCTCAATGCGCTTTTTCAACCGTCGCACTTGCCGCCACTCGGCCAGCGCGATAGCCCAGGCGACGGCGCATAGGATGATGAGGAAGGCGGTCATTATTCCCAATCCATGCCAACATCAGGCGATGCACCGCAATTTGTATTGTGACAAAGTCCATCGGAACCAAGTGATGAACCACATTCCTCACAAACCGACCATTCCCAGTCTTGATAATCCGCTTCTTCTTCAATCGTGTTTTGATAGTGCATATCGTACCAACAATGCCCGCACAAGTCGGAGTATTGGCGTTTTCGGCGCTTGTGGCATTGAACGCACAGGTTGTCTTTTGTGCTAATCATTTGACATCCTTCCTGAAATCGGTTATCCTGATAGCGGTTTTGGGTCACAGCCTCACATCCTGAGCCGACAGCGCTAACCGTTTGACATCCTTTCCGGTTGGCGCTGTTCGTTTATGTTTTCATGTATTCTGCGATTGTCGCAACAACGACTTCAGCGCGTTCGGTAGTTTTATGAGACTTAAACCGCTGTATGCGCAAATCGACCACTTGGAAATCGTCGTTCCAGGCTATTCGGTTTAGACCATCGAGAATTGACTTTCCCAAATTATCAACGTCTCCGCGCCCATTCGTGTAGAATGTGATTTGCACGCACAAATCACCTTCAGGATACAACGGCACTGTCCGGCTATCCGGCGGCATGGCAGCCAGCGCCGCATAACCCACGTCTGCCTCATAAGCCTTTGTGCGCTGTGGCGTGATTGTACCGTGCGCACCCACGCGCGGACGGCCTTTCGGAATCGGCTTGCCGGGCACTGTAAAAGTTAGCATTGCATTTTCCTTTCGTTAGCGTTAGCCTTGACTGTCATCAAGAATTCAGATGGACATCCGCTGATGTAGCGACAAGACCATTTGAAACGGATATGGACGCGCCCGATAGCTGTTGTCAGTTGCCGGGCGTGTTCCGTTTATTTGACCACCTCGAATGTCAGTACCCAGGCATCATAGCGCGCGGCGGGACGTGTCGCGGTGTAATCCTGTAGCGTGCTACCCTTCAACGAAATGAGATTCACTTTGTCGTGCATCGATGTCCACAGACACAGATATTCGAATGGACTATAACCGCCTTCGGAAAGTGCGTCGGCCTCGCTGATATTGCGCACGTCCTCACGGCGGATTGAGAGAATGCGAATGCGGAGGGGTACAAAATCCTTCCAGGGTACAGTGACCGGCGGCATGATTTCATGTGTAAAAGGATTCCACCACAAACCTGATTTTGTGCGTCCCGGCTGTACGGCGTAATCGTAGCCACCCTGATATTTGATGCGCAGCGCCTCCGGATAGCGCTTCGAGTAGGGACGTCCCGTTTCGTTGAGGACATCACTAACCGCGTTTTGAATATCTCCCGATTTCACCAACCTGCGCGTCTGTGTCTTGGTTCCCGCGATTATCTTCTCAATCGCGCCTGGTGTTTGAAAGATTATTTTGAGAATATCCTTTGACTTTCCCGGTGCATGTAATCGAAACGTTGCGACGGGTGTAGCTTCTTTGCCAGCTTGCACGCCCTGGCATACTCGGTCTCTCGCTTTGCATCGGTAGTGTACCAGATCGACTCGACTGCCCCGCCCGTCGACGCTGGCATAGGCGCACGGCGCTTTGAGGTGGTTTTAGGTTCACTCGGTGCTGATTGCACTGTAACGGGGCTTGCGGGTACGTCTACGGGCTTTGTTTGCGGTTCGCTGATTTCGGCAAGGTAATCGGCATATGGATCAGTGCTTGCTAATTTGGCAAGTTGGCGTTGCTTGAATGCCCGTTGTCCGTTGAGTTTTTCAATCTCATGGGTAAACGCCGAATATGCCGGGTACTGGTCGATGTCCAGAGCATTCCAGAATTCCGGCTCAAGCAGTCCGACAAACTGATCGCCAGGCATCGACATCTCTAACAGTTCACCGAACACGTGCTTGACGCGCTGGTTATGTGTGGCGTCAGCGCCTAACGTGGCGGTTAGCGGTTTGTCCAGCAGTTTCCAGACCAACGCGATCTCGTCGGAATCGTCTGTCCACTTGTAATCGTGCATCAGTCATCCTCCTCTTTTTGAACGCAACCTATTTTGTGTTGTGATTTTATTTATTGAATCGCCTTCAATAGCCTGGATAACTGACGGTAAGCCCGGCAATTTTCCGTGTTGCCTTCAATTTGATGCAGCACGATTGATGAAACGATGTTCTTCTGATAACGCGCTTGCACCGCACGCGGCCCGGTGTGGATTGTCCAGGTGATGTGATCAACAAATCCGTGCGCCTTGCTGTTTGTTTGCCAGCGTGAAACTGTTAAACCGCGCTCGGCAGTCTGTTGCTCTATCGATTCGACCAATTTGGCAACCGGACTATTCGCATTCACTCGGTACATTTTTCGCATTAGGGTTGACATGATTTATCCTCTCGCTGTTGATGTTTTGAATTATACAGATGTTTTCTGTTGTTGTCAAGTAGAACAAAATCAGAACACAAACCTACGATATTACGACTTGCCAAATTGGCTAGTCAAAACACTTGACAATCTCAAAAAATGGTTTATACTGTTAGTATCAGTTGGATATAAGGATGTCGAGCATGTCAAAAAACCAATTCCTCAGTAGGGTGTCAGAAGACAAGCAAATCGCCATGCTGTTGCGTGCCCTGGGCGGCGGCGCTGGCGCGTGGTCGCTGGCAGAGGCCGCGCGTTTAGAGCGTCGGGCGGATTACAACCTTAGCAAGTTAACCGTTCGTCAGATTACGCGCGGTGCAAGCCGCGTGGCGATGGAGTAGACGAAAATGGGCGAAAGGCACTTGTGGGCGAACCAGCAAAAAGCCCGAAACATTCAAGCCAAGCTGGTAGCGTGTGGCTTGACTGTAAATTATGTCAAGTTCAATGTTGCCAATAATCGATATGACACTTTTTGCGTGTCAATCAAATCGTATAATCCCGGTCTCGACATTGACACAATCAAAAACTGCGGATTGTCTGGTAAAAGCGAGGAGTTTGAGGCGGCGGGGATTACGGCGATTTATCCGCGCGTATTGATTCGCGCATACGGCAAAGACGGTCGCCGCAACTTCACGTTTCACGTAATGATTCGCAGGGAATAGTCCGAGTTCAATAGGAGATACGAAAATGGCAAGCAAGATCACTCGCAAGCAACTGGAAAATATCGTGAAGTCATATGAGGGACTTCGCGGCGGCAATTCAATTCGCGTTTGGCGCGGGTATCGGCAAGAGGATGGCAAGCGCGGATGGATTATGCAGCATTTTGGCCGTTCTGAGGAAATTTTCCTCGGCCAAAACCTGACCGATGCGTATGAGAACGTGATTGAGCGCATCGACGAATACACCGGGACACACATGCCGCCGCGTAATTGACAGTATTCCCGGCACGGTACCCAAGCTGACTAGTCCCTGTGGGACGGGCGGTGCAAGGCCGCCGCCGGGATTTGACAGGCGCTACTCTATCAGGTAGCATCTGTGATCTAAAGAAAGGATGTCAGCATGAAACCCAACTCGGATATTCGTTACGGTTTTAAGTTCCTCGATCCCTACGGGCGTACCGTTGGCCGTGATATGCCTGGATACGAGAGCAAGCGCGGACGGTTGCCAGCTACGCAGTACCCGTTACCGCGTCCTG
>Ga0070732_10000604_pt1 | contig 21741 bp, 21 predicted proteins | sample Coa_R1_5_FD_66449 | JGI IMG/M metagenome (GOLD analysis project Ga0070732, IMG submission 66449) | Surface soil microbial communities from Centralia Pennsylvania, which are recovering from an underground coalmine fire - Coalmine... | ecosystem: Environmental > Terrestrial > Soil > Unclassified ... | reverse complement strand
CCGAGGCCGGCGCGGTGCGTTACGGCTTCGATGGCTGGCAGGAGGTGCGCGAAACCGACACCACGCCCAACTCGCTCGGCGTGCACGTGGTCGGGATCGACACGCCGCGGCTGCACGCCGGGCGCAGCATCGATCTCACCTACCGCCTGGGTGGCAGCTGGGCCGGACGCGACTTCCGCATCGGCGTCACCCCGCGCCCGCGGCCGGCGGGGTAGTCGCGTGCCGTTCACGCTCGCGCACCCGGCCGCCATCCTGCCGCTGCGCCGCGTGTGGCGGCTGCGCACCGCGCCGCTGATCATTGGTGCGCTGATCCCGGATCTGCCGTACTACGTGCCGGGCTCGATCGGGCGCTTCCTGCCGGAGACCCACAACCTCGAGGGTTCGGTGACGGTGTGCCTGGCGCTCGGCTACCTTGCGCTGCTGGCCGTGTTCGTGCTGCGTGCGCCGCTCACGGCGCTGCTGTCGGCGCGTGCCCGCTGGCTGTGCCTGACCGCGCTGGCGCCGCTGTGCCGGCCGCGCGAGTGGCTGTACGCGGGAATTGCCATCCTGGTCGGTGTGTGGACCCATCTGCTGTGGGACTCTTTCACCCACAGCGACACCTGGCTGGTGCACCGCGTGGCCGCGCTCAGCGCGCCGGTGACGATCGGCTCGTACAACGGCCCGCTGTGCCACGTGCTGCAGTACGCGAGCTCCGCGTTCGGACTGATCGTGATGGCGGTCTGGTACTTCAGGCTGCGCGTGCCGCCGGCCGCGCCGACGTCGCCGGGGGCGGTGCGCTCCTCGGTGCGCCCGGTACTGCTGCTGGTGAGCGCCGCGGCCGTGCTCATCGGCGGTGTGCAGGCACTGGACTATTACGGGCGCCAGCCGATCGTCTACCGCACCCTCAATATTTTCCTCACCCACAGCCTCGCCTGGTTCGGCCTGCTGTACCTGCTGGCTGGCAGTCTGGCGACGCTGCAACAGCAGCACGAGGACCACGGCGTGTGAAGTCGTCGGCGCGCACTAGCGCGGCGTGCCGAACTCCTGGGCCCAGTACACACCCATGCGGTCGTGAGGGTTGATGGCGTAGGCCACGCCCATGTGCCGGAACAGCGGGTCCATGAGATTCGCGCAGTGCTCGGGGCTGCCCAGCCAGCCGCTGACCACCTGCTCGGCACTCATCTGGCCGCTCGCCAGGTTCTCGCCCATCTCGCGCCAGCGGTAGCCGCTGCGCGTGATGCGCTCGGCGGGCGAGCTGCCGTCGCGGCCGGTGTGATCCATGTAGCCCCAGGCAGCCATCTGTTGCGCGTAGTCGCGCGCGGCACGCCCCAGCGTCGCATCGAGCGACAGCGGCGGGGCGGCGGCGTACGGCGTCGGGCCGCAGCGGCGCGCCTGGGCGCGAGCCTGGTTGGTGAGCTGCAGCACCCGGCGGCTGACGGCAGTGCGGTCGCGCGCCGGCGGCGGGGCGAACGGCTCGGCGAGTGCGATCCACGCGGTGCTGCCACGCCGCCAGCTGCCGATCTCGCGGAACGACGGATTGCTGGCCTGCTGGCAGAATTGCCGCGTCACGATCTGCTCCACATCGCCGCTGAGCGGCACCCGGGAGATGCTGACCGAGAACGACGTGGCGGCGTGGTACCCGGCGGCTTGCAGCGCAGTCGTGAGGTCGCTCCCCTGCGACAGGCGCTTCGCCACCTCGTCGAGGCGCTCGCTCTCGCGCAGCGGCGGCGCGCTGTGCACGCGTCCGGCGCAGCCCCCGTAGCGCACGATGTTGACGGCATCGACGATGTCGGCGGCCGCACACCACGGGGCGAAGAGCCCGGCAAGCAGCAGCAGCAGCTGGCATCTGGTGCGCAGGTCGGTCATTGTTCCCTCATGACGGCGGGCCGCGAGAGCGAGCAATTTACAACCACCGGCTGGCCGTGGCGACCGGGCAATCGCTTCCGCCTGCTGGCCGACGGCGGCGAGTTCTTCGCCTGCATGCACGAGGCCATCGACGCGGCGCGCGCGCTGGTGCTGCTGGAGATGTATCTGGTGAGCTCCGGCGCGCTGCTGACGCGCTTCATCGACGCGCTGGTGGCGGCGGCCGGCCGCGGCGCGCGGGTGTGCGTGGTGTTCGACGCCTTCGGCTCGCTCGGCATGTCGCGCCACGACCGCCGCCGGCTGCTCGCGGCCGGTGTGGAGCTGCGCTTCTTCAATCCGCTCAGCCTCGCCAAGCGCATGGACAACCTGCTGCGCGACCACCGCAAGCTCCTGGTCACCGACGGCCGCACCGCCTTCGTCGGCGGCGCGGGACTGGCCGACGAGTTCGCGCCCGGGGCACGCGGCGGCGCGTGGCGCGAGCAGATGCTGCGCATCGAGGGGCCGGTGGTCGCCGACTGGCAGCGGGCGTTCGCGCGCACCTGGCGCCGCTGCGGCGGCGAGCTGGCGCCGGCGCCGGCCTGCGCGCCGTACCCCGGGGGGGCCACGGGGCGGCTGGCCCTCTCGGAAGCGCGCCAGCGCTCGGTGCTCGCCAACGGTGTCATCCGCCGCATCGACGGCGCCGGCATGCGCGTGTGGATCATGAGCGCCTATTTCGTGCCGTCACGGCGCTTCCGCAAGGCGCTGCGGCGCGCGGCACGGCGCGGCGTCGACGTGCGGCTGCTGGTGCCGGGGGCGCGCACCGACCACCCGTGGGTGCGCCAGGCGGCGCGGCGTTTCTACGGCAAGCTGCTGCGCAACGGCGTCAAGATCTTCGAGTATCAGCCGCGCGTCCTGCACGGCAAGATGACCCTGTGTGATGAGTGGGTATCGGTCGGCTCGAGCAACCTGGACCGCTGGAGCTTTCGCTGGAACCTGGAAGCGAACCAGGAGGTCGCCGACGCCGGCTTCGCGGATAGCGCGGCGGCGCTGTTCAGCGCCGACTTCGCCGAGTCGCGCGCGCTCAGCCGCCGCTCCTGGCGGCAGCGCGCCTGGCTCGATCGGCTGCGTGAGCGCATCGCGGGCGCGCTCGATCGTCACATCGACCGCTGGCGGCGGCTGCGGCGGCGGCCGGACTAGGGCTGCGCGGCGGTCGTGAACAGCTCGCTGCTGCGCACGAACGAGAGCAGGAAGGGCGCGGTGATCCGCATCTGCGTCGCGTAGGCCTCGATGGCCTGCTGCTTGCGGTCTTCTTCGGCCGGTGTCAGGGCGAACACGGCCGGCACCAGGCCGTGCAGGCGCGGGGCGGGCGTGAGCGGCAGGCCGGGCACGAGTCCGCGCGGGCCGGGCCAGCCCTCGCCGCCGTGCACGATCCAGTAGCGCACCGCCGGCAGCAGCTGCAGGTGCTGCGCGACCGTGGCGGTGAGCAGGCCGGCGGCGCGGTGATCGGGATGGCTGTCGAGGGGCGTGGGCGCGAGGATCAGCGTGGGGTGGACGCGCTCCAGCACCGCGGCGAAATCCTGCTCGAGGCTCGCACCGGTGTACGGATGGCCCGGATACAGTGCCTGCGCGTAGGGCACGGCCGCCGCGCCGCTGAAGGGTGAGGCATAGGGCTCGGTGCGGTGCGCGGTGAGCAACTGCAGCACGCCGCGGTCGGGATAGCCGAGAAACAGCTGACCGGCGGAGGGCACGCCGAGCAGGGCGGTGGCCGCGCGCGCCTCGCGCATGCGGCGCGTCGCCAGGTCCCGCGCCGCCCCGGCGCGCATGAACAGGCTGTGCTCGAGCAGCAGCAGGTCGAGTTCGGAGGCATCGCCGCTCGTCACCCACACGACGCTCACGTGGCCGCCGGCCGCGACCACGCGCTGCATCACCCCGGCGCAGCACAGCGTCTCGTCGTCAGGATGGGGCGCGACCACCAGCAGCGAGGTTGCGGCGTCGAGCGGCGGCAGGTCGGCGGCAACAGCGGGCGGCCCCGCGGCCGCGCGCCCGGGACCTGCCAGCAGCACCGCGAGCAGCACCGCCGCACGGCCGAGACTCGTGTGACGCATCGGCAGGCAGTGTCGCACGCGGCGTGCGCTTTTGGTTAGAGTGCCGGCCAGCCACGACTTCGAGGAGCCGACGGAATGCTTTCCTACCATGACCCGGACTTCATCGACTCGGACGAGGGCCGGCCGCTGCGCATCGTGTCCGAGTACCTGGCACCGCTGCGTGCCTTCAATGTCGGCGGCGTCACCGCCACCGTCGTGTTCTTCGGCTCGGCGCGGCTGCGCGCCGACGGGCCGCTCGGCCGCTACATCGAGGAAGCCACCGAGCTGGCGCGGCTCGTTACCGAATGGAGCCGGACGCTCGGCGGCGAACAGCTCGTGGTGTGCTCCGGCGGCGGCCCCGGCATCATGGAGGCGGCCAACCACGGCGCCGCGCTCGCCGGCGGCCGCAGCGTGGGTCTCAACATCGGGCTGCCGCAGGAGCAACGCCCCAATTCCTGGATCACGCCGGGGCTGTGCTTCGAGTTCCACTACTTCTTCATGCGCAAGCTGTGGTTCGCGCACCTGGCGCGTGCCCTGATCGCGTTCCCGGGCGGCTTCGGCACCTTCGACGAGCTGTTTGAGATCCTGACGCTGGCACAGACGCGCAAGCTCGACCGCTCCATCCCGGTGTTGCTGTACGGCTCGGCGTTCTGGAAGGAAGTCGTCAACTTCGAGGCGCTGGTGCGCCACGGCACCATCGCCGCCGAGGACCTGCAGCTGTTCGAGTTCGTGGATGAGCCGCGCGCGGCCCTGGAGAGGCTCAAGGCGTGCATCTCGTTTGCGCCGGCGGCGCAGCCGCGGCCGGCGTTCGCCAAGTCGCGCTGCGCGGCGCGCTAGAGGACCGTGAGCGCGGGGTCCACCTCGCGCGACCACGCCAGCAGCCCGCCCTCGAGGTTGGCGGGTGAGGCGATGCGGGCACGCAGTGCCAGCTGGCACGCCGCCATGCTGCGCCCGCCCGCCCGGCAGATGAACACCGGCGCGGACCCCGGCGGGATCTCGCCGAGCCGCTGCGGCAGCTCGCCGAGCGGGATGTGGAGCGACCCGGGCAGGTGGCCGGCGGCAAATTCCGCGGGCTCGCGCACGTCGACGAGGAGCGGCGCCCCGCCGGCGCGCAGCAGCTCGGCAAGCGCGGCGGCGGACAGTTGGCGTATACCGGTCGGGCTGTCATCGGCCATCGGCTTGGCATCCATGGGTTGGGTGATGCTGGGGGAGTCGCCGCACACCGCGCAGTCGCGGCGCCGGCGGACGCGGAATTCGCTGAAGCTCATGGCGAGCGCGTCGTAGGTGAGCAGCCGTCCGATCAGCGGCTCGCCGGCGCCGGTGATGAGCTTGATGGCCTCGGTCGCCTGCAGCGTGCCGAGCACGCCCGGTAACACGCCGAGTACGCCCGCCTGCGCGCAGTTGGCGACCAGGCCGTCGGCGGCGTGCGGAAACGCGCAGCGGTAGCACGGTCCCTGGCCGGGCACGTAAGTCATGACCTGGCCCTCGAAGCGGTGGATGGCCGCCGACACCAGCGCGCGCCCGAGGAGCACGCAGGCGTCGTTGACGAGATAGCGCGTCGCCAGGCGATCGCTGCCATCGAGCACCAGGTCGTACCCGGCGACGAGCTGCATCACGTTGACCGCCCGCAGCTCTACCGCGTGCGCGATGACCCGGATGTCCGGGTTCAGGGCGGCGAGGCGCTCGCGTCCGGCCTCGGCCTTGGAGCGCGTGAGGGCGCCGGTATCGAACAGCACCTGGCGCTGCAGGTTGGACAGCTCGACGCGATCGCAGTCGAGCAGGCCGAGCGTGCCGCAGCCGGCCGCCGCCAGGTACAACGCCGCCGGCGAGCCGAGGCCGCCGGCACCCACCACCAGCACCCGCGCCGCCTTGAGCCGCTCCTGGCCCGCGGCGCCGATCTCGGCGAGCACCAGGTGGCGCTGATAGCGCTCGCGCTCGTGCTGAGATAGTGCCATGCAGTCAGGATCCTCGCCCCGCCGCGCGGCTGTCAAACCCCCGGTGGGGCAGACTTAACCCGCCCGCAGGGGGCGGCGCATGCTTCGGCGCCGGCCGCTCGGCTTGATTCCCAGGGACTCACCGTGACTCACGCTCAGCGCTCAGGGGTCGCCCAACCGCGCTGCTCGCGCTCGCTGCCGCCGCCAGCGCCGTGGCCGCGCCGCCGGTCGCGCAGCCGGTGCCGGCGCGGCATTCGGCCGACGCCAGCTTCGCGCGCCTCGAGCACGAGTACGTGACGTACGTGCTGGAGCGCTTCCCGGTGGTGGCAACCTATCTCGGTGGTGCGCAGTTCAATGCGCAGCTGGCGCTCGGCGCGCACTTCTCGGCGCAGCGCTTCCACCTCGAGTTCATGAAGCAGGGCACCATCCCGCCCGGCTACTTCGGCGAGGAGCTGCTGCGCGCGCTGCGCGGCGCGCCGTGAGGCGGCGGCCTCAGGCGGTGAACGGCTGGCAGATGAACAGGTGGGCCGGCAGCACGTTCAGGGGTTCGAACTTGCGGCCGACGTAGCCGAACACGCGCTTCAGGTCGTGCAGCACGCGGGTCGAGAACTGGTAGACCAGAAACGCGCCACCGGGCGCCAGCGCCTCGCAGGTGCGGCGCAGGATGCGCTCGCGCACCGGTGCGGGGATGGTGCTGAAGGGGATGCCGGAGATGATGTAGTCGGCGCGCGTGTAGCCGAAGCGGTGCAGGATCTCGTCGACCTTCTCCGCCGAGCCCTCGACCACCTTCAGGCGCGCATCCGGGATCGAGTTGCTCAGGTAGCTGACGAACTCCGGGTTCATCTCGATGGCGATGAGCGCGCCGTCGGCGCGCATGCGGCGCAGCACCTCCATGGTGATGCCGCCGACGCCGGGACCGTACTCGACTATGACGCGTGCCCGCGCCCAGTTGATCGGCTCGAGCAGCTGCTTGATGAGGAAGCGGGAACTCGGCACGATCGAGCCGAGCATGCGCGGATGACGGAAGAAGTTACGTGCGAACAGCAGCACGTCGCCGTTGGGTGCCCGGCGTGAGTCAGCAGGGTTGGTCGCCACGTTCTTGCCCCGAGCGCTTCATGTCCACCGACTCTATAACAATAATTGCCCGCCGACACTACTGCGCCACAGCCGCGCCATACGCCCGCACACTATGGCTCAGCCGCCGGAACGGCGCGCCTCGTAGCCAAGCTTGCACAACTCCGCCACCAGCCGATCACGGTGCTCGCCCTGGATCTCGATTACGCCGTTCCGCACCGCACCCCCGGCACCACACAGTTTCTTCAGCCGGGACGCCAGCTCCTCGAGCACGGCCGGCGCGAGCGGCAGGCCGCTGATTACCGAGACGCCCTTGCCGCCGCGCCCCGCGGTCTCCCGGCCGACGCGCACGCGTGCCGGTCCCGCCGCCGGCTGCGGTACGGCGCCGGCACGCGGGGTGGCGCGCCGCGCTGCGTCCCGCAGTACGACGCCGCGGTAGGTGGGACGGGGCTTCATTAGTGTTACCCGTGTGAGACGACTACAATCCTGCCCAACTCACGTTCGCCTGTGCAACCGGTTGCAGGACAGCCCGGAGAGGCTTGATTCATGACCCCACGGTCGCGCTTGCATGTCCCGTCCCCACCCGCCCGGCCCGGGCAGGAGCCCGATTTCAGCTACGTGCAGATCTCGCCCGCCGGCGCGGTGCCGCGGCCCGACGTTACCGCCACGGCACGCGAGATCGAGGATCTGTCGGTCGAGATGGTGCGGGTGCTGGGCGAGGATCACCGCGCGGTCGGTCCCTGGAACCCACACCTCGAGCCGGCCGAGCTGCAGGTCGGCTTGCGCCACATGGTGCTGACGCGCCTCTTCGACGACCGCATGCAGCGCATCCAGCGCCAGGGCCGCATCTCCTTCTATATCAAGTCGACGGGCGAGGAGGCGGTGGCGGTCGCGGCCGGCATGGCGCTGCAGCCGGGCGACATGCTGTTTCCCTCCTACCGCCAGCAGGGCCTGCACGTGGTGCGCGGCCGGCCGCTGGTGGATCTGATGTGCCAGTGCCTGTCCAATACCCGCGACATGTGCAAGGGCCGGCAGATGCCCATCATGTACCACTGGGGCAAGGGCAACATCTTCTCGATCTCCGGCAACCTCGCGACGCAGTTTCCGCAGGCGGTCGGCTGGGCGATGGCGGCGGCCATCAAGGGCGAGGACCGCCTCGCGGCCAGCTGGATCGGCGAGGGCTCGAGCGCCGAAGCCGACTTCCACTACGCCATGACCTTCGCCGCGGTGTACCACGCGCCGGTCATTCTCAACCTGGTCAACAATCAGTGGGCCATCTCCACCTTCCAGGGGTTCGCCGGCGGCGAGCGCAACACCTTCGCGCAGCGCGGCCCCGGCTATGGCATCCCGGGGCTGCGCGTCGACGGCAATGACTTCCTCGCCGTGTACGCGGTCACGCAGTGGGCGGCGCAGCGCGCGCGCCAGAGCGTCGGCCCGACGCTCATCGAGCTGGTCACCTACCGCGCCTCGGCGCACTCCACCAGCGACGATCCCTCGCGCTACCGTCCCAAGGACGAGTACCGCGCCTGGCCGCTCGGCGATCCGATCACGCGCCTCAAGCAGCACCTGATCGCGCTCGGCGAGTGGTCGGAGCAGCGTCACGCCCTGCTCGAGAAGGAGCTCGAGGCGCACGTCACCGCCAGCTGGAAGGAGGCGGAGTCGTACGGCACCCTCACCGGCGGTCCGGCACTCGACCCGCTGACCATGTTCGAGGACGTGTTCAAGGACATGCCGCCTAACCTGGTGCGCCAGCGCGAGGAGCTGCGGCGTCTGCGCGAGTCGCAGGCCGACGCCGCGCATGCGACGCCGTCTGCCGCCAAGGAGGGCTGAGCATGGCGCGCATGAACATGGTGCAGGCGCTGAACTCGGCCATGGACGTGATGCTCGGCCGCGATCCGCGCGTCGTCATCCTGGGCGAGGACGTGGGGTTCTTCGGCGGCGTGTTCCGCGCCACCGACGGCCTGCAGCGCAAGCACGGCGAGCATCGCGTGCTCGATACGCCGATCGCCGAGGGCGGCATCATCGCCACGGCCATCGGCATGGGCGTGAATGGCCTGAAGCCGGTGGCCGAGATCCAGTTCGCCGACTACATCTATCCGGGCATCGATCAGGTGGTGAGCGAGCTGGCGCGGCTGCGCTACCGCTCGGCGGGCGAATTCCCCGCGCCGGTCACCATCCGCACGCCGTGCGGCGGCGGTATCCGTGGCGGCCAGACGCATTCGCAGAGCCCCGAGGCCATCTTCACCCACGTATGCGGCATCAAGGTGGTGATGCCGTCCAACCCCTATGACGCCAAGGGCCTGCTGATCAGCGCCATCGAGGACGAGGATCCGGTGGTGTTCTTCGAGCCCAAGCGCATCTACAACGGACCCTTCGATGGCGACCCGCACAAGCCGGCGGTGCCCTGGAGCGCGCACGCGCGCGGCGAGGTGCCCGACGGTCACTACACCGTGCCGATCGGCCGCGCCGAGGTCGTGCGCGAGGGTCCGGACGTGACCGTGCTCACCTACGGCACCATGGTGCACGTCTGCGAGGCAGCGGTGCGCCTGGTGGGCGTGGACGCCGAGATCATCGACGTGCGCACCATGGCGCCGCTCGACGTCGACACGTTGTGCACCTCGGTGTGCAAGACCGGACGCTGCGTGGTGGTGCACGAGGCCACGCGCTTCGGCGGCTACGGCGCGGAACTCGTCGCCACCGTGCAGGAGCAGTGCTTCTGGAACCTGGAAGCGCCGATCCAGCGCGTCGCCGGCTGGGATACGCCCTATCCGCATGCCTTCGAGTGGGACTACTTTCCCGGTCAGGCGCGCATCGCCGCCGCCCTGCGCCAGGTGATGGAGGCTTCATGAGCCGCTACGTATTCAAGCTGCCGGACCTGGGCGAGGGCACGGTCGAGGCGGAGATCGTCGGCTGGCGCGTCAAGCCAGGCGACACCGTGGCCGAGGACGACGTGGTCGTCGAGGTGATGACCGAGAAGGCCGCGGTCGAAGTGCCGGCACCGGTGAGCGGGCGCGTGCTGTCGATCACCGGCGCGCCCGGGGACATGGTGCCGGTGGGCGCCGAGCTCATCGTGCTCGAGACGCAGGCTGCCGGCGCCGCGGCGGCGCCCGCAGCGAGCGCTGCCGCACCGGCCAGCGCGGCGCCCGCCGCCGCGCGCGCCCCGGCCGCAGCCGCCGAGCCGCGCAGCAACGGCAACGGCGCGGCCGTGCATGCCCTGGAACCGGCGGCGGCGCGCAGCACCCGCGTCGCCACCTCACCCGCCACGCGCCGTCGTGCGCACGAGGCGGGGGTCGACCTGCGCCAGGTGGCCGGCAGCGGACCCAACGGCCGCATCGTGCCCAAGGACCTGGACGCCTACGTGGCGCGCCGCGGCCCGGCGCCGACACCGCTGCGCACCGCACCGAAGCCGGTGGCGGCGGCGCGCGGCCCCGCGGCGGGTGCCACCGAGGAAATCAAGGTCATCGGCCTGCGCCGCGTGATCGCCCAGCGCATGAGCGAGGCCAAGCGCAACATCCCGCATTTCGCCTACGTCGAGGAGCTCGACATCACCGAGCTCGAGTCGCTGCGCCGGCACCTGAACGGCCGCTTGCCGGCCGGAGCTGCGGCGCTCACCTACCTGCCGTTGCTGGCGCTCGCCCTGGTACGCGTGCTGCGCGAGTTCCCGCAGTGCAATGCGCACTACGACGCCGAGCGCGGCGTGATCGTGCGTCACCGCGCGGTGCACCTCGGCATCGCCACCCAGACTCCCGACGGCCTGAAGGTGCCGGTGGTGCACGACGCCGACCGGCGCCCGCTGTGGGAACTGGCCGCGGAAATGCGCCGTGTCAGCGAGGCGGCCCGCAGCAACAAGGCCAAGCGCGAGGAGCTGACCGGCTCGACCATCACCATCACCAGCCTTGGCAAGCTGGGCGGCATCGCCAGCACCCCCATCATCAACGCGCCGGAGGTGGCGATCATCGGGGTCAACCGCGCGGTGGAGCGCCCGGTGGTGTTCGAAGGCGCGATCGCGATCCGCCGCACGATGAACCTGTCCTCGTCGTTCGACCACCGCTTCGTTGACGGCTACGACGCCGCCGCCATGATCCAGGCACTCAAGGAGTGCCTGGAGCACCCGGCGACCATTTTCCTCGACGCCTGAGCGAGTCGCGGTCCGGCCCGGTGACATAACGCTTGGTCGCGCGGCGGCGGTGATCACTCATGCTAGGCTGTGCGCCATGCGCGCGCAGCGGGTCATACCTCTTCTGGCCGTTCTCGCCACGCTGGCCAGCTGCGGTGGTGGTAGTGGCGGCGGAATCGGCCCCGCGCCCCCGCAGCCGCCGCCGTTCACGTCGGTGCCGCAGGCGCGGGTGTCGCAGGCATCCACGTTCGCGCCGAACTGCGACGGCGTCGCCTCCACCGGCACGCTGTACGTCAACACCGCGGCCGAGCCGTTTCTCGCGGTGAGCCGCGTCAACTCCATGAACTTCGTCGCCGCCTGGCAGCAGAACCGCTGGTCGGACGGCGGGGCGCAGGGCCTGAACCTGGCCGCCTCTTCCGATGGCGGGCAGACCTGGATCCTCAGCAACGCCACGTTCTCGCGCTGCACCGGCGGCACCAGCGCCAACGGCGGCGACTACGCGCGCGCCACCGACGTGTGGCTGTCGGCCTCGCCCAACGGCACGGTATACGCGCTGTCGCTGTCGTTCACGGGGGCCTCGCTCACGCCCGGCTCCACCAGCGCCATGCTGGTGGCGCAGTCCGGCGACGGCGGCTTCCACTGGAGCGACCCGGTCGCGCTCATCCACGACGGGGCGCAGTTCTTCAACGACAAGGGCTCGATCACGGCCGATCCCGGCAATGCGTCGTTCGCGTACGCGGTCTGGGACCGGCTCACGGGCCAGACCGCCGGGCCGAGCTACTTCGCCATGACCTCCAACGCCGGCATCAGCTGGCAGGCGGCGCGCAGCATTTACGACCCAGGGGCCAACAATCAGACCCTCGGCAACCAGGTAGTCGTGCTGCCGAACGGCAACCTGCTCGACGTGTTCACCGAGCTCGACACCGCCAGCGGCGGTGCCGTCACCGCATCGGTGCGCGTCACCCAGTCACTCGACAAGGGCACGACCTGGTCGATGCCGCCGGTGGTCGTCTCGAGCCTGCAGGCGGTCGGCACCACCGACCCGCGCAACGGAGCCGTGGTACGCGACGGGGCGGACCTGGTGTCGGTCAGCGTCTCACCGGGCGGTGTGGTGTACGTGGCCTGGCAGGACTCGCGCTTCTCGGGTGGTCAGCACGATGGCATCGCCATGACGCAGTCCTCCGATGGCGGCGTCACCTGGTCGGCGCCGGTACAGGTGAACGCCGACACCACCGTGCAGGCGTTCACGCCGACCATCAACGTGCGCGCCGACGGCGCCATCGCCGTCACCTATTTCGACCTGCGCAATAACATGTTCGCCGGCCTGTTTCTCACCGACTGCTGGATGGTGGTCTCGAGCGACGGCGGCACGACCTTCCACGAGTCGCACCTGTCCGGCCCGTTCGATCTCAACCTGGCACCGGATTCGGAAGGGCTGTTCCTCGGCGACTACGAGTCGCTGACCTCAGCCAACGGCGTGTTCCTGCCGTTCTACGTGCAGACCGAGGCCGGTACTGCCGTGCGCAGCGACGCCTTCATCTCGTTCCCGCCGCTCACTGCGGCCGCGGCCGGCTTCCAGCCGCAGCCGGCCGCGGCTGGCACGGCGCTCGCGCCCGCCGCCACGCAGCGCGTCATGGAGCGCATCCGCCTCACCCAGCGCCAGCGCCTGCTCGGGCACTGAGCCGCTTAGTGGTGATGCGCCGGGGCGCCGGCGTAGGTCTTTTCACCGGCCGCGATGCGCAGCCGCAGCCGGTTCTGGGACGGCGGCAGCGGGCAGGTCGCGAAATCGTTGAGCGCACACGGCGGGTTGTAGGCCTTGTTGAAATCCACCCGCACCGAATCGCCGGAGGGCAGGGGCACGCGCAGGAAGCGTCCGGCGCCGTAGGTCTCGTGGCCGCTGGTCGCATCGGCGAACATGACGAACAGCTCGGTGTCGCCCGGCTGCTCCAGCACCGCGTCGAGGCGCCAGTCGCGGCCGTCCTTTCTGAACACCAGCGCGCCCGGAGACTCCATGTCCTGCTCCATGCCGAGGATATTCATGATCTTGATGTGGTGCGCCGGCTGGTAGGCCTCGAAGTGCGCATCGATCGCCCAGGCGGTACTCACCGGGAAGTAGCTGAGGCCGAGAAAGCCGAGGCGGTGCGGATTGTTGAGGTCGCGCACGCGCACCCCGAGGTTGCCGGCGCGCTCGATGACGAAGAAGCGCAGCGCGCCGCTCGCGAGCAGCGTGGGTTCGCCGGCGCTGTCGGGCACGAGCTCGAGCGAGCTGACCGGCCGCCCGTCGTGCGTGACGCCCGCACCGGCGCGCGCCTCGAAGCGTACCTTCTGGCTGCTCACCACGAAGCTGCCGGCGGTGTCGGCGAGCGAGGGATTGTCGAGCACCAGCGCGTTGCCCGCGCCGCGGCCAAAGGTATTGTCGCCCGGCTTCAGCCAGAACAGGCCGGCGAGCGTCAGCATGCCGTCATCGCCGGTGAGCGCGTCGAGGCGCTGGGTACGCCAGGCATGGACGCTGGCCCGCTCGGCCTGCAGCGCCTCCGCGGTCGGTGCGCCGGCGGCGGGCGGCGTGTTGGCGAGTGCCGGCGCCAGCAGGGCGCAGGCAAGAGCCGCGGCCAGCGGGCGGGTGCGATGAACGGACGGCATGGCTGCTCCGGGACGAGGGCGGCCGCGGCAGTTTAAGCCATCAGCCTTCGCGGCCGAGGATTTCCTGGCGCACGTCGGCGATCTCGCGCGCGCGCGACGGCCGCGCCCCCTCGCAGCGTTCCGGGCGCGGACAGCGATTGCTGCGCGGGCAGATGATGCGCGCGGGGTTCGCCAGCGCATCCGCGATCCAGGCGATGTTGAGCACGTTGGCGACTGCATCGAGGGCCTGGGCCGCGGCCTTGGGGATGCGCGCCTCGCCGCGCCGGTGCAGGCACTCGCGGAAGATCGCCTCGACGATCTCGGCGCTGTCCACGCCGTTCGAGGCCAGAGCCGGCGCCAGGTCCACGCCCACCGACAGCACGTGCGGGTTGCCGGCCATGTCATGCACGCGGATCGAGTGGCAGCAGTACAGCAGCGAGCGGGCGCCGTCGCGCAGCACCGAGATCTGCGAGCCGCGCGTGCCGCGGTCATCGTCGATCATGCGGAACACCGCCCAGTTCGGACACGGGTCGCTCACCTGCGCGAGATTGCCCCACGGCAGCGGGATGCCGTTGCCGCGGTACACGGCGCGCAGGTAGCCCGGCGGGTAGGCATCGAAGAAATGCCAGTACGGATACGGGGACACCTTGGTCATGCGGCGCATGACTACCGCCGGCGTCAACTCGAGCCTCGCGCCGGCCTCGACGCGGTAGCGCTCGCGGGCCAGGAAGCGCCGGAACGGCACGCGCGGCGCGAGCAGTGCGCCGGCGAAGAAGCTGCACTCGAAGTCGCGCCACGCGTGCAGCACGTCCTGGGCGTTCATGCCGGCCCCGCTCGAGCCGCTCTCGGGGCTGCCGCCCATCTCCCCGCCGGTGGCGTGCGCGGACTTCAGGCCGTCGCCACCGTGCAGCACCTTGTGGCCGATGTGCGCGGCCAGGTCGAACTTGAGCCGCGCCGGGTCGGACTGCAGCGCGCGGTTGGCGTACACCACGCGCGGCGCCTCGAAGAACGAGCGCATCATGCTGCGCACCTCGCGATCCTTGTCGCGCGCCAGCACCGGCTTGCGCTCGAACCAGCGGATCTCGAGCCCGTGGCGGCGGGCCAGGCGCATCAGATCCTCGACCGCCAGCGGGAAGCGCCGCTCGCCGACGTGGTCGGCGGCACGCTCCAGATCGGGAAAGTCGTTGCGCGACATCTCCTGGTGCGAGCGGATCAGGAGGTGAGCGAACTGCCGCCCGCTCGTGCCGGTCTGCGCCAGCAGCTCCGGGATGGCCGCCTGCAGCAGGCTCTTGGAGAACAGGAACGCCGGCTCGAGCGGGATGCGCGCCGCGCCGCCGCCGGGCCCGGCCGGCGAGGGCAGCTCGAGCTCGGCGCTCTCGTCGAGGAACCACGCCGGCGCGCGCTGGAATACCGCCGCCAGCAGGCCGAGCAGCGCGGAGGAGGGCATGCGCTTGCCGCTCTCGATCATGCTCAGGTAGGACACCGACGGGGCGAGCGCGGCATTGCGCTGCGTGCAGCGCACCGACAGATCCTCGAGCGTCAGTCCGTGGCGCTTGCGCACCGAGCGCAGCTTGGCGCCGAGGAAATGGCCCTTGCGCAGTAACTCCGGCATATGTTCAGCGCCCCGTGTGCCCGCGCTGGCGCAACGATGCGGGCGCGGACTCCAGGCTGTGAAATTAACAATGTGAAGTTTCCATAGTCAAATTTCCGGTCAAGACGCGTATGCTGGCCGGGACATGGAAGCCGAAACGCACGGCCGGGTGCACTCCCGGGAGCAGACGGGCCCCCAGGTCGAGATCCTGGGCGCGGGGGTCGAGCGCGCCGCCGAGGTGCTGACGCCGCTCGCGTTGCAGCTGCTCGCCAGTCTGCACCGGCGCTTCAACCCGCGGCGCCTCGAGTTGCTGGCGCGGCGCGCTGCGCGCCAGCGCGAGCTCGATGACGGCGCGCGCCCCGACTTCCTGCCGGCGACGGCCAGGGTACGGGCCGAGAACTGGCGCGTGGCGCCGGTGCCGGCGGATCTGCAGGACCGGCGGGTCGAGATCACCGGCCCGGTTGAGCGCAAGATGATCATCAACGCCCTGAACGCGCCGGTGAAGGCCTTCATGGCCGACTTCGAGGACTCCTGCGCCCCAACCTGGGAGAACATCGTCCGCGGCCAGGTGAATCTCGCCGATGCCGTGCGGCGCAACATCACTTTCGCCGATCCGGCCACCGGCAAGGTCTACCGGCTCGCCGAGCGCACCGCGACGCTCATCGTGCGGCCGCGCGGCTGGCACCTGCCCGAGAAGCACGTGCGCATCGCCGGCGAGCCGGTGTCCGGCGCACTGTTCGACTTCGCGCTGTTCCTCGCCAACAACCATGAGGCGCTGGCGCGCCGCGGCACCGGGCCGTACTTCTACCTGCCGAAGATGGAGAGCCATCTCGAGGCGCGGCTGTGGAACGACGTGTTCAACGCCGCGCAGGACGCGCTCGGTATCAAGCGCGGCACCATCAAGGCCACGGTGCTCATCGAGACCATCCTCGCCGCCTTCGAGATGGACGAGATCCTCTACGAGCTGCGCGAGCACTCGGCGGGCCTCAACTGCGGGCGCTGGGACTACATCTTCAGTTACATCAAGAAATTCCGTAACCGCCGCGACTGCCTGCTGCCCGATCGCGCCAGCGTCACGATGGAGCGCCACTTTCTCAAGTCGTACGTGGATCTGCTCATCAAGACCTGCCACCGCCGCGGCGCGCACGCCATGGGCGGCATGGCGGCGCAGATCCCGATCCGCGACGATCCCAGGGCCAACGAGGCGGCGATGGCACGGGTGCGGGCCGACAAGCTGCGCGAGGCGCGTGCCGGCCACGACGGCACCTGGATCGCGCATCCGGGACTCGCGGAGGTGGCACGCGAACCGTTCGATGCGGTGATGAAGGGCCCGAACCAGCTCGGCGTGCTGCGGGCGGACGTGACGGTCACGGCCGCCGACCTGCTGCAGGCGCCCGAGGGCGAGATTACGGAGGAGGGCGTGCGCGGCTGCATCCGCGTCGGCGTGCAGTACCTCGAGTCCTGGCTGCGCGGCAACGGCTGCGTGCCGCTCTACCACCTGATGGAGGACGCGGCCACCGCCGAGATCTGCCGGGCGCAGCTGTGGCAATGGCTGCACCACGGCGCGCGCACCAGCGACGGCCGCCCGATCAGCATGGCGCGTTTCGACGGCCTGCTGACCGCCGAGCTCGAGCACATCCACGCCGAGGTCGGTGCCACGCGCCTGACCCACGGCATGTTCCCAACCGCGGCGCGGCTGTTCGAGCAGATGATCAAGTCCGACGTGTTCGACGAGTTCCTGACGCTCCCGGCGTACGAGCTGCTGAGCTGATCCGAAAAAACTGCCAGAGGTGCACGCGAGCCATGAGACCCGACACATCCCTGCCCACCGCCGCTGAGCTCAAGCGCAGCTGGAGCGAGAGCCCGCGCTGGCGCGGAGTGCGCCGCGGCTACGAGGCCACCGAAGTGGTGCGCCTGCGCGGCACCATCCCGGTCGAGCACTCGATCGCACGTGCCACCGCCGAGAAGCTGTGGCGTTACCTGCAGGAGAAGCCGTTCGTCAATGCGCTCGGCGCGCTCACCGGCAACCAGGCGATGCAGCAGGTGAAGGCAGGGCTCGATGCCATCTACCTGTCCGGCTGGCAGGTGGCGGGCGATGCCAACCTCGCCGGCGAGATGTACCCCGACCAGTCGCTGTATCCGGCGGACTCGGTGCCGGCGGTGGTGCGCCGGATCAACAACACGCTGCGGCGCGCCGACGAGATCTGCCACGCCGAGGGCGATGACTCGATCGACTGGCTCAAGCCCATCGTGGCGGACGCCGAGGCCGGTTTCGGCGGGGTGCTCAACGCCTTCGAGCTCATGAAGCAGATGATCGACGCGGGCGCGGCCGGCGTGCACTTCGAGGACCAGCTGTCCTCGGCCAAGAAATGCGGCCACATGGGCGGCAAGGTGCTGGTGCCGACCCAGGATGCGATCAACAAGCTGGTGGCGGCGCGCCTGGCGGCGGACGTGTGCAACGTGCCCACGGTGCTGGTGGCGCGCACCGACGCCGAAGGCGCCAACCTCCTCACCTCCGACGTCGACGAGCGTGATCGGCCGTTCATCGATGCCGGCCGCGGCCGCACCGCCGAAGGATTCTTCTGCGTCAACGCCGGCCTGCAGCAGGCGATCGCGCGCGGCCGTGCCTACGCACCGTTCGCGGACCTGGTGTGGTGCGAGACCGCCAAGCCGGACCTCGCCGAGGCGCGCGAGTTCGCCGAGGGGCTGCACAGGGAATTTCCCGGCAAGCTGCTCGCCTACAACTGCTCGCCGTCCTTCAACTGGAAGCGCAAGCTCGACGACGCCACGATCGCCAAGTTCCAGCGCGAGCTGGCGGCGATGGGCTATCGCTTCCAGTTCATCACGCTGGCCGGTTTCCACGCGCTCAACTACTCGATGTTCGAGCTGGCACGCGGCTACAAGGCGCAGCAGATGACCGCCTACGTGACGCTGCAGCAGGCCGAGTTCGCCGCCGAGGCCGCCGGCTACACCGCCACCAAGCACCAGCGCGAGGTCGGCGCGGGCTACTTCGACGCCGTCACCCAGGCAGTCAGCGGCGGCAACTCCTCGATCACGGCGCTCGCCGGCAGCACCGAGGAGCAGCAGTTCGAGCCCCAGGCGGCCAAGAAACCCGCCAGGCAGGCCTGAGGCGCGGCACTAGGCGGCGCTGGCGCGCAGCGCCCCCTCGGCCATCTCCGCCACCCGCGTCCAGGTGGTGGCCTTCAGGCTCGGCCGCTCGTTCATGCGATCGAGCCAGCGTCGCAGATCCCCGTGCGGGCCGGCGAGCGGCTCCCACTCCGGGGTCTGCTGCAGGAAGTCGAGCTGCGGCGCGAGCAGCACATCCGCCAGGCTGACCTGCGCCCCGGCAAAGTAGGGATCCGCGCCCAGCTGCGCGGCGAGTTCCGCGAACACGGCGCGCGCACGGGGCAGGGCGGCCTCGATCGCGGCCTCGTCGCAGGGCCGGCCCATGAGGCGCGGGGCGATGATGCGTTGAAAGGCGATGACGTTGCCGACGCCCTGGAACACGTACCAGTCGTTGACGTTCATCATCTGGTCCATGCGCCCCGCGCTGCGCGGCTCGGCCGGCGTGAGCGCGACGCCCGGCAGCACCCGGTCGAGGTAGCGCAGGATCGCCTGCGTCTCGTAGAGGCGGAACGTGCCGTGCTCCAGTACCGGCACACGGCCGAAGGGATGGCGGGCGAGGTGCGCGGCGGTGCGCAGTGTCGCAGGCGCCACCGGCGCGAAGCGGTAGGCGGCCGCCTTCTCCTCGAGGGCGATGAGCACGGCGCGCCCGAAAGGGCTGCCGGGAATGCTGTGGACGACGAGCTCGTTCATGACTTGTTCTCCGTGCGTGAGGCTTCTTTCGCAAACAGCTCCAGAATCGTCGGCCAGCCGCCGCTGACGTCGCCGCGCATCTTGGTGCCGCCCGCCTCGCCCATGCGCTCGAAGTTGCGGTGCTCGAGCTCGACGCGCGTACCGCCGCCGGCTGCGGCGCTGAAGCGCACGTCGACTTCGGAGGTAAAGGTCGGCCGTGGGTCGGGCTTCCACTCGGCGCTGATCTCCCAGCTGACGACCAGGCGCTCGCCCGGCTGCCACACCAGCACGTGGCCGACCACCGCGATGGAGTCGTCCTCGTGGCGCGCATACCAGCGCCCGCCGACGAAGGGCTCGATCACCGACTCGCGCACCGGTCCCTGGCCGATGCCGTGGGTCTTGGGCCACCAGCGGTCGATGCCGCTGGTGAATACCGCGAAGGCCTGCGCCGGGGTGGCCTCGACCACCACGCTCTTGCGGAGCGGGGCGATTTCGATGGTGCGGTTCAAGGCTTGCTCCGGGTGCCGTGAGTGGCGTCGACTTCGCTCTTGAATGCCGTGAGGGCATCGGTCCAGAACCGATCGAGCCAGCGGCGCAGCTCCGCCAGGCCCTGCGGGTCGATGTAGTACACGCGGCGGGCTCCTTCGGCTCGTTGCAGAACGAGGCCGGCATCCTTGAGCGCCTTCAGGTGCTGCGACACGGCCGGCCGGCTCACCGGGAGCCCGTGTGCCAGCGCCCCGACCGACTGCGGGCCGGCGCGCAGCCTCTCGAACACCTGTCGCCGGGTCGGATCGCTGAGGCACTGCAGCGCACTAGCGTAAGCCATTACTTACGGTAAGTGAGTACTTACCTGATTGTCAAGCCTCGGTCGCGCCGGGCACCGCGTCCACGTCCGCCGGGATTTTCGCGATCCGTACCATTGAGGGAATTGGGCGAATGGCCGCGCGGCGCCGCGCTCGACTGGCAGCGGCTCGCTAAAGACACCGTACGGCGCGGGCCCGGCTGGCAGCCCCGCGATGCCTGGGACTGACGGCTACTTCGCCGTCGGCATCGCGAACTCGGCCCCCTTGGGAGTGCTCTCAGGCCAGCGCTGCATGATCGATTTCTGGCGCGTGTAGAACCTCACGCCTTCCTCGCCGTAGGCGTGCATGTCGCCGAACAGGCTGCTCTTCCAGCCGCCGAAACCATGCCACGCCATCGGCACCGGGATCGGCACGTTGATGCCGACCATGCCGACCTGGATGCGGCGCCCGAACTCGCGCGCCACGTTGCCGTCGCGCGTGTAGCAGGCGACGCCGTTGGCGAGCGTGTGGCCGTTGACCAGGTCCACGGCGGCGGCGAAGTCCGGCACGCGCACGCAGGCGAGCACCGGGCCGAAGATTTCCTCGCGGTAGATGCGCATCTGCGGCGTGACGTGATCGAAGAGCGTGGCGCCGATGTAGAAACCGGCCTCACGCCCGGCGACCGCGAACGGCGCCCCGCTGACCGGGTGGCGGCGGCCGTCGACGACCAGGCGCGCACCGCTCGCCACGCCGTCCTCGATGTAGCCGCGCACGCGCTCGAGCGCAGTCTTGTTGATGAGCGGGCCCATCTCGGCCTGGGCCTCCATGCCGTCGCTGATGCGCAGCTGACGCGCGCGTTCGGCCAGGCGCGGCACCAGCCGCTCGCCGGTGTCGCCCACCAGCACCGCCACCGAAATCGCCATGCAGCGCTCGCCCGCCGAGCCGTACGCCGAGCCGATGAGCGCATCCACCGTCTGGTCGAGGTCGGCGTCCGGCATCACCACCATGTGGTTCTTGGCACCGCCGAGCGCCTGCACGCGCTTGCCGTGCGCCGCACCGCGCTGATAGATGTAGTGCGCGATCGGCGTGGAGCCGACGAAGCTCAGCGCCCGCACCTCGGGGTGGTCGAGGAGCGCATCGACCGCGGTCTTGTCGCCCTGCACGACGTTGAATACCCCGGCGGGCAGGCCGGCTTCACCGAGCAGCCGTGCCATGAACAGCGACGCCGACGGATCGCGCTCGCTCGGCTTGAGCACGAAGCTGTTGCCGCACGCCAGCGCGAGCGGAAACATCCAGCACGGCACCATGCACGGGAAGTTGAAGGGCGTGATGCCGGCCACCACCCCCAGCGGCTGGCGCAGGGTCCAGTTGTCGATCCCGGTGGACACCTGATCGGTGAAGTCGCCCTTCAGCAGCTGCGGGATGCCGCAGGCGAACTCGACCACCTCGATGCCGCGCGTCACCTCTCCCTGTGCGTCCGAGAACACCTTGCCGTGCTCCTCGGTGATGAGCGCCGCGAGGGCGTCGCGCTGCCGGTTGAGCAGCGTCAGGAACTGCGCCAGCACCCGGGCGCGGCGTACCGGCGGGGTGTCCGCCCAGCCGCGCCAGGCACGCTGCGCGCTCGCCACCGCCGCGTTCGCTTCCTCCACGCCAGCGAGCGTCACCTCGCGCACCACCGCGCCGCTGGATGGATTGAATACCGGCAGCCGCGCGCCGCTCCCGGGCACGGCCGCGCCGCCGATCCAGTGACCGACGAGGTCTGGGCTGCGCGTCGCCGCGGGCGGCTGGGGAAGGGTGGAGACGGCCATAGATCCTCATCATAGACCACCTCGTACCGGGCCCGCATACTGCGGCCGGCATGCCTGTGCACGCGTTGTTTCCGACACTCGTCTACTCGACACGCCTGCGGTCGCGCGGCTGGCAG
>Ga0070732_10000603_pt1 | contig 21763 bp, 15 predicted proteins | sample Coa_R1_5_FD_66449 | JGI IMG/M metagenome (GOLD analysis project Ga0070732, IMG submission 66449) | Surface soil microbial communities from Centralia Pennsylvania, which are recovering from an underground coalmine fire - Coalmine... | ecosystem: Environmental > Terrestrial > Soil > Unclassified ... | reverse complement strand
GTCACCGAGCTGCCCTTCCAGGTCAACAAGGCGCGCCTGATCGAGCGCATCGCCCAGCTGGTGCGCGAGAAGCAGCTGGAGGGAATCGCCTCGGACGGCCTGCGGGATGAGTCCGACAAGGATGGCATGCGGGTCGTCATCGAGCTCAAGCGCGGCGAGATCACCGAGATAGTGCTGAACAATCTGTATGCGCAGACGCCGATGGAGACGGTGTTCGGCATCAACATGGTCGCGCTGCAGGACGGGCAGCCGAAGCTCATGTCACTCAAGGAGATGCTGGATGCCTTCGTGCGGCACCGGCGCGAGGTCGTCACGCGGCGCACGATCTACGATCTGGCCAAGGCTCGCGAGCGTGCACACATTCTGGAGGGCCTTGCGGTCGCACTCGCCAACATCGATGCGATCATCGCGTTGATCAAGGCGGCGCCCTCGCCACAGGAAGCCCGCACCGCGCTGCTCGGGCGCACCTGGCCTGCGGGTATCGTGCCGCAGCTCCTCGGGCGTGCCGGAGCCATCTCCACGCGGCCGGCGGGACTGAGCGGCGAAGTCGGCATCCACGGCGGCGGTTATCAGCTTTCGGAGGCCCAGGCGCAGGCCATTCTGGACATGCGCCTGCACCGCCTGACCGGACTCGAGCAGGACAAGATCATCGCCGAGTACAAGCAGCTGTTGGAGAACATCGCCGACCTGTCGGACATCCTGGCGCGCCCGGAGCGGCTCACCCAGGTGGTGCGCGCCGAGCTCATCGAGGTGCGCGACACCTACGGCGATGCGCGCCGCACCGAGATCAACCGCGATCAGCTCAACCTCACCACCGAGGACCTGATCGAGCCGCAGGACGTGGTGGTGACGCTGTCGCACGCCGGCTATGCCAAGAGCCAGCCGCTCACCGAATACCAGACGCAGCGGCGCGGCGGTCGCGGCAAGACCGCCACCGCGGTCAAGGACGAGGACTTCGTCGAGAAGCTGTTCGTGGCCCACACCCACGACACCGTGCTGTGCTTCTCCAACCGCGGCAAGGTGTACTGGCTGAAGGTCTACGAGCTGCCGCAGGCCGGGCGCGGCGCGCGCGGCAAGCCGATGGTCAACCTGCTCCCCCTGAGCGAGGGCGAGAAGATCAACGCGCTGCTGCCGGTGAAGCAGTACGACGAGCAGCATTTCGTGTTCATGGCCACGCGCGCCGGCACGGTCAAGAAAACGCCGCTGGCCTCGTTCTCGCGGCCGCGCTCGACCGGCATCATCGCCGTGGACCTCGCCGACAACGACCAGCTGGTGGGCGTATCGATCACCGACGGCGAGCGCGAGATCATGCTGGTGTCCTCCGGCGGCAAGGCGATCCGCTTCCACGAGAGCGAGGTGCGCCACATGGGGCGCGAGGCCGCCGGCGTGCGCGGCATCCGCCTCGCCGACGCCCAGGAGGTCATCGCGCTCATCGTCATCGGCGAGGGCTTCGTGCTGAGCGCCTCGGCCGCCGGCTACGGCAAGCTGACCCCGCTCGCCGACTTCCCGCCGCACGGCCGCGGCGGCCAGGGGGTGATCGCGCTGCAGACCTCCGACCGCAACGGCTCGACCGTGGCGGCGCTGCAGGTGATGGCCGGCCAGGAGATCATGCTGATCAGCTCCACCGGCACGCTGGTGCGCACCACGGTCGACGAGATCTCGGTGCAGGGCCGCAACACCCAGGGGGTGCGCCTGATCCGGCTGGGGGAGGGCGAGCGCCTGGTGGGCATCGAGCGCATCGAGAGCCTGGACGGGGACGAGGAGGGCACGATCAGCGAGCCCGGTCCGGCCGCCGATGCCGTCCCGCCCGCGGATTCTTAGGTCCGAAAGTTCTAACCCGCGGCAGCGGAGCCGCTAAGATCGCTCATTCCCGTCAGCTGTGACACGACCCGGAAGCGAGAGGGCGCCGGTGCGCGCATTCAACTTCGCCGCGGGACCGGCCACGCTGCCCGTGGAGGTCCTGGAACAGGTCCGCGAGGAGCTGACCGACTGGCAGCACTCGGGCGCCTCGGTCATGGAGGTGAGCCATCGCGGCAAGGCATTCGTGGCGGTGGCGCGCGAGGCCGAAGCCGCACTGCGCCGCCTGCTGGCCGTGCCCGCGCACTACCGGGTGCTGTTCATGCAGGGCGGGGCTACCGGGCAGTTCGCCGCCATCCCCATGAACCTCGCCCGCTCGGACTCGACGGTCGACTACGTCAATACCGGTGCCTGGTCGAAGAAGGCCCTCGGCGAGGCGCAGCGCTACGCCGCCCGGGTCAACGTCGCCGCCGACGAGGCCGCCTCGCGCTACACCACGGTGCCCGAGCCGGCCGCGCTGCGCCTGTCGCCGGGCGCTGCGTACCTGCACTACACCGCCAACGAAACCATCGGCGGGGTCGAGTTCCCGTACGTGCCGGCGAGCGCAGCCCCGCTGGTCGCCGACATGTCCTCGACGCTGCTGTCGCGCCCCATCGACGTCGCGAGATTCGGGCTCATCTACGCCGGTGCGCAGAAGAACCTGGGTCCGGCAGGCCTTACGGTGGTGATCGTGCGCGAGGACCTGACCGGCCACGCCCGGCCCGGCACCCCTTCGGTGTGGGACTACCGGGCGGTGGCCGAGGAAGGCTCGCTCCTCAACACCCCGCCGACCTTTGCCTGGTACGTCGCCGGGCTGGTCCTCAGGTGGCTCGAGGCGCAGGGCGGGCTCGGTGCCATGGGCGAGCGCAACCGCGCCAAGGCACAGCGCCTGTATTCCGTGATCGACGCTTCGGGCTTCTACGCCAACCCGGTGGCCGTGAACTGCCGCTCGTGGATGAACGTGCCGTTCACGCTCGCCGACGCGCAGCTCGAGGCGCCGTTCCTGGCCGAGGCGCGCGCGGCCGGGCTCATCAATCTCGAGGGCCACCGCTCGGTGGGCGGCATGCGCGCCAGTCTCTACAACGCCATGCCGCCTGAGGGGGTGGAGGCGCTGGTGGCCTTCATGCACGACTTCGAGCGCCGCCATGGCTGAGGCGCGCTACCGCATCCTGACGCTCAACAACATCTCGCCGCGCGGGCTCGAGCGCCTGCCGGCCGCGCGCTATGAGATCGGTGCCGAGCTCGACGCTCCCGACGCCATCCTGGTGCGCTCCGCGGACCTGCACGCGCTGACCATCCCGGCCAGCGTGCGCGCGGTCGGCCGTGCCGGCGCCGGAGTCAACAACATCCCGGTGGGTTCCTTGAGCGCGCGCGGCATCCCGGTCTTCAACACCCCGGGGGCGAATGCCAACGCGGTCAAGGAGCTGGTGCTGGCAGGACTGCTGCTGGCGGCCCGCAACTTAGGTCCCGCCTGGTTGTTCGCCCGCGCACTCGAGGGCGACGATGCCGCCATCGAGGCCGCCGTGGAGCAGGGCAAGCGCCACTTCGTGGGCTTCGAACTGCCGGGCCGGACGCTCGGGGTGGTGGGGCTCGGAGCGGTCGGCGTCGAGGTCGCCAACGCCGCGCTCGCCCTCGGCATGAAGGTGCTCGGCTACGACCCGCAGCTCACGGTGCAGCGCGCCTGGCAGCTGTCCGCGAGCGTCGAGCAGGCGCTGTCGCTCGAGGACCTGTTCGCGCGCGCGGACGCGGTCAGCGTGCACGTGCCGCTCAACGAGCACACCCGCCACCTGGTGAACGCGGCGCGCCTGGCGCTGATGCGCCCCGGGGCCACCATCCTCAACTTCGCGCGTGCCGCCATCGTCGAGGAGGCGGCGGTGCTGGCGGCCCTCGGGGCCGGGCGGCTGCACGCCTACGTGTGCGACTTCCCCAAGGCGGCCCTCAAGGGCCATCCCGGCGTCATCACCCTGCCGCACCTGGGCGCCTCGACCGGCGAGGCCGAGGAGAACTGCGCCGTCATGGTGGCCGAACAGGTGCGCGATTTCCTCGAGAACGGCAATATCCGCAACAGCGTCAACTACCCGGAGGCGGTACTGCCGCGGGTGCCCAACACCACGCGCCTCGCCATCGCCAACAGCAACGTGCCCAACATGGTCGGCCAGATCTCCACCTGCCTGGCGGCGCAGCGGCTCAACATCGCCGATCTGCTGAACAAGTCGCGGGGCGAGTACGCCTACACGCTCATCGACGTCGACGGCCGCCTGGGCGCGACGCTGCTGGACTCGATCCGCGCCATCGACGGCGTGCTGTCGGCGCGCATGCTGTGAGCCGTGGCGACGCTTAAGCGCAAGTCCCGCCGCGCGCCTGCGCGCGCTGCCGCCACCGCCGCCGGCGGCCACGGGCTCGAGGGCGTGCGCGCGCGCATCGACGCCGTGGACGAGCAGATCCACACGCTCATCAACGAGCGGGCGCGGCTCGCGCAGCAGGTGGGCATCTCCAAGGCGCGCGACGGTCACACGGTCGACTTCTACCGCCCGGAGCGCGAGGCGCAGGTGCTGCGCGCGGCACGGGCGCGCAATGCAGGTCCGCTGCGCGATGCGGAAGTGCTGCGCCTGTTCCGCGAGATCATGTCGGCGTGCCTGGCGCAGCAGGAGCCGCTCAAGGTGGCATTCCTCGGTCCGGAGGGCACCTTCACCCAGACCGCCGTGCTCAGTCATTTCGGGCACTCGGTGCGCGCCCTGCCGCTCGCCGCCATCGACGAGGTGTTCCACGAGGTGGAGGCGGCCAATGCCGACTTCGGCGTGGTGCCGATCGAGAACTCGACCGAGGGCACGGTCAATCACACCCTCGACCGTTTCCTCACCTCGCCGCTGAAGATCTGCGGCGAAGTCGAGCTGCGCGTGCGCCACCACCTCATGGGCAACATGAGCCGGCTGGGCAAGATCGAGCGCGTGTGCTCGCACCCGCAGGCGCTCGCCCAGTGCCGCGAGTGGCTCGAGGAGCACCTGCCGGGCATCGAGCAGGTGCCGGTATCGAGCAATGCCGAGGGCGCGCGCCGCGCGCGCGATGAGAAGGGCTCGGCCGCGATCGCCGGCGAGACCGCCGCCGAGATCTACGGCCTCAAGGTGCTGGCGGCCGAGATCGAGGACCGCACCGACAACACCACGCGCTTCCTGGTGCTGGGGCGCAAGCTGTTTGCGCCGAGCGGCGAGGACCGTACGACTCTGCTGGTCTCGGTCGGGCACACCGATGCCCCCGGGGCGCTGTACCGGCTGCTCGAGCCGCTGGCGCGCCACCGCGTGAGCCTGACGCGCATCGAGTCGCGGCCGTCGCGGCGGCGCAAGTGGGACTACGTGTTCTTCATGGATCTCGAAGGTCACGCCGAGGAGCCACACGTGGCGCGCGCCCTGGCGGCGCTCAGGAAGCGCGCCTCGCTGTTCCGGGTACTCGGCTCGTACCCGCGGGCGGTGCAGTGAGCACCCCGGCCGCGCGCGCCGCCTGGCGCGTCGCCCCGGGCGGCACGATCGCCGGCAGCTTCACCGTCCCGGGCGACAAGTCCATTTCGCACCGCGCGCTGATGCTCGGCGCGCTCGCCGAGGGTGACACGCACATCAGCGGCTTCCTCGACGGCGAGGACTGCCTCGCCACGGCGCGCGCCCTGGGCTCGCTCGGGGTGCACATCGAGCGCCCGGCGCCGAACGAGGTCATCGTGCACGGCGCCGGCATGCACGGCCTGGTCGCGGCCGCGGCGCCCCTCGACATGGGCAACGCCGGCACCGCGATGCGTCTCATGACCGGGGTGCTCGCGCCGCAGCGGTTCGATTCCACGCTGGTGGGCGATGAGTCGCTCATGCGCCGCCCCATGGAGCGGGTGGTGGTGCCGCTGCAGATGATGGGCGCGCACATCCAGACCCACGAGGGGCGCCCGCCGGTGCAGATCCGCGGCACGCCGCAGCTGCGCGCCATCCACTACAGCCTGCCGGTGGCGAGCGCGCAGGTGAAATCCGCGGTGCTGCTCGCCGGGCTGTATGCCGCCGGCATCACGCGCGTGACCGAGCCGGCGCCCTCGCGGGATCACACCGAGCGCATGCTCGGCGCCTTCGGCGCCTCGCTGCGGCGCGAGGGGCGCAGCATTGCGATCGACGGCGGGGTGCCGCTGAGCGCGGCGCGGGTGGCGGTACCGGCGGACTTCTCCTCGGCGGCGTTCTTCATCGTGGCCGCCTGCCTCGCCGCGGAACGGCCGCTGCTGCTCACCAACATCGGCGTCAATCCCACGCGCACCGGGCTGCTCGAGCTGCTCAGGCGCATGGGCGCCGACATCCGCGTGCACGAGCATGGCGTCGCCGGTCCCGATGCCGAGCCGGCCGCCGACATCGAAGTGCACCGCAGCCTGCTGCGTGGCATCACCGTGCCCGAGTCGCTGGTACCGCTGTCGATCGATGAGTTTCCAGTGTTCTTCGTGGCCGCCGCCTGCGCGCAGGGGGAGACGCTGGTGCGCGGGGCTCTCGAGCTGCGCGTCAAGGAGAGCGACCGGCTGGCCGCGGTGGCCGCCGGGCTCGAGACGCTCGGCGTCGAGCACCAGCTGCTCACCGACGGGCTGTGGATCCGCGGCGCGGAGAGCTTCGCCGGCGGCACCGTCGACAGCCGCGGCGACCATCGCATCGCCATGGCCTTCGCGATCGCGGCCCTGCGCGCGCGCGCGCCGCTGCAGGTCCTGGACGTGGCCAACGTCGCCACCAGCTTTCCAGGCTTCGCCGCGCTCGCGCGCGCGGCCGGCTTGGGGCTGGCCGCGGCCTGACGGACACTGCAGCCATGGCCGCCTGTCCCATCGTCACCATCGACGGCCCGAGCGGCTCGGGCAAGGGCACCATCAGCCGCGCGGTGGCACGCCGGGTCGGGTGGCATCTGCTCGACAGCGGGGCGCTGTACCGCCTGGTGGCGCTCGCCGGCACCCTGGCGCAGGTGGACCCGGACGACCCGGGCCGGCACGCCGCGCTTGCCCAACACATGGCGGTGTGGTTCGGCACCCGTTCCGACGGCGGTGAGGAGGTGCGGCTCGACGGGCGCGACGTGACGGCCGAGATCCGCTCGGAGGCGGCCGGGCAGGGGGCTTCCCGGGTGGCGGCCTGGCCCGAGGTCCGCTCGGCCCTCCTGGGGCGGCAGCGGGCGTTCGCTACCCCCCCGGGACTGGTGGCGGACGGGCGCGATATGGGCACCGTGGTCTTCCCCGGGGCCGACCTCAAGATTTTCCTGACCGCTACCCCCGAGGAACGGGCCCTGCGACGCCATAAGCAGTTGAAAGACAAGGGGTCCGATGTTAGCCTTCCCGCCCTTTCGCGCGAGATAGCCGGGCGGGATTTACGAGACCAGACCCGAAAGGTCGCCCCGCTGAAGGCCGCGCCCGATGCCTGCGTAATCGACTCGACCGGACTTTCGGTCGAGGCGGTGACCGGGCGGGTGCTGGAACTGATGGCTGCCCGGCGCCTGTGGCCCTAGGCCGCTCACCGCGATTCGCACGGAAGGTTACCGAGGAGGCACCCGCAGGACGCGGGTGCCCGTAATTTCTTTCTGGCTCTCAAGGATGGGGGTCCAGCGACCCACGCCACGCGCGTGGCACAAGTGAAGGTATGACAGAAAGTTTCGCCCAGCTCTTCGAGCAAAGTCTCGCTAACCAGCGCATCCGCCCCGGAATGATCCTGACCGGGCTCATCGTCGACGTCACCGGCGATGTCGTCATCGTCAACGTAGGCCTCAAGTCCGAGGCCGTCATTCCACTCGAGCAGTTCAAGAACGAACGCGGCGAGGTCGAGGTCAAGGCCGGCGACGAGGTCGAGGTCGCCCTCGACTCGGTCGAGGACGGCACCGGCGAGACGCGCCTGTCGCGCGAGAAGGCCAAGCGCGCGCGCACCTGGACCCGTCTCGAGGAGGCATTCAACAAGTCCGAGATCGTGACCGGTGTCATCACCGGCCGCGTCAAGGGCGGGTTCACGGTCGAGATCGAGAACGTGCGCGCCTTCCTGCCGGGGTCGCTGGTGGACGTGCGCCCGGTGCGCGACACCTCCTACCTCGAGGGCAAGCCGCTCGAGTTCAAGGTCATCAAGCTCGACCAGAAGCGCAATAACGTCGTGGTGTCGCGCCGCGCGGTCGTCGAGCAGGAATTCTCCGCCGAGCGCTCGGCGCTCATGGACAATCTGCAGGAAGGCGCGGTCGTCAAGGGCACGGTCAAGAACCTCACCGACTACGGTGCGTTCGTCGACCTCGGCGGCATCGATGGCCTGCTGCACATCACCGACATGGCGTGGAAGCGCGTCAAGCATCCGTCCGAAGTCGTCAAGGTCGGCGACGAGGTCGAGGTGCGGATCCTCAAGTTCGACCGCGAGCGCTCGCGCGTCAGCCTGGGACTGAAGCAGCTGGGCGCCGATCCGTGGCAGAACATCTCGCGCCGCTACCCGCCCGGCACGCGCGTATTCGGCAAGGTCACCAACATTGCCGACTACGGCGCGTTCGTCGAGATCGAGGACGGCGTCGAAGGCCTGGTGCACGTCTCGGAGATGGACTGGACCAACAAGAACGTCAACCCGGCCAAGGTCGTGCACACCGGCCAGGAAGTCGAGGTCATGGTGCTGGACGTCGACGAGGAGCGGCGCCGCATCTCCCTCGGCCTCAAGCAGTGCCAGGCGAATCCGTGGAAGGAATTCGCCGAGAACTACAACCGCGGCGACAAAGTCGGGGGCCAGATCAAGTCGATCACCGACTTCGGCATCTTCATCGGGCTCCCCGGCAACATCGACGGCCTGGTGCACCTGTCCGACATCTCCTGGGACCAGCCGGGCGAGGAGGCGGTGCGCAACTACCAGAAGGGCCAGCAGCTGGAAGCGATGGTGCTGTCGATCGATCCGGAGCGCGAGCGCATCTCGCTCGGCATCAAGCAGCTGGCGAAGGACCCGTTCTCCGCCTACATCGCCGACAACCCCAAGGGCACGATCGTCAGGGGCGTGGTCAAGGAAGTGGACGCCCGCGGCGCCATCATCGACCTCGGCAACGGCATCGAGGGACAGCTGCGCGCCTCCGAACTGGGTCGCGACCGCGTCGAGGATGCGCGTGCGGTGCTGAAGGTGGGCGAGGAGGTCGAGGCCAAGTTCACCGGCGTCGACCGCAAGTCGCGCACCATCTCGCTGTCGATCAAGGCCAAGGAAATGCACGAGGAAGCGGAAGCCGTGCAGAGCTACCGCTCGGAGCAGGCCCCGTCGGGCACCAGCCTCGGCGATCTGCTCAAGGAGCACATCGGGTCCGGCGACGGCCACTAAATCCGCATGACGAAGTCGGAACTCATCGAGATCATCACCGCCAAGCAGAAGCATCTGCCGGCGAAGGACGTCGAGCTGGCGCTGAAGCAGATTCTCGAGATCATGAGCGATGCGCTCTCGCAGGGAGAGCGCATCGAGATCCGCGGCTTCGGCAGCTTCTCGCTGCACTTCCGCCCGCCGCGCCAGGGGCGCAATCCCAAGACCGGCGAGGCGGTGGCGCTCTCGGGTAAGCACGTGCCGCACTTCAAGCCCGGCAAGGACCTGCGCGAGCGCGTCAACGAGGGTGCCGACCGGCCGATCCGCGACTGAGTACGCGCCCCGGGAGTTCGCCCCGGGGCGCGTTATCGTTCGCGGCGCGGACCTGCTATCGTCCTGCCGTCGTGTTTGAACTGCCTCCACTGCTCCTCGCCCTGGCCTTCATCCTGGTGGGGCTGGCGGCCTGGTTCCTCGGCCGGCGCAACGGCACCGCGCGCACCGTGCGGCTGCCGCGCGACTACTACGTCGGCCTCGACCACCTGATCAACGACCGCTTCGACCACGCCGCCGAGATCTTCGCGCGCATGGCCGAGGCCGACGGCGACGCGGCCGAGATCCAGTTCGCCCTGGGGAGCCTGTTCCGCCGCCGCGGCGAGGTCGACCGCGCGATCGCCATCCATTCGCGGCTGCGCGAGCACGGCGGTCCCGGGCTGTCCGAGAAGGCGGCGTTTGCACTCGCCCTGGACTACCAGAGCGCCGGTCTCATGGATCGTGCCGAGCGGGTACTCGAGGAGCTGGCAGCCTCGCGCGAGTACCGCCATGCCGCGCTCGATCATCTGGTGCGCATCTACGAGGCGCAGGGCGACTGGGCCAAGGCCCTGAAGGTGTTCCACGAGCTGCCGCCCCCGGTCCAGCAGGAGCGTGGCCGCGTCGCGGCGCATTACCTGTGCGAGCTGGCCGAGCAGGCCCTCGTGCAGGGCGATACCGAGCGGGCGCGCGGCCTGTTGCGCCAGGCGCGTGCCCATCAGGAGACGCTGCCGCGCGCCGACATTCTCGGCGCCCGCATCGCGGAGCACTCCGGCGACCAGGCTGGGGCGCTGCTGCAGTATCTGCACGCGCTCGAGGTCTCGCCCGGGCTCGCGCTCGAGATCATCCCGGCGGTGCTGGCGATCGCCCGCCTCACCGGTAACCCCGACATGCTGAGCGAGCTCGGCAAGCGCCTGAGCCAGAGCGGGCGGGTGACGCCGCGGCAGCTCGCCTGGCTGCTCGCCACCGCGGTGCCGGCCGAGGAAGTCATGCACCTGCCCATCGTCACGAGCGAGCTGGGGGGCGGGCTGGGCTCGGCCGCCGAGGCGCGATCGCTGTCGACGCTCCTGACCCGCATCGGCGATGCCGGCGGGCGCTACCAGTGCGACGAGTGCGGCCTCAACAGCGTCGGCTGGTATTGGCGCTGCCCCAAGTGCCGCGCCTGGGACAGCATGCGGCCGGCGGTTTTCAAGTGGGCCGAGCGCGCCGAGGACGCCGTGCGGCTGTCATAAGAGGAGGGCGCGGCGCGGCCCGCCAGCCGCTACACTGGCGCGGGCAACACCAGGCCCCGGAGAGACTGTGATGAGAGCCAGCAGCCCCAGATCGAGCATCCGCACCGCGGTGTTCCCCGTGGCCGGGCGCGGCACCCGCTTCCTGCCCGCCACCAAGGCGAGTCCCAAGGAAATGCTGCCGGTGGTTGACAAGCCGCTCATCCAGTACGCGGTCGAGGAGGCGCTCGCCGCCGGCGCGCGCCGTCTGGTGTTCGTCACCGGCGCCTCCAAGCGCGCCATCGAGGACCATTTCGACTCCGACCAGGAACTCGAGCTCATGCTCGAGCAGCAGGGCAAGAGCGACCTGCTGAACCAGGTGCGCAGCGTGCTGCCGTCCTATGCCTCCTGCATCTACATCCGCCAGCCTGCGCCGCTCGGCCTCGGTCATGCGGTGCTGTGTGCGCAGCCGGCGGTGGGCGCCGAGCCGTTCTTCGTGCACCTCGCCGACGACCTGATCCGTTCGGAGGTGGCGTGTCTGGCGCAGATGGCGCAGGTCTACGAGGCGCGCCGCTCGAGCGTGCTCGGCGTGCAGATCGTGCCGCGCCAGGACACCGACAAGTACGGCATCGTGGCGGTCGAGGCCGAGCGCTCGGTAACGACCCGCGTGCGCAGCATCGTCGAGAAGCCGAAGCCGGCGGTGGCTCCCTCGACACTGGCGGTCGTGGGCCGCTACGTGCTGACGCCGGCGATCTTCGCGCACCTGGAGAAGATCGGCGAAGGCGCCGGTGGCGAAATCCAGCTGACCGACGGCATTGCCGCATTGATGCGCGAGGAGGCGGTGTACGCCTACCGCTTCACCGGCAAGCGCTACGACTGCGGCAACAAGCTCGGCTATCTGCAGGCGACGGTCGAATACGCCCTCGGCCACCCGGCGCTCGGGCGCAGCTTCCGCAAGTACCTGCAGCACCTCGACCTGTCGGCCGGTGACGGCGCCGCGCGCGGCAAGGGTAACGGACTCGCAGTTGGCGGAGCGCGGGCGCGCGGGGGCCGGCGCGGGGCCCGCGGCGGCACTTCCACCCGCAAGTCGCCTTAACTCTTTGTAACACTCGCCTCGGCCTCGCCAGCTTCTGGCCCGTTTCGCGGGCGCAGCCGCGTGCTCGTCGCCAGGCAGCGAACGTACGGCGCGGCAAGCTCGGCGGTACCTCACGGGCGAAGCTCGCGCTCAGGTCCTGACATGTTGGCGCGCGCGGCGGGCGCGTATCATCACCGGCTTCATTCCGTATAGGGAGCACGGTATGAACGCCAAGGCCTCGCCCCGCTATCCGGTCCTCAATCGCGGGATGCTGGTGGCTGCCGCGGCGCTCGGCGTCGGTGCAGGTCTCGCGCAGGCCCAGGTGGTAGTGGTGCCCGCAGCCCCGCAGGTCGGCTCGTCGAACCCGGTGACCGCGGTGCCGCCGGTGGCACGACCACACCGCAAGCCCTGCATCGTGCCGCTGTTTCACAGCCTGCAGTTCGCCGACTTCACGCCCAAGGCCTTCAGCTACGCGCCGCCCGCGGACTGTCCAGGCCCCTGGGCGAAGGTGGTGTTCGCCGCCGACTTCACCGTCACCGCGGGACGGCAGTTCGACCGCACCGCGGCCTTCTATCTGGGACACGCCAATATCTACTACGGCACCACCGCCGAGCCGCGTGCCGGCCTCTCGCCCTCCTGGCACGTCGAGCGCGACGTCACCGACCTCACGGCGCTGCTGCGCAGCGCGCAGACGGGCGAGGCCAACCTCGGCAACTTCGTCGGCGTCTCCGACGGCGTCACCTACGACGGCATCATCTACGCGAGCGCGCGGCTCGAGTTCTATCCGGCCAGCGGGCGCGACGCGCCGACGACCGCGGATCTCGTGGTGCCCGTCAACGGCGCGGACGGTGATGCCGGCGCGCTCGATACCACCGCCAGCACCATTACGCAGACGCTCAACCTGCCGCGCAACGTCGAGCGCGCCTACCTGGACGTCATCGCGCAGAGCCAGTCAAACGATGAGTTCTGGTACTTCTGCGTGCCGAGCGATGAGGCCGCGAACCTCGAGAGCTGCGGCAACACGCCGTTCCGCGAGACCGAGATCACCATCGACGGCCAGCCGGCCGGAGTCGCGCCGGTGTATCCCTGGATCTACACCGGCGGCATCGATCCGTACCTGTGGGAGCCGCTTCCGGGGGTGCAGACGCTCGACTTCCGCCCCTACCGTGTCGACCTGACGCCGTTCGCCGGGCTACTGGCCGACGGCAATCCGCACGTACTCGCGGTGAGCGTCTTCAACGCCAACCGCTACTTCCTCGCCACCGCCACCCTGCTGGTGTTCACCGACCACGGGCGCAGGCAGGTATCGGGCGGTCTCCTCAGCAATACACTGGCCGCGGCGCCCACGCCGGTGATCAAGGAGAACATCAAGACCGACGCCGCCGCCACTACCTTCACCGGCAGTATCGCGGTAGCCGCCAACCGCCAGTTCGCCATCACCGGCTACGTCGACACCTCGCATGGTCGCATCGTGACCACGCTCGAGCAGTCGATCGGCTATCTCAATACCCAGCAGTTCGACGTCAGTCCCAGCCAGGATGTGCAGAACGTCCAGCAACTGACCACCGTCGAGTCGCACGTGACGACGCGCGGCGCCGGCCTGGAGAGCAGCCGCGAGCAGCAGCTGAGCTATCCGCTCAAGATCAACTACACCTTCGTGTTCAACCCCAACGGCACGGTCACGCAGACGACCGTCATCGATCAGCGCGCCCTGGAGTTCAGCGGCAGCTTCCCGGGCGCGGCGACGAGCTTCGCGAGCGAGCGGCGCTCGACCGACACGCTCAATTACGACGCCAGCGGCAACTTCCTGGGTCCCTCGGGCAGCCAGGCGAGCGCCGCCTATGTCGCGCACGGACCCGATGGCTGCTTCAGCCGTACGCTTGCCGCGCAGGCGCAGAAGCTCACGGCGGTGAAGGACGGGGCCAACTGCCCGGGCCACGCGCACTGACCCTTGCGGCGCCGCCGCGGCGCGGCAATCGGTGCAGCGCAGCAGCTGGAGCGCGCGCTGGCCGCAGAAAATCGCACAGCCGCCGGCGCCAGCCGGCTTGTAATCGCGCACCCCGGCGGTGCCTAATCCGCTGCGGTTGGCCGCTGCGGCCAATCCTTGTTCAGCACAAGAAATACCCCGGGGGATAAGTCATGAAAAGCGTTGCCGCGATTTGTCTGTTCGGAGTGTTGGCGCTCGCCGGCACGGCATGGGCTCAGGCTCAGCAGGGCGACGACACGAGCGAGAAAGCGGTCGCAGCTTTGGAAAACCAGTGGCTGGAGTCGCAGAAGACCAACAATCCGGACCTGGTCGCGCCGCTCCTCGCCGACAAGTTCGTGTCCACCAGTGCCGAGGGCAAGCTGCAGAGCAAGGCAGAGATGCTGGCGGCCACCCGCAAGCGCAAGTACACGAGCGTCGAGTACAACGACGTGCACGTGACCGCGTTTGGCAACACCGCAATCGCGACCGGCGTGTACAAGGGCAAGGGCACCGACACCGGTAAGCCGTTCGATGAGACCGAGCGCTGGACCGACACCTGGGTGAAGATGCCTGGCGGCAAGTGGCTGTGCGTCGCCGACCACAACACGACAGTGTCCAAGTAAGGCAGCTGACGGCGCGGTGAAGTGCGCTCGCCGCCAGAGCGGATTTCACCGTGCCGGTGCGCCTACGGCAGCCACACCGTGACGCGCGCGCCGCCGTCCGGGCGGTTCGCGAGGCTCAGGCGCCCGCCGTGCGCCTCGACGATCTCGCGGCACAGGGTGAGCCCCAGGCCGGTGCCCGTGGGCTTGGTGGAATAGAACGGCAGCAGCGCATCACGCAGCGTATCGGGGCTGAGGCCGCTGCCGCGGTCGGCGACCTCGATGCGCACGCCGGGTGCGGCGTGCTGCACCGCGACGGTGATGTCGCCGGGCGCCGAGCCGGACTCGGCGGCATTCTTCAGCAGGTTGATCATCACCTGCTCGAGCTGGCTGGCGTCGAAGCTGGCCGGCTCATCCGGAAGTGCGCCCTCGAGGCGGAAGCGCATGGTGCCTTCCAGGCGCGCCAGGAACGCGGCCCAGGACACCGGCGCCGGCCGCGGCCGCGGCAGCTTGGCGAAGCGCGCGTAGCCGTCGATGAAGGTGGCGAGGTGCGCGGCGCGGCCGCCGATGGTGGCAAACACGCGCGTCAGGCGCGCATCGGCGATCTCAGCTGCCAGCAGCTGCCCGGAGTGCGCCAGCGACGTGATGGGGGCGAGCGAGTTGTTGAGCTCGTGCGCGATGACGCGGATCACCTTCTTCCACACCGTCACCTCCTGGGCCGCCAGCTCGCGCGTCAGCTGCTTCAGCAGCACCAGCTGGTGGGGGCGCGCGTTCAGCAGGAAACTGCGCTGCGACAGGTGATAGACCTGCGGCTCGCCCCCGACCTCCATGGTGAACAGCGTGTCACCCCCCGAGCCGAGCGCCTCGCGCAGCGCCAGCGGTGCCTGCGCCAGCACCTGCTCGAAGTCCAGGCCCTCGAGCTTGCGGCCGGCGTGCAGCAGCTGCCGTGCCGCCACGTTGCTGTAGGCGACGCGGCCGCTGCGATCGCTGAGCACCATCGACAGCGGCGTCGTCTGGATGACGGTATCGAGCAGCAGCTCGCGCTGGTACAGGTCGAGCCGCTCGCGCCGCAACAGGTCGCCGAGCGAGTTGTAGGCCAGCGCCAGCTCGCGCAGCTCGCGGTCGCCGCTGGCACCGACGCTGACGCTGAAGTCGTGGTCGCGCACGCTCATGATGCCGTCGCGCACCGCGCGCACCACGCCCACCCACGGGCCGGTGACGCGCCGTGCCAGCCACGCGCACAGCAGCAGCGCCACCATGGCCGCGGCGAGCGCCGCGGGCCACGGCGGCAGCCAGCGGACTGCGAGAGCGGTGAGGGCGGCGCTGACGACCGCGACCAGCGCCAGCGCCGCCGCGACGCGCGCGGCGAGCGAGGAGAGCGCCATCAGGCGCCCGGGGTCGGGCGCGGCGCGTCCGCCTTGAGACCCAGCTTCTCCATGCGGCGATAGAGTGCCTGACGCGACAGCCCCAGGTCACGTGCGGCGTGGGCGATCACGCCACCGGCGCGCGCCAGGGCCTGCTCGACCGCCGGGCGGTCGAGTTCCGGTTCCGCGCGCTCCGCGGATGCCGCCGCCGACAGATTGAGGGTCGCGGCCTCGATGACCCGGCTGGCGGACAGCAGGCAGGCACGGCGGATGGTGTTCTGCAGCTCGCGTACGTTGCCGGGCCACGGGTAGCGCACCAGGGCATCGGTGGCCGCGGTGCTGAGCTCGAAGCCGGGCTCGAGGAAGTGCCGGGCGAGGGGCAGGATGTCCTCGCGGCGCTCGGCGAGCGGCGGCACTTCGAGCTCGATGACGTTCACGCGGTAGAACAGGTCTTCGCGGAAGGTGCCGTCGCGGATCGCCTGGCGCAGGTTGGTGTTGGTGGCGGCGATGACGCGCACGCGGGCACGGCGCGTGGTGTTGGACCCGAGCCGCTCGAACTCGCCGGTCTGCAGCACGCGCAGCAGCTTCGCCTGGCTACTGCCGGCGAGCGTCGCCAGCTCATCGAGGAACAGGGTGCCGCCGTCGGCCGCCTCGAAGCGCCCGACACGCGCGCGCGCGCCGGTGAAGGCGCCGGCCTCGGTACCGAACAGCTCGGCCTCCATGAGCTCATTGGGCAGCGCGCCGAGGTTGACCTTGAAATACGGGCGGTCGGCGCGCTCGGAATTGGCCTGCACGATGTCGGCCAGCACCTCCTTGCCGGCGCCGTTCGGTCCGGTGATGAGCACCGGCACATCGGCGTGTGCCACCTGCGTGGCCATCGCGACCAGGGTGTGCAGCGCCTCGCTCTCGTAGACGATGCCGCGCAGGTCAAAACGCGCCGCGAGCGCGGCGCGCGCCTCGCGGCGGTGACCCCGCAGCGTCTCGGCCTCGCGCCGTGCGCGCCGCAGGTCCAGCAGGTTGCGCACGCTGGTGAGCAGCCGGGCATCGTCCCAGGGCTTGGCGATGTAGTCGGCGGCGCCCTCGCGCACCAGCTCCACCGCGGTCTCGAGATGCGTCCAGGCGGTCAGCAGGATCACCGGCAGCTGCGGGAAGCGCGCCCGCAGCTGGCGGAACAGTGCCACGCCCTCGGTGCCGCTGGTGGCCTCGCGGTGGAAGTTCATGTCCTGGATCACGAGGTCAGCCGGCTCGCGCTCGAGCAGCGCCAGGCCCGCCACCGGGGCGGCCGCGCCCAGCACGCGCGCACCGTGCAGCGACAGCAGCACCTCGAAGGCGGTGCGCACCGCCTCGCTGTCGTCGATCACCACGATGGTGTGGCCGCGCAGGTCCGTGTGTCGCGGCGCGCCTGTCTCCCCGCTCATGCCGCAATCCTAACAGCGGGCCGTTGCGCTCACACCGTGCGCGTGGCGACCGACGGCGACACCGCGGCGGCGCGTCGCGCCGGCTGCCAGGCGGCGAGCTGGCCGATGCCCCACAGGAGCAGCACCCCGCCCACCAGGTAATAGAGGTTGAGGCGCGGCAGGGCGTAGGCGATCGACAGCCAGTAGCCGGCACCGAGGGCCAGGGCGCAGCCGACCACGACCCCGGCACTGGTGATCAGTCCGTTCTCGACCAGGAAGTAGCGGACGATGTCGCGGCGACGCGCGCCGACCGCGCGGCGCGTGCCGATCTGCTTGGTGCGCGTGCTGACGTTGAAGGTAGCGAGCGCGAAGATGCCGAGGCAGGTCACCGCAATCAGCAGCGTCGTCACCGTGATCAGATAGATTTCCATCGCGCGATCACTGAGGTAGGTGAGATCGCGGAAGTAGTTGAGCGGCCGCACGTAATCGATCACCCGGTCGGGGTTGGACTTCGCCATGTGCGCCTCCACCACGCGCATCAGCGCGGCGCGCTGGCCGGGCTGGGTCCGCACCACGTAGTTGAGCGGGCCGCCGAAAGCGAACGGGTAGCGCGGCAGGAAGTACACCCAATCGGGGTGATCATTGGAGGGAAAATTGCCGATGATCGGGTCGACGACGCCGACGATGGTCGCGGCCTGGTCGAGCGAGTCATAGACGCGCTTGCCGAGCGGATTCTGCCCCGGGAACAAGCGCTCGCCGAGCGCGCGGCTGACGATGATCTCGGGGACGAAGCGCGAGCTGTCGCTCTTGGTGAGCGGCGGCTGGATCTCGTCATGCGTGAAGTTGCGGCCGGCGATGAGGCGGACGCCGAGCGCCGCGAGGCCGTGCTCGTCGATCTCCAGCGCGTTGAAGTTGTCGGTGGGATGCGCGCCCGGGCGGGTGACGAGCGGGCTGTTGTTGCCGCCGTCGGACAGCGGGACCGAGCCCGTCACCGAGGCGGCCACGACGCCCGGCAGCGAGCGCAGCCAGCCGAGGTCCTCCTGGATCGAGGGTACGGTCTGAAAGCGATCGGTGAAGCCGGCGCTGGCGACCACCATGACGTTGTCGACGTCGATGCCGCTGGGGCGGCCCATCTTCTCGGCGCGCTGCACCACGATGTAGAGCGCGTTGACCAGGACCGCGAGCGCGATCGCGATCTGCATGGCGACCAGTACCGCGCCGGTGCGGTTGCGCATCAGCGCCGAGAGGATCGGACGAACGTGCAGGCTCATGGTCTTTCCCTCACTGACTCTTCAGGTACAGCGCCGGCGGCAGCCGCCCGATGCGCCAGGCCGGGTACAGCCCGGCGGCGAGCGTGGCGGCGAGTGCCAGGACCAGCGCCCAGATGACGCCGGTGACGTCGAAGTGCATGAGCTCCTGGTAGCCGCCGCGATGGTAAAGGTGCGCCGAGGCGTACAGGTGCCGCACGGCGGCCAGCCCGAGCGCCGCGAGTCCCATGCCGAGCAGCGCGCCCAGCACCGACAGCGCGCCGACCTCGATCAGGTGCTGAGTGAAGATCTGGCGACGGCTGGCGCCGAGTGCGCGCCGCACGCCGCTGATCGGAGCACCGTTCAGGAACTTGGCGAGCAGCAGGCCGACGGTGTTGATGAGGCACACCGCCAGGAACGCGAACGCGAGGCCCACCAGCACGCGGTTGTCGGTGTCGACTACCTTGTTGTCGCGCAGCCAGTTGCCGACATTGGTCAGGCGGTTATCGCGCGGGCGCTGGAAGCGGCCGGCCCTGTGCTGCTCGGCCCAGTAGCCGTCCATGAACGACTGCATGCGCTCGCGGCTGCTGCGGCTTGGCAGCTCGACCCACATCTGAATCCAGACGCAGTCGGAGGCCATGAAGTCCTTGAAGGTGTCGAGCTTCTCCGGCTTCCAGCAGTCGGTCTCTTCGTTGTTGAGCAGCTCGAGCTCCGCGCCCCAGCCGTAGGGAATGAACGCCTTCTCGGGCGGGTTGAACTGGCCGCCGTTGAGGTCGTAGTAGCGCGGCCGCGGGTACCAGTCATCGAGCACGCCGACGATACGGAACTCGTGGTCGTTCCAGCGCAGCGTGCGGCCGACACTGTTGGCGCCGCCGAACAGCTTCTCGTTTTCATCGCGCGACAGCACGATCACCGGCTGCGCGGGGCTGTCGGCCGCTGCGCCCCAGCCGTTGCCGTACAGGAACGGCACCTCGAACATGGCGAAGAAGTCGGCCGTGGTGACGCGCGTCTGCGCGCGCTCCGACGGCACCGTGCCGACGCCGCTGATGACGCCGTCGGTCGCGTACATCATGACCTTGCGCACCGGGACGTCGGAGCGGAACAGCACCTGGGTATCCTTGTAGGTCATCTCCGGGGGCGGCAGCGTCGACTTCTTGCTGTAGGCCTGCTTGGGGTCCCAGTTGTCCATCGTGACCGCGTACAGCCGGTCGTTCTTCCACCAGATCGGGTTGCCCGACATGGCGTGATAGACGGTGAGCGTCATGACGCATACCGCGATGCCGAGCGCGATGGCCAGCACCATGAGAGTGGTGATGCCGGGGTTGCGCCCGAAGCTCTTCAGGGCCAGCCGCACGTAGTAGCCGAGCATGACAGCTCCTTCGCTGTGATCAGGCCAGCGCCTGAGCGCCGCCGGCGGCGGCCGCGGCGCGGGGCTCGTAGGCCCGGAAATCGGAGATCTGGCCGTCGATCAGGTGCACGTTGCGCTGCGCCCGCCGTGCCAGCTCCGGGTCGTGGGTCACCAGCAGGATGGTGGTGCCCATCTCGTTGATCTGCTCGAGCAGATCCATGACCTGCCGTGCCATCAGCGAGTCGAGGTTGCCGGTGGGCTCGTCCGCCAGCAGGAAGGCCGGGTCGCCGGCGATGGCGCGCGCAATGGCGACGCGCTGCTGCTGGCCGCCGGACAGCTGTGCCGGCATGTGCTTGGCGCGCGAGGCGAGACCGACCAGGTCGAGCGCGCTGCCGATGCGCTCGCGGCGCTCGGCGGCGTTGAAACGGCGGTAGCGCAGCGGCACGTCGACGTTGTCCTGGACGTTGAGATCGGGAATCAGGTTGAAGCTCTGGAAGATGAAGCCGATGCGTTCGTTGCGCAGCTTGGAGCGGGCGTCGTCCGAGAGCCCCATGACGTCGGCGCCGTCGAGCTCGTAGCTGCCGGAGTCGAAGGTCTCGAGCAGGCCGGCGACGTTGAGGAACGTGGTCTTGCCCGAGCCGGACGGGCCGGTCACCGCCACGAACTCCCCGGCGTTCACCTCGAGCGAGAACTTGCGCAGCGCATAGGTCTCGATCAGGTCGGTACGGTAGATCTTGCTGACGTCGTGCATCTTGAGCATCGGGGCTTCCTCGTAAGACCTTAGTTTGAGATGGCGACTTCGGCCGCTTGGTTTGAATCGCGCATGTCGGAGATGACCACCTGGTCACCGGGGCTGAGGCCGCGCACCACCTCGATCTCGCTGACCGAGGCGGCGCCGAGCTGCACCGGCACGCGCTGCGCGTGCGCGCCGTGCACCACGTACACCGCGCGCGTGGCCTCCTCGATGAATGAGCCGCGCTCGAACTTCAGCACGTTGTCGCGCTGGTCGAGCACCACGCGCACCGCGACCCGCTCGTTCTGGCGCAGCCCGGCCGGCTGTTCGCCCTTGAACTTGACCCGGCCGACGACCTGGTTCTGGCGCACCTCCGGGGAGATGGCGGTGACGATGCCCGCCACGTCGCGACCGTCGACCGTGATGTCGGCGCTCATGCCGGGCTTGATGTCGCCGGCGTAGGTCTCGGCGACCTGGAATTCGATCTCGAACGCCGACAGGTCCACCACTGTCATGAGCGGTGCGTTGTCGGCGACCCGCGTCTTCTCGGGCTGGGCGAGGTTCGCGACCATGCCGTTCACCGGCGAGCGTACGGTGAGCTGGGCGACACGGTCCTTGAGGCCCGCGACCACCAGCGCCTGGCGGTCGCGCTCCAGGCGCTTGGTGCGCAGGTCGAGCGCCAGGCTGTCGCGCTGCAGGCCGGCGCTGTCACGCGCGTGCGAGTAGTTCAGCTTCGCGGTGGAGACGTCGTCGATGGCGCGCCGGTAGTCGCGCTCGGAAATGACGTGCTGGTCCCAGGCCCACTGCGAGCGCTTCAGTTCGCGCTCGGCGGCCTCGATGGTGACCTGCGCCAGGTCGGCCTGCTGCTGGCTGGTGAGGATCTCGCGGCGGATCTCGATCTGCTGGCGGGCGAGGGCCGCGTCCAGGCTGTCGAGGGTCGCCTGCTCGCGCTGGTACTCGTTGTTGAGCTCGGGGCTGTCGAGCACGGCAAGCACGTCGCCCTTCTTGATGGCATCCCCGGCGCGCGCCTTGTAGCTCACGGTGCCGGGGGCGATGGCGAACAGCGTCGGGTTGATCGCGGCGACCACCGTGCCGTCGGCGGCGACGTCGCGCACGAAATGGCCGCGCGTCACCTCGGCGATGCGCAGGCGCTCGCGCGAGATGACCTGGCCGCTGCGCAGCCAGCCGTGGATCAGCCACGCGAACAGCAGCACCACGAGCGCGGCGGCACCCAGGAGGATGGGCAGGCGGTGGCGCGGCCACAGGCCCGCGGGGGTCGATACCGGCTTGTCCTGGGCGTCGGTGCCGCGGATGCCTGCGGCCTCGGTGACCGCCTCCGGGATCTTGCGCAGCTGGGCGAGCTTCATGGTGATTAGAGTGCACGAGGCGTGCCAGCGCCCTGCA
>Ga0070732_10000602_pt1 | contig 21802 bp, 17 predicted proteins | sample Coa_R1_5_FD_66449 | JGI IMG/M metagenome (GOLD analysis project Ga0070732, IMG submission 66449) | Surface soil microbial communities from Centralia Pennsylvania, which are recovering from an underground coalmine fire - Coalmine... | ecosystem: Environmental > Terrestrial > Soil > Unclassified ... | reverse complement strand
TGCTGACTTTGTCGCGAACTGCCGCTAACAGCTCCACACGGTAGCGCTTTTCCTCGCGCTGATCTTTGACTCGCTCCTTGCGTGCCTTCGGTTCTTCAGCGGAGGAGAAGCGTGTTCGCCCCGCATGGACCGCGCAGGATAACGAATAGCCCATCAGGTTTGCGCCAGTCAGAGGCGAGTTTTGCCAAGAACTTGTTAGTCGCCACGCCCGCCGAAGCGGTCAGGTTCAGTTCCCGGCGGATTTGTTCACGAATTGTGCGCGCTACAAGCGTGGCGGTCGGCAAGCCCATTTTGTTTTTGGTAACGTCGAGGTACGCTTCATCCAGCGACAATGGTTCGATTAAGTCCGTGTGGCGTTTGAAGATCTCCCGCACGCTGTGCGAGACCGCCCGATAGCGCACGAAATCTGGTGGAACAAAGATCGCGTCGGGACACAAGCGTTCCGCCCGTACTGCCGGCATAGCCGAGTGCACGCCGAAAGCCCTGGCCTCGTACGAAGCGGCACACACGACGGATCTGTTCCCTTGCCAAGCGACAACCACTGGCTTGCCGCGCAGTCGCGGATCGTCCCGCTGCTCGACCGAAGCATAAAAGGCATCCATGTCCACGTGGATGATTTTTCGCACACTCTCTGGAGACAATATTATTCCGCACCTGAGAATAATGGATCTGTTCCCCTGCCAAGCGACAACCACTGGCTTGCCGCGCAGTTGCGGATCATCCCGCTGCTCGACCGAAGCGATAGCTTGACTGAAGAGTTTGGCTTTGGGCAATGAAGGTTTCAGTTCGATGTTGTGCCGATGCTGCGCGCGCGATGCAGTGTAGACAGTCGGCTCTGGAACTCAGGACCTCCCCTTTCATCCCATGTGCAGAAATCGGCGAAGTGACACCGCGGTTCCGGTGAATAGAAGCGCGTTGAAGAAGATATCGAGGCAGGTAATCAGCAACGGGTGGCCGAAGTAGTTGGCATGCAGCAGCAACAAGATAAGAAAGGTCACTCCGCTTCCCGGCCAGATAACTTTGCCAATTATGGGATAGCGAGGCTCGGCCAGGGTCGCAACGGCCGTCGCTGCAACGAAGACAGCGAAACTGAAGGCGACGAAGGACCTGGTTCTCATTTGATGGCGGGAGCGAGAGGAGCTTACGATGCGCGTTTCTGCTTCTTGAACTTCGCCCAACGGGCTTTCTGCGCGTCCGAGATTCGCTTGCGCGCTGCGGCGGAGAGATGTCGTCCTCCTCCCCGACGAGCCGAGCGTCCATTATTCCCAACTGTCAAACCTTGCAATACGTTCACGGCTGCATCCAGCCCGCGTAATTCCTTTTCAACTTCAGCACGCCTCGCTTTTATATCCGCAAGAATCCGGGTAAGGTTCACGATTTGCGTCCTCTTAGTCGAGATCGACTGCTCAGGCGCTCAATTGTAGCAAGCAACGCAAAATCTAAGTGTCGTGCCTTCGTATCCTCAGCCGCAGATTCCTCAAGACACGATTCCGTATTTCAGCTCCAGAAACTGTTGCAAGCGCAAGGGCAAAGCCGCCGAAAGCTCCTGCCAGGTTAGGACCTTGCACCTCGTTTTGAGATCCATCGGTCGCACGCAACTCATGACGGCGTACCATTGTTCGCGCAGATCGGGGCGGCGCGCGTCTAGCAGCACGCAAAAGGATAGGTTGAGGGCGTACGCGGCCAGCACATTCCGGAGCAGTTGGTAAGAAACATACTCTTGGCCAGGGCGTGACAATTTGCGGCAGTCAAATACGTCCTTTAGGTCACGATATCCATGGTGCCGAGGAATACCCCTAGGCACACAAAAATTCGAATAGCGCCCCGCGCTCCGCGGCAGGCAATCAGAAATTCCGGCACACAGCTGGCACACAGCATACTAATGAGGATGGGTCTTTATGCGGGTCTTCCCTGCTAGCCGGCTGATCGGCCGTAAGCCAGATTTAGTCCTACTGTGAATAACCATGTCCATTTGGGACACAATTGGCGTACGCCCCTTTTTGGTTGCAGGTCGCGGCATTGAAGCAAATAGTAAGTTTTTTGTGTGTCGTGCTCTTGACTTTTATCAGTTGCCGGCATAGTTTGATTGCAATTTCGGCATGCGGAAAGCTGGGTCCGCCTGGGCCCATGCGTGAGGGGCTTCCACAGGCCGACTTCCCCAAAAGTGAGGAGCGGTGTGTCAGTCAAAGGCGCTTTTGTCTGCCTTCTGGATCGGCACCTCGTATCGAATGGCACGATTGACTCGAACGGAGTTCGTTGCTTCTGAACCGTGATCTGTGGAGGAAGTCTCAAATGAGAACCGCCTGGTTCCGACCGAAGATCTTTGCGGCTACTTTCTTATCTGTACTACTGGCATTGCATTCTCGAGATGCCGCAGCAGGCGAACCAGCCATCACGGCGGGATCAGAGGCACAAGCACGCGCCTATTACCAGGACGTAATCTCGAAGCAGCTGTCGTTTGATGCGACTCCAGGCACAACGACATTAGACAATCTCCTAGACTTTATCGGCTACCCCACATCAGGCGCTAAGGTCGAGGCCCTCGATCCTGATGTCCTAATGAATCCGGCGCGCGCGAGCTCGTCGGATGGATTAGGCATACCTGCTCGTGGACTTAGCGGTGCGACCCTCCGCGAAGGCGACATTCTAGTGGCCCGCTTCTTCGCACCGAAGATAGTGAACATTAACGTTCCCATCCCCAAGGCCGGTTGGCGAAAATTGGTTCGTCTGCGTGTTCGGCCAGATTCTCGCGCAGCCCGCATCGGAATCGAATCCGCTGTCATTCTTTTTAACTTTTTCGCACCCATTGGCCAGCCGCCGTTCACTGAACCTTCCATCAATACGCAGGTCATGCTCTTAGCGCCAAAGTTGCCAAATCGTCTGTTTTGGCTGGACTTTGATCCTAATGGCAAGCTGAGTTTGGCATTGAATGCGAGTTTTGATGCTGCCGACCTCAGTGCGGGTGGAAACCGCGATTACTTTGTCCCTGACGGCTGCAATGACTGCCATGGCAGTCCGGGTAACTTTCGGCCGCCGATAATGAACTATCTCGATACCGATCACTGGTTCGATCGCCTCGACAATGATTTTGCTGCGCTGAAGAACACTGATACGGCCCTGGTATTTGACGCCCACACCAATGATTTTTCGCAGTCGCCATTCGCCGCCGCCTTCGATGTCATTCGACGTTTCAACGAAGAGGCCTTACTGCAGAATGCCTCCGTTCACCCCGATTCCTTTGAAGCTCAGGCGGCGCGAACTTGGCTCAGGCTCCATGCGCAATCGGACGATCACTTTCCTCCCGTGGCACGTAGTCTGAACGACAGTCAACCCTGGGTACCATCCGAGGCAGAAGGCCTGAATCGATTAAATCGGTATTGCTTCCGCTGCCATGGCTCAGTGCGCTTTTCTGTATTTGATCGACAAGCTGTGGTCGATCGCGCGGGAGTTATGCGCCAGAGAATCAATCCCAGTCAGCAGCAGGCGAAAATACCCGGTTTTAAAATGCCTCCCGACCGCACGCTCGACCCAGCGGAAATGCAAGCCCTGAATGATTTCTTGAAATCGCTTAAGTGAGAAGAAGAGAATATGCCCACACTAAGAATCCATCCGGCAATTGGCGTCGCTCGAATCGGTAATTCTGATCAATTCTTCATCGGGCCGGAGCTCCCGGACATTCCTGGCAACTGGCACAGCGAGGCCGGAAAATTTAATTCTTTCCGGGATGGGCAAGGGAAGATTCTGCGCCAAGCCGCACGATTTCGGATCTTTCAATTTGACGACGCCGGCAATCCTATCCAGGAGATCACTCTCGGAAATGGAATCAGCATTCGGTGGAGAGTTCACGTTGCAAATCGAAAGGCGTCATTCTTCACTTTCAACGGCCAAAGTGGCGCGGAAACAAATCCGCCTTATTTAAATCGCGCAAACCGCCCGGTCGATGCGATTGAGAAGCAGGACAGAGGAAGAGGGCAACCCGAGCGGAAGAATCGACGCAACGCCGCGGTTAGCGATCGTCGTGGTTTGGAGATCGATCCGGGCGAGGTCGTGATTTCGGCTCCCGGTTCAGCTGAACTCGTTGATAGAGAGACAACCGCACCGATTAAGTCGCTTGGTCAAATTCAAATGCAAAGCGATGGGAAACTCTTGTTTCTGGGTGGATTGGGAAATACGGCTTTTACAGGAGCGACACCTCCTCCTCTCGATGAGTATGCGAGTAACGATGGCTGGTTCGATGATATGTCTGATGGTGTTGTCTCAGCCGAGGTATCTTTTTCGGACGGTCACACGGAATCGGCAGCTCCTGCATGGGTAATTGTGGGACCACCCAAGTTTGCGCCTGGCATTCGAAATGTTGTCTCGCTTTACGACACACTGTGGGATTTAGCCGTGCGCCTGAAGCTCGGTTGCCAGCCGGGGAATGACCCCGTTCTCGATGATCTGGTTGCGCAACAAGCGGCATGGCAAGACGCTACCAATGACTTTGCCGCCAACCTCCGGCCTTCGTTCCTCACTCACATTTACCCCATACTCTCGCGAGCATTGGCGGCGCGTGATGCGCACGAGCCACCTAGCGGTCATCCGGAGTACCACGGCACCATACCCGATTGGCAACGACTTTCACAACGAAGCGAAGACCAAGTGCGCCGGGCTGTATTTGGTCGCGTTAGGAACCCGAATTCTGAGCTGCTTGATCGAATCGGTATGCCGCGGGGCCTGGGAGACGATTACACGAGCCTCGATGCATTTGAAAATCAAGAAACAACAACTCCGCCTTCCGCGCGTGCTTTCTTAAGTGTCACCAAAGTGCAGTATGCACTTTTGAAGGCTTGGTCAGAAGGACGCTTCATCGAAGACTGGACATTCGGGGATGTGCGCTTCGCCCCCATCCCCGCTCCTAGACCCATCACACCCCACGGCCTCGATCGAGCGGCGCTTGAAAACTGTGTGGGCGGTCCCTTTTATCCAGGTATCGAAGTGAGTTGGCTGGTGAGAACTCCAGACATTTATGAGGCGGCTTTCCGCCTGAAAAGGCCTCCGTTGGTTCTTGGTCCGATCCGGTTCGAAGCCGGTTTCTTTTCGCAACAGATGGCGTTGCCCTGGCAAGCAGATTTTTACGATTGCCACAAGGAAGACCATACGCCAGAGGGTGCAGATGAGACGCTTATTTACATGTGGTGGACGGCACAAAGGCCGGATGACATTCGACCTGGCGCTTCCGATCCGTACCGTAGATGGGTAGAGCCGTTCGACGCCGCCAAAGAGCCAGCTGCCCCTGACCCAGATGACATCACCAACTTGGCACGGTTCGAGCAGATGCGCACACGTTGGTCTGAATTGAGCTTCCTGACCTTTGAAGGCGACCAATTCGTTGAGGACAAATGACGCACTTCGACGCCATTGTGGTGGGAACGGGAGTGGCCGCAGCGTCTACCGCCATCCGCTTACGTTCGCTTGGCTGGCGCGTAGCGATCGTCGAGCGCCGTGAGACTCTGCCGTGCTGCTACGAATCCATTTCGGGGTTTGCTGTTCAAGAATTGAGTTCTTTGTCAATCAATATCGGATTCCCGATCTCGAAGGTAAGCGCTTGGTGGGGTGGGGAGTGCGAGCACCACGCGTACTATCCGCAAGCACGTATCGTCGAGAGGGCCCCGCTGATCGGTTCTTTGCGCAATTTAGCCGCCAAGCGCGGCGTAGAGTCATTCGCGTTTGACAGCCGATTCGAACTGACACGTGCGGACGAACGGTGGCGCGTTACCGCTCAATACGTCCAGCCTCGCTGTCAACGAACGCTATGCGCCCCTTACATTGTGGATGCAACCGGACGAGCCTCCATTGTGGGCAAAAAACTGGGTAGCCGGCGAATCAGTTTCGACAACCTTTCGAGCGTGTCGTTTGCCGTAAGAAATCCCAGCGCAGTGGGGATCTGGACTGAAACTACCCACGATGGCTGGTGGAACGCATGTTCCGAACCTGGGGGAGGCACGATTTCGTTTTTCTGCGCTCCAAACACCGTGCGGGAGGCGTTCGGAAACATCTCGCGATACTTTGAGCAAGCCCAGCATGTTAACCGGATATGCTCCCATCCAGGTGTGCCTTCGTTTGCCAGAAATTGCAACTCCTCCGCTTTAGTACCATGCGCGGGACCAGGATGGATGGCGGTGGGAGATGCCGCGTGGAGTGCCCAACCCGTGGCTAGCGCAGGCATTTCAAAAGCGCTGCGCGACGCTCGATTGGCCACGGAAGTTCTACAGGGCCATTTCGCTCAATACGAACGCCTTCAGAGCGCCGAATTCAATTCCTATCGCTGCCAGCTCAAACAGCACTATTGTCTAGAACAGCGTTGGATAAATAGTCCATTCTGGCAAGCAGTTCGAACTCGGGAGACATCCGTGGATTTGGAAGAAAAACGAGCAAAGCGGCACAACGTATGAAACGCCCTTACTTATGGATCGTTGTCGCCACGGTTGTCTTGCTTGTCGTGTTGGCTGTTGTTGGGTTCAGGTTTTACAGTTTTCGCGCGAGGCTCACTCCTATGAGCGTTCATGATCGAGTTACGAACGTGGTTCAGACCTGGGGACGGATGCAGGTATTGCCGGATGACAAGCAGGAACTCGAAGTGATCTGGGCGGCTTCAGGACCGCAGTTCGAGTTTTATCCCTACGGCGCGCAGGACCTAACAGAAAAGCTTCATCAAGAATTCCGGGAAAGCGGTAAAGCTGTTCTTCATTTCACGGATATCTATGCGAGCGCAAATACAGGTGGAAAGGTCAAGACCGTCGACGACCTGGCAAATGCGGTTCGGCAAAATTACCGGCCGCAATAACATTCTCGCCGACAGCGGCCCAGTGAGCTGTTCTTGGCGTGTGGTGTTCGTTGTTCTCCTGTTCGCGTTGAACGGAGCACCGTACGCTGATGGCGAAGTATCGGCAGCTTGCAAAGAGGTCGATTACAAGATCGCCACCCCAAGCCTCATTGCGATCAAATGTGAAGAGAAGGATGTGTCGGACCTTGTAGGAAAAGGACAAATCTATGACCCGGCTGTGGGATTGTCAGTCCCTGTGGCCAACGTGTCCGCCGTGCCCTATCCAGCGGCAAGGAAATGGCTCGTGCTGCAGCTCAGTTCGGTACAAGCTCCTGACTCTCCATATTCGCTTCAAGCGGGGAAAAAATACAAGCTGTCGGTTCTTCTTTACGAAGCCCAGAACCCTCCTCCTGCCGATATCACTCCAACAGCGTTCGATCTCGATGTGAGCAATACCGTGGTAGTTGGCGCGGCCTTCGCGGTCAGCTCAAAGAACGAGTATGAGTTTGTATCGCACATAGCCTACAAAAAGGGACCCCATGGGATTTGCCAGTTGCAGGTTGAGGACTTCGCTGGGAAAACGACTTTGCTGAAAGCGCATGACTGCACGGTTCCCGGGCCCATTTCAGATCCAACAAGAATTCGCTCCGCCACGGATTTAGCGCGGGCCAGTGAAAGCCCAGAAGATATAGGGAGCTTTAGCTTGACCTTGGATGAGAGCAACAAGGCGGCACAAGACTTGCCTGCTTCAGTACCCAGCCTCGCCGACATCTTCGACAAGCCAGTGAAGCTTGATTCGAAGTCCCAACTCTTGATTGAGAAAGCTCCAAGCACGAAGGATGCTTCGAACTATTACGTGAACTTCAACTACGCGGCCGGGCGAGGTTCTAAGCCTGGCTGGGTTCTGGACGCGAAGATTTCTCCCACTGTTGGAAGACTCTTCAGCGGCTACCAGTTCATCCCAACTGCCCTGGCGGACATTGGAGGAAACCAGATCCCCAATTTGAAGTACACAGACACGATCAATATGGGCGCGGCCTTGGCGCACATGTATCAACCGAACGATATTTTGCAAGGACTCCTCTTCAAGCCCGGGTTCACCTACGAAACCGATCGAGAATTCGACAGGAATAACATTCTTGCGACGACCGATCTTCAATACCGGTTCGTAAACCTCTACAATCCGCGGCAGCGTCGCAGCGCGGCGAAATTTGCCACCGAGCTCAAAATCGCGGACGCAAAGAAAATTCCTTGGACCCGCGCGAACTCAAAACCCGTTCTCTTTGGATACGCCTTAGATTTTCATACGGGTGTCGAAATTGGCGGCGCGTTGAAGGACACCGTTGTAAAAGCGTCGGTTGGAAAAGCTGCTCTACCTCTGCCTACTTACAACATCGCACGGGTTGTTCCGCAAGTGCACGGATTGCTCGAGATGGGACGATTTAGTGTCGATGCCGTTGGAACACCGCGATATTTGACGACAGCCGAGAACACGGTGTTGGAGAGGGCCGATCATAGCTTGTTTCTAAAGAGACTGCACGGCTGGAATGCATTTGGGGTCATTACCGGATCTTGGAGCTTTGATCCCGCTGGCCACTTTAGTTTGACTCTCGCTTACAAGGATGGCTTTGCGCCTCCGAAATTCAGTCGTGTTAACACTGTGCAATCGGGAATTACGGTCAAGTATTAGAAAGTGGGTCGATGGAGAAAGAATTACGGGCGCGCACCTGAAAGGAGGCCCCAAGCGCCGTCGTTGCAGCTTGCACTCATTTCCTTCCCCCTGACTCATGGCGCGCGCTGAACCGTCCACCAACCAGTACAGATATCGACTAAAAGATTCACGCAGTTACATCGAGCTTGCCTGTTGCAACCTGCTTGTCGGGATTGGTAATCGTAATTGTTGCTGAGAACCCTTTTGCCCCGGTTGGAATGCATGTAACTACTACGGAGCTGGCATCTGTAAAGTCTAACTTTGCAGGTAATGGTTCTCCGGTGTCTTTGGTCACGGTGGCCGCCGCCCCTCGCTGGAAATTAATTCCCCGTATCGTGAGTTGTACCTCTTTGCCCACGACTGCACTGGACGGGGACACAGACGTGATTTTGGGTGCGGGTGCCGCTGGCGTTGGTGGCGAGGTTGTCGCGGGAGGCGAAGAAGCCGGGGGCTTCAGCAGCCTGTCCTGAAGCTGGTTAGTAACGCTGTCGAATAATCGTTCCGAGAAGCCGAACAACAGTCCAACAGCAAGGGCGACCGGTTCATAGGGGTTACACCAATCCAGGTTCAGCGCGCTTCCCAGGATGTTGAATTTCAATCCCAAGATAATCAGCAAAATGCCGCCCCAAGCCGAGAGCGCACCAGTCAAGGGGCTCAGGAATAGCGATCCCCAAGTCGCACCGTAGTCGTTTGGAACATCTGCGGCTGCTGTTGTGCGTGTCAGACGACTCAGCAAGCCGCCAACCGCGCCCAGCAATAAAAGAACGGCGTTGCCCAGCGTAACTGCTAGCGCAAACATGAACAGTAATGCGCATCCTACCAGCCACATCATTTTGTTGTGCCAGCTGGCCAACTGGGAAAAATCGTTGTCTGTGCTGTCGTAGATGACACTTAGCACTTCGGCTAATAGAGCACGCCACCTCGCCAAAGGAGTTAGTTCTCCCGAAACGAGGACATTGTCGATTCGAGTGCTCAAGTCTTCTGGCAGCGCCGGGGCAATCGCAAGCTGGAGGACAAGGTCGCGACAATTTCCGAAGTCCGCTGCAGTGCCGTCCAGCGCCGCCTGGCTAATTTTCTGAATGGTTTGCGTTTGCCCTCTCAGCGCAGCGAGAAGATCTTGAAGCATCGCCGTGGCAGGACCGGGGGCTGTCGCTTGCGTGATGTGGTCAATCAAAGAGGCTTGTGTTTTACACAAATCCAGCAGCGCTTGATAGACCTTGCCCTCGTCCGGAGGTGACGATTCCCTCAGATTCTTAAGTAGTGTCGCTGCTTCATTATCGAACTCAGCAATCATCGACACCGACTTGTTGCACCCATCCAGAGTCAGCGCCGCATCGTTCGCGCCCGGGAGTTTCTTGATTGAATCCACCAACCGAGAAAGGAAGTCGGATATCTGCTTTACCTGACCTTGTAATTGGGTAGGAAGCCTGCCGGGATCGGGGATTTTACCAAGATCAGCAATTAGATTCTGATATGTTGCGGCGGTATTCAGGACGGACTGTATTCGAGATCTGCACTCATCGAGCATCGCAGCGTCAGCGGTAGTCTTCTGTGCCCAATCTCTAAATTGTTGAAGAGAACTCAAAAGTCTTTGCTGAAGATCTGCGAGCCAAGCCTGACGTGCCGCATCCGGCGCAGACATCCGCTTTAGTAACAATTGAAATTGTTGCAGCAACTGGGTCGCTCGTTCTACGACGAGCTCTTGTCCGGAGACGAGTGCATCTCTTACTTGATCGGCCAAATACAACGCAAGCGGCGTCTTGATGTCTCTTAGCTCTTGTTCTGCAGTTTCCAGTCGCGCTCTAACAATTTCAGGTGGTAGCAGGGCGATCAATTGCAGCTCCGCTTCATGAGCGAGACTCCAACCCGCAAGTTCCTGGCCCCGAGTCCAGAATAGCGCGTTGAAAAAGCGAGTTAACCGAGTGTGCCAAGGGGGAACAACTGGTGGAGGAAGCGCCCTCCTTCCTTGTGCCTCAGGGTTAATTGGAAACTGCTTGTACTTGAAGGGATACACAGCTAGATCAAGCAAGTAATGAATCCGAGCCAAGCGCCCGTTTACATCGGGAGAGTCGGGCCGGCTGGCAGTTTCTGCGACCGCACGGGACCGTACGGCTTCGATTTCCGCTACAAGCTGGGCCCGAGCGGGTTTCGCGATCATGTGCCAGCGCACGAGTACCAAACCTAGGAAATAGAGGCCACTGACGATCGGAACGAACCATGAACTCCAGCTTAGGAAGGAAAACTTTGGAAGGGTACATCGATCTCGGCCAATTCCGTGCAAGGAGACTATCCTTGGGAGCCGGCCAAGATTGGGCGCGTTTGCAGCAATTGTGAGTGCCCCACTTGAATCTCCGGCTTGCTTCGGAGCAAAGCCAACCGACAGCGCACATGAACCCCCAGGAGAGAGAGGAGTTGAGCAGCTCGTGTGGTTTTCTGTGAAATCCCCTGTCAGGGTGACAACGACGCCGCTAACCGCTGCGTTCGTATAGTTGGTGATCCGCACCTCGCGGGAAACACCTGACACCGAACCTAATTGGCTCTCGAAATCGAGAGTAGTTGGCGTGACACCCAAATTCTGAAAAGCCTTGCCCCAGAGGGAGGCTTTTTCCAAGAGGTCTCCCTTCTCCGTGAGTACAGTGAGCGTTGCTTTCCGGTCTTCGCCTTCGCCTTTGTCCTTTCCGATGACCGCTGGGTTAAAGGCAACTTCGATTTGACAGCTCGCTTTGGGTGACACCTCCCCACGGCAGACGCTCGCTAACGCAAAATCGCCTGGAACATCTCCAGGGTTGGGCCCGGATATGCTTGCTGACAGATTCACTATTGCATCGGTGTTATTAACAACGATCAGCGTCTGTTTGGCGGGAGTGCCGATGTCGTGATCCCCAAAGCAGATGGTGTTACGATCCGAAGGACACGTCAACGCCGCTGCCTGGGCCCCGCTCCATGAGCAGCAAACCAGAAGTACTAAAGTCGAGAGGCTCAGTTTAGATGTGAGACCAAGAGTCATTCTCATCCTTAACAACAACGTGAAGCTCGCGATCTCTCAGTCGAGATATTCTTCTTACGGGATTACTTCCCCTTTTAAAAGTCGAGGGATTTCCCGGTCGTCTTAGGCAAAGAAGGCCCGTGAACTGCCTCGGTACCACATACGTCGCATACCTCGCACACGCATGATCAACCGCAGCGCTTTCGAAGGCCGCCAAAGAAAACGTTAACTTTTCCCTTTTTGAAAAAATCGGCTAGTAGAAGCCCCCTCGGATGTGTGACTCAGGAGAGTCCCACTCTTTCCGCCCGCCGATTTAGCAAACAAAGATATTCTGTCGAGTTCGCGGTGTCAATAGCAAACCTCCGGCAAACCTGCTGCGACTCATGCCGTTCGTCCGGTATATCCCACGATCCGGGCCTTCGGTGAATTCAAGGCGCGTTCCGGATTCGTAACAGACGCGATTTATTTGTTGACATGTACGTTTTTCGTGCTAACTTACCAGCCAAAATTTTTCGCGCTTCCCCACGAGCAAAATCGCTAGGTAGTACTAGTTCTTAATAACCGGAGTTGAAGTAAGACGAGCATGAACCAATCATGCCCCAAACTGCAGTTCTCAAAGCCGTTAGTTCGCCGGCAATGACCCGACGCTCACAGAGCGCAGCATTCGCGGTGAACTTGATCCTGTTGATCGCGGGCGGAACCTGGTTGTGCTTCTGGCTGCTCCATTACACAGACAAGTTCGAAGATTTCGCCAAGGTTTTGGCCCTCGGAGGCGGCCTGACCTGGCTGGCTTTTATTTTAAAGGTATTGCCGGATGAACGATTAAAAGAGCTGCAATCCACACTCGATCGGCTGATCTTTAGTCAGTGGTGGCCTACCGTTCTGCTGATCACCGCATTTGCAGCCGGGCTCTACTGCCGGGCGCACATTGGGACTCTCCAGGTCGAGTTGTTTCAAGGTGGCGAAGAGCGAATCCTATCGGTGAAAGTCAAGGGAATCGCGCAGGATCCGTGGCGTCTGCTTCCCGGCGACAAGGTCCGAATTCCCGTTTGGACCAACTCGACTGCACCCGCTCTGCTATATGTAAAGGTCAGTGGCTATCCTGACCTGAGAATTCATATTGTTCCTCTCGAACGCAGAGAGTTACGCATTCCTGCCGCCTTTACCCGCCGCGTCGTCCTGCTCAAGCCGACTCCATCGTTAATCTCTAGTCGTACCAGCGGCCTCAGGATTCGGGTCAGGCTAAATGGCCAACCTCTTACTGATGAGAATGGCAAGCCTGTAACAGACGTTGCCTTCGACGGCCGACCGGTTTGGATTGGCGCAGATGAAGATGTTTTTATTCCCCAAGCGATGCTGGACCTCTGGCGAGATGCCCTTCCGCCCAGTGCCCGCACACAAAGCATGAGTTTCCTGCAACATGCGGCGGCGCTCACCACCACCGGTTTCGACCTTAATTCAGGCGACCGTGTCTGCATAGAATTTCTGCGTCAAAACAATGGGATATATCTTCGTAGGCTGATTCAAGTGCGCGCGATGGAACCTAATCATGACTTCCCTCAAGAGGAGGAGATCGATGTCCCGACCGGGCAGCAACAGCTTCCGGATTGTTGAACTATGTGGGTGCGTATGCCTTGCCCTGCTGGCCAACCGTTTTGCCCAAGCGCAGCAGGGACAGGCGCTTCCCGTTGGAGTCTCATTTGAATTTGCTGATCCCCAGATTGTGAGCTTTTTTGACAGTGATACACAACGAAAGCAAATCGAACAACAGATTGGCGCCCAATTTATCTCGCGCTTGCAGTCGCGGTTTCACTACTGGACGTTTGCTCCAACATCGGCAACTGTCAACGTTAGCCTGAAGCTCGGGCTGCGGGAGAGCGAGTCTCAAACCGTCGCACTTTGGACGGCGTTGCTCAACGGATCGAGAGAGATCACACGGTGGGAAAAGGTTGTTTATCCGCCCGGTGAATTGATACGTTTGGGAATGCCCACGGCAAGGCAGTGGTTAGCCAAATTGCCAGGTGTTTTCGATGACGGATTCCTGCGATCGCATAACCAAGAAATATTGAATGCCCTAAAGGGAGTGGCCCCCGTGGGCAAAGATATTATCCTGATGCCCGCTGCGGCTGACCCGAGCCTCCTGCCGCGAGCCGTGCTGGCGCTCGATTCAAATCAATATGACGACTTACAGGATTGCGAATTCCGACTGCACTATGACTGGAGTGCTGGCGGGAAAGTGACTATTCACTCGTCAGGTATCGGCATGCATGCGCCGTTTGCACCTGCCACACCGCCCTTCGACGGCATAGTCGTGCAGCTTGAGAAATGGCAACAAGGCAGCAACTCGCAAGACATCGAACGAATGCGTAACCATCTTCCCGAACTGACTCCGGTGGAATTCTACTTGGAAGCAATCAAAGGGCCGGGAAGCGATTAGGGCGAGACTGGGAGAGTATGAAGGTGCATAGAAAAATCTTGGGAATCTTGACAGTAGTGGTCATTCCGCTGTTTGCGATCACCGCGGAATCACAGGCTCCGTCTCCAGCCGTTTCAACCGCCTCGGGCAGCCGAGGGCAGACAGGAAATGTACCTTCTTCAGGCAAGGTGGACACGACCACAGGGGCTGTGGCCGGAAGGTACCGAATATCGACTGAGCAGGAATATTCCGACAGGTTTGAGGAGGCCCGCCAAAAAGCAGCTATTGGGAATTATACCGAAGCAATTACCGGTTTTCAGGACGTCGCCGATCGCGCTCACCAGTCGAACGATTCCGACACTGAAGCGGAGTCGTCACTTCGCCTTGCGCGTGCTATTGAACTTTCTGGTTCCAAGGGGACACTTGATGATGCGAGCTTTGCACGGGCCAAGCTCGCGTACGATCGCGCGATTCAGTTCGGAGACCCAGGCCAACAGGCCTCAGCACGTAATGGTTTGGCTTCCATGCTGCTCCGCAGAGGAGATCCTGCCGGGGCAGTGACACAATTGAGAGCGATCGATCTCGCAAGGGTGGATGCATCGCATCGTGCTGTGTATCGCTACAATCTCGGCCTCGCAAACGAGAAATCTGGGAATTGGGCAGAGGCCTACAGCAGCTACCTGGGCGCAATTGGAGATAAACCAGAATATGAATCTGCGGCACAGGCCACGTTCGCATTGCTGCAAAGGAGTACGCAGCCACGCATCTCGGAGGCGGTCCAATTCAACAATTTTCTGCTTTCAACGGGACAGATCTCATCAGCCGGCGGCTACACAAAACAATTGCTGGCGCAGTGGGCCGGAAAGCCTGACTCCCAGCGACTGCTGGCCGCCCTCTTGCAATATTACTCAGTCTCGCCTCTGACTCTCGATGATCTGCGCGAACGGGAGTGGCCTTACCTTCAGCACATTGCAAGCTCCGCCCCCGAATTGGCCGAACCGATCAGGGACATTCAGGTGGCCTGTTTTGCCAGTTTCCCGCCGATGTTTGAGCATTATCAAGTCCTCGATTTTTTCCATGGATGGGCCGGCGGCGATTGGCAGCAAGCCGCCATGGGCCAGATGCTTAAACGTACTGGGGACGAATTCAAGAAAAACGGGGAGTTTCAAGAAGCCCTCTCTCGCTATGCAGCGGCGTGGGCGTTGAGCTTCGATGCTGATGCAGCCCTCTACGCCGCAAGCGTCTTGCATGATCATCGGCAATTTATAGACTCCAACGAGCGTCTTTTTGATCAGCTATTGAACGGAATTATTGAAGTGAAGGGAATGGACTACAGCAAGCTTGACTGGCCCAACATCCTGCGGATGCATACTTTGCTCGGTACTATCTTTGAGCAAGAGAAACACTGGGGATCGGAAACTGAATTGCGCTCCGCGATTTTTCAATGGAATCGGGCGATCTATGCAGAGGCGCAAATCCGCCATTCCAATCCCCAATACCCCCCGTCCCCTGAACTCTACATGAAGCTGGCGAATGCATACCAGCAGACAGGCAATCCAAAGGCTCTCGAACTGTACTTGACGGCGGCGCAGGCTTTCGCGGACACAGGAAACGTGAAGCAGGCTCGGTCCGCACTGGCGGCGGCGGGGTCTCTGAATGGATCCAAAGCACCCTCAGTTCAACAGCGCGTGGACGAAATCGCGGCTGAGATTAAGAAAGAGCAAAGCTAGTCCGTCCTTTTGAAGCGATGGCGTAAATTCGACTGGCAAACGCGGCTGCGTTTCTGTCCGCTAGCGGCCGTGAAACGAAATTCGAGCCGTATTCATCATTGAGTAGATTGCGGCTCTCGCAAAAGCAAACCATATCAACTTCTAGGAGTAGCGCTCGAATGGCGAACGGACTGGACCAGTTGCAGCATATCGTCGTCCTCATGATGGAGAACCGCTCGTTTGATCACATGCTGGGATCGTTGACAGCAGTCAATGCCAACATCGACGGGATCGAGGATGGGCTAATTAATCCGGACACTAACGGCAACCCGGTTAAGCCAGTGCCACAGGCACAGTTCCAGGGGCAACTAGATCCCGACCCCGATCACCACTTCCCCGCAGTCGACCTGCAGATTTTTGGTGGAAACACAGCTCCGGGCCGCCAGCCGAACATGCAGGGCTTTGTAAAGAGTTACTTCAACCAGCAGGGAGACGTTGGACACTCCCAGAAAATAATGTATTACTTCGCGCAGAACCAGCTGCCGGTATTGACAACCTTGGCGCTGGAGTTTGCTGTTTTTAACCGCTGGTTTGCCTCCATTCCGGGCCCGACGATTTGCAATCGCGCCTTCGCACACTACGGAACCTCATTCGGTCGCGTGGACATGAATCCGATCTACGTGAACGAGCCGTTCAAAAGCATTTACGACCGGCTGATCGGAGCCAATCCGAAGCGTACAGCCAAGGTCTATTACTACGATACCGCCAGTTCGACGATGGAAGTCGCGAACCTCCTGCAGAACCAGCCAGAACTGTTTGGCACTTATGAGCAGTTTCTCAGTGATTGCGCGGCGGGCAATCTTCCGAATTATTCCTTTATCGAGCCAAACTACAGCGATCATGACACGGACAGTGGCGAGGAGATCGCTAACGATCAACACCCGGACCACAACGTGCAAGCCGGGGAGTTGTTCATCGCAACCATCTACAACGCGATCAAGCAGAACCCTCAGTTGTGGGCGAGTACGGCTCTCCTGATTGTGTATGACGAGCATGGCGGTATCTATGACCACGTCCCACCGCCGACTTGCCAGCCTGATCAATTCACCGCTTCTGCGAATGACACGGGAACCGGAATGCCATTTGCCTTTGATCGCTTGGGGGTGCGTGTGCCGGCCGTCCTGGTTTCGCCGTGGATTCAGAAGGGCACGGTTGTCGATCGCGTATTCGACCACGCTTCGATTCCGGCCACGGTGACCAAGTTCTTCCTGAGTGATTACTCGCCGCGATCTCCGAGGGAGATCAACGCTGATGTTTTTATCGAGCCGAATAACGCCCAGATGCGTCCGCAGTTCAACCTGCTCTCGCTGAATGCGATGCGGGACGATTCTCCGGAATTTGATGTGTAAAGGCGTAGTGAAATATACGCGTGAGTGCGCGTAATGAAATGCAAGGAGTTACGAAATGGCTCTCATCCGTGTGCCTAAGCCGCCGAAGCAATCGCGTGACTTGAATCGTCCGGTTTCGTCGCTGTTGAAGATGCAACTTGAGCACTTGCTGGTCGCAGAGAGACGGCTGCCGGTTCGGCACCATAGCGGAATTTACGTCAATGCCATAAAAACCGAAGGTGAAGCCGCGGAATACATCCGGCGTGTAACAGAGGCGATCCACTACGCGCACCACGAAGCAGAGCGGATCCGGCGCGCTGCGCCGAAACGCCGGCGGGCTTTGGAAATTGCCGCTGCCGCAGACCGCACGGGCAAGAAACGCGGCGCGACAAAGAAGAAGACAGGTCGGAGACGCAAAAAATAGGGGCGGAGGCACTGGGCGTATGCCGGAGGAACCACATCCAGAGAAGAGCGCCAGCCAGGCGAAACAGGCTGTTGATACGGCTAAGGCAGATTTTCAACGCACTCTGCCAGAGAAGCTTGACTTGCACATTTCGCTGGAAGGTATTCCCAATGAGATAACGAATGCAATCGCAAGGTTCGCGAAGCCGACAGAAACTGCGAGCAAGTTGAAATCTTTCTTGAAAGATTACCTGCCGGCCTTGACCCCGATCGCCACCGCAGTTATCTCGGTTGCAATTTCCGTCTACACCTACAAAGCAAACGATCATCGGTCCAAGGACGCTATCGACAAGACAGTCTCAGAGTTTGGTTCCAAGAATTTAGACGAGCGCGGGCGTGAGGTCGCGGCTATCAAATTGGCAAAGTACGGCGAGGTTGCGCTTCCGGCAGTGCACATGGCCCTTGGCGCAAATGATCTAGATCTACGAACCGGCGGTGAGCTTGTTGCTCAACAGATGTATCGGGCAAAGACCGTCGATCGCGGAAAACTCACTAAGGAGATTCTGGGCTATTACGCCGAGAATGATCGTCCTTTACGCCTTGGAGTAGTTGAGTGGCTGGTGATGATGGAACATCAATTATCGGCTGATGACAGCCGACTTGCGTACGAGATGGTGCAGAACAACTTCAGGGGAGAACTTTGCACTTTGCAGGATGATGATGTTGCGCTGCAAGCTGCTAAGTTCCTTTACATTTGGTGTTTCAGTGACTCGAAGGCTCTCGTGGTTGGAATGGCGGAGCACTGTCCAGGTGCGGGAACACAAGAGCAGGCAGTCAACACGCTCCCAGTGCTTGCGAAAAATCTACCGCAGACGGAGCGTGCATCTTTGCTAAATGACGCGTTGCCGCGTTTGCGCAAATCGCGACCGGAACTGAAAGACTTGATCGATCAGGCAGAAACTAAGATTAGAGCGATTTCACAATGAGAGGACCAAAGACATGTTCGTTCTTTAGACAAGCCCTAGGCCTGTGGTTTCTGGGAGGTTTCCTGGCCATCACTCCAATTTTCGTACACGCCCAGTCGCAGATTACCGTCAAGGTCGAATCGCCTACGGGCGGATTCGTTCCTAAAGTAACTGTGATGGCAAGGCGAATTGACCCTAGGTCAAAGGCCATCCTACAGACTTTTATTGGTCGAGCCATCGCAACAAATACTTTTCTAGTAGAGAGGCTCAGGAAGGGCTCCTACGAGTTCTACGCCTGCGATGACACCCTGACATATGAACCAGCTGTATCCGACGATCTGGCCCTGGGAGACAATGACAGCAAGAAGATTCCGACCCTGGTCCTTGGAGATCAGTCAAAGACGGTGCCTTGGGAGCATGATCCACCTGGAACAAGTGTGTGTTTGGTACACAAGCAGACGGCTTGTGAAGCTCCCAGAGTAATCGGACAAGCGAGGAAAAAGGATGGCAGTGAAACCGGATCCCTTTCCATTCCTCTCTTTCAGGAACACTTTGAAGTCCTGCGTCAGGCATGTAAACAAAGCTCGAGTGGGACGATAGGTGCACTCGAAGGAATACCTAAACTAGATCAAAATGCGGCGCGCTAAGAGGAGCCTAATGCGACGGACTCTCCTAATGATTCTGATTGCCACACAGAGCGGTGTTAGCTGGGGTCAGGAGAGCCGTCTTCACGCGGAGCTTCGCCGCGAAGGAGAGCGCGTTGCTGACGCCTGCAGCACTTTCAGCCTAAAGATCTTCACCGGCTGCGCTTACACCTTGTTCACAGACCACCCGCTCCACATTGCAGCCGGAAGTATGCCGCCACAGAATGGTTTCGGATTGGGGGGTTCCTTCGTTTGGGATAAAAACACGCCAAACTGGCGCATGAGTTGGGATTTCGATGCTGTTGGTGCCAACAACGGGGCCTGGAGGGCTGGCTCCTATATGAAACTGGTCCATACGCCGGCCACATCGATTCACATTACCGCACCGGGGGCCACCGAGACCGGCGGACTGCCACACAAACCTAAGCGGATTAGTCTCGCGGTCCATCCCTACACGGCCATTCATCTCTACGTGCAGACCATTTCGCTGAACAAGCTGAATTTTTCCGGCGAGGGGAACGATTCAACCTTAGCCGGAGCCTCTGTGTTCGGCATGCGCGAAACCGTTGTCGGTGGCCGGGTGATCAAGCCCCTATTTGAATGGCCGGCGATTCGCAAACTGAATCTCTCGCTTCTCGGGGAGCTTAACGGGCGATTTGTGACCATCAACCCAGAACACGGGCAATCTGTCCCATCGATTGAGCAGTTGTATACGAACTCAACTGCGCCAGGTCTAATCAGCCAGCCGGGTTTTATCCAAGGCGGCGAGGGGATCCGCATCAAGCCGGGCGTAGGTTATTTCCACTTAAATTACTTGGCGAAATTCGAGCAGTACGAAGCTCCTTCGAGTACACAGAATTCTTTCATGCGGTGGACGTTGGATCTAGATCACACTTACGACCTACATGGGACGACGAAGAGTTCATCAGCCGACGCCGGAATGACCGGACCAGACGAATGTGCACCCGCCGGGGAGAACTGCCCTAGAGTTCCTACATCCGTCAATCTTAATGGCTCGATTGGCGTGCGCCTGCTGCTTTCGGAATCCATAACTTCGAAGACAAGCGCGGTGCCTTTCTATTTTCAACCCACGCTGGGTGGCCAAGATATAGACTCATCGCTCTCTCTTGGCAGCTATCGAGACTATCGATTTCGTGCTCCGAATCTTCTGCTGTTGCAGGAAAGCTTTGAACATTCCATTTGGGGCCCATTCGGTCTAAAGCTCATGGCCGATGAAGGCAGGGTGGCGCTAACGCACGGCGACCTCGGATTCAGTCATCTGAGACACAGCTTCGCCGGCGGGCTCACGCTCCGCGCCGGTGGTTTCCCGATGATCTCTATGATGTTTGCCTGGGGTGGGCCGGAGGGACATCACAATGTCTTCAATATGAATAGCTCGCTGCTGGGGGGATCTGCGCGTCCGTCTTTGGATTAGGCAGACGATCATGGCGTACATTATTCGGCTAACTGCCGACCTTCGCGAGTTCGAAGGAAAACTGAATGGCTAAGAACATTGTGATCTGCTGTGACGGAACGGGAAACGAATTCGGGGACAACAATTCCAATGTCGTGAAGCTGTACAGTGCCCTCATCATCGATGGCAGACAGCAGGTCGGCTATTACCACCCAGGTGTTGGCACGATGGGAGCACCAACGGCTCACAACAAAATTACGAAAGCGTGGTCCGTTGTCATGGGCCTCGCGTTTGGAGCAGGCCTTTTGGCCAACGTAGGTGATGCTTACCGCTTCTTGATGAACATCTTTGAAGATGGAGATCAGGTTTTCCTGTTTGGCTTTAGTCGGGGAGCCTACACGGCGAGAGCACTTGCCGGCGTGCTGCACATGTTTGGATTACTTTGTCCAGGCAACGAAGGACTGATTCCATACATAATTCGGCTCTTCGCAAGACGCTCGCGGAAAGCCGCTGGCATGACGCATACATTTGAAGTGGCAGCGGGTTTCAAAGCGACTTTTTGCCGGCATTGTCCGTTACATTTTGTGGGAGTATGGGACACAGTCAGCTCCGTTGGCTGGATATGGGATCCGCTAAAGTTGCCCTACACAGCACAAAATCCCGATATGTCTATTGGCCGGCACGCCATTTCGATCGACGAGCGGCGCTGCTATTTCCGAAACAATCTTTGGGGCCCTCCGCTGCCTGGCCAAAATATTAAGCAAGTTTGGTTTGCGGGCGTGCATTCGGACGTTGGCGGTTCGTACGCTGAAGCAGAGAGCGGCCTAGCGAAGATTGCCCTCGAATGGATGCTTTGCGAAGCTGTCAGCGTCGGCTTATTGGTCGACCAGCACAAAGCCGATGTTATCTTGGGACGGATTCCACCTCCGCCGCCGGTTGCCCCTGACCCTACGGCCAAGATGCATAATTCTCTGACCTGGAAATGGTGGATAGTCGAGTTCCTGCTGCACTCGTACTATGACCCAGTCCAGCAAAAGGTGAGGTGGCGAATCCCTCTTGGAGCTAGGCGATCTATACCTTCGGGATCGGTTTTGCACGAAAGTGTGCGGGACCGGATTCGGTTAGATCCCACATACAAGCCACCAAACTTGCCTGTGAATTCCGGAACCGACCCAATAAACCCTTGCAACTTTCCATAACGCCGAGCCGCCCATTGCTGCTCGGAAGAGCAAGAAATGGGAGTGCGACGCTGGCCCGTTCTGATTTCGTAACAAAATCCAAATAATTATTGGCATTGCTGGATTTTGTGGCAAGATCATCGACCAAACGTGTCAAGGGGAGCGCGTTTTGTGCCCTGCCCCC
>Ga0070732_10000600_pt1 | contig 21906 bp, 18 predicted proteins | sample Coa_R1_5_FD_66449 | JGI IMG/M metagenome (GOLD analysis project Ga0070732, IMG submission 66449) | Surface soil microbial communities from Centralia Pennsylvania, which are recovering from an underground coalmine fire - Coalmine... | ecosystem: Environmental > Terrestrial > Soil > Unclassified ... | reverse complement strand
CAGCTCCAGCATGCGCTCGTTCAGCCAGATGATATAGCGCAGGCCGAACGACCAGACATAGGTGTAACCCTTGAAAAACTTCCAGTCGCCTTTCGTGGGCCGCCACATCCCGATGATCTCGCGGCGGATTTTCCAGCGAGCAAAGCTGAGTTCTTCCGGAGACAAATTGGAAGTCCGAACGTTGGCGAAGTAGCCGTCATACCAGCGGAAGTCGGACAGGTTCTGGATCTGATTGTCGCGGAGCATGTTGTCGCGCAAAGGAGTCTTGGGATAGGGGGTCATGATCTGATCCATGATGCTGCTGACACCCTGCTCCTTTATGAAGCGGTAGTTCTCACGCATACTCTCGGGATCGTCGTCGGGAAGGCCGTTGATGAGACCCGCGATGACGACGATGTTCTCTTTCTGCAACTCGGCGATGGCTTTCTTGATCGCGGGGAGTGTGTTGGGCTTTTTCATGGCCCGCAGGTTTTTCGTTGACGCATTCTCGATGCCGAGGAAGATGGAGACGAAGCCGGCCTTGGGCAATTTCTTGATGACGTGTGGGCGCTGGGAAAAGCCGATAACGGTCGCCTGCGTGGTGAAATGCAGATTCTTGAGTTTGAGCGAGATCACGCCGTCGATCAGTTCCTCGAAACGATCCATGTTCTGGGTGATGTTGTCATCGGTACAAAAAATGTGGCGCGCACCGCGACTGTAGGCGTCCTCGATATCGGCGAGCACGCGTTCCAGAGGGTACTGGCGGATCGAACTTCCGTACATTTGATGGATACTGCAGAAATTGCAGTGGTAGAGGCAGCCGCGGGAGGTCTCGATGACGTCGGCCCGGCGGAAGTACATGTGGAAGTTCTTGATGATGCGTTTATCGCGGGCGGGCAACTTGATCTTGGTTACATCCTCGAGCGGACGTGGGGCGTTGTGATGAAACTGGCGGTTTTCTGTTTTGTACGACACGCCCAAGACGTTGTCGAGCCCGCGGCCGTGAGCATCGAGCGAGTCCAGAAGTTCGCCGAAGCTGAAGTCGCCCTCGCCACGGACGATGAAGTCCCAGTAGTCGGCCCCCGGTGAACCCTCGATGGTGTCGTAGGACAGCGTGGCATGGTAGCCACCGAGGACGGTTTTTATCCGGGGATTGAGTTGCTTGGTGAGGAAGGCCATCCGGAGATTGCAGTCGTACTGAAAGGCCATCCCGGAAAAGCCGACGACATCCGGGCGCTCGTTCTGCAGCGTCTCCAGCAGAATTGGAATGGCGCGCTTCCGAGTGGGAGCAAGGTCCAGGACTTTTACGTCGTGGTTATCAATCTGCGCGGCAATGGTGGCCAAAGCCACGGATGGAGGCTCCCACTGCCTTCTCGGAACCCAGGGTGAGGTTGCGGGGCATTGCACGAGCAGTGCTTTCATAGTCTTCGCATCCTAAATGACATTGCGCGAAATTCAGCAGACTGCCGAAAAGCTGGCCTGGGATCTTCCGATGATGGCGACAGGGTACTTCACGGTGAGGATAGATTGCAAGGCGAAACGGCGGATGGTGCGGGTCGGTTGAGCGAGGGTTCGGGATACTTCGCACTTTAGTAGCTGATGCCTCTTCTTTCCTTTTTCAAACGGCCGGCCCGTAGCGGGGCTGTTTTGTGGTCGCTGAATGCGTGATACACTCACTTCGAATTCCGGCGTTCTCGCCTGGCCCATACGCGCCCGACGCTGGAAGCTGCAGCATGCGAACTTGCGCGCTCATTCCGGCATACAACGAGGCTTCCTACATCGCGGACGTGGTGAAGGGAGCGCAACCGCATGTCGAAAAAGTCGTCGTGATTGACGATGGTTCCGGCGACGGAACAGGACAGGTTGCCCGGGCGGCGGGAGCTACGTGTCTGCGATCTCCCAGGAATTGCGGCAAGGCCTCGGCGCTGCGCCTGGGCATCGAATTCGCACGCGCCCAGAATTTTACCCACGTGGTCACTCTGGATGGGGACGGCCAACACTTGCCGGAAGATATTCCAGGCTTGCTTCGTGTAGCGGAAGAGACGGGAGCGGACCTGGTGATTGGGGCACGCTCGTTCGATCGCGACTCGATGCCTCGCTCCCGCTATTACTCCAACACGATTGGTAGCCGCGTAGCTTCGTCGCTGGTGGGCCGCGAGATTCGCGACAGCCAGAGCGGGTTCCGGCTGTTCCGTCTGGATAAACTCCATGGGACCAGGCTGCGGAGCCGGTATTACGAATTAGAGATGGAGATGTTGATCAAAATGACGCAGTCGGGTTGCACCATTGCGCACGCTCCCGTTCACACCGTCTACCACGATGGCGAGGCGCGCTCGAAGATGAAGCCGGTGCGAGACACGGTGTGGGTCTGCCTATGGTCGCTAGCGTTTCGCTTTCTGGGGGCGTGAGGTGGCTTCGCGGACCCGACTGTTCTGCCCGCTCTTCCTCGTTGCGTCGGCGATTTTTCCGGCAGTGCTGGCGGCCCAGAGCGACGATCTGCTGAACCGGATTTGGAACGGGGTTCAGCAAGCGCAACAAAAATACACTAGCAGCTGCGGGACCATCGTCGAAACCCGCACTTCCACCCTGATGGTGAAACCGCTGGTGCTGCGCGGCAAGTTTTGCGCCGAGGGCACGAAGCGATTCGCGCTGGAGTACTTCGAGCCGTCGAAGATGCGCATTCGCTTCAACGAGGATTACCTCAACGTAACCACCGGCGGCAAGACAGAGGTCATGGAGGTCGGAGGGAATGTTCGCCGCGCGCAGTCTTATTTCAGCCGGGAGAGTTCCATCGGGAACCTGAAAAAGAACTTCACCATCACGGTGCGAGAAGATGGCCCGGATTTCGAAATGAAGCTGATTCCGCGAACGGACAATTTTCGCCGCAGGCTGAATTACATGGTCGTGAAACTGGACAAACGGGACTTCCTGCTGCGGTCGCTGGAGGTCGACGGCAAGAGCGGCGTGAACAGTGTGTTCGCTATCGACGTCAATTCGCTGAACCCAAAGATTCCGGCAGAAACGTTTGAGGTCTACAAACCAAAGTGATTGAGCGAAGAGTAATCGAGCGAAGTGAAATCGAGACGCTGATTCCTCATCGCGCCCCGTTCCTGTGGATCGATCGGGTGGAAGAACTGGAGCCGGGAGTTCGCTGTGTTGCAGTGAAGTTCGTCGATCCGGCGGACCCAATTTTCGTCGGACATTTCCCCGCCAAACCGATTCTGCCGGGTGTTTTTCTGATTGAAGCGGTGGCTCAGACCGCGGGAGTGATGCTGGGGTCGACGGGACCACGGGTGGCCGGGGCAGGCGTGGCGTTGCTCGCAGCCGTGAACCGGTTCAAGTTTCTCAAGACGGTGATTCCAGGGCAAAATCTGCGCGTCGAAACCAAAAAGCTGACCCAGGTTGGGCAGATGGCGTACATCAGCGGCACGGTGTGGGTGGACGGAGAGATAGTGGCGAGCGGTGAGCTGTCGGTGGTGTCGACTTGATGGACGAGCGAAGGACCAGGCGGATAATGGTAAAGGCAACCGCGTGATCGGACGATTTCAGAGTCGCGCGCGGCAGTTCGTCGCCGACGTATTGAAGGAGAAGCTCGAGCCTGGACGAGCGGCGGCCGCCGTGTTCGTCGGGATATTCATCGGGATCGTGCCGATCTATGGGTTGCAAACCCTTGCGGCAGTGGGTGCGGCTTTTCTCTTCAGGCTGAATAAGCCGCTGACCGTGGCCGGAACTTTTATAAACAATCCGCTGCTCCAGCCCGCGATTATCGTGTCTTCTGTGGAGATCGGGTATTTTCTGCAAGGCGGCTCGTTTCGGCCGTTTCATTTTTCTGCATTGACACGGGCGCATGTGAAGGAAGAAGTGCTGGCTTGGGTGATTGGGAGTGTGGTGCTGGGAGTGCTCGTTGGCGGGGCGGGAGCGGCGACTACGGTGGTGGTGATCCAGCTTAAGGCGCCCACCAATCCGGGCCTGCGGGATCGAGTTCGTTTTGTGAAGGGGATGTTTGCCCAATGCTCTTGGGCTGACCGGGAGTTCGTGCGATGGAAGCTGCGGCTGGATCGGATCTTCGGGTTGCTGGCCGCCGAAGACCTGGGATCGGGGACAGTCGTGGATCTGGGCTGCGGCTACGGCATGGCTCTGAGTTTTGCAGCTTTCGGTGATTCCAGCCGACGCCTGGTGGGTTGCGATCTGGATGGGCATCGCATCGCGGTCGCTCGCCAGGCCCTTAGTGTGCTGAACGCGGACCTGAGCGTTGCGGACATTCGTGGTTTCGAGCTTCCGCCTGCAGGTTTGATTCTTATTCTGGATGTCTTGCAGTATCTGGGCGCCGATGAGCAAATGGCCTTGCTGCAACGATGCTGTTCGGCGCTCGAGCCCCAGGGAGTTTTGATCTTTCGCGTCCACGATCGCGAACGTGGCTTGTGGTCGACAATCACCATGGCTTTCGACCGGCTGATATTCGCGTTCGGACGCACAGGCATACGGCCCCTCACACTACGCGCCGCCGAGTATCGCAGCGTACTCGAGGGCGCCGGTCTGCGTGTGGAAGAATGCCGGTTCCGAAACCATCTACCCCTGGCTCATATCTTATTCATCGCGAGAAAACCGTTGGCGGAAGCCGCAACATGATGGTCCGATTCATGCGCCTGGTGGGTGGACTGGTCGTGGATCATCCGTGGTTGGTGACAGCCATCAGCATTGTTGTGACCTTACTGTTGTACGCGAACATTCACAACCTGCGCACCGGGACGGACCTGACCGACTTGTTTGGGGATCGCGATCCTCAATGGCGAGCCGCAAGCCAGATCGGTAAAGAACTGGGTTATGGCAACCAGCTCTTCGTGCTGATCGAGGTTCCTGATGGAGAAACGGACACGACCGGGCCGATGGAGGAAGCGGCCGACCGTCTCACCGCCGACATGCTGACCAGCGGGCTGTTCCTGCATGCGCGGTGCGGCTTGCAGGAAGAAGAACTGCTCAACATCGTGCGGTACTTTACCTGGAATTTCCCGTCATTCGTGGGGCCAGAGCAAACGGAGGATATTAAGCGGCGGCTCGATCCGCAACAGATTCATCAAAACGTTCGCCGCGCCGCAACTGCACTGGTCACGCCGTTCTCGTCCCTAGGAACGAATTACTTCGTTGCAGATCCTTTGGGCCTCATGGAAGTGGAGGCGGGCAACAGCCGTGGGTTTTCACAGTTCGCCAATTTCGATCTGCAATGGGGATCCGGGAACCGATTCTTCAGCAAAGATCACAAGGCCCTGCTCATCATTGCCGAACCTCGCCAGTCGGCCATGGACTATAAGTTCGCCGAGCAAGTGATCCTCTGGACCCGGGATCATATCCAGTCGATGAACGCAGATCCGGGCTTCCGTGACTCCGGAGTGCGGGTCACTCCGGCGGGAGCTTACGTTTACGCGGAGCAGGAGCACCAGTTCATCGAGACGAACATTCGCCGCATTTCCATGATTTCAATCGTGGGCAATCTGCTGTTGTGCCTGGTGATCTATCCAAGGATTCCGCTGCTGCTTTTGTCGTTGCTACCCGCCGGTCTCGGCATTCTCTGGACTACGGGCGTGGCAAGTTTCTATCCGGGAGAAGTAAATCTCATCAGCCTGTCCTTTATTGCGATTCTCGCAGGGCTGGGAGACGACCAAGTCGTACATTTCTTCAATCGCGTACCGCAGGAATGGGCCAAGGGCGGGACGCTGAACGATGCCGTGCTGCGCTCCTTCGAAACCACTGGATTCAGCGTCCTCCTCTGCATCATAACGGCGGCGACCGCTACCGCCTCGCTGGCGACCTCCAGCTTCAAGGCATTGGCGGAGTTCGGGTTCATCCTGACCGTCGGAATGTTCATGATGGTGCTGCACACTCTGTTGACGGTCCCTGCGCTGATGGGGCTGTGGTGGCGGGTCTCCAAACCACGGGCGCCGGAGACCATTACCTTCCGCCTGCTTCCGTGGATAGCGCGGAAATGCGTCGATTTTGTGGGCCGGCATGCTCGCCTGGTTGTCAGTTTTGGCGTGGGAATGTTCGTGCTGTCATTAATATTTCTGCCGACCATCAAGATGGGCAGCCACTTTGAGATCACGGGCGCGGATAATCCTGCGGTGGCCGCCCAGAATCGGCTTTCGGCAAGGTTCGGCATCGAGGGCAGTCCGCACGTGTTTTTGATCGCCGGTGGAGAGCAGGAAGTGCTGGGCAGGGCCGAGGCATTGACAGCCGGGCTCGAAGGGTTTCGACAGGGCGGAATCATCAAGTCGATCTTCTCCCCCACGACGCTGCTTCCTTCTGCCCGGACACAGTCCGAGCGGGCCAGTTTGCTGAAAGGTGTCAATCTCGCGGCTTCCGCTCGTGCCCTTGAGGATTCGCTGCGTGAGAATGGTTTTCGGACCGAGCCGGTTCAGCCCTTTATCGACCGACTGCGAACCCTAGGACAAAATAATGATTCTGTCACCCTGGAAACGGCCGCCAAATTGCTGCCGCCGGGGTTGCTCGACAACAGCATTCGCAAAACCGCGGACGGTAGCTACGTGGCGGCCATTCCGTTCTATGGTACGGATCCCGATGCGATCGATGTAGTTCCGGAAAGAGTCATTGCATCCTGGCGGAATCAATTCGGTCCGTTCGCGGAGTTTTCTTTCGACAAGATGAACCGCGACATGCAGAATCAGGTGCTGCGTGACAGCCGCAGGGCATTGGTGTGGACGGCTGCTGGGATTCTGTTGATTGTCTATCTTTGTTTTCGCAACCTCCGAGTATCGCTCATCGTACTGATACCGATCGTATTCGGGATTGTTGGAACCTTCGGGCTGCTGCTGCTGGTGAGGCACCGCTTCAGCTTCATGTCCATCACTGCGATTCCGCTGATCATCGGAATAGGCATTGACAACGGCATCCATTTGGTCCGGCGTTACCTTGAGAACAAGCGCCTCGGAATTCTCGCGATTGCAAAAGCCACCGGCCCGGCTCTGATTCAATCGAACCTGACCACAATTGTCGGATTCGGGGCCTTGATGGCCTCCAGTTTCACGCCGCTGGCCGAGATGGGGCTCGTGACCTCATTGGGTGTCGCTCTGGCGCTGGCCGGCGGACTATTGTTAATCCCCGCGGTCATTTTGGTGCAGGAACGCCGCGCGCCAGTTGATGTTGCTGGCGAGGTTCATTCGGCTTGAAGGCCTTTTCTCGATGCGGCAGAATTGGGTAGGCATTAGAGTAAAGGCCCATGTGAAAATGTTTCGTATATACTTCAAACGCAGGACGTTCGCCAAGCTGTAATCGACACGATCTTGTCCCAGGGCGCACGACAGATTCCTTTCCGTGATCGTCGATCAAAGTTTTGGTCCCAGATTGTCGGACTTAATTTCATGAAATTCGCGCTTTTCTCGCCAATGCAGTTCCTTCCTGGATTCTTGTCCCGAGTGTCAGGTTTACGGCGGATTGGCCCTGTGGTGTTGTTCTCGGGTCTTCTGTTTCTGCCGATGACGGCGGAAGCGGGCCTCCCTCGGGCTGCAATCTCGATTCCGACGGACCAGAGCCTAGTCGCTGGCTTAAAGGCGGCCGAACAGTGTGAATCTCCGGGCAAAGTGATCGTGCTGCCGCGGCTGTCTTTCGATTTCGCGGGTGGTGGAAGCGCGGCCAGCACTATTCAAGAGCAAGCGCGGGCCGTCCAGAGCATTCCCGAGGGATCCGAGGTCTGGCTGCATGTGATGGCCGGGGCTGGCTCTCTTGGCGGCAATGATTCCGAGCAGCAGATTAACGACAGGGTTGGAGCGTTCCTGAAGTCAATACCGCTCTCGGCGGCCGCGGTGCGCGGACTGATTGTCGAAGTTAAGGAACCGCTGACGGCTCCCGATCTCTTCGCATTCGGGCTGTTGCGCCTGACGCTAGGCGCCAAAGCCAGCAATGCCGGCTTGCGTGTTGCCTTTGTTTTCCCGCCGGGGTTTGTCAGCCAGCATGGCGATATTGTCAAACGGCTTGCGACGTACGCCGATCTGTTGGGAACGACCTATTCCGATGCCTGGCGCCAGGACGCGATGTGGATTGCAGAACAGGCGCTGAACAAGCCCCTCGTCCTCAAATTAGACTCCGGCGCATCGGTGACGACCTCGCGATTTGTGACCGCGATGCTCGCCGCAAGCGGCACTTCCGTCGAAATCGTCTGGTCAGAGCCGCCAGACGGTAAGGCCGCAAACGCCGTGTGCACGGTGAACAGCTTCTTGACGCATTACATCACCGGAAACGTGTTTGCAGCGGATTCCACTGCCTCGCCGTTCACGGTCGCCGTGGAGGGCGCAGGGAGCGGCGAGAACCGGTCGTTCGGCAGTGGGCCGTCGGATCTTGTAATCGTGGCGCGCGTGAATGGGAGTCCCGACTCCCCGAAGACAGTCAGGCTGCAAGGCGCGAAGTCAGGGCCATTCGAGATCAAGTGGTACGACCCCGTCACGGGCGCGCCGCTTCCCGCGGGCGAAATCACGAAGACGGACAAGGGACTCGCGCAGACATGCGCTTGCACCAGCGAGTACGCTTTGATTTCCGTCCATAAACAAAGTGAGAACGATCAGACCGTGCTTAACACGATTGAGGTTAAGGGCGGAATCGAACTGAAGGTTGAGGAGATCGTGGCCCGCTGGCAGCAGAACCGAGAAGCGCAGAAACAGAGGCTGGAGAACTATATGGCCTCCAGTTTTATGAGCCTGCACTTTGAAAACACCAATTTGGGACCCGGGTTCGACGTCTCGACGCAACTCAAAGTGTTTTTCAGTCGCGGCGGCCAGATGGAAATGGCCCAAAAGGCGTTTTACGTGAACGGCGTGAAGTTCGGCAAGAACCATGAATTTCCGCTGCCGCAAATCGAACCGGAGAAGGTGCTGACCCAACCCCTCGAATTGAAACTTAACGAGCGCTACGTTTACAAGCTACTGGGCACGGAAAAAGTCGATGGCGCGCTGTGCTACGTGATCGGAGTCGAGCCAAACGTAGCGGACGAGGCGCTATACAGCGGCAAGATATGGATCGACGGCGCTACTTTCCGCGAGGTGAGACAGTACCTGACGCAACGGGGTGCGAAGAGCAACGTGCTGGTGAACGTTGAGACGCAGAATTTCGAATTATTTCATGACGACCAGGGCAATCACTTCAACTTGCTGCGGTCCATTACTGCCCAGCAATTGCTGAATGCGGCAGGACGCGATTTTGTGTTGCAAAGGAAGGTGGAGTTCTCGCACTACGTGATCAATACCTCAGAATTCAGTGCCGCCGTGGCGGCTGAACATAGCTCCGACGACCCAATGTTCCGCGACACCGACCAAGGACTGCGGTCGCTGAGAAAAAAGGGCGACGATCGCGTTTTAGTGGACAGCAGCGTGAAGCGCATACGGTCTCTGATTGCCGGGGCGATGTACGAAGGCACGTATAACTTCCCGATTCCGTTTCTTGGCATCAGCATTGCAGATTTCGATTTTCGGCACACCGGCGCGCAGCTTTCTACTTTCTTTGCCGGGCCCATTCTTTTGACCGACCTGTCGAAGCAGTACCGGCCCAAGTTTCGCTTGGCGCTGGATTTGTCGCTTAACGGTCTGCCCGGCGAGAACCGCGTGTACAGCGGCAACACGGAACTGGTGCAAGGTCAGGTTTGGACATGGGAGCAGACCACTGGGCTGCGAGCCTCCTGGCAAGCCACTAACCATCTCAGCGTCACGGCTTCCAATTACTTCGCGTACGACAACTTCCTCAGGACCAGCAAGGCCGACGAGCAATACGCCCTGCCGCGCAATGGCTTGACCCTGCTTCCGGGCGTCGAAATAAAGTACAGCCGCAAGGGATATGTGTTCCATGCGCAAGGGACACGTGGCGAGCGCATCAGCTGGAGGCCGTTCGGGTGCGCATCTCTGGCTTTGCCTCCTGATGGTTGCGGGTCTACATCGGTGAACCCGCCACCGCAGGACACCTTACTGTTCCGGCCTCCACAAAAGGCATACACGCTATACAGTGGCGAGTTTAACAAGGATTACTACATCGGAAAGTTCACCAAAGGCGGATGGGATATGTCCTACTACGGTGGGAATCAACTGGATCGTTTCTCCCGCTACTTCCCGTCGTTTCTTTCTACGCCGCGCTTGCATGGAATTCCCGGCGGCACGGATTCTTTTGACGCCATCGCCATGGCGAACGTGCACTACGGTTTCAATGTGATGGAATTGATGAAGGTCGATGGGATGTACAGCTATGCGCGCGCCCGCAATCTGGATGAGTCCTTCAAATTCCGCAAGTTTGACGGCTTCGAGGTGAACTTCAACACGCCCGGTCCTCTGGGCATCCTGATGCAGGGCACAATTTCCTACGCGTTGAACGGGAACATCGCGCGCTATAACTCACGTTGGGGAGCTTATGTTTTGATCTTCAAGCCGTTAAAGTGATTCGAGCATATGGCTGAAACACGGCTGGAAGATCAGACGGAAGACCGGACCAGGGACGCGAAGACCGCACTGGTGACCGGCGGCTCAGGGATTATAGGGGCAGCCATCGCGCAAGCACTGGGAAGCGCTGGATTCCGCATAGCAGTCCACTATCATCACGGGAAAGAGCCTGCGGCCGGCGTAGTGGAGCGAATCGTCGTTGGCGGCGGACAGGCGCTGGCGGTGGAAGCCGATGTGTCCCAGCAATCGAGCGTGACCGCCATGTTCGAGCGCATCGAACGGGAATACGGTCCCGTCGATTATTTGGTAAACAACGCGGGCATCAACCGGGACGTCGTGCTGGCTTTCATGTCGGAGGAGCAGTGGGATGAGGTGATCGACACCAATCTCCGCGGCACGTATTTGTGTTCGCGTTTAGCTTTGCCGGGCATGATGCGTAGGGGGGGCGGGGCGATTTGCAATATCGTGTCGCCCAGCGGAGTTCGCGGCCAAGCCGGGCAGTCCAATTATTCGGCGTCGAAAGGCGGTATTATTGCCTTCACCAAGGCGCTCGCCCGCGAAATGGGTTCATTTCACATCCGAGTCAACGCTGTTTGCCCGGGCGTGATTCCCAGCCCTATGTCCGCCAAATACATTCAGAAAGAAGAGAAACGACTACTTTCTGAAATTCCTTTGGGACGCTTTGGCAAGCCTGGAGAAGTGGCCCCGCTGGTAGTGTTTTTGGGGTCGCAGGAGGCAAGCTACATTACTGGACAGGTAATCGGAGTTGATGGAGGACTGCAATAAGGGCTGTGCTATACTGCCGCCAACAAGTATTATGCCAACCGTCAAGGAACAACTTAAACCCATTATATTGAAGAGCTTGCGGATCACGGATATGACTCCGGAGGATCTGCGCGACGACCAGCCACTGCTCGGTGGCGAACTGGAAATCGATTCCGTCGATATCCTTCAACTTGTGCTTGAGATTGAGAGGCACTTCGGTATCAAGCTGGTGGAGGCCAACTTCGACCAGAAACATTTTGAAAGTCTCAACACTTTGGCGTCGATCATCGAATCCAAGGTGGCGGCAGTCAGGACCTGACCCCTACGCTCCCCCCGTAGGCAACGCCACATTGTTCAAGCAAACATGTACAGCATTGAGCTTGAGTACCAGCACGGTCTTGAGTGGGGCAGCCGTGCCTTGCATCATGGGCTTCTGTTGAATCACAACGTGGGCTACCTTATGAGGGCAGGCTGAAATTGACGCGCTGGTACGAGCACCGTTTTCACAACATCACGGCGCAGCGAATTATATTTGTCATCATCCCGAGGGTGCCGCGCCTCCTTCATCCCCCCATCGCGGTGGTCACGGCCATGATCTTCTTCGTCATGCTCAAGCGCGAACGGCGAGCAGTCGCCGATAATCTGCGTCGAGTCTCGGGTAAGCACGGGCTTGCGTTGCACTGGAAGGTCTATTGGGTCTTCTATTCGTTCTGCGATCTCATGGTTTCTTATTGTTATGTCCCGCAGGCCTCACACTCCGAACTGCTCCGCATGTTGGTGGACCCAGAGCGCGGCGGGGCCAAGATCGACCAATGCCTGGCTGCGGGTAATGGGCTTATTGTGTGGACGGCGCACGTGGGGAATTGGGAATTTGCCTCACGTCTTCTGGAAATGCACGGCCGGCCCGTCAACGTAGCGCGCGTGGTCGAAGAAAACCCGGCCGAAATCAGCCTGCGGAATTTGATGGCCAGTGAACGACTCAAAATTGTGGACCTCAGAAACGGCGCCCAGGCCACCATCGAACTCTTACAAGCCCTGCGCCAAAACGAGATCGTAGCGATGCAGGGAGACCGCGTCTATCAGCGTCACAGCGCCGAGGTTCCGTTTTTTTCCGTACCAACTCCCTTTCCGCTAGGCCCCTTCCTGCTTTCGCAGGTCTCTGGTGCACCCGTGCTACCGGGCTTCGTGGTTCGTCAAGGTTGGCTGCGATACCGCGCTCTGATGGGAGATCCGATCCTGCCAGTTTCATCACCCGTTCCATCCGGAGATCCGGATTCTGGCTTGCAGGGAGCCCTGTGCCAGGCGGTCCGCTTCCTGGAAAAAACGTTGACGACCCATTACGATCAATGGATGAATTTCTTTGATCTCTGGCCGGTTAACTCTCGTGACTGATTCCCGGAAAACCATTGTCGTCACTGGTATCGGTGTGGTCAGTCCCTATGGCATCGGCGTCGACTGCCTGCAAGCGGGCATGCTATCGGGAAAGTGCCGTCTGGCGCACACGAAGGATTTGTATCCTGGCTTCGTGGGAAGCACCGCCCATGTCAGAGGATTACCCCCTCTGCAAAACGACGGCCCTCAATATTCCCGCAGCGACCGACTCGCTATGGTGGCGGCTCGAGACGCGGTTGGGAGGCTTGACTGCGAGAACACTGCCCTCCGGGGGAGCGGTGTGTTCATGGCTAGCACGGTCGCGGGTTTGAGCGAGATCGATCCGGAAATCGCTGAAAATCCAAGTGCCTGGTATCAGCGTGGCGGTCTGGCGAGGGCAGCTTCCTATCCGGCGGCGTGCGTTGCTGACGCGGTGGGGGAGTGTCTAGGTGTTCGCGGCCCACGCTGTGCTATTTCTGCGGCGTGCGCTTCGAGTGCGATGGCGATTGCGCTCGCGGCCAATATGCTTCTCGACGGAGCGACACCCATGATGTTGGCAGGAGGCAGTGACGCACTGTGTCCGTTCACGCTGAGTGGGTTCAATTCGCTGCAGGCATTGGACCCAGATCCGTGCCGTCCCTTTGATCAGAATCGCAAGGGGTTGAACCTAGGGGAAGGAGCCGCGGTGCTTGTGCTGGAAACGCTCGAGCGGGCTGAGGCTCGTAATGCCAACGTTCTGGCCGTGTTGCGAGGATGGGCCATGACGAATGATGCATTTCACTCCACAGCCCCACAGACACAGGGGAATGGGCTGGCGGATTGCATGCGTCTTGCCATGGAAATGGCCAGGGTCAGGGGCGACGATATCGGTTATGTGAATGCCCACGGCACGGGCACTCCTCTGAATGATGTTGCTGAGACGAACGCGTACGACACTGTCTTTCGCGAACGCAAACGTCCGATTCCTGTCTCTTCGACAAAGTCTTATTTCGGACACTGCCTGGGCGCGGCTGGAGCGTTGGAGGCAATCATCGCGATCATAGCGGTTCGCTGTGGCGCGCTGTTGCCAACGCTACGGCTGACGGATCCGATCGAGAGCCCGAGTGTCGACTGGCTCAGAGGAAAAGTTGTTTGCCAGGAGGTGCCACTGGCAATGTCGGTTTCGGCTGGGTTTGGTGGCAGCAACGCGGCGCTCATATTCGAGCACGGCCAGTTCGGGAGTGGACGCTGATGACTTCGAATTTGGCAGCTATTACGGGTATCGGTTCTGTGAGTCCCTATGGCACGCTGGCCGGTCTGATCCCACGTTGCGCATTGGAGCCCGAACCTATCACCGCCTGGCCAACCTCCGGACTGCGGCGAGCATTTTTGGTGAAGCCATTTCGTCCCGCCAGCGTGGTGCCGGGTTTGAAAACGAGGCGACTGGATCGCCTGTCGGCGTGGGCCATGGTGGCTTCCTCACTGGCTATTCAGGATGCTGGGATCGATTTGAGCCAGGAGGACCGTTCCCGGGTTGCGGTTGTGTTCGGCACTGGCCTCGGCTGCGCTGAACTTACGGAAGCTTTCTTCCATAGTGCTGCCGCGCATGGCTGGTCCGGGACCGACCCCAGTCCCTTCCCGGAAGGGCTCGCCAACGCTCCGGCAAGTCATGTGGCTTTATGGCATGAAGTGCGAGGGCCCAATGTCACGGTCGGCTGCAAGGGCTTTGCCGGAGAGAGCGCGTTAATCCAAGCGGCTTCGCTGCTCCGCCACGGGCAAGCGGATTTGGCCATTGTGCTTGCCGGTGATACACTCACGCGCGCCGTCTACGAATGGTACGAGGCCGCAGGTCTGCTGTCGCCGGCCTGCTACAACTCGGAGCCTGTGACGGATGGCATCGGCTTTGTGCCCAGCGAAGGAGTCGCCGCGTTGGTGCTGGAACCAGCCGGTCGCCGTGAAGTGCGGGCCTATGCCCATTTCGGTTCAGGGCGCTGGTCGACGGACGGAGAGGCGGTGGAGACTATTCGCCAGATGCTCGGCGGCGCCGTCCCGAGTATCACCATTTGTGCTGGTGATGGTGCACCTTGTGCCACCAGCGATACATCTGCATTGGCCGGCGAGACTTCCGGAACCAGCGCGATTGTCCCAGCTCAGGCAGTTGCTGCGGGTCTTACGGATGCCAGCGCTCTTCTGCACTTAATCCTGGCGTTGGGCAGTCAACTCCCCAGCGGGAAGGCTCTGTTGTTAGGAACATCCGGCGAAAATGGTTTTGCAGCGCTTTTGCTGGAGTTACCTTGAATATGAATGTGCGAATTGCGGCCGCGGCGTTCAGTGTTCCGCCCGAAGATGAAACCGTCGAATCGGTTTTGGATCAGGAACGAGACCGAGTGGAGACAACGCTCGCACCGTTGAGCCCGAAGGCGCGACAAAAGGCCACGGAAAGTCTCGGACTAAGCCGCGTCCATGTGTGCGGCAGCAAGCAACCTTACGATCTGGTTCTCGAAGCCGCTTCATCCGCGATGACCGAGGCTGGGATTACTGGTCAGGATATCAATCTCATTCTGGATTACAGCACCTTCCCGGGTGAGAGCTCACAGTACATTTCTTTCGCCCATAAACTCAGCAATGAACTCGGGGCGGAAACTTCACTCAACTTGAGTTTCAAATCCGGCGGTTGTGCAGCGCTTCACCTCGCGATTAAGACCGCACTGGGTTGGATGAGGACCGATGAAAGCATTCAGACAGCCCTGCTGGTAACGGGTGACAGCGCGCCTCAGGGCAGCCGCTCCCTGCTTCCGATTACTGTGCAAGGCGACGCCGCTAGTGCGGTCATTCTGAAGCGCGAAGGTGCCGAAGGTCCTTTGCTGCTGGGCGTCGAAGCCATGACGCTCGGCCATCTGCACGAGGCCATTGCATTGATCAAGACCAACGGGCACCTCGAGATTAAAGTGGATGCTGCTTGCATGGAAAACGAGGTGATGCCGGTCTACTATCTGAACTTGCTCTGGGTGGTGCAAAAAGCCCTGGCCGCGTCTTCCCTGAGCTTGAAAGATATCGATCATTTCATCTATTCCAACATTAGCCAGCGGGACCGCGATGGTTTCCGCAGGATGGTGGGGTTGCCCGAGGGCGGCTTGCCGCCCACTCTCATGGCAGAGTATGGTCACACTTTTGCCAGCGACCTAATCATCAATTATGTGCACCTGCGGCGCGAAGGCCGAATTCGTCCAGGGCAATTGTTGCTATTCGCTTCCGCAGGGATCGGCTTCACCTGGGGGGTGACGCTTGCCCGAGCCTGAACGCCCCAACCCTGGACGTGACGAGCCTGAAAGCGACGTGCTCTCAGATTGGCTCCGGCGCACGGCGGCGGCCACGCCAGATGCGCCCGCCATAATCGAGGCAGGTCCGGGCGAGGAAAATCGCGTCACGTCTTTCCGCGAATTGTTCGAGCAGACGGCGTCGCTGGCGGTATGGTTTGTGGAGCACGGCGTCCAAAGACAGGATCGCATCGCTTTGGTATTGCCGAAAACCACCGAAGCAATCGTCTCGGTTTTTGCTTCCCTGCTGGCCGGTGCGATCTATGTCCCCATCCATCCGCAGTGGCCGAAGGAGCGAATCGAAACAGTCCTGGCAGATTGCGGGGCGCGGCTCTTGATTGAGTGTGACAAGGATTCTTCGCCGTGCATCATTGATCGCCACACTGGCGGCAGGATCCTCTGGCCAGTCGGATCTACTCCTAGCGACTTTTCCAAGTTAGGCTCGCTTCCCCGAGCAGATGCCGGCGACTCGGCTCTCATTCTGTTTACCTCAGGATCCACGGGTCAGCCGAAGGGAGTGCTCCTATCTCACCGCTCGGTAAGCACATTCGTGAGGTGGTCGGCGTGCGAGTTTCAGATCAGTTCAGCCGATCGCATTGCATGCCCTTCGCCTCTGAGTTTTGATCTCTCCACTTTCGACATTTTCAATATGGCATTGTGCGGCGCCACTTGCGTCCTGGTCCCCGCACATAGCGTGTGGATGCCGCGCTTCTTAGTACAGTTCTTGCGCGAGGCACGCATTACCTGTTGGTATTCTGTGCCCTCGATCCTGGCTGGCATGTTAGAAGATGGGCGGCTTGCGGAGCATGATTATCCCGGTCTGCGCCTGGTCCTCTTCGCTGGGGAGGTTTTTCGTGGTCACTACGTATCGCAGTTGCAAGCGGCGGTCCCGCAGGCGGTTTGCGCAAACCTCTATGGTCCAACTGAAACGAATGTGGTCACGTGGTGCCGTGTGCCGCGCGGCTTCGACGGATCACAGCCGCTACCGATCGGCCAGCCCTGCCCCTATGCAACGGTGACCGTGGACCCGACCAGTGGCGAACTGCTCGCCGGCGGCGACTCCCTGATGAGCGGATATTGGAACCGTCCCGAAGATACGCAACATGCGTTCATCAGTTTGGATGGCAAACGCTATTACCGCACAGGAGACCGTGTGTCGCAGGCGACGAACGGCAACTACCTTTTCCTCGGACGGCTCGACCGGCAAGTGAAACGCCGCGGTTTCCGGATTGAACTGGGGGAAATCGAGACTGCCCTCGCTGGCTGCGAGGATATACTGGAAGCGGCGGCGGTGGCCGTCGACGACGGGAAGAGCGGAACCGCCATCATAGCGTTTGTCCGCACCCGTTCTCCCGGCGCCATCACCCTGGTCGAGGCCAAAGCCCACTGTGCGCGGACACTGCCCCTGTATATGGTGCCCGACCACATCATATTTCTCGATGCCATACCTACAGGAGGCAGAGGCAAGATCGACTACCTGGCTTTATCCAGAATCGCGAAAGCACTGAACCATGCAGGATCAGACCATGCAGCACCAGACCATGGAAATCAAGACCGCAGTCCGGCAATTCATCGCTGAAAACGTTCTGCTCGGCGTGCATCAGACGACCATCGAGGACGCCACGCCGCTCGTCACCGGCGGTCTCATCGATTCGGTCGGCATGTTCGGCCTCGTGGCTTTCCTCGAAAGTCGGTTCAACGTCGAATTTGTGCCCCGAGAAATTAACGTACATAGCCTCGATACGCTGGAGCAGATCGATGAGCTGATCCGGAAGAAACTGGCCGCCCAGAAAACTAACGCCACGGGCGGCGGGCAACAAATTCGGTGAGGTGCGGCGGTGTGGAACCGTTGGAGACTGCAAGGACTGGCGCTGGTGGCGGCGTTATTTTCGCCAGCATGCTGGCAACACAAAGAAGCGTTCGAAAAGGCGCCACTCAACCGCGGCGAGATCCAGGTCGCGCGCCTCTCTGAGCGCACTAACCTTTTCGTGGAACGCGTTCGTTTCTGGTCCAACGAAATGAACGAGCCCCGCTTTTTCCTGGCCCTGGTCCCCAAGACGCAGGTTGCCCCCTCGGAAGTCTTCATGTTGAATCATGGTTGGCGCGACCGGCCAGAGGACCTGTTGATACACCTCAAGGTGGACCAGGTATACGATCAACTACTGAGCCGGCACGAGGTGCGGCCCGCGATCGTAATCCTGCCGGACGTTCGCTTCGGCAACTTTTATCGTGAGTACTCCGACCGATACCCATATCCTAACTATCTGACTTTGGTGGCGGAGGAGGTGGCTGGAACGGTTTCGCGCCGCTATGCTGTTCCTTTCGAACGACAGCGCTGGGCCATCGGCGGCTTCTCTTTCGGTGGCTACCTATCGCTGGATGTTGGACGGCGATATCCCGGACGGTTTGCCAGCGTCAGCGTGATCAGTGGACTCGTGGATTCAGAGTGGAGCTACTGGCCATCGCAACCGCCGCCGCCCGGGCCACTCGACTCCCAGGGTCGGGGCAAGCATACGATCGTGGCCCCCGGGCCTGTTCCCAGACTCTTCCTAGCTTGTGGATCGAATGATCGTCTTTTCTCAACCATGCGCGACTTGCATGCAAAGCTAACGGAGATCGGCATCCCCCATGTGTGGTCGACTGCGTCGGGTGGGCACACATGGAAATACTGGTCGTCAGTTCTGCCGCTGATGTTTAAATTTCATCTGGCGAGTGAACAAGAATCAGGTTCAGGGCAACCGATCCCCGCAAAAGCCGGCTCGGATCGTTCCAAGTCACGAAGGTAGTCGGAGCTGAACAAATAGTCTGTGACAGAAATGTCAGGCGTGGGCTGCAGCTGCTTGTGCGCTCGCAACTATCGCTGGGATGGCACGTTGTTTGCGCAGAGCTTCGTGAAAAACCTCGGCAGAGACGGGCTCTCCATAGAAGAGTTGAAGCAATGGGTCTTCGATATCAGAAGTTACGGCAGCGGTTCTCTGGCTCTCAACCTCGAGTCCCTCTGGCTGGACGAATAGCTCCGGTAGCAGAGTGCGATTCTCCGTCAGAACGTTGAGGAATTTTTCTAGCGTGGCGCGATGCTCGCGCGTATGTTGCGTGAACTCGACTCCCATGCCTCGGTCGGGATGCATAATTCGCACCACGCCCTGCGCGCGAAGTTCGACCCCGGCCGCACGCATGGAGAGCACCAACCGGCTAGAAACCGGAAATGGCGATGAGATTTCCAGATAGCATCCACCCAGGCTCAGATCGGTGAGTTGACAGCGGATGGGAGGATCATCCTGCTCGGCATCGGGAGAATTCTGTTTTAGCCACTCGCGGATCTGCAGGGCCACCTCCGGAGAAGTCTGCAGGAACCGAATGCCAGCCTGCTCTTTCGTCCCCTCCCACGCGAAGTCGACGGGAATCTCCAAGAGCGTACTTGTTCCCGGCAATGTAAAAGCAATCTGCCAACGGCCGGTGGGTCGCTTGCGGCTCGGCAAAACAACCGCCATACCACCTTCGCTCAAATCGACGGTGGTCACCTTCATGTTTGCGCCGGCTTCGGAACTTCTCATGATCACCGGAATCTGCACTGCCACGCGGACGTTGCGCCGTCGTTCGCTCTTCATCAGCGCCCGCGCCGCGCGAAAACTGGACTTTGCCCGTTCGCTCGATATCGGCTTGTACAGCACAAAATGAGCGCCTATATCAAAAACTGCTTTCAGTCCGACGATCGGTTCAACGATGGCGACGGCAACCGCCTGCTTGTTGCACGGGGCTAAGCGAGCGCTTCGCAATACGTCGATCGCTCCGTCATCTGACATGTCGGCGATGATGCCTTCAAAGCGCTGCCGGGTTAGTTTCCTCAAGGCCGTGTCGGAGTTAAGGCACAAATCCACTTCGATCTCGAGATCACCGAGAACGCGCCGCAGAACCCGCACAATCTTTTCGTCCGAACACAGTAAAAGTGACTTCAGGCCCATAGGTAAGTCATTCCGAATGAATGGGACCGGCGCCGTCTGCCCACTGGCAAACCTGAAAAACGAACGCCGCTCACTGAACGATAGTTCCATCGACCAAACCAGAGCAATGTCCACACCCCATGGGCTGATTACGGGCGTAACCGGGGGATAGGCGCTGTTGAACGAATCAACAACCGGAGGCCTCCAAGCTCAGCGCTCGAGCATTGCAATCGCACCTGTTTTTGACGGTTAAAGCACAATCTCACAAGGACTTACGAATAATTTGCCGGGAACCCCGGCCACACAATTTCATTGACTTTCCAGGCAAATTGCCGCTAGGATATCAGGTCTCCTATTTAGTATTGCGGCTTCCCACGGACACTGAGGAAAGACTTTGTCCGTGGGCTAGTTTTCGAAGAATCCCTGAGCTGACGTGGAGAATCTTATAGTTGAGAAGGTTTTGTAGTCATATTCCCCAAGCGGAAAGGCAATCGTTCATGGCAAAGAGACGCGGAAATCCAAATTGGGGCAAGCCGGAGCCTATCGGCCCCATTACCCCAACCATCACCGAATTCGAACAGGTTGTGCGCGAGTATAAGCTCTCCCCTGACCAGTATCTTCGCTCGACTCGTCTTCGGGAATGGGCTCGCCGCAACAAGAACTCCAAGTACATCCCCGAACCTCTTCTGGAAGCATGGGGGTTCGAGATCGAGTCTACGCTCTAATCGAGTCTATGCTCTAGATGTAGGCTGGGTACGATTCAGGGTCGCTCACCGGAGCGGCCCTTTGTGTTTTGGCGAGATTGTCGGTCCTAAGGTTGCGCGAGTTTGGTTCCAGGGCTAGGTTTTGGCGCTAAGATTACCGGGTCGGACCAGTGATTGCCGCAACACATAGGACCTACACCGCAACGATGCTCGATGTCCTCAAAATCCCGCCGACCCAGCTGTTCGCGCTTCTTGTCGCCATCGGCTTCGCTGCCGGACTGAATCTTTACGCCACGGTGGCTGTTCTGGGTCTTCTTGCGCGCTTCGGCCATCTTTCGCTTCCCCCGGGCTTGCAGGTACTACAGAGCTGGCCGGTAATTGCGGGCAGCACCGCTCTGTTCGCGATCGAGTTCTTCGCCGACAAGATCCCTGCTTTCGATCTGATCTGGAATGCCCTTCACACCTTCATCCGAGTCCCCGTCGCCGGACTCCTGGCCTACCGCGCCACGAGCCAACTCTCACCAGAACATCAACTCCTCGCAGCATTAGTCGGAGCCCTCGTCGCCCTCATCGCGCATGGCGGCAAAACTGCCGCTCGCGCAGCCGTCACACCTTCACCAGAGCCGTTCTCAAACATCGCTCTGAGCCTGGGAGAAGATGTGCTTGCGATCGGTTTGACGTGGCTCGCGACAAGGCATCCTTACGTTGCAGGCACAATGGCCGCCTTGCTGGTCGTGATAATCGTGCTGCTCACGAAACTCGTAATCCGCGCCATGCGCGCCTTGTTTCGAGGAGCCGAACACCAAGTCGCCGCCTGATGCCGCCGGTGTGCCGTTGAATCCGGTGCAGGTGATCACGCTGGGCCGACGCTTGCCAGGAAGCGCGGAGCCTGCCGCGCCTTGCTGGCTTGTTCAAAGGAATAGGCCAGCTTAATCAGTGTGGGCTCGCTCCAGGCACGACCGAAGAACGAGATGCCGACCGGAAGTCCGAAGATGGACCCTGCGGTCACATTGATATTGGGATATCCCGCGACTGCCGCCGCGTTCGAGCTACCTCCCGCCGAGTGATCGCCATTGATCAGGTCCGTGAGCCACGCCGGTCCTCCAGTCGGAGCGACCAATGCGTCCAAGTGATGCTTATCCATGATCGCGTCGATACCTTCGGTACGCGCTAGTTGATGGTTCTTTGCCAAACCGTCCAGATATGCTTTCTCTGGAAGCGGCCCCTTCGCTTCCGCCTTCACAAACAGGTCCTGGCCGAAATAAGGCATCTCCTTCTGTCGGTTGCGATCATTGAATTCGATGATGTCTTTGAGCGTGCGCACTGGTGCGCTGGGTCCAAGATGCGCCAGATAGGCATTGAGGTCAGCCTTCAGTTCATACATGAAGACCAGCAGTTCGCTGTCGTCGAACTTTCCGAGAGTTTC
>Ga0070732_10000599_pt1 | contig 21940 bp, 15 predicted proteins | sample Coa_R1_5_FD_66449 | JGI IMG/M metagenome (GOLD analysis project Ga0070732, IMG submission 66449) | Surface soil microbial communities from Centralia Pennsylvania, which are recovering from an underground coalmine fire - Coalmine... | ecosystem: Environmental > Terrestrial > Soil > Unclassified ... | reverse complement strand
ACCAGGGCTATTTCATCATCGTCATTCAGGCCCCTGCCGGTGCTTCCCTCGAATACACCAAAGAGATCGGCACTCAAGTTTCTAGTCTCCTCAAGGATGTACCTGAATCCGAGGGCACTTTCTCGGTGGCTGGATTCAGTTTTTCCGGAAGCGCGTCTAACCAGGGACTCATTTTTGTTCCTCTCAAGCCTTATTCCCAGCGCAAGGGTAAAGAACATTCCGCTGTTGCGGTGCTCAACCGGGTTCGGCCGCAGTTGTTCTCAATTTCTGGCGCCATTGTATTTGCTACGCTGCCCCCAGCTGTGAATGGTCTCGGCGAGTTCGGTGGATTCCAATTCATCCTTCAGGATCAGGCTTCGCACAAGCTCGAAGAACTAGCCAACACGGCGCATGACATCATTCGCCGTGCGGGCGCGCGGCATGATTTGGTCGGGCTCTACACCCCCTTCACGGCGAACGATCCGCAGTATTTGGTGACCATTGATCGCGAGAAGGCCAAGAGCCTGCATGTGCCGCTTACGCAAGTTACCGACACGCTCGGCGTACTTATGGGATCGGCGTACGTAAACGACTTCGACTTCAACAACCGCTCCTATCGCGTCTACGTCCAGGCCGACAAGCAGTTTCGCGCCGAAGCCAAGGACATGAGCGAGTTCTACGCCCGCTCCGAGAGCGGCGCGATGGTTCCTCTCGATAATCTGATCAACACTACGCAGACTACGACTCCGCAAGTGATCAGCCATTACAACCTGTTCCGCTCGGCTGAAATCGACGGATCGGCTGCGCCCGGCTACAGTTCCGGCCAGGCGATCGCCGCCATGGACGACCTGGCAAAGAAGGTGCCGCAAGGCTTTACCTACAGCTGGACGGGGCTATCGCTGGAAGAACTGCAGGCAGGAGGCACGTCGCTCATCCTCTTCGGCCTGGGCACTCTGGTGGTGTATCTGACACTCTCCGCTCAATACGAAAGTTTCGTGCTCCCCTTTATTGTGCTGCTGGCGGTTCCGATGGCACTGCTGGGAGCGCTGTCCGCGCAGTGGTTGCGTGGATTGCAGAACGACGTCTTTTGCCAGGTTGGACTGGTGATGCTGGTCGGATTGGCCAGCAAGAATGCCATCCTGATTGTCGAATTCTCCGAGCAACTGCGGGAACGCGGTGTTCCCTTGGTGGAAGCGGCCGTTCAGGCGGCAACCATTCGCCTGCGGCCGATCCTGATGACCTCGATGGCATTCATCCTGGGAGTCGTGCCCCTGGTCTTTGCCACGGGCGCCGGCGAAAACGGGCGCCATTCCGTCGGCACCACGGTCTTCGGCGGAATGATCATGTCGACCATTCTGAACCTGTTTTTCATCCCCGTTCTCTATCTGATCATCGAAGGCTGGCGCGAGCACGGCCAAGCGCCGAAACACCGCTAGGGGAGTGAGCCAGTCTGCCGCAAACCGGCTTGGCGATTCGAGTTTCGGGGAGCAATCTTGGTTCTGTTCTTACGCCGGTTGCGCTTTTCCATCTCGGCGATCCATTCTTCCGAATACATGGTGCCGCGGCAGTTGGCCGCGCCGCATGTGCACGGAGCCGGGGCCTCATCGTCGTAGAGGTTGTAATCCCAAAGCAGTTCTTCGCCGGCCGCGATGTTGCGCATGGCAAAGATCCATACCCGGCCCTTGATTTCGTCAACCTCGCAGTTGGGATCGCAGGAATGATTCAAATAAGCTCCCAGCCCCTCCCCGTCGATGACCGTCCGCCCATCCTCCAGGCCATACAAATACGTGCGTGACGACCCGTCGTAGCGCCGGTCTGCTTCTTGGGGAGAAATCCGCTCTCCCGCGTACTCCACGATGCGAGTGCCTTTGCGAATCGGAGTGGAAGTATAGACCCCCACGGCATGAATGGGGGAAGGACGGATAACCAGAGCCATAGAATTAATTTCGCATGGAACAGTGAATTTGGGAAACTGGGGCGTTACTTCACGGTGTAAATGCAAATACTGTTCGATGAGGGAGTGACCAGGCAAACCAGATCCTCGAGCCGCTCGGCCTCAATCATCTGCGATGATAGTTGGGGATCGTCCCCGGTTCCGTAACCTACCTGGCATCCTGCGAAACCGATCAGGGCAAACTGTTCTTCGTCCCCGATCTGAAAGACCGAGGTCTTTTCATCGATGCCGGTAATCGTCCCGCTGAGTCGGATTACCGCCCGGCATGCCTGCATTTTGGGCTCGACGAACGAGGAGAGCAACCGCACTTTGGTTCCCTCGGCTCTCCACTTTCTCAAAAGCAGCAGAAATTCTTCCACAGAAGAAATCATTGTCTGATTTCGGCTCCTTTTACAGTGTAAATGGCCCTCCGTAATTCAGGCGCTCTCCCGGCCAACACCACCGCCCGCCTGCATAGACCTGCTGCTCTTGGGGATGTGACTGATTCTCAACTATGTATCGTGTTACGATATACTAATCTTGGGAACGATTTGCGGTCGGCGCAAACCATGAAGAAGCTCACACTACCCGACTATCAGGCCCTGGCGGAATTCCGCTATCAGATCCGCAGCTTCCTCCACTTCAGCGAGCATGCCGTGAAAGCGGCCGGACTCGAGCGCGGCCAATATCAACTCATGTTGGCCATCAAAGGAATGCCCGCCGGAGTTCGGCCGCGGATTCGCGAACTGGCCAACCGCTTGCAGGTTCGCCACCACAGTGCCGTGGAACTCATCAACCGCCTGGAAGCGCGAAGATATGTCGTTCGTCACCGGGCCCAGGACGACCGCCGCGAGGTGCTGCTGGCCCTGACCCCGAAGGGCGAGCGGATTCTTGCCGAATTGGCTCTCCACCATCACGAGCAGTTGCGTATCTCGGCGCCCCAACTAGTGGGAGCGCTCCGCCGCTTGACGCATGGAGGGAACGGCGTCGGCGCCGTGCTGGCTCCAGCAAACCGGAAGCGAGACCGGCAAGAAATCAAGAACGAAGGAAGAACAAGAACGAAATGGGATCTGACGATCAAACCTTAAGACCTCTCGGCGAGCCAGAAGGCAAAGCATCGCAGGGTCCTATCTTGCCGGCGGCGCAGTTTCGCCTTGCCTTCGTATCGTTTCTGGCCGCTGGCATAGGACTGCTGGGCGGCCTGATCGCTTATGCCCTCTACAAGCTTATTGGTCTGTTCACGAATCTTTTCTTTTTTCACCGCTGGTCTACCGACTTCACCAGCGTGCGCTACCACCATCTGGGAGCGTGGGTCATCGTAGTGCCGATCCTTGGCGGTTTGGTCGTCGGCATTATGGCCAAATACGGCACACCAAAGATCAAAGGTCATGGTATTCCGGAAGCCATGGAGGCCGTGCTCATCAACCGCAGCCGAATCGCTCCCCGGGTCGCGATCCTCAAACCTATTTCGGCTGCGATTGCCATCGGAACCGGAGGACCGTTCGGCGCCGAAGGCCCCATCATCCAAACCGGAGGCGCGGTTGGCTCGCTCATCGGCCAGGTGTTTCACACGACCGCGGCCGAACGCAAAGTGCTCTTGGCCTCGGGCGCTGCCGCGGGAATGTCGGCGACGTTCAACACGCCGATCGCGGGGGTAATCCTCGCCATCGAATTGCTCCTCTTCGAGTTCAAGTCGCGCTCGTTCATTCCCCTGGTTATCGCCAGCACTCTGGCCACCGCCGTGCACATGCAACTTCTCGGCGCGGGACCGATGTTTCAGGTCGCTTCCGTCGATTACGGTATCCCGCGCGCGTTGCCGTTTTATTTAGTCCTGGGCCTTATTTGTGGCCTGGCCGCAGTCGGGTTCAGCAAGGCTCTTTATTGGGTCGAGGATCAGTTCGAAAGGCTTCCTTTTGACGAAGTGTGGTGGCCGGCGGTGGGCGCGCTGGCACTCGGAATCATTGGCTTCCGTGTGCCGCGCGTCCTGGGCGTGGGTTACGACACCATTGGCGATATCCTGAATGGCCATCTCGTTTGGAAACTATTGCTTGTTGTCATGCTCGCCAAAGCCGCTGCCCTTGTGATCTCGCTGGGCTCGGGGACTTCCGGCGGCCTCCTCGCTCCTACCTTCATGTGGAGCGCAGCCATGGGTGGACTCTTTGCGCTCGGCGCCAATCATCTTTTTCCCGCAGCCAATCTGTCTCCAGGAGCTTTCGCCCTGGTCGCCATGGGAGCGGTTTTCGGCGCCGCTTCGCGCGCTACATTTTCCTTCATCATCTTCGCATTCGAGATCACGCGCGACTACAACGCCGTCCTGCCGCTCATGCTGGTTGCCGTCATCGCCGATGGCATCGCCATGCTGTTCATGCCCAGGAGCTCGATCATGACGGAGAAGCTCGTCCGGCGCGGTCTGCGCGTGCACCAGGACTATGAGGCCGACGCGCTGGCGCAGGCCACTGTCGGCGAAACCATGGATCGTGACCTGCCCATCGTGGCTGCCAGCACAACAGTCGCAACATTGGCCGAGCGCATTGGCCGCCATGATCCCGCCGTAGCGCGGCACGAAGCTTTGCTCATTCTTGACGATGCGCAGAAGTTGGCGGGGATTATCACTCGTGGCGACGTGGTGCGCGCTTTGGACAAAGATTCTGCCGGCGCGATGACGGTGCGCGAGGCCGGCAGCGAGCATCTGATCGTCACCTATCCCGACGAACTGGTTTCCGAGGCTGCCGCCAAGTTGCTGCACTTCGACATAGGACGCCTGCCCGTCGTTGAGCGCTCCGACGAGCGCAAGGTTGTAGGATATCTGGGGCGCACCGCGATCCTCTCCGCCCGTCTGCGGCGTTTTCACGATGAGCACGTCCGCGAGCACGGATGGCTCAAAGGTTTCTCCCGGAATACGACCAAATCTCGCGCGACCCAAGAAGCCTAGAACAAGTTTCCGGGGTGTTTGTGCCGCGACGTCAGGCACCTTTTTTGCTACCTTCGGTTTCCACGCAACCCTTGAAAACCGCTGCTGACTTCCGATAAGCTTCCTGCAATCCCCAGATCCAAAGACACTCTGCGGGCTCCGTACATTCGATGGTCATGGCTGAACACGATCAGTCCCGGTTAGGTTTTCGCGACCCAGGCCCGCGGACGGATGCGCGCGCCTTACCGCGCTGTTTCCGCCTTTGTCGCTGAGGCGTCCAGCAATCCATCCGCGAATCGTCGCGGATCCAATTTAAGTGCAAGTTCAGTTTCAGGGAGATACACCATGCTCAGGCAGCAACGCAGTTTGAGTTGGATCGGTATTGCGGTCCTCGCGCTCCTCGGTCATGCTTTCGCGCAGGGCGGCGCCACCGGCGCCATCACCGGAACCGTCCAGGATCCCAGCGGCGCGTTCGTCGCCGGAGCCGAAGTGCGGATTACCAATCAGGACACGAAGATTCTGGAGCGCACCGTCAAGACCGACGCGGAAGGGTCGTTTACGGCTCCGCTGCTGCCGGTGGGGACCTACACCGTGAGCGTCAACGCCGCAGGCTTTGCTCAAGGCTCGTTTCCGAACGTCGGCGTGCGGGTCACCGAAACCACCCGCATGATCGCCAAGCTGAGCACGCAGGCGGTGCAGCAGCACATTGAAGTGCAAGCCGAAGTGCAGGAGGTGGACACCACCGATTCGACCACCGGCCAGGCGGTTGAGGCCAACACCATCCGCGCCCTGCCGCTGGCCACCCAGAACTTTCAGCAGTTGCTCACTTTGTCATCGGGAGCACAAAGCGAACTGAATGCCGCCGCCCAACTGGGACGCGGCAATGTCCGCATCTTCGTGAATGGCCAGCGCGAAGACAACAATAACTATTCGATCGAAGGAATCAGCGCCAGCGACTACAACGTGGCGGAACTGACCACCACGCCTCTACCCAGCCCCGATGTTGTCCAGGAATTCAAGGTCCAGACGTCGCTGTATGACGCCAGCCAAGGGCGCAATGGCGGCGGTAACATCAATGCCATTCTGAAGAGCGGCACTGACCAGTTTCACGGTGATCTTTTCGAGTTTTTCCGCAACACGGTCCTCGATTCCAACGAATACTTTCTGAAGGGAAGCGGGTCGCCGCGGCCCGTGATCCAGCAGAATATTTTCGGCGGAAGCTTGGGAGGCCCCGTCATAAAAGGGGACAAGCTCGGATTCTTCTTCGTCAATTACCAGGGAACTCGCCAGCGCAGCGGTGAATCTCCGGGATCGATCATTAGCACCTTCGTCCCGTATGTTCCCGCCTCCTTGCGAGGCACAGGCAATGCGAGCGCTCTGGCATCGGCCCTCGGCGTACCGGCCGCAGATCCGGTTGCGGTCTCATTGCTTGCCTTCAAGAGCAATCAATTTGGCGCTCCGGCCAATGGGTACCTTTTCCCGCTGCCCAACAATCCCACGGGGGCCACGCCCGGCCAGTCAGTCCAGTTCACAGTGAGCAAACCTGGCCAGTTCACCGACGATCAATTCACCGCCAACTGGGACCGCGATTTTCGCAATGCAAACGACAAGGTTTCGGCCCGATTCTTCTTCTCCGATTCGCAACAGAATATTCCCTTCGGAGCAGGAGGCCTGCAAGCATCGCTCGGCGCGCCTGCCAGCAGTACCGACCTCGATTTTCCCTTCCAGATTCCATTGCATGACCGAGTGTTTACCATTGCGGAGACCCATCTGTTTTCTCCAACTCTGGTCAACGATTTTCGCTTTGGACTAATCCACATCAACAATAGTGGGATCAATGTGAATCCTGTGACCGCCAGTGATGTAGGCATCAATCGTCCTACGAACAATCTGACCAGCGGCATTTACAAATTCACGTTCCTGACGTCCGGCTTTCAGTTCGGCCCGACACCGAGCGCGAACCAGTTCCAGACACAGAACAACCTCAACTTTGTCGAGAACATCAGCTGGGTTCATGGTTCGCACACCTTCACCGCAGGCGGACAATTCATTCGCGTCAATCTCGACAAACAATTCCCCCAGGTATTTAACGGACAGTTGTTCTTCACCAATACCGGAACCACTACTGACTTCGGCAGTTTCGTCGCTGGGACTCCTCCGTTCGCCTTCGGCGGAGGCGGCGTTTACAACCATAAATACCGGCAGAATGACTCCGCGGTCTTCGCGCAAGACGATTGGAAGGTTACTTCTAACCTGACCCTCAACCTCGGCCTACGCACCGAGTTTTTCGGCGCCTGGACCGATGGCGATTGCCACATTGGGAACATTCAAACCAACCTTACCAACTCCGGGACCTACCCTTTCATCTATCCGAGTTGTGTCAACAAGCTGGGTCTCTCCGGACTGACCGGCAATGCCGCAGGATCCACCTTTCGCAATAGCGTCTCAACCGGGTTGGGCCCTCGCGTCGGTTTTGCCTGGGACGTTCTCGGCCGCCACACCACCACGCTCCGGGGCGGCTATGGCATCTATTACGTCCGCGAGGACGTAGGCGCTGTCGACCAGCTTAGCTTCCAGGCCCCGTTCATCCCGATCGTGGCCTTCCCCACGACGCCTGGGTTCACCATGTCCAATTACTTCACGGGAACACCGGCAACGAATGCCAACGCCATCCCAGGTGCCGGCGTCCTCTCGGGAGCATGGTTGCCTTGTCTGGCGCAGTTCACCGGATTCGTTGACGCTGGTGGCAATCCCACGACCGACACGACGCAAACCGGCACGTATAAGAGTTGTAAGGGACCAGGTGTGGACAGCACACAAAATTTGTTTGTCCTGGAGGTGCCGCGGCATTTTCGCGTTCCCAACACACAGCAGTGGAATCTCACAGTGCAACGGGAACTCGGCAAGCGCTGGGTGCTGGAAGTTGGCTATGTTGGCACCAGAGGAATTCATCTCCGCGAGACTCGCGATGCCATTCAGTCGGTGAACGCCTCACCCGCGCACTCGTTCACAGTCACCGACACGAGCGGAACTCCCCTCCAAATCACGACCAACACGTTCGCAAATGCGATCGCCCGCACGCCCACTCCGGGATTGAACGGTTATGCTGGCTATCAGCTGTTCGCGAATGACGCCTATTCGGTCTATCACTCCTTGCAGGCAACAGCCTCACGACGCTGGGGACAGAGCTACTTCCAGGCGGCGTACACCTTTTCCAAGAATATCGACGCGACGTCCACTGGCAATACTGCCTTCAACACGGCCTACAACGACCAGAGCAATATCAACGCCTCTCGCGGTATTTCCGACTTCAATCGTCCGCATGTCTTCAAGGTCAGCTATGTGTATGAGTTGCCTCTTGGCAGGCAGGGATCGAGCTTAAGACAAGCAGCCTTTGGAGGATGGGCCATTAGCGGAGTCAGCAGCTTCCAATCGGGCCTTCCGTTCTCGATATTTGATTCTGGCGCCGGAACTGCATTTCTCGGCCAGGGCAGCACACCTCTACTTGGAGCGAGCCTGGCATCCGGCGCCTCCGTAGGCAGCGGGATGACCATCGGCAGCGTCCATCAGCGCCTCAATGGCTATTTGAATCCTGCGGCGTTTACTCCTGCGCCACATCTCTATCCAACCCAATGCCAAGCCGATCCCAATTTCTGCACCACTGGTTTCGGAGATCTCGGCCGCAACATCTATCGCAGCCCATTCCAGCAGAACTGGGATTTTTCTCTTCTGAAATATTTCAAAATTACCGAGAAGCAGGAACTGCGCTTCACGGCTGATTTTTTCAACCTGTGGAACCATGCCAACTTTGCCAGCCCCGCAGTGACCGATATCGAAGCTTATTTGGCTAGTCCCACCAATAGTCCGTTTGGAAAGATCGTCAGCACGACCGGGAACCCGCGCTTGATTCAGTTCTCGCTGCGCTGGGCGTTCTAGGGCGGACGTCCCCTGCCGGGAAGGCTGGGCTGTAAACCGTAAGGAGTAATGAGGGACTAATTCTGCTTGCGCGCGCTTTCGAGCAGCGGTTGCAGCGAATCAACGGAGACGCCGAGCGTTCCACCGGAGAATCCGTCCATGTAAGCGGAGTTGATTCCGATGACTTCGCCCTTGGCATTGAACACCGGGCCGCCGCTGCCTCCGTGCGCCGTGGGCGCATCATAGATCAGCTTGTCGCCGACAACATCGCCGAGGTGTCCGCAGGTCGCCGAGGGCCGGATCAACGAAAGTGCCGCCAACTCGCTCGCCGCACTGATGTCGTTGTGCCGGTAGGCCAGCCTTTCGTAAATTCCTGCGGGAGACTTTGCCACCATTCCTGCAATCCCCATGGGATAGCCAATCACGGTTACCAGTTCTCCCGGCGATGAATGCGCCTTCGCTAACGGAAGCGGGGTCAACCCTCGGAGTTGCGGCTCATCGTTGGCGCGCAAAACAGCGAGATCGCTCTCCGGCGAGATTGCCGCGGAAGACAGCCCTACAGGCGTCGGCGAGCCCGGGAAGAATATGATCAGGCTTTCCAGTGCCGCAGTCGCCCCGCGCTGCATCAAGGCCGCAGCCTCTGCGTCGCCATACCAGGGCTCAGCCACGTGGCGGTTGGTCACGATCAGGCCTTCGTCAACCAGGAACCCTGTCCCCGACACGCGTGCCCGGACCGCTGGATGCTGGCCGGCAAAACCCACCTGATACACGCCATAAATGTAGCCGATGGAATTGCGATAGCGGTTCAGAACCATCGCCGGCATCGCCTGCTCTTGCTTGAGTTGCTCCACCTGCGCGGTAAGCTCATGAACCTGCTGCTGAAGGTCTCCGGCCGGAGCGCTCTGTGCCGCCTGCGGCGCGTAATAATGAAACATGGCTAGCGCGCCCGCCAGCAGGGCAAACCCCAGGACGGCCTGCAGCATCTGCTGCCAGCTCTCGCAAACTTCGTTCGATTCCTGCGGAATCTCTGGTTCGGGCATGAGTGCGTGGAAAGCATCCTTCGTTCCGGGTCTTGTCAAACGCTAAGGGGCCCTGGAATCGCGGATTGGCTATATTCCCTTGCTGGGAGGGCGTTTTCCACGGTACGGAAGATGATGTACGGGCGATATCTGAAGTCGCGGTGATTTATTTCTATCGAGCTAAGTTACTGCTGAAGAGACATTTGGCAGAGGTCGCAAACGGCTTGGAGGGAGAAATCGAATTCGGGGTGCGGACTGGCCATCTCCAATTCCGGTCACATTTTCGCGAAAGCGCGCATCACTGTGAATCGCCACAAATCAACGTGAGATATTTGACCCAAGAAACAAAAGCCGCCGAGGTTGTTCGGCGGCTGTGAAAAACGTGCTTTTGCGGTGGCTACATTCCTGGAGTGCCGGTGACCTGCCCGCCGTGCAGCGTCATGTGCACCCCGCGCTGCGTATTGACGCGCGTCGTCGCACTCCAATCGACCTCGTCGGTTGCCAGAATGCCACCGCCCCCGGTCGCCAATGTGTAAGTGATGCGTCCGCTCTGATAGGAGTAGTTACCCACCGCGAGCACCGCGCCGGTCTTTAACACGAACACGGGAGTGCCTGCCCCGGCAGCAAGCGAATTCGCGCCGACATCACGCGAAAGCAAGGTCGCATACGAGGCCTTCGCGGACTGGTCCTGACGGCTGCCCGCCGCATCGCGCACGGCAAGCGTCGGACGTCCGTTGCTGTACTGCGATCCGCTGTAGGACTCGTTCTGTTGTCTGCCGAAGAAATGCCATCCCGGACCGAAGGCTTGCGCGACCTGCGGAACCTCGACGTCGTCCATCAGGCGCAGACTGAGCACCGTTTCCCCCTTCAGTTTAGGGCGTGGCCCGCGCGCGGGCAGCATGATTACTTTCCACGGCCAGAGCGGCGGCAGCATCCACTCGATCACGTCGCGCCGGGGATGACCTTTGCCGTCGATTTTGCCTTCCTTGTCGACCTTGTAGCCGCGAGTGGAAATGACTTTGGCTTCCAGAGGCAGGTCGCCGGTGGGCAATCCGATCCGATCAAATTGCAGCTTCAAATAGCCCTTGCCCCAGAAGTGGCCGGGATCCTTTGACGCTTCCAGATGTCCAACCAAATAACTTCCGCGCGGAAACGCTTGCCGGCCGAATTCCGTGATGCCGCGCAAGTGGCAGAGAACGGGGTCCCCGATGTCCACAGAGGCGGAGGAAAAGTTAGGTTCGTTGAGGGTGCATTGCAGCAGAGTGCCCGCGGGCAGGACTACATCCCGCGCGCTGGCGCTCACACACATGCCTAGCACGGCTACGGCTAGGGTCGCGTACAGAATCGACTTCATAGACATCACCTCAGGTAGCACGCCCCATTTATCGTTGGCGTTAAATGGACAGGCTCTGGCGCTAAGCCCATCCTGGTTCGCGCATCTAATCACAGTTTTTTCCGGAAATCAATGAGGATTCACAAAAAGAGAATTGCAGGGTTTCGCACACGCTGGACGGCAGTGCGCGGCTTGACTCGCCTCGCATCAACGTCCTCGAAAGGCGGGGTCCTGAAGCGACGGCGTTGTCCTGAGCGCAGCCGTTTTTCAGGCGAAGCCAAGCATCAGGCGAGGAGCGATTCAGCTTTCGGCAGTCCAGCCCTGCTGCTGAGTTCCGAAATTGACAATTTGAGTGGTGGTATATATCATAATCTATATCATGTCTCGCACCGCCAAGCTCTTTCGCAACGGCCGTAGCCAGGCCGTGCGGCTGCCCTCGGAATATCGTTTCCAAGGTTCGGAGGTCTACGTTCGCCGCGACCCCGCAACCGGCGACGTCATCCTCTCCCGCCGCCCGGAGTCATGGGAGGAGTTCTTCGAGTTGATAAGCGACGTCGAGGTGCCTGAGAGCTTCCTCGCCGATCGCAAAGACGCCCCGGCACAAAAACGCCGCTTGTTCTAAATGTCCATCCGTTATCTTCTCGACACCAACACCGCAAGCTACGTCATCAAGGGGAACTTCCCTCGTGTCCGCGAGCGCCTCGTCAAAGTGCCGATGAGCAAGGTCGGGATCTCCGTTGTCACCGAGGCCGAACTCCGATTTGGTGTCGCAAGGCTGCCGCAAGCGGCAAAACTGGGGATCGTAGTCGAGGAATTCCTGATACGCGTCGAGATCCTGCCCTGGGATTCGCAGGCGGCCCGGCACTATGCACGCCTCCGTGCCACGCTCGAAGGGCAGGGCGCACCTATCGGCAACCTCGACCTGATGATCGCCGCCCAAGCCCTCGCCGCCGAGGCCGTACTGGTCACAAGCGATCGCGTGTTTGGGAAGGTAAAGGGGCTGAAAATCGAAGACTGGGCCAAACCGTAGATTGACCAGCAACAAAAGCCGCTAGCCTTTAGCTGACGTCTGACAGCTCATTTCTCATACTTCTGCAGCGCCCTCCGTAGCGGGCGCGCGGCATAGTTGCGGTCGGTGAGCGTCTGGTTGAGAACCCACTTCCGTTGCGTTCTTTTTCAGGCTTCACGGCATCAGAACAGGATGACTCATCCTGGGGGATTTTGGAGAATCTGGCAAGAACTTCATTGAAATAGGCAAGCGGCCCAACATACAGGAAACTATGCTTAGGCTTGCAATGCCCTTGAGGCAGACGGAATTCCGCAGCGTAGGAGGAATAATGCAGAAGCGCAACCTTGGAAAAAGCAATTTAGAGGTCTCGGCTCTCGGATTGGGATGCATGGGAATGAGCTTCTCCTACGGTCCGCCCAAAGACAAGAAGGAGATGACCACTCTTCTCCATGCCGCGGTGGAACGCGGCATAACCTTCTTTGACACCGCCGAAGTCTACGGACCGTACCTGAACGAAGAGCTGGTGGGTGAAGCTCTGGCTCCTTTCCGCGGGAAGGTGGTGATCGCCACCAAGTTCGGATTCGATCTGAGTGGCAGCGACAATCGGCCGGGAGCGGCAGGCGTGAATAGTCGGCCCGAGCACATCAAGCAGGCCGTCGAAGGGTCGCTCAAGCGGTTGAAGGTCGACGCCATCGATCTGTTGTATCAGCACCGGGTTGACCCGAACGTGCCCATCGAAAATGTGGCAGGCGCCGTGAAGGAACTGATCCAGCAGGGCAAGGTCAAGCACTTTGGCCTGTCCGAAGCGGGCGTGCAGACGATCCGACGCGCCCACGCGGTCCAGCCGGTCACCGCGCTGCAGAGCGAGTATTCGTTGTGGTGGCGTAAGCCCGAAGCCGAGGTGATCCCGACCCTCGAGGAGCTGGGCATCGGCCTTGTGCCGTACAGCCCTCTTGGGAAAGGCTTTCTGACGGGCAAGATCGACGAAAACGCGAAGTTCGACAGCTCCGATTTTCGCAGCAAGCTGCCCCGCTTCACGCCTGAGGCTCTCAGGACGAACCAGGCGCTGATCGAACTGCTCGGCAGGATTGCGAAGGGCAAGAATGCGACCCCTGCGCAACTCGCGCTCTCCTGGCTGCTTGCCCAGAAACCGTGGATTGTTCCAATCCCAGGCACAACCAAGCTGACGCGCCTGGAAGAAAACATCGGCGCAACTGCCGTCAAACTTACATCCGAGGATCTCCGCGAGATCGAAAGCGCCTCCTCAAAGATCAAGGTGGAAGGGGCGCGGTACCCGGAAGCCATTGAGCAGATGACCGGTCGCTGAGCGGCAAAGAAAAACGCAGTGAAACGAGTTGCCCACACAGGGACGACGGCTATGACACACATCGCCATCCAGAAAAAGCTCGACGGAAAGGGTGTTGGACCGGATGAAAAAGGTCAGCGACGAACAACACTGCAAGGTATAGAGCCGAATAAGAGGGGTGCATATGCCAGAGCCAAAGGATGCTCTCAGAGACCGGCTTTCCCGATATCGCGAAATCACCATCTCTGTGACGGGCAGAAAGTCAGGCCGCATCATTTCAAACCCGGTATGGTTCGTGTTGGACAAAGATAAGCTTTATCTCCTGCCGGTGAAGGGATCGGATACACAGTGGTACAAGAACGTGCTCAAGAATCCAGCGATTCGGATCGATGCGCGCGGCGCAGAGGCTGAATTCAGTGCTATTCCTATCACTGCTCCCAAACAGGTATCGTCCGTAATTGAGAAATTCCGCGAAAAGTACGGGGCGAGTGACGTGAAGAAATACTATTCGAAGCTAGATGTTGCCGCCGTCGCCCAGATGCCATGAGTGCGATCGGGAGGGCGAAGGAGTATTCTCGAAGCCTTGAAGATCAACGGCAAAATTGCGTCTTTTCCGCGAGTGAACAAGTTTGCCGGAGCAGGCGAACCAGGCACGACTGAGTTGTCGCGTTTGATTGCCGCCTATGCGCCTCACGACGGTAGTTTTGAGCTGCGCATCCCGGGTGTGCACGCCAGCCGCTTTTCGCGAATCAACCGGGAGTGTGTGCATGCCCTCCGGGTGCCCTCGTTGTGCATCGTCGCGCAGGGAGCGAAGACCGTCATCGTCGGGGACGAGGTCTACGAGTACGACGCGTCGCGCATGATCGTGTTCTCCGTCGCTCTACCAGTTGCCGCCCAGATCACGCAGGCCAGCCATTCCGAGCCTTACCTCGCTCTCAAGCTGGACCTCGACTCGCACAAGATCGCCGATCTGGTCATGAAGGTGTATCCGCGCGGTCTGCCTCCATTGCAAGAAAGAAGCGCGGTTTACATCACTCCGGCCGACGAGAGCATCGTCAACGCTGCCACGCGATTAATGGAGTGCCTGGCGCAACCCGGGGATGTTGAACTACTTACGCCGCTTGTGATCGATGAGATTCTGATCCGTCTACTACGCAGCCCTATTGGTGTTCGCGTCGCTCAAATGGGCTTTGCAGAGTCCAGCGTGCATCGGATTGCGAAGGCGATTTCCTGGCTACGCGCGAACTTCTCTCAACCCATGAAGGTCGAGGACTTGGCCGGACTGGTGCACATGAGTGTCTCCTCTTTCCACGAACACTTTAAGTCCGTCACTTCGATGAGTCCGCTGCACTATCAAAAGGTGCTGCGTCTGCAGGAAGCCAGACGCCTCATGTTGTCCACGATTATGGACGCAGGTACTGCGAGTCAGCGCGTGGGCTATCTAAGCGCTTCGCAGTTCAGCAGAGAATACAGCCGCTTCTTTGGAAGTGCGCCGACCAAGGACATCGCCAGATTGCGTCAAGAGACCGGACTTTTGGCCTGACCCTCGGGAGCATCCCGGATTCTTAGCCACTACCTGTTGCAATTGGGTCATGCTTTTATGCCCGCTTGACATTCCGGGCCGGTCAGGCGCAGAATTTTCATAGGCGAATAAAAAGCGAAAATAGCCTCCGAGGTTTTTCCCACCCCGGCGTTCCCTGAAATCTTTGAGGAATCTATGTCTTCCGCTGTGTTTTCCACTTCGGCGGCCTTGAGCCGCCCTTTTCTCTTTGATGTCCAAGCCGTTCCTGAGTTGTGTTCCACCTCGGACCCGATTCCCTCCGCAGGCCATTCGCCGCAGCGGGTGCATCTTGCCGATCCTTCGACTGTTATCACCTCTGCCGACCCCAGGCTCGCAGCCGTCACCCCCGCCTCGCGTCTTGAGGGCCGTCCTACACCAGAGATGGCTTCCAGCGGGATCGCAGCCATCGACTCCCTGACCGGCGGCTTGCCGCGCGGGTGCCTGTCCGAAATCTGCGGCCCGGCCTCTTCCGGACGCACAACTGTGCTGCTCGCCGCTCTTGCCGCCGCGACCCGCCGCGGCGAGTACTGCGTTGTGGTGGACGCCAGCGACGCTCTCGATCCGCACTCTGCCGCGTCTGCCGGCGTGGAACTGGACCGCCTGCTGTGGGTGCGATGCGGAGAGAGTTCGCTACAGACTCACGGTTCAATTTCGCTCTCTCGAAAATCCTCACGTCTCGCAAAAGATGCGAGACATGGGGCACCCACGCCTTTCATCTCCTTGGGAGAGAAAAATTCTTGGAGAGATCAGATTCAATTACGCAGCAAGAATCAGGCAGAGCACCGCCTGGAGCAAGTCCTGCGCGCCACGGATTTGTTGCTCGAGAGTGGCGGCTTCGGATTGATCGCCCTTGATCTCGGCGATCTCCCGCCGCAGTCGGCGCGCCGCATCCCGCTGACTACATGGTTCCGCTTTCGCCGCGCCGTGGAATATAAGCCCACGATCTTGCTGGTCGTCGAAGAGCAACCCATTGCCGGCAGCTGCTCTTCCCTGCTGCTGAAGCTGGCGGTTCTCAGTTTCCGGTTCTCAGTTCTCAGTGCCCAAAACGCTTTGGCGAAGCCCTCGCACGCGCAATTGCTGACAGGATTGGAGATCACTGCGGAACTTGTTCGTTCGCGTCTGCAGCGTAAGCCGGTACGTTCTGCCTCCCTGGCTTTCATCAGCAAAACTGCGTGGGGTTAATTGTGGGCTGTGATCTCACGCGAAAGCATGCAACTGGCCGGGAGGTGCATAGATCCTTCGCTTCGCAAAGAACGCTCAGGATGACAACCATTAACTGGGAACTGGGAACTGAGAACTTTTTCCATCATGCCGTTCGCTTGTATCTACATCCCGAATTTTCCTCTAGCCGCGATTTTGCGCGCCGAACCGGAACTGCGCGCGAAACCCGTGGCCGTTCTCGAAGGAAATTCTCCGCTGGAAAAAGTTCTTGCAGTAAACGAAAAAGCCGCAGCTCTGGGCATTGCGCCGGAGATGACTAAAACCCAAGCCGAATTGTGTCCGCAAGTCGCGCTGCGCCCACGCTCTCCGCTGCAGGAGTCTGCGGCCCACGCGGCTTTACTCGATTGCGCCCAATCTTTTTCGCCACGAATCGAAGACACCGCTTGCGACGCTGCCTTGATTGATCTCGCCGGCATGGAATCTCTTTTCGGATCACTGCCGGAAATCGCTCACGCCATCCATCAGCGTGCCATCACTCTGGGACTTGACGCCCATCTCGCCACAGCCTCCAATCCTGATGCGGCCCTGCTTGCCTCCCGCGGCTTTTCGGGCGTGACTGTGATTTCCTTCGGCAAAGAAGCAGAACATTTGGGACCTCTGCCCATAAAAACTTTGTTCGCCGATCGGCTGCAAGGAAAAGATCAACAAGAAGCCGGCTGCCTGCTCGAAACTCTGGATCGGTGGGGAGTGCGAAATCTCCGCGCCCTCGCTGCCTTGCCTGAAGTTGCGTTAAGCGAACGCCTGGGGCAACAGGGCCTTCATCTGCAACGCTTGGCCCGTGGCGCGGCTGCGCGCACGCTGGTTCCGGTAGAAGTCCCGCTGGTCTTTGAAGAAGCTGTGGAGTTGGAACATCCGATTGTTCTTCTCGAACCATTAGCTTTTCTGTTGAATCGCCTGCTGGAGCAGCTTTGCGCGCGCCTGGCTTCGCGGGCTCTGGCCACACAGGAACTGCATCTCACGCTGGAGCTGACTCACGATCTTGGCATGGATGAGGAGTCGGAGAATTTCGGCATTCCCAGCGAGAGCGATGGAACCGAAAATGATGCGGCCGAAAATGAAGCCTGGCCGGCATGGAAGTCCGCTTCCGCGCGTCCAATGAAGTTCAGCCGCATCCTTCGCCTGCCTCTGCCCATGCTCGATGCCAAGCTCTTCCTCAAATTATTGCAGCTGGATTTGAATGCGCATCCTCCGGGCGCGCCCATCATAAAAATCCATCTGTCGGCGGATCCGGCGCGGCCGCGCTCAGCCCAAGGCGGACTGTTTCTTCCTCCATCTCCGGAACCGGAAAAGCTGGAACTCACGCTGGCGAGAATCGCAAGCATGGTCGGCGAAGACAAGGTCGGCGCCACGGAATTGCTGGACACACATCGGCCTGAAGGATTTCGCATGAAGCGCTTCATTGCCGAGTCGCTGCGCGAAAGTCAGCAACATTCCGAGGCTGCGGAAGAAAAGCCTGCGGTGACGGCCCTGCGCCACTTCCGTCCTGCATTGCGAGCCAATGTAACCCTCGAGCAAGGCGAGCCCGCGCATGTGGCTTGCTTGAAGAAAAAAGAAGTGCAAGGCCGTGTGCTCTGGAAAGCCGGCCCCTGGCGTTCTTCCGGCGACTGGTGGGAGCGCGAAGCCTGGTCCCGCGACGAGTGGGACATCGCTTTGCAAAGCGGAGAGAGCATCGCGCTCTATCGCCTGGTCCACGATCTGCTCGGCGGAAGTTGGTTTGTGGAAGGAAGTTATGACTGAAAACTGATGTACATCGAACTTCACGCTCGTTCTGCTTTCAGCTTTCTCGAAGGCGCGTCCGTGCCGGAAGAGTTGGCGACCACCTGCGCCCAGCTTCACATGCCCTCCATGGCGCTGCTCGACACTGACGGCGTCTATGGCTCGCCGCGCTTTCATCTCGCGGCAAACAAAATCGGACTCAAGGCGCACATAGGCGCGGAAGTCACGTGCGGGTACTTGAATCCTGTCATTCTGAGCGGGGGTAACGCTGCGGAAAACGCAGGGCCATCCGCGTCGAAGAATTCCTATACCCGGCAAGCTGCGCAGGGAATGGGAATTTCTCGGGGCGCTCGGAATGACCAATCTTTCCGCCTTGCCCTGCTCGTCGCTTCCCGCGAGGGCTACCAAAACCTCTGTCGCCTGATCACCAAGATGAAGCTGCGCGCAAAGAAAGGCGAAGGCGCGGTTTGCAAAGAAGAAATGGAAGAGCACGCCCGCGGCCTCATCTGCCTGACCGGCGGCGACGAAGGACCGCTGGCGGCCGCATTGCAGCAAGGCGGCATGGATGAAGCCCACAAACAAATTGAAACTCTGATTGGAATTTTCGGCCGCGAAAATGTCTACGTGGAATTACAACGCCACTTTCAGCGCGAAGAAGAATCCCGCAACCAAGCCGCGATCACGCTCGCCCGCTGCTTCAATCTTCCCCTGCTGGCAACCAACGGAGTCTGTTATGCCGCCGAAAAGGAACGCGAGCTATGCGACGCCTTCACCGCCATCCGCCATCACCACACGCTGGCCACTGCCGGACGCCTGCTGGCCAGCAACTCCGAGCGTTACCTGAAATCTGCTGAGCAGATGCAGCAACTTTTCACCGATCTGCCCGAAGCCATCTGCAACACGGTCGAACTCTCGGCGCGGCTTGAATTCACCCTCAACGATCTCGGCTACGAATTTCCGCGTTATCCCGTGCCCGAAAGCGAAACCATGGATTCCTTTCTGCGGGCGCGCACCCGGGAAGGCTTCGATCAGCGCTACGGCCAGGCTGCTCCCGACTTGCAAAGCCGGGCCAGGCTTCAGATTGAGAAGGAACTTGCGCTCATCGAAAAACTGCACCTTGCCGGATACTTCCTGATCGTCTGGGACCTGGTTCGCTACTGCCGTGAGCAAAACATCCTGGTGCAGGGGCGCGGCTCGGCCGCCAACAGCGCCGTCTGCTATTCGCTCGGAATCACCGCCGTCGATGCCGTGAGGATGGAACTTCTTTTCGAACGTTTTCTCTCCGAAGAACGCGGCGAGTGGCCCGACATCGATCTCGACCTGCCCAGCGGCGACGAGCGTGAAAAAGTCATTCAATACGTTTACAAACGTTACGGCGAGCGCGGCGCGGCCATGACGGCCAACGTCATCACCTATCGCAATCGCATGGCGGCACGCGAAATGGGCAAAGCTGTGGGATTCGATCCGGAAACGCTCAACAAAATTTCTGCCGCCGTCGCCACCTGGGAATTCCGCGACGAAAACGACAAGCTCGACCGCCGCTTTCGCGATGCAGGACTCGACCTCAACCATCCCCGCCTGCGCAAATATTACGAGTTGTGCCTGGCGGCGCAGGACGTGCCGCGCCATCTCGGCCAACATTCCGGAGGCATGGTGATTTGCCAGGGCCAGCTCGATTCCATCGTGCCGCTGGAACCGGCCACCATGCCGGGCCGCGTCGTCGTGCAGTGGGACAAGGAAGATTGCGCCGACATGGGCATCATCAAGGTCGACCTGCTCGGCCTCGGCATGATGGCCGTGCTCAAGGATTCCATCGAACTCATTCGCGATCACTATCACGAGGAAGTAGACCTGGCGCAACTTCCTCAGGACGATCACGAAGTCTATTCCGCGCTGCAGCAGGCGGACACCGTGGGATTATTTCAGGTGGAAAGCCGCGCGCAAATGTCGTGCCTGCCGCGCTTGCGTCCGAAAAAGTTTTACGACATCGTGGTGCAGGTGGCGATCATCCGTCCCGGGCCGATTGTCGGGCAAATGGTGAATCCCTTTTTGCAGCGCCGCCAGGGACGCGAAGATGTGACCTATCCGCATCCCTCGCTCGAACCTGTGCTCAAGCGCACGCTCGGGGTGCCGCTTTTTCAGGAGCAGTTGCTTCGCATGGCCATGGTGGTTGCAGGATTTTCCGGCGGCGAGGCCGAAGAACTTCGACGCGCCATGGGATTCAAACGCTCCGAAACACGCATGCGGCAAATCGAAGCCAAGTTGCGCGCAGGCATGACCCGCAACGAAATCCCTCCCCAGGCACAGGAAGAAATTATCCGCTCCATCACTTCATTCGCGCTTTACGGATTTCCCGAATCGCATGCCGCCAGCTTCGCGCTGATCGCCTATGCCAGCGGATATCTGAAGAGCCACTATCTCGCCGCATTCACCGCTGCCCTGCTCAACAATCAGCCCATGGGCTTCTATTCTCCAGCCACGATTGTCAAAGATGCGCAGCGCCACGGATTAAAAGTTCTGCCGGTGGATGTGATGCGCTCGGAGTGGAATTGCACGCTGGAGACAGTTCTCAGTCCCCAGTTCTCAGTTCTCCGTAAAAACCTTGTTATTCCGACTTCTGTGCCAATGCGAGGTGTGGAGGAATCTCGGTTTCCGTCGGTACTCGGTACTCGGTACTCGCAACTCGCAACTCCAACCCTACGCATGGGATTGCGCTACGTTCGCGGCTTACGCGAAGAGGCTGCGCAAGCATTGGTGCGCGAACGCAATCGAGTTCCTTTTACATCGATTCATGACCTGACCCGACGCGTCCCCGAGCTGCGCAAAGACGAGCTCACGAAGCTTGCAGAAATCGGCGCATTAAATGCAGTTGCCAGTGGTCAGTTGCCAATTGCCAGTAAAAACTCTGCCATTCCGGCCCCTGAGAGCACGCGAGGCGCGGAGGAATCTCGAGCTGGCTCGCAACTCGCCACTCGGTACTCACAACCCGGCACTCGCAACTCGAAGCTCCACCGCCGCGATGCTCTCTGGCAAGTCGAGCGCGCCGTGCGCACCTCCGGACCGTTGCTGGAAAATTCGTCCGAACCCGATGCGCCCTCTCCGCTTGCGCCCATGAATTTTGAAGAACGCCTGGTTGCCGACTTCCACGGCACCGGGTTAACGGTCGGCCCGCATCCCATGGCCTATCGCCGGACTTGGCTCAATGCCATGGGCATTCGCCGCGCCGGCGAACTTCGCGACATTCCCAGCGGCAAACGTCTTCGCATCGGAGGATGCGTCATCACCTGCCAGCGCCCCGGCACCGCCAAAGGATTTGTCTTTATCAGCCTGGAAGATGAAACCGGAGTGGCCAACGCAATCATCACTCCCGACCTGTTTCATCAGAATCGCCTGCTGCTGGCCTCAGAACGATTCCTCGCCATCGAAGGAATTCTGCAGAATCAAGACAACGTCATCTCCGTCAAAGCTGAACGTGTGATGCCGCTATTTGTTACCAAAGCTGAAACCATCTCCCATGATTTCCACTAGGCACAGTTCAGAGATATCGCACCGTCAAAATTTTCCTTCTGGATTCCACCGGCAGCGTCTCGCATGCCGTCCGCAGCACAAGTCTTGGAGCACGTCCGCGAATCTTCATAAGAAGCGGGACTGTCCGCTTTGGGTCGTACTTGGCCGCCTCGCGCAGTAACCAGCCCAATCCCTTCTGCACCATATCGTCTGTGTCGTTCAGAAGAGAATTCGAAAGCCTGGTGATCTCTGGAAAGAACATCTTCGCCCTGGCTCCGCGAATCAAAGCCACGCATGCCGCCCGGCGATGCCACCGGTCTGAAGACTTCGCCCACAAAAATACCGACCTTACCCGCGACGGCTTCGCTACGACCATCGGCGCGATCAGATAATGCACCAGCGCATCATGATCAGCCCAACTGCTGATGCGCTTCAGCCATGACGCAAACCGCTTGAACTCGCGGTCGCCAAACTCCGCCGCGAGAGTTTCCAGCAGAAGCACTGCGGCAATTTTTTCTTCCAAGACCGAA
>Ga0070732_10000597_pt1 | contig 22009 bp, 29 predicted proteins | sample Coa_R1_5_FD_66449 | JGI IMG/M metagenome (GOLD analysis project Ga0070732, IMG submission 66449) | Surface soil microbial communities from Centralia Pennsylvania, which are recovering from an underground coalmine fire - Coalmine... | ecosystem: Environmental > Terrestrial > Soil > Unclassified ... | reverse complement strand
GGCTGCGACGGCAAGCCGTACCATTTCTGCAACGCCGTGCTTGAGCTCGACCCGCAAACTCGGCGATTCGAGTTTCCAACCCTGGAGGCCAAGGATGCCTACTACCAGATTGCCTACATGCTGAGCGCCAACGGTGAATTCTTTGCCACCGGCTCGAACATTCGAGAAAGCGACGGCAAACTGAATCGTGATCGAGCGGGTGAAGTCGTATTCTGGCAAACGGTCAAGCCGCCCAAGTAACACATTTTGGCGGCTTTCAGGTAAGAGTCTGGTCAAGGCGATAACTCCCAAACGAAGCGGTGGTCGCATTCAGGGGCCGTCATCGCCTAAAAGGGGACAACTCATGGGATCAAATCATGCACAACTGCTGGCGGTCCTCCTGAGCGCTTTCTTCGTCGCTTATCCGCAGGCGACCGCCGCCACGCTGGTCGAAAAGGGACAGGCCCATGCCGTCATCATCGTGTCTGAAAACCCTTCGCCTGTCGTGGAAAACGCCGCTCGTGTGTTGCGGGACCACATCAAGCAAATGTCCGGGTCCGAGCTACCAATCCGCAGAGAGGACAAGATCACGGGTTCGCCGACTCAGGATCAGGCGTGGATTCTGGTTGGAGAAGGCAAACTTACCGAGAAGCTCGGCCTGACGAGCAAGGAATTGGGGCCAGCCGGGATCGTCCTTTACGCCAAGGGAAATGTGGTCGCTCTCTTCGGCACTGATGCGCACACACCCTCGGACCCAAACGGCACTCGTTATGCCGTTACTACATTTCTTGAAGATAAGCTCGGTGTGCGCTACCTCTGGCCCGGTGAACTCGGCAAGGTGGTGCCACACCAGGAAACCATCACGGTGGCCGATTTCGAGTACCGCTTCAGCCCGAAGCTGGCCCAGCGGCGCATTCGCAGCATGGGCTACCATGATCGCATCCAGGTGGGCCTCGACCGACTCGGTTTCACAAAAGCGGATTACGAGCGCCTGCTGGCCGAGGCCCAGCGCACCGAGGCGGAATCGCCGGACTGGTTCGGCTGGCAACGGCTGGGCGGCACACTAAATCTGAGCGCAGGACACGCCTTCACCCATTTGTGGGCGAACTACGGTAAGGATCACCCAGAATGGTTCGCACTTCAACATGATGAGAGCCGGGATCAGTCCCAAAGCCCTGATCGGGCTAGGCTGTGCGTGTCGAATCCCGACCTGATCGCCGCCATCGCCAAGGAAAAGATCGAGGAATTGAACAAGAATCCGAATCTGCTCGGCGTCAGCATTGCGCCGAACGATGGCGGTCGCCCAGCGTTCTGCACGTGTCCGAAGTGCGAAGCCCTCGACTCTGCTAACGGTCGCAAAGTGATGTTGTGGGATTTCAGCAAGGGCACTCGCCGTGACTTCGAGCATGTGTCCTTGACCGACCGGATGGTGTATTTCTGGAACGCCATTGCCGAGCAAGTAACCAAGGTGCATCCCAACAAGCTCCTGGTCGTGGACGCCTACAGTGTTTACGCAGCACCGCCTGTCGAACGGAAGCTGCACCCGAATCTCGTCGTCCGGTTTGCTCCTCTTGGCTACCACGCCGAGGACTACCGCCAGGAGAGCTTGCGAGAATGGGATGGCTGGTCGAAGGCAGCGAAGCGAATTTACTTTCGGCCCAACTTGATGCTGGCCGGTCGGCGGGACGGTATGCCGCTGGTTTACGTCCACAAGTTCGGCAAGGATTTCCGGTATCTAACCGATCACGGCATGATGGGGACCGACTTTGATTCCTGTTGCCACAATTGGGCAACTCAGGGCCTGAACTATTACGTCGTGGCTCGCCTGCACTGGAACCCAGAACAGGATGTAGATGCCATCATTGATGATTATTGCCAGGCCGGTTTCGGGCCAGCCGCCAAGTCGGTTCGCCGGTATTTCGACGGACTGGAGGCGCTGATGGACGAAGCCGCCACTAAAAAGGCCGCTACGGTTTTCCAACCCAAGGCGCTGGCCGAGCTGCGCAAGGAACTGGAACAAGCCCGGCGAGATGCAGGGAGTGATGCCGCGATTGCCAAACGAATCGCCTTCTTGGAGATCGGCCTTCGCTGGACGGAGATCGAGGTCCGTGCCCATTCGTTCCTGGCCGACCCGGTGAAGGCGGACAAGGACGCCGTGAAGAAAACTCTGGATGAGCGATTCGCCCTGATGGGCCAAGTCTTTCGAGACACGCCTTTGGCCTTAAATGCTGCCTATATTTCCTGGGGCGAGGACGCCGTGTGGTCACGCTTGGGCTGGCGAGGAAAAGCACCATGAAGAAACCGATCAACTTAGCCCTGCCACTTAGCGGAATACTGGCTTTGGCCGTTTTCATGCTTACCGGACTAACTGGATTGGCAGATGAAAAAATCCAGAGGCCGACCATTAAGAGGCTCGGCACCATCGACCTGCTCATGGTGGAGACGACCCCTGTAGTCTTCAAGGACCGGCTCTACCGCTTCGAGTACGTCCGGGACAACTATCCGGCTAACAAAACGGGGGCTTCGTACTTCCGCTTCATCGACGTGGCGACAGATAAGGCAACTCCAGCCTTCGCCAAGGGCCAGCATCTTGGCTGTGCTTTCGTCGAAGGAGACACGGCATACGCCTTCGGAGTGGACAAGTGGGGCGGCTCGAAGATCACTTTGTTTCAGTCGAAGGACATGGAGAAGTGGGAGGAGCGGCTGGCCTTGCAAGTGCCTGGCTGGGAGTTGTTCAACACGTCGGTTTGCAAGGCCGATGGCCGCTATGTCATGGCCATCGAAGTTGGTGGGCCGAAGGAAGTGGTCGGCGTCCCGTTTACCATCTTCTTTGCCGAATCGAAGGACTTGCTTGCTTGGAAGCTGCTGCCCCAAGAGTGCGTGTACTCGAAAGATAGATACACGGCTTGCCCGGCGCTTCGTTACTTGGACGGTTACTTCTACATGCTCTACCTGGAGACTCGCCCTGGCCCTACCTACGAGACGTTCATTGTCCGGTCGAAGGATTTGAAGCGCTGGGAATCGAGCCGTCTCAACCCTGTGATGGCGTTCTCGGACGAAGACAAGAAAATCGCCAACTCGAAGTTGACGGCGGACCAGCGCAAGATCATCGCCGAGGCTAAGAACATCAACAACTCCGACGTGGATGTATGCGACTTCAAGGGGAAGACCATCATCTACTACAGTTGGGGAAATCAGCAGGGCACGGAGTTTCTGGCCGAGGCGGTTTATGAAGGGACACTGGCGAGCTTCCTTCGCAGTTTCTTTCCGTGAGGTATCTGGAAGGAAAAACCGTGCCCACTCCCGCTGGTCGCCATTGGATGCCGAAAGTTGTCAGCCGGGATAGATTGCCCCGGTGACAACCAAATCACCGCGAGAGAAACACCAATGCCAACATTCATCACGACCATGCACTTCACCGAGCAGGGGATCAAGGCCGTCCGGGAGACCAGCAGCCGGGCGGCAGCGTTCAAGGCTACAGCCAAGAAAATGGGCGTCAACGTGACGGGGATTTACTGGACACTGGGTGCCTTCGATGGGGTAATTGTCTGCGAAGCGCCGGACGAGGAAACGGCGACCGCTGCCTTGTTGCACCTCGGAACATTAGGCAACCTGCGAACGCAAACGGCCCGTGCCTACGATTCTGCCGAGATACAGAAGATTCTTGGGCTGATGCCGAAGTGAGGCTGCGAAGCATCTCAACGCATTTGCTCGGAACTGTTCCAAAATCGGAACGACCGGCACCGGCAGCTTGACTGGTACACGGGCCTTGGCCGTCGTACTGATGGAGGCGCCTGGCGGTCGCGTCCTTATTGCCTTGTCTTTCAAGTATTTCGCGCTTGAGTTGCTCATTGGACTTCGTCAAGTTCTTCGAGCAGCCTGTCGTCGGTGGATTTCCCGGCGAGCGCCTGCCTGAAAGTTGCGAGAAACGTGTCGGGCTGCTCCGCGCCTGACAAAATGAGTGTGCCATTGACTATGAAGAACGGCACGCCACCAATCTCAAACCGCTGAGCCAATGCGTCAGCCTGCCTAATCGCTTCCAACCCGTCAGCGTTATTCAGCACGAACTCGGCCTTGCGGCGGTTCAGACCTGCCTTGGCAACCACGTCCAAAAGCGTATTCCGGTTGCTGATGTCCCGGCCCTCGGTGAAGTACGCTAGGAACAGCGCTTCCACGACCGAATCTTGAACGCCTTGCTTGTCGGCCAGCCAGATCAGACAATGAGTGTCCAGCGTGTTCGGTATTCGCTCGATCCGGTCAAAGGCGAAATGGATACCTTCTCTTTCGCCGATTGCAACCACCCTGGCGTCGATTTCCTGCGAACGCTCCCAGCTGCCGTATCTGGCCGTGCGATAGTCCCTACGGCTGATTCCTCTTGTCGGCAATGTCGGGTTAAGTTGGAAGGGGAGCCAGCGCACCTTCACCGGCCCATCAAATGCGACGACGGCTTTTTCCAGCCGCCGTTTGCCGATGTAGCACCACGGACAAATCACGTCCGAGATCACGTCAATACACAGGACCATCTTCGATCACCGAACCCGCGAACAGAATCGCCTGTCTTCTCAATCCAACGAGCATGAAGGCCCGAAAAAGCACCCAGGTGCCGCCATGGAAATTGTCGTGAACGATCAGGTTCATCTATCCGAGTTTCTCCCGTCGGACAAGGACGCGCTCATCGAATATCTCAACGACCGGGACATCTACGACCGCACGCTCCGAATTCCTTTCCGCTACACCGACGCTGATGCCGATGAATGGCTGGGCCTGGTCGTCAAGATCACAAAACAGCAAGGCCAGGGCGTTCAGTGGGCAATTCGTAGCGCCGACGATGCTTTGATCGGCGGCTGCGGCTTCGATGGCTTCCAAGTTGGCAAGTCACACCTGGGCGAAGTCGGGTACTTGGCTGGCGAAGCCGTTTTGGGGCCGAGGCATTATGACCGGCGTGGTGCAACGTGTATGCCAACACGCCATCGACGAGTTCGGGCTGGTGAAGATCACCGCCCATGTCTTCCCCCACAACCTTGTCTCGGCCCGTGTCCTCGAAAAGTGCGGCTTTCAGGAAGAGGGATTCCTTCGGAAGCACTTCGTCAAGGACGGGAAGTTCATTAATGCAAGGTTGTTCGGTTTGCTTAAATAGGAGCCTATTCTGCTCCGATCATGATCACCGTGCCGTTGGGCAAGTGGATTTGCAGGAATGCCCCTCGTTCTATTAGAAATTCTTCGCCTTCCTTGAACAAGCGATGAGAGGGAGACAGCATCTGAGTCCAATTCATGGGTGGTCTGATGCCACCGCCTCGTTTTGGCACACCATTTACAAAGATGATGCCTTGCGTCGAACCTCTCAGCATAAAATGGCCACGGCTTACATATGTGTCTTCCGGATTGCTACTTACCACTGCCTGGCCTGTTCCCGGCATTATTTGGGTTGGCCGATAATTTGGGTCGAGGTACTCGGTCTCACCGCCGTCCTGACGGCCAATAATCACCGAAGCCCCAGGGGCAAGAGAGAGAACAATTTGGCCGTTCGTTTCCGAAGAAGGAGTGCCGGACCACATGCAAAGCGTCGATCCAGCCGTGATGCACAGGCTAAGGTGCGAAATGCTTGTGTCGTCTTTGTCATGAATCGGTGCTATGGGCGCTTCCGCTGCCATCGGTGTGCCCTCCTTAACCTCGAAAAAACAGTCGGTCGAATCGCAATGACGAATTCCGACTGAAAATCCCGAGTGCAACTAGCACGGCTCCGCGCGCACCTAATGGTCATTATTCTAACACGAGCAAGTCCACGCCCCAACAGCCACACACAGCCGAGCTTCACGGTTGCATTACCGCATCGCGTCTGCTGACCAGATTTGACCGCCCCGCTTTCTTTGGGGCCAACAAGGGGCAAAGACGAACATCAGGCACATTTTCACCATTCATGTCTTTTGGTGAAAAACCCAACGGGCGGATTTTTTCCCCCCGCCGCGCAATTTTGGATTCGGGATTACAGAACTTTTTCAGGCCCACACAAAAAAGAGACAGGCCGAAACACCTACATAAAGGCCGTGTGACACCCCTAAGTCTCAGAGGTTCTTGCTCGAAGTTGTTTGATTTGGATCTTTGAAACGCCGAAGTGCGAAGATTTGAAACCACGCAATACCGAAACAAGTATCCGAATCTCTGCCGACCAGCCTGCTGCGTTCAAGATGACGCCCACGCAAGCGTAGACTTCGTTCAGATAACGCTGGCACGGCGGTTCACCGAAGCCGAGATCATGGACGGACGAAGAAGCCCAGCCTCGGCGTTCCTCTTTTTCCTTTATCGGGCGGCGGATCAGCGTATCTTCAACTGCTCGAAGAACGCAGGCAGGTCATCGACGTAGATCGCCTCGACCGCTTCGCCCTGCTTCTGCATCTTCAACTGTTTGAAGAAGGCTGACAGGTCATCGTGGTATTGAGCCTCGACCGGCTGGTATTGCCCCTCGACCGGTTCAGGCTGCGGCTTCCACTGGAACTCGATGATAAACTGCTTCCGCCGCTCTGGCTGCTTCAGGTGATAGGTGTGGCCCCCCACTTCGATTGTCCACCCCTTCCCCTTCGGCGGCTCTGGCTGCTTCGGAAGATAGGTGTCGTCCCCCTCCAAGATCATCCACCCATCCCGCTTCGGCGGCTCCTGCTTCGGAAGATAGGTGAAGCCGTGGATTTCCACAGTCCATCCCTTCTGCGGCTCTGCTTGTGGTTCAAAAGCAGCCACCAGCCCCGCCATCAGCATCAGTGTCGTGAGCATCATTCACCCTCCTTTCGACGGTTCGGGAATGCCCCACTGCTATAACTCTCTTTGTCGCCGGTCGTTGGCAACTGGGCAAGCCATTTCCGCCACGGCAGCGGCTCCGTACGCCGACAACACAGCTCGGCGCACCCGTTCCCAATCCACTTCATCGCCGCCTTCTTTTTTCGTCTCCGGGACCGGTGTGATGAAGGCGCTCATGATGGCGTCTTCGTAGTCGTTCGTGAAGCTGATCGCCGGTGCCCAGCCAAGACCGAGGCTCGGAGCCGTGAGCGTTCATCAGTTGGAGTTGGCAGGATCGGCGCTGTGGCCACTCGGGGTTCAACGTCCTTGCTGCTGGTCGGGTAACTAATCTTGAGTGTCAGATACCTTTGGCGCAGATTTCACAGATTCAAAATGGATTTGAATTGAATCTGTGAAATCTGCGAATTCTACGGATTTAGTTCCTTACTTTATTTCGCATTCTGCTTCATTTGCTCTTTGGTCATGCTGATTTCAACCTTGAGGCGCAGTTCCTTGGCATGCATATAATCCTGCGGCAGGGCGAGCCCTCTGTTCATCCGATCCTTGAAATTATTCTCCAGTTTTTGTGCAGAATCCATTGCGTTCTTGTATGCCGCCAGACGATCCGCCGGGGAATCACTCAGGTCCAGATCCACTTCCAGAATGGCTTCCAGAGTATGGCACAATGTGTCGAGCCATTGCGATTTGTCTGGAACGATATCCTCACGTTTCAAAACAGTTTCCCATTCATCCTTGAGAATGTCTCGTCGCTCTTTCAGTAGCGCTTTGACTTTCAGCACCCGCAGCTTCTCCTCCTCCTTCGTCGTCGCCTGCTTCTCCTCGCCCTGCTTCTGGTCCTTCTTGGCGGCGGGTGGTTCCTCCTTCGGCTTCGGCTGATCTGCCGCCTGCGTCTGGTAGATCAGCCCCGCCGCACCAGCGAGAGCGGCGACGACCAGCACCACCGCCAGCACGATTTTGATTTTGGTCACGAACATGGCTTTCACCACTCCTTCTGTGAGGGCGGCAACTTTGGCCGAGATCACACCCGCCGCCCGCCCTGCCGCCAGCAGGCTAGCGGACTTGATCGTGGACGCCACCAGAGCGGGCGGTGCGGACGCCGACGCCGACCCTGCCGACAACACTGCCGCCACCGACCCGCCTGCGAATACTACGCCCCGCCGAGTGAGCCGCTTTGCCAACAACGCCCGCGCCCGCGCCATTCGTGCAGCCACGGTTCCCTCTGGCACTCCGAGATGGCTGGCGACCTCCTTCCGAGTTTGGCCCTCCAAATCGCACAGGACGATGACTGCCCGATAGATGTCCGGCAGGCGGCTCAACTCCTCATCCAGCAACGGTTGAATGTCGGCCCACAAGCCGAGTTCCACCGCCTTGATGTCGGGCATCTTCGTCACCTGCACTTCCTTCGCTCTGCGTCTGGCGGCGGTCCTCCTTGCCTGCAACGATGTCTGGTGGGCCACTCCGTACAACCAGTTCCCAACCATCTCCTTCGACCGGATCGACGTTGCTTTGCGGGCGAGAACGAGGAAAGTCGCTTGGAAAGCATCTTCGGCATCTTGTTCGTGCAGCAAGCGGCGGCACACGCCCCACACCATCGGGCCGTGCCTATTGACGAGGACGGCGAATGCCGCTTCGTCGTGACGCTCGATGAAGCGGCCCAGCAGTTCGCCATCACCAAGCCCCACACCGTCCGGCAGCAGCACGGCCCGGCGAAGATGGTCAATCAGGCTGTCGGTCCGATTGGTCCGCATTTCCCTCCCTCGCCGCGCATCGCCGCCCGCCTCTACTTTATAGTTGCCGCAGCCCGTCAATCTGATGCACGATTTTAGCCGACCGTGTGAGCCGGGGCGATCCCGATTACATCTCCTTCCCTTTGTGCCAAATAGGGTCTTGGGTTTTTCGGCCAACAAAAACGTCGAAAAACCGGACGTTTGAGGCGACCGCCAATGTGCCTATATGACAATATCCTACATGGCATAAACGCCGCCCGCCGCGCAATTTTGGATACGGGATTACCGGAGTTTTCCGGACTCAAGCAAAAAATGAAAATCGCGAAACAGCATGGATGGTAGGCGGATGGAACCTTTGGCCTTCAACTTTTCTCCTCGGAATTGATCGAAAAGTATCTTTGCAACAGTGAAAGCAGAAAACTCATGACCACACAATTCCCGACCTCAAAAATGGCCGTTTCTTGTGATCGTTCCTGTTGCGTTCGAGATGGCACCCACAAGGGTACTATTGGCCCATCGCATCACGCAGCGGCTCCGTACACCGACAGCACAGCTCGGCGGACCCGTTGCCAATCCACATCGTCGCCGCCCTCATTTTTCGTTTCCGGGATCGGCGTGATGAAGGCGCTCATTACGGCGTCGGGATGGTCGTTCGTGAAGCTGATCGCCGGTGCCCAGCCAAAATCGAAGCCAGGAGCGCCAATGGAGCCCATTGTTTGCGCATCCTCAGCGTACAGGCCCAATTTCCCCACGAACGCATCGAATTGTTTCCGATTGAGCAGCGCGATCCATTTGCGATGGCGACCTTTCTCCCAGCGGCCTTCGAGGTGGGAATATTCGTATTGCTGGTCGCCTTCAGTCATCGTCCAGAGCCTTCCAACGCTGGGCGGGGCGAACTCCTTGATGCGGATACCTTGCGGGACATCGACGCTGTAGATGACGCTGAACTTCATGGGCATCTCCTGGGTTGATGCCCGCTGGGGTACTATTGGCCTATTGGTCAGTATTCGTCAGGCAGCAAAAGCGTGGTCGCCTCACGATTGCCGTCATCATCAGCCGCCTCCGTGATGATCCACACTTTCACTCCGTTTTTCAGCAGGTAGACCGAAAGGATACGGCTGCCGTCTTTGACTGCATCGTTGTTGGATTGGGCATCCTCGGCATCGACCACGCCCCATTGTCCTTGTATATGCTGAGCAACCAATTCCCACGGCGTTTGTCCGGCTTTCTCCAGCGCCCCCAAAGCGCCGGGAGTGGCTACAACCTGGCCCAACTGGAACAATGGTTTTTGCACAGCAATCATCCTTTCTTTTCCCTCCCCACCAGCAGGGTACAATTAGCCCAAAGCCCGGATCACTCCTGCTGCCAGCGATCTTCCTCGGCCCATTGCGCCAAGATGCGCTCCTTCTCCCCCGGTTCAAGCAGCCTGTCGTGGTACGGATGATGGCCTGTTTCTATTTCGGCCAACTGATAAGCCCGCTGCCACTTGTTACCGGTGTTGCAATCAAAGCTGCCATAAGCCAAGTGAGCCATTTGAGCGACGACCAGGCGAACGAGCGGGTGCGTGTTCAAATCCTCGGTGCTGTTGAGGCCGTTCGCACGCAATTCGTCCAGCACTCGCACGAGGAAGTGCGCCAAGCCGGAGAGGTTGCAGGCGGTTTGGGAATGCAGGCCCATCTCCCAGGTTTTTTCGCTGATCGGCATGGCGTTCTCACTTGTGGTACGGCTGCCAATTGAAGTAGAAGCGAGGATTGTTCTGGAATTCGAGGCTCCCCTTTACTCCATCGACTCGGCGACGAACGACAATGAAAGGTGCCATGAATCCAATCGGCTCGAATTCCTCGGTCATCTGCTGCGTGTCCCAGACTTTTCCATATTCGGCTTCGAGCGCCTCACGGCTGCCTGGCACCAAGTTGATCTCCGCAAGGCGCTGGCGACGGATTTCTTCGGTCGGATCGTTCATGATTTTCCTCCTTGGTTCAATTCTCAGGCTGCGTGTAGAAAGCGCTCTTTGATTCGGGCCAGCCCCTGCTCGATGTTGTCGAATTCTTCAGTGGCTTCTCCGTTGCGAATGCTGATCGTTGGGCGCAGGCCATTCTCGCCAGCCTGAAAGGTGATCGAGAACCCGGTGCCGCCGTTATCATGCGACAGGATTGAGCGCGAGTAGGTGCATGGGATGCCTTGGGCGGTCAGCTTCCTTCGCAGTGTCTCGAGTTTCCCGTACACTGCTTTGCGGATTTTTTCTTTTTCGCTGGTCATGGTTTTGTCCTTTCTCAAAAATGGGTTTGCGTTGCAGTCGGCAGGGTACTATTCCCCTAATTCGCCAACGTTAAAACCGAGGCTCCAGTCCCACCTTGCGAGCGGCCTGGCGCATGCCTTCGATATTCACTCGTTGGAACCAGCGGTGAGCGAAATCGGCGAGCACGGAAATGGAAAACCAGTTGCCAGAGAGTCCGGCCAATGTTCTTGTGTGGGAAGTCAATTCGTCCGCTTGCGTGGCATAGAACTCTGCCAGGTTGTCCAGCGTGATCCTGATTGTCTGCGGTTCGCCAACGGCATTCTCGGCCCGGATTACGAGGAAGGTTTCTCCGGCTTCTTCAACAAAATTGCCGAGCATTTCCCGCGCATCGGTGGTGTAATTGGTGGTCATGGTCGCCCTCCAATCGTGTTTTGGCGGGTACAATCGCCTTAACAGGCCGAAAGAAAAAGGGCCGGATCGCTCCAGCCTCAGGCAGAGACACTGGGAACGGTGATCGTCACGCCGCTGCCGCTGTTGCTGGTACTGGCCCAAATGCAGCGACATAAACTTGGAACTGGCCCGCTTCCACGATGCCAAAGCCATGGCCGGGATGATCCTCGGCATAGGCCCGAAGCTCGTTCTTAAACTGCCGAACAGAAAGTGCAGGCTCGTCGTCACGGCCCCATCCCGAACTGTCCACAAACCAGACCGTTTCCGTTTGCTCCCAGCCATCCGGCGCGAACGGCCCCAAATGAGGAAACGGAAACGGGGGAAACTCTTTGATCTCGTCCAGAGTCGGAACGTAAGGCTCCTTGTGCTGATGCCGGGCCTTGCGAGCCGCTTGCTGATTCAACTCGTTGATGACTTCCAGGGACCACATAAGGTTGCCCTCCTTTCAAATGTGGTGGGTACAATTGGCCTAAGTCTGGTTTCTTGGGTCGGGTGGGCGGTGCGTCTTCGATGGAGTTTGATTTGGCGTTGGTAATATGGGTCTACTTCGATTCAGGCAGTCCGCACCACATCGCCCGTCGCCGTCCCATCGGAGATTGCCTGCGATGATGCCAAGACCATGGCCGTGCGGCCCAACCGCTCATGTTTGCCGTCCCCGACATAGGGCATGAGCGTGACGGCAAAGTGCTTTCCGGTATCCGAAAGATGGGGAAGAGAGCGATGAAGGGGCACAGGATTGCGGATAACGAAGGGCTTCGCAGTCACCCGCTGGAGCGCAGTGGTTGGGCGAAGTTGTGATAGTCGGCGTAACTGAGATTGGAGTCGAAATCGATGCCCGCTTCGTATGTGCCGTCCAGCCGCGCGATCGAGATGCTCACCTTGCCCACTCGTTTGACAGGCTGGCCCTGCCCCTGAAAGATGATTTCCACTTCCTGGCCTTTCCGCAGCTCCGTTTTCAGTACCAACCGGACACCAGTTTCACTTAGATTCATGGGTGCGACAGCCAAGTTCGGGCCGAAGCCAAAAACCCCTTTTCGGCATTCGATCTTTACGGAGTTGCGCAACGGCAGGCGTATTGAGTTGCGGCGGTTGATCGGGGCGGGAGCCGGTTTACTCTCTTCGGCCATCTGCGTAGCCCAAGAATGGGAACAATGGGGCGCTGAATCGTATCAGAAAGACGTGAAACGTGTCAACTGGCCGCTGCTTGCGCTGCGGGTTCCGCTAAGTCCACTGGTAGGTCACACTAACATTCGCTAGATTTTTGTTGTACACGTTCCACCCCAAATTCGTGGATGAGCCGAGAACCATCGATTTTGTTGGAAGGTCTACTGCCTGTTAAGCTTTGACCGCAATTCCGCCGGAGACATTGGCATGAACTACATGCGCGGCTTCAAGTACATCCGAGATCGCGAAAAGTGGGTAACGAATGTTCTACTCGGCACTGTCTGTCTGTTGATTCCCGTCATCGGTCAGATTGTATTTACGGGTTACATGTTCGAGGTCGTTGAGTCGTTGCTCAAAGATCCGGAACGCAAGAAATACCCCGACTTCGATTTTAATCGGTTCACCGAATTCTTGAGTCGTGGCGTATGGCCATGGCTGGCGCAGTTCCTCTTCGGATTGATCATCAGCATCCCGCTGACGATCCTCGGGATGGTAGTCTTGTTTGCAAGCATTGCCGTCGCTCATGGAAAGCCGTGGGGAATAATCGTTGGCGAACTGTTCATGTTTCTTGTCATCGTTCCGCTTTCAATGCTATTAAGCGTTGTTATCTGGGGGCCGGAATTTCATGCCGGTATGACCAAGCAATTTCAATTCGGCCCCATGATTGAATTCGGTAAGTCTTTCTTCAGCAAATTGAAGAGGGAAATGATCATCACCGGGTTGGTGCTGGTCGGATTCATTTTCGTGGCGATGATTCTGATGATCGTAACGTGCTACATAGCTGCATTTTTCATCGGCCCCGTGTTCATGTACGCCAAATACCACTGGCTCCTGCAAATGTATGAACTCTACCTCCAGCGCGGCGGCAAGCCCATTACACCTTCGGACGCAGTGCCAACGGCGGAGCCGGGCTAGCGCTTGCTTGTTTGACGGGGCTGCGGGAAAAAGAACGATGATGGTTTTGCAGTCCCGCCAGCGTCTGAATATTGCAAGCGTTTGTTTGTCAGTCATGGTGTACCCTCGCAGACCTTGTTGTCCGTGAGGGTACTATTCACCCAACCCGTCACTTCATGAACCGTCGGATCGATTCGGGCTACACCGCCGCCCTCTTTACCATAATCTTGGCTTCCTACCTGCGAGGAAGCGGCGGACGGGTGTGTTGGCCTTTGGAGGTCTGAAAGCCGCCGTTAAGGCCACCGCTGTTGCCGAAGTTTTGGCCGAACTGACCTAAGCCGCCGTTAAGCCCGCCGCTGTTGCCGAAATTTTGGCCGAACTGACCAAAGCCGCTGTTGCCAAAGTTCTGGCCGAACTGACCGAAGCCGCTGTTGCCAAAGTTCTGGCCGAACTGACCGAAGCCGCTGTTGCCAAAGTTCTGGCCGAACTGACCGAAGCCGTTGTTGAAGCCGCCGCTGTTGCCAAAGTTCTGGCCAAACTGACCGAGCTGTCCAAACTGACCGAAGCCGTTGTTGAAGCCGCTATTGTTGCCGAATTGGTTGCCTGGTGGCGGAGAGGACCAAGCGGCTGCATTTCCTGCGAGCACAACCAGAATCGTGCCGACTACTGGCAACAGAACGCTCTTGGACCGCCGCATGGGAAACTCCTCAGATTGAATGGTTGTTTTTCGATTGGCCCTACGACTTTGTCGGGCGTTGTGTTTTGCTAAGCGAAATGCGGCGCGTTATGTTACAGGCATGTTCCAATTATTCGTCGTCCGCAGCGCAACTGCCTACCCATCACTGAGTTCTGAAACGCTGGAAATCGCGAATTCTCCCAGCACTTCGTTGACCTTGGCCACGTCATTGCGAGCGCGCACCGAATCGCCCGACGTGAAGCGCATTCCCTGTAAGGCATTGGAACTTGCTCCAAATCTGCATCACCCAAGAAAATCCAATAACTGAAAGCGCTCAATTGCGTCACGCACGGTCATTTCGTCGTCCCCCAGTGGAATGAGTTGGTCGAATTGGCCGAGATTTGCAAAGCCAAGGATAAGCTCCAGTGCCAGTAGTACCTTTTCATCGACGGGCCAAAGGCCGATAAGTCGCCAGTGTCGCCTGACCGCAGTGTGAAGAGATAGCACGCCGGACTTCCATGCCTCGGCCAGTTCTTCGGATGTCGCCGGTCGCTTGCGCTTCATGTTAATCCTCTTGGAGTTTCAGGAAGAATTCGACCACGTCCTTCGGCGCTTCGATCTCGTCGGCAATGTGCTCCAGCAGCCACAGCCGGGCATCCTCGATCATCTCGTTTTCGTCCTTGGCTTCTTCTCGCGCCGTCCAACCGAACAAGGATGCAGCAGCGAGGTGGTCGCGCCAGCATTCAACGAGCGGATAGGCGTTTCCGTCTTCGTCGTGAAGAAACCAGTATCCAAGATCGTCCGGGCCAGTGAGTGTTACCTTCATCGTGTCCTCCGGGGCATGAGGGTACAATCAGGCTAACCAGCGACGGTCAGTAACCCATCTTCTCCGCAGCCGCAGCCAGATCGTCTTGGGTGCGCTTCGTGTACCTGGCCGTTGTGTTCACGTTTTCATGGCCCAGAATCTGCGCCAGCCCCACCAGATCGTTGCCGGTATCTTCGAGGTAGCGGTGCGCCATCGAGTGCCGGAGCAAGTGTGGGTGGATGTGAAAACCGCAGATCGCCGCATACTTGCTGCACACATTGCGGACGCCTCGATCTGTCAGGTGGCCACGCTCGCCGACAAAGACCTTCTGACTCTGCACCGGGGGCCGAGTCTCCAGGTAAATCTGCAATGCCCGCCGAGCCGGTAATGGCAGCGGAACCGACCTCTGTTTGTTGCCTTTGCCATGCCGATAGACGACGGTGCCGGAACGCTCACCGATCATCAGGTCGCCGAGTTCAAGTTGTACAACATCGCCGACACGAGCGCCCGTAAAGAGGAACAAGTGGAAAAGAGCGTTGGCCCGCAGATCGCCGCGCAGCTCGACTTCACGAAACAGCCGCCGGACCTGCGAGCGATCCAAGCCCTTCGGTGCCAGTTGCTGGCGCTTCAACTCTTTCACTTTCTTCGCCGGGTTGTTCGTCAAATGACCATCTTCCACGAGCCAGGTGAAGAATCGCCGGATCGTTACGAGCGCTCGATTCACGGTCGCCACGGCCTGCCCCTGATCCCGCCGCAGGTGATCCCGGAAGCTGCTCACGTCGCCGATAGTCACTCGATTGATCTTGAACGGCTCCTTGTTGGCCCTGATGAACCAGTTGGCAAATTTGCCCAGGTCGGTGGAGAAGGCGCGCCGGGTATTCTGACTGAAGTCGTTGTGGTGGAGGAAACGCTCGATGAGGGCCACTTCCTGGTCGCCAAATGGGGTTGGGTCGAAAACACTATCGGACGAATTATTCACGCCTTATCTCCAGCAAGTTTCCACAAGGTAGACAGTGAGTGCGCCAAACTCCACCGATATTGCCCCTTATCACCGCACCTTATCGGACGAATGGCGGCGGCGAGTCACCAAGGAATCGGGCTTTGGGGTCATTTGCCGCCTTCCCTATCACCCGAATGGCGGCGACGAATCTCCAGAAAGACTGCCTTCAAGACCTCGCCCTGGTCGATGCCGTCTCTGCCGGTCGGGTAGAGTTGCTGCGTGACCGCTTCGACCTGCGCCGCCGTTGCCGTGGTGAGACCGAGAGCGTTCAGGCCGTCGAGCAATGTCTTCACGTCGCCCTTCATTGCTTCGATCTTCGGCTTCGGTTGCTTCGCCTTCCCGGCTCCGAAGCCCTGACGCCGGGCGTAAAACAGGATCGGCTTGCCGTCGATGCCGCAGTTTCGCCGTCGCACTTCGAGGCACCGGCGCTGGCCCTCCTCAAAGTAACAGGGCCGACCTGTTACCGGCTCTTTGTCAGGCGGTGGGAACGTGCCTCGCCGAACAAGTTGGTAGAACCGCGCCCGGCTGAGGCCAACCGCCCGCGCCATCTCGGTGATGCTGACCGCTGATTTCGTCACGAATTCGTCGCTCATTGCACAAGACTCCAACAAGAATTAGACAGGATTTTTCTGCTGAGAGCGCAGGTGGTCCCGTCCCAGGGCAGTCAGTTGTCTGCGGCCCTGGTCATCTTTCACGACGAGGGACGCCCGGATCAAGAAACTCTCTGTGACTTGCGAAATCGTTCTGGCGGGAAGGCCCAACCGGCTGGCGATGACATTGAGCCGGGTGTCGCCTTCTGCCAAGATGCGGAGGTACTGCTGCTCGGTGGGGCCAAGGCCAAGGTTGTCGATCTGTTCCAACACGCACGCCCGCTCCAGGTGCGGCTGCGTAATGACCGTCTGACCTTCTGATCTGGCAACACGATGTGCCGCCTGAGCGAGTCGTAGTGCCAAGCGAGGGACGCCCCGGCTCCGTTGGGCAATTACCGGCAACATGGCTTCGTCGTGCTCCCAGGCCAACACTTTGAGCCGCTGCCGAAGAATCTGCACCAGTTCCTCGACAGTGTAGAACTCGAAGCGCAGAACCAACCGCATTCTGTCTCGCAGCGGCGCAAGCATTTGGTATTCATCCGTCGTCGCCAACAACAACGTGAAGTCGGCGATGGGAATGCTGATCGGTGTGCCGCCCCTCTTGCCGCCCTGGAGAATGACCTTCCTTCTGTCGAGAGCGAGGTACAGCGCCGTCTGAACCGACTTGGGCAGTTCGTGGGCTTCGTCAATAGCGACAACCGCTCTGTCCGTCGCGCTCAGCAAAACGGCGTTGAGATCGGCAACACTCGTGATCGACTGCCCCAAGTATTCGAGGTAGTCGGTTCCCATCTCCTGTCCGACCAGCTGGCAAATCTGCGTCTTACCCAATCCGGGTCCACCCACGCACATGGCATGATCGAACTTTCGGCTATCTTGTTGCGCCGCATCGAGAGCGACCTTGACCTGTTCGACCACGGAGCGCTGACCGATGATGTGGCTGATCGAGGTCGGTTTGATGTCGTTAATGTCGTTCACAATGAACCTCACTTTGGGCCATTCTGCATCCGTCAAGTTGCAATCGGAGCCGCGACACCCATTTTCTGAATCCAGCGCCGGGCTTGGGCCATGTTTTCAAAGGCGGCATGAACTTCGCCGTCACGGAGAACATCGACAATAAGCACCCGACTGTCCGGAAGCGTTACTGGTTCGGCTTTGCGGCGGATTTCCATTTTGCCGAAGTGATAGACCGGATGCTGATACAGCACTCTTCCACCCGCACTTTGCCGTATGCGAACGATGCAGTGATCCAGCAGAGCGCCGCCGCCCAAACTGCGTGTGTTGGCAATGACGAGCGGAACCTTGACTGGCCCAATGCTGCGCCGGATGTAGCCGCAACATTCAAATTCTTCCAGCCAGTCCAGACCTGCCTTTGGGCCGTCCGTGTTACCCAGGCTGATATGCAATCGGATTCGATTCAACCGGGCGTTTTCGAGCACTTGAACGATTTCTTCCGGCGTGCGGCAGTCATAATTCGTGCCGTTGACGACCTTGTAAGCTTTCATGTTTTGAAGGGTACTATTAGCTTAATTGCGCCGGAGAAAGCCCGAGCCTGTCATTCATCACGCCGCCACTGTGAGCGGTCGGACAAATTCCAGAGAGCTGTCCAATTCGATGGCGACTGCTTCCTGCTCCAATGCCTCGGCCATCTTTGCGGCAAATGCCTTCACTTCCGGGAGCCGTTTCAGCCCGCTTTCATCCGTGAATGACGAGACAATCGTTACTGGCTCTTCAACCAGCCCGTAAATCGGAGACAACCACCCGCCGACCGCGCTGGATGCCGTGAAGCCGCCGAACAAATTGGCGAGTTTAACCTTCGCCGCTTTCACCCACTCTGCAATCGTCTCAGGAGAAGCCGACTCGTGACCATTCAGCGTGGTCGGGATGATGACTCCGATTTTGTGGTGCTTTACGTTCATTGCCATGTACCTCCGCCCCCTGGGGGTACTATTGGCCTAATCAGCCACCGCTTCGGCCCCGATGTTGTTTTCAGCCTCTGTCTGTGGGCGGCTGAACGACAGGAAGAATTCGGCTGCTTTGCTGGCGGCGCTGCTGGCGCGAAAGATAAAGCGATGATCGTTTTCCAGCGCTTCCAGCCATGATGCGAGGTAGCTGGCGTGGTTTGTCAGTTCGCAGGAATCAGGAATGCCAAGCGCCGCCGTTAAAAAGCACGAAGCGATCTCGGCCCGTAACTCTCCTTCGGCGTAACTACCCAGCCAACCCAAGCGCGATTCCGTCCAGTGACCGCCGACTTCATGGAGAAGAGTTTCCGCATAACCGGGGAAGCTCAGAAACCGCCCTTCTTCCGGCATCTCGACGTAGTCCTGCGGAGGTCGATAGTAAACCGCCTTGCTGCCGAGCCTGATGTCAGCGCCAGTTGCGGCAATGGCTCGGTCAAGTTCCCCCCGGTCGCTCTGATCGAATTTCAGCAGGGCTGGCTCTTGCTGAAGTTGCTCGACAATTTTGCCCTCGACCTGGGCGATATTGAAGATGCTCCAGGTGCGAAGGATCGGAAACGTTTTCTCGGTTTCATCCCCATCTTTGCCCTTTACCAGTTTGCTCACGGGACGCCAAAAGATGATTTGCGTGGCTTTCTCGCCTCGCTTGACGTTCGCGCCTTTCGACCGCCATTGCTGGTATGATGCCCACCAATCGAGCGAATACCCACGCTCCTGAGCAGCGAGCCAGAGGGCCATGACGTTCCAGCCGCTGTATGGTCGCCCTGTCACGAAGTTCGTTGGCAGTCGTGGGCCGTCGATCCCACGCCACGGCTTGCGCCAGGGGATGTGTTTGCCACTTTTCAGCACCTCGATTAGCTTGTTCGTGATACCGGCCCGAATTTCAGATTGGGAAAGCACTTGTTAGTCCTCCAGGGTGTTTGGTGACGCCCTTGAGGGTACAATTGGCCTAAATGCCCAGTCGCTGGTCGCCCCTGGATGAGCGCAGCGAAATCGGGGGTGGGAGTTCAGCCTCACGCGCATGATTCTTTCAACACACGGAGCAACTGCAATGAAGCGCATATTCGCACTGGCCGCGATTCTGCTGGGCATCGCATCCTTGGCCTGGGGCGAGGAGAAGCCGAAGGTGCTGGTGAAGGGGATAAAAGATCCCACCGGCGTAGCCATCGGGCCGGGGGGAAAGATTTATGTGGCGTCGTCAAATCATTTCTGGGACAAAAAACCGTCTGGGGCGATCCTGGTAATTAACGGCGACAAGGCGACCCCATTTGCTACCGGATTGGAAATGCCGTTGGAAATGGTTTCTCACCAGAACCATCTATTTGTTACCGGCCAGAAGCTCGTAAAGGTGAACGGAAAAGATGCTGCCGAGAAGAGCATCTGGCGCATCGAAGCGAATGGCAAGGCCGAAGTTTTCGTCGCCCCGAGTGCATTTCCATCTCCAAATACGAATTTTCGTGGCATGACCATCGATCCTGAAAGCGGCACACTCTTTATTAGCGAGGGCAAGCATGACGGTGGTGAAGGAAGGTTCTTGCGGGCTAGCCCAAAGGGCAATGTCGATGTCATCCTCGATCAAATGCGCTTTCCCAAATTAGGTGCGCCAGACGCCTTGGCGATGGACGGGGCTTCGCATGTTTTGATGGTCAATTTCACGAGCGATTTTTTTGGCGCTGGCGACCTTTACCGAGTCAAATTGGGCGATGCTACAGTCGAGCTGGTTTGCGCCCGCTTTCCAGCAAGAGGGCTAACTTGGGATCACTATGGCCGACTTTTCGGCGCAACTAGCAACAGGATAGCAGTAATTCCCCGGCCAGGAGCCACCCCGGTTTTCTTGAGCTTCAGGGAAAGGTTAGGAACCCCTGTCGATCACATATGCCTTGATCCCACCGGCAAATACATATTGGCAACCGATGGGAACACTCAGGAATTGCTTTCCATCCCCATCTCCATCCCCGGCTGGGAGGTCGATGAAACCCCGATGCCGCTGCAAACCGCCACTGCGTTCCCCAACCTCGAATGGACCGGCTGGAAAGGCGAGACGGCGAAGGGGCAGGCCAACCCGTTGCGGCCCATGGTCCTCACGCATGCAGGCGACGGCACCAACCGTGTGTTCGTGGCCACCGAGCAGGGTGTCATTCACGTTTTCCCCAATGACCAGAAGGCCAGGAAGACGAGTATCTTCCTCGACATTCAAGACCGCGTGGTGTATCGCGACGATCAGAATGAGGAAGGCTTCCTTGGCCTCGCGTTTCACCCCAAGTACAAGGAAAATGGCGAGTTCTTCGTCTTCTACACCACCAAGAAGGCCAAGCTCACGAATGTGCTGTCGCGCTTCAAGGTGAGCAAGGATGATCCGAATAAGGCCGACCCCAATTCCGAAGAAGAGATCATGCGCTTCGAGAAGCCGTTCTGGAACCACGACGGCGGCACGCTCTGCTTCGGCCCCGATGGCTATCTGTACCTCACCCACGGCGACGGCGGCGCAGCCAACGATCCCTTCGACAATGGCCAGAACCTGAAGTCGCTGCTTGGCAAGGTCCATCGCATCGATGTTGATCACAAAGATGCGGGAAAGAACTACGCGATTCCCAAGGACAACCCCTTCATCAACACGAAGGACGCCCGGCCCGAAATCTGGGCTTATGGCTTGCGCAACATTTGGCGTATGTCGTTCGACCGCAAGACCGGGCAGCTGTGGGCCGGGGACGTGGGCCAGAACCTGTATGAAGAAATCGACCTCATCGAAAAGGGCGGCAACTACGGCTGGAACCGCCGCGAAGGGCTGCACCCGTTCGGCCCCAAAGGTCGTGGCTACAGCAAGGAATTCATCGATCCGATTTGGGAATACCACCACGATGTGGGCAAGTGCATCATCGGCGGCAGCGTCTACCGTGGCCCGCGTCTGCCGGAACTCGACAGCTACTACCTCTATGGCGATTACGTGAGCAACAAGATTTGGGCACTGCGTTACGACGAGGCGAAAAAGCGCGTGGTCGCCAACCGCCCGATCAAGGACCGCAACCTGCCGATGTTTAGCTTCGGCGAAGACGAGAAGGGCGAAGTCTACTTGCTCACTCCGAGCGTGGACGGGAAGTCAATCTGGTGGTTCACCAAATGATCTCCGATTCCGGTTAAGCCAATCGTACCCTGGACTCCAGATGGATGAACTAACACACAGGTAAACGGAAATGACAAACGAGAGCCCTACGACGGAAATGGAAAACAAGAAACCTACTTTGGTGGTTCTGACAAGTGGCGAACGCCTGGAATTTCCGGAGGAGAGAATCGAGGGAGTTATGACGGACGCCGGTTTAATTCCGTGGGACGAAGTCGAAGGATTCTTCGTATGGCATGTTGCGTCCGGTCGCTACCTGTTTATCCCACAATAGTGAGCACGGCGGCTGAGCACCTTTCTTTTTCCCGCTCGCTGCCATGGGTTTCCCTCAAGCGGTGCAAGATTTTCTCAAATCGGCGAACGCTAAAGCTCAACTGCATAGGCCGCTGTGAACCGGTGCAACTGGGCAAGCCAAAACACGGTCTGTGTCAGGTGCAGCACTTGATTCGACGGCTACTCCAACACCTCGACCTCCACAATGGCTGTCTTCCCATCCACTGTGCCAGCGAAACGGAATCCGGGCACGACAACATCGGAGAGAACCGGCTCGTAGTTCACGACAACCGCCTCCCCATCGTGGTGTTCGCGCCCGGCGTGCATATAGGGCGGTTCGTGAAATGCGA
>Ga0070732_10000596_pt1 | contig 22028 bp, 16 predicted proteins | sample Coa_R1_5_FD_66449 | JGI IMG/M metagenome (GOLD analysis project Ga0070732, IMG submission 66449) | Surface soil microbial communities from Centralia Pennsylvania, which are recovering from an underground coalmine fire - Coalmine... | ecosystem: Environmental > Terrestrial > Soil > Unclassified ... | reverse complement strand
CTCGAGCACGCCCGCCGTCTTGGCCGCTTCGTAGCAGTCCTCCTCGAAGATGTCCCAGCCGCCGAACACGAGCTGATTGAGGTCGGCCAGCGGCACGAAGTCGCGAATTGCCGGACTCCGATTGTCGGTGCGGCGACCGAGCCGGACCGTTCCCATTTGCGTGAGCGAACCGATCGGCTTCGCCAGGCCCTTCCGAATCGCCAGAATGCCCGCGATCGTCGTCGTGCTGACGGCGCCGAGCCCGACGAACAACATGCCGAGTTTCCCCTCGGCTGGCGCAATGCTCATCCCCTTGGTCACGGCGGAGAACTATATCATCCGGGTCCTGAAGCGAGGCCCGCCGAGGCCGCAAATGCAGCCCGTTTTCAGCGCAGACACGTCAGGTGTCGTCCGCCGTCGATGGAAATCGTGTCGCCGGTGACCCACGCGGCCGCAGGCGATACGAGGTAGGCGATGAGACCGGCGATCTCGTCCGGCGTGCCCGGGCGGCCGAGCGGATGGGTCGCACGCGAATGGTCGAGGAACGCAGCGTACTTCCCCTCCTCCATCCCGCCGCGCCGATGCAGATTCGTCACGACGACGCCCGGATTGACGGCGTTCACTCGAATGCCCTGCGGGGCCAGGTCGAGGGCGGCCGCGCGCGTGAGCTGATCGACGGCCGCCTTGCTCACGCAGTATGCCGTCAAGCTCGGAAACACGCGCGTGCCCGCCACGCTCGAAAGATTGACCACCGATCCCCGGCGGGCCGCGAGCGCGGGCACCGCCTCGCGCAGAAGTCGGAACGGCGCGCGCACGTTGATCGTCATCATCTCGTCCCACGCCGCGTCGGTCGTCGTGGTGACGTCCGCCGCCGAGATGATGCCCGCCGCATTGACCAGGGCGTCGATGCCGCGCCCGACGCCCGCGGCAGCCCTCGCCTGCGCGCGGCCAACGATGAGCCCGGGAGCGTCATCCGACGTGACATCGACGACGAGGCGATCGGCCGACCCGCCGCCGCGCTCGATCTCGCGGCACGCGTCCGAAAGTGCCCGCTCATCCCGCCCCACCGCGAGCACATGAAACCCATCGGCCGCCAGGCGAACCGCGGTCGCCCGACCGATGCCCGACGACGCGCCCGTCACCACTGCGATCCGCTGTGTCATGGCCGCAGTCTACCGAAGTCTCGTCCTCCCGCCGACAAGACCAGATAGCTGAGCATGTTCTCAATCGCCGAGGTCGCCGAGGCAGCCGGGGTTCCCACGCGTCGAGTCCGGGATCTGATTCACACGGCACAGATCGTGTGCCGGCAGCGCCTGGTCAGCGAGGCCGACGCCGTCCGGTTGGTCCGAGCCTTGACCGGTCGGGCCCAGAGGGTGCTCGAGGACCGACCCGCCATCAGCGCGCCGACCGAGCGCCGCCGCCGCGGGGCCCTGTCGCTCGTCGGATCGGGCCTTCTCCACGCCGCCTTCCTCGGCGCGCTCGCGTTCATCACGTCGCTCGGGTGGCTCGCGAGCCGGGACACGGATCAAGTCCTGAAGAACCCGAACCTCGTGCATCTGGTCTTCCTGATGGAACCCGGTCCCGGCGGCGGGGGCGGCGGGGGGGGCACCCAGACGCCAACGCCCCCTCCCCCGGCTGAGCGCAAATCACCGGTCAAGGTCGCCCAATCGAGTCCGGTGCCACCGGTGCGCAAGATCGTGCCGCCGCCGCGGCCGGTTATCGCGCCGCCGCCACCGCCGGTCCTCCCGCCACGAGTCGAGCCGACGCACATCGACCCGCCACCCGCACCGGCGCCTCAGGTCGTCAAGGCGCCGGTCGTGCCGGTGCCGGCCGATGCCGCCGACCACGTCGGCGCGCTCGACGCGCATACCCAATCCCCGGCGAACGGCCCGGGCATCGGAGGTGGGGTGGGTGCCGGCGCCGGCCCGGGCTTGGGCACCGGACAGGGCTCGGGCATCGGTGACGGCTCAGGCGGCGGCACTGGCGGTGGTCCATACCAACCGGGTAACGGGATCGACCCGCCGACGCTGCTGCGTGAAGTGAAGCCGGCGTACACGGACGAGGCGCGCCGGCGTGCGATCGAAGGCAACGTCATCCTGCAGATCATCGTGCGAGCCGACGGATCGGTCGGAGAGGTGCGCGTCGTGCACACCCTCGCGGCGGGCCTCGAAGAGCGAGCGGTCGACGCCGTCCGGCAATGGCGCTTCTCCCCCGCTCGTCACCAAGGTGCGCCGGTCGATGTGCTCGTCGAAGTGTCGGTCGGCTTTTCGATGAGATAGCCCGGGAGGACTCCCCAATGGACACCGTCTTGATGGTGATTACGATCGGCGCGCTCGGCCTGGCCGTCAGCCTGGCCATCGTGGGATGGAAGCTGCTGCACCACGATCGCCGCCACATGGCGGCCCGAGTCGAGGCGCTTCGCGCGCTCGCTGCGGAACCCGAGCCGGAAATCGCCGAGACAAAAGCGTCGGCTCCCGAGATGCCGGCCATCGTGCCGGTCGTCGCACAGCGGGCCACCCTCCCGACGGCGGATGACGAGACGTTAGATTGGGACGCCACGCTCGGACGGACGTTGCACATGGCTGGCCAGGGTGAGACGCCCATGTTTGGGGCCACCCTCAGCGCCCCCATGCCCAACCGCCGCTTCCTCCTGGTGACGACCGTCGCCGTGGTGATGGTGGCCGGTGCGGGCACGGTCTACGCCGTGTACCGACCGCAGCCGTCGGCCGTTCATCCCAGCATCGCCGGGAGCCTCGTGCCGGCCGGAACGGTGCCCCTCCAGTTGCTCTCCCTGACTGAATCAACGGACGCCGACGGCACGTTCACCGTCACGGGCTTGGTCGGCAATCCGGCGGCCGGTCGCACCGCGCAGAATGTGTGTGCGGTGGTCTATCTGTTCGATCGCGAGGGACACTACTTCGCAAGCGGCAGGGCGGGAATCGATCTCGCGTCGCTCCCGCCGGGCGACGAATCGCCGTTCGTCGTGAAGGTGCCCAACGGATCAGCCGCAACCCGATATCGCGTCGGCTTCCGTGAGCCGGACGGCGCGGTCGTCGCGCACGTCGACAAGCGCGGCCAGACGATCGAGGGCACGACCGAGGGTGGCGCCGCCCCCCGAGGCACCGGGCACTGATGAGCCTGTCGCCGGCGTGGTTCGTTGTCAGCGCCCTCGTCGGCGCGTCTGGCGTCGCGGCAATCCACGCCCAGAATCCACCCGCGGCTCAAGGCTTCTCGTTTCATACGAGCGTCGATCTCATCAACGTCACCGCGACCGTGACCGACGCAGACGGCCACTTCGTGCAGGGCCTGAAGCAAAGCGATTTCGTGGTTTACGAGGACGGCAAGCCGCAGCCGGTTTCACAATTCGAGGCCGAGCGGGTCCCGGTCAGCCTCGGGATCGCCCTCGACACGAGCGGCAGCATGTTCGGCGAACGGATCGCGGCCGCGGAGGCGGCGCTCAACCGGTTTCTCTTCGATCTCCTGGGCCCGAACGATGAGGTGTTCCTGTACCGGTTCGACAGCAAGCCCGAGCTCGTGCAGCGTTGGACGACGGACCGCGCCGCGGTGAGCCGCGCCCTGGGATCGGTGCATCCGAATGGGGGCACGGCGCTCTACGACACGGTCGCGGCGGCGATTCCACTCGCGCAGGCAGGGACGCGCAAGAAAAAGGCCCTCGTCATTCTCTCCGACGGTAATGACACCAGCAGTCGCCTGGGTCTCGATCCCTTGCATGAGATCATCCGGGAATCCGAGGTTCTGGTCTATGCGATCGGGATCGACGCGTCGGGTAGTGCGTCGTACTCCTCGCACGCGGCGGGCACGTCGTCGCCCGCCAGCACGACCAGACCTGTCCCGCAACCATTTCCGGGCAAGGGCCCGTCAGTCGTTGCGGCGCCACCGCCGGCTCCGCCGCCGCCGTCGAAACAGAAGCCGTCCTCGAACCACTCCGGCGAGGGCGTGAACGTCGACGCCTTGCGCGCGATTACGGACGACAGCGGCGGTCGCACCGAGATCATCGTGTCGAACCGCGATCTGGACCCGGCCACAGCGCGGATCGCCAGCGAGTTGAGCCAGCAGTACTTCCTGGGCTACGCGTCGGCCGCACCGAAGGACGGCAAGTGGCACACGATCGAGGTCGTCGTGCGCCGGGGCGGCTGCACCGTTCGGGCGCGCAAGGGCTTCATCTCGAATTAGCCCGCGCTCCCACGACCAGCCGGTCCGTCGCCTCAAAGGGACACCGCTGCTCCGCTCGCGACACCCCCATACGGCAGCCGGGAGTTTCCTGCCCGTCGACGGGCGACGACCATCGCCGGGGCACCGACGCGGCGTGGTACCGGTCTTGCTCCACCTGGAGTAGAACCCGATGACCACCCGCCTCGACAGGCCCATGCACTCGTCAGTCCACTTTCCGGCGGGCCTCTTGGGCAGCCTGTTGATCGTCGTGCTGACGGCCCAGCCCGCGGCGGCCCAACTCTCTGACGCCCAGCTCGGCAATCGCGTCGTCGACGCCGTGCGGCACAGCCCCACGTTCAGCATCTTCGACGACGTCTCGATCGGCGTGAACAATCGCAACGTCACAATCAACGGATGGGTCACCGAAGCGTCCAAGCGCGACGACATCGGCCGGCGGGCGAGCCGTGTCGACGGCATCCGCTCGATCACCAACGCGATCGTCGTGTTGCCCATGACGGAAATGGACGTACGGCTGCGGCTGCGGGTGGCCCGCGCGATCTATGGCAACGCCCAGTTCTGGCGATACGGGTCCAGTTCGAACCCACCCATCCATATCATCGTGAGCCGCGGTCACGTGACGCTCTCCGGCGCGGTGAGCGACGAGACGGAAAAGGCGCTCGCATTCGCGCTCTCCCACGTGGCTGGCGCGCTCTCCGTGACGAACGGCTTGCGTGTCGACAGAGATTGACGGACGCGTCATGATGGGCGCGCCTTGACGCGCCGCCCGAGCTGTCCCGATCCACGAAGGCCTTCCAGAACATCGCAGTCGTGCGACCGTCGCGAGACTGTTGAACGGCCCAACGCCCGGCCGGAGCCGGACGTCTAAGACGGTGCGCCCGCTTCGGGGTCGCTGGGAAACCGGGCTGACCGAACGACCGGCGTGAGGTAGGTCCCATGGATCGACGACACATCGCTATCGTGGCCACCGTGGCGGTCCTCGTCGCCGCCCGGCCGTCGCACGTGCGCGCCGGGCTCGGGGATGCGCCGCCAACCGGCGACCAGGGCCGGGGTCAAACGGCACAAAGCACGGCCCCCCCGACGCCAGCCCGGGATGCAGCGACCACGCTCCAGCAACCAACAACAGGAACAGCCGAGATCAGCGGCACCGTCACGCTGGCGGGTGGGAGCGCGCCGATTCGCCGTGCCCAGGTGTCCCTCAGCGCGCAGGCCATTCGCAGCCAGCGCACGCTCCTCACCGACGACAAGGGCCACTTTGCGTTCACGTCGCTGCTCACGGGCCGGTACAGCCTATCGGCGAGCAAGCCCGGCTACGTGACGACGACGTACGGCGCGAAGAAAGCCGGCCGGCCGGGCACGCCGATTCAATTGGCAGACGGCCAGAAATTCAGCGACGCCACAATTCTCATGCCGAAGGGTAGCGTGCTGACCGGCACGGTGGTCGACGAAGCGAACGAACCGACGCCCGGGACGCAGGTGCGCGCTTATCGGTATGTCATGCGAACGGGCGAGAAGAGCCTGCAGCAAGACGGCTCCGCCTCGACCGACGACCGCGGCGTCTATCGCATTTACGGACTGCAACCCGGCGACTACCTGGTCAGCGCGACGCCGCGAAGCCTGAACCCGAATGACGTGCGCCAACTCGTCATGTCGCAAGTCCAGCAGCTTCTCCAGCAGGCCCAGGCCCAGAACGCAGCTGACCAGCAAGGCGTCGGGGCTGGGGGGCGCGGCGGCTCGCAGAGCCCGGCTAACCCCGGCACTCGCGGTGCGGGCAGCGGACGCGGCCAGGCCTTGATCGATCAGGCGAACCAACTGCAGCAGCAACTGGCGCAGCAGGAGAAGGAGCAGACCGTCGGCTATGCGCCGGTGTACTACCCGGGCACGACGAACTCGGCCGCAGCGGTCGCGATCACCCTGAACGTGGGCGAAGAGCGCGCCGGCGTGGACTTGCAGTTGGTGCAGGTACCGACGGCAATCGTCGCCGGATCGGTCACGAGCCCTGACGGTCGGCTGCCCCAGGGCCTCCTGATCATGCTGCGGCCGACAAGGACTGCGGGGTCGCCCACCGTGCCCAACCTTTCGGACCAGGCCGCGAACGCACGCGGGCTCGCGGACGGCACGTTCTCGTTCTCGAACGTCGCGCCCGGACAATACACGCTGTCCGCTCGCGCGGTGATCCGAGAGACTGACCCCACGCAGGCGAATCAGACGAACGCGGCAAACGGTCGCGGCCGAGGCGCCTTCGGGGGACCCGGCGGGCGGGGACCTGGGGCGATTAGCTCCGTGCTCTGGGCGTCGGCAGACGTCACCGTGAACGGTCAGAACATCACCGGATTGACGCTCGCACTTGCTTCGGGCATGTCGGTGGCGGGTCGGCTGGAGTTTCGAGGCGCCTCGCTGCCGCCCCCAACGGATCTCACGCGCGTGCGCGTCACCCTTTCGTCGGAGGACCCGCAAACGCAGCAGGACCTGGGCGGCGGCATGGGGCTCGCGACCGTTGACGCGAGCGGCAACTTCACGATTTCCGGCGTGCCACCTGGACGGTACGTGCTTCGAGCGAACGCGCCCGCCGGTGGCGGCGCCAGCGGTCCCGGCGGCACAAGCCCGACCGCCCCGACCGGAATGTCCGGAAGCTGGTCCCTGAAATCATCGACCGTGAACGGCCGCGATTCGCTCGATTTCCCCTTCGACGTCAAGCCCGGCGTCGACGTGGCCGGCGCGCTCCTGACGTTCGTCGACCACAACCAGACGCTCAAGGGCACCCTCCAAGATGCCACGGGGAGACCGACGGACGACTACACAATCATCGTGTTCGCCGCCGACAAGACCTACTGGACGCCGCAATCGCGGCGAATCGCGTCGGTGCGACCCGGCACTGACGGCTCCTACACCTTCACGCTGCCATCCGGCGACTACCGCATCACCGCCGTCGTCGACGTCGAACAGGGCGAGTGGTTCGACCCAGACTTCCTGAAGCAGCTTCTGCCGGCCTCGATTCCGGTCTCGATCGCCGAGGGCGAGGCGAAGACACAGGATCTCAAGCTGGCGGGTGGAGGCTAGCACCCCGGCGCCGCGAGAGCGCCCAGACCGCGACGCCAAGCGTGAAGAGCGCCGCAGCGAAGGCGCCGCCGAAGAGGGTGAGCGTGTGGGCGAGAATGGATTGCTGATCCATGCGGACGTCGATCGCAATCGGCTGGCCCGCGCGTCGATCCGTCAGCCGCTGCTCCCACGTGAGAATGTTGCCGCGCTCGGGCTCGCGTGGACCGTCGCGATCGAGGACCTCGGCGTTGTGCTCCAGAATCGTGCTCGGCAAGTGCAGCTTGAAGCCGACCACCTCGCTGCCGTCCCAATTCACCTTGCCGGGATCGCCGCCGGCGGCCGCGCCGACGGCCTGCTGGTAACGGGCGCTCCCATCGGCCAGGGGGACGAGTCCCGAATATGTCGACCAGGACGTCAACGTGCAGCGGGCGAAGTCCCGGACGTCGTCGGCCGTCAGCCGGATTTGCAGGAATCGGCGACCATGGCGACGCCAAGGGTCCGGAATGCGCGTGACCTGACAGCCGTCGGCCGTGAGCCGTTCGCGGATCGCCTCGCGATCGAGGCGGGCGGAGGGCGCCGGATCGATCGCCAGCCCGCGGAGGGCCACGAGGGCTGGAACCGACGAGTCGATGACCACGGTCGCTGATCCGTTGGCCGCCAGGTAGATTTGTTCTTCGTACTCGTACTCGCGACCGAGCAAGCCGCATCCGGTCGTGGCGAGGGCCACGCTCGCAAGGACTGCGGCGACCGCGATCCGTCGGCTCAGCATCGACCCTGGATCATATCGAGACCGTGGTCTTCCATTACACTTTCCCGGTGCCCCGCCTGTTCCTGATCGACGGCAATCAACAGATGTATCGCGCGTACCACGCGATCCGCGGGCTGACCGGTCCCGACGGCCGGTCGACCAATGCCGTGTTCGGGTTCAGCACGATGTTACGCAAGCTCCTGGCGGACCACGCGCCGGAGTACATCGCCGCCTCCTTCGACCTGGCGGGCCCGACGTTTCGCGACGCGCTCGCCGCCGACTATAAGGCGAACCGGGCCCCGATGCCGTCCGACCTCGTCGAGCAGGTGCCGCTCGTACATGAGGCCTGCGCGGCGCTCGGTGTCCCGGTCCTCACGCTCCCGGGCTTCGAGGCCGACGACGTCATCGGCACGCTGGCGTCTCAGGCGCGCGCGGCTGGGTTCGACGTCGCGCTCGTGACCGGCGACAAGGATTTTTTCCAGCTCGTCGGAGACGGCATCCGTGTCTACAACCCGAAGGAAGAGGGCACCTGGTACGACGCCTCCGGCGTCGTGGACAAATTCGGTGTCCGACCCGATCAAGTCGTCGACGTGCTCGCGCTCATGGGCGACAGCGTCGACAACATCAAAGGCGTGCCTGGCATCGGCGAGAAAGGCGCCCGGGAGCTGATCGGCGCGCACGGCACGCTCGACGCGTTGCTCGCCGCCGCGCCGTCGCTGACGCAAAAGCGCTACCGCGACGCGCTCCTCGCGCACGCTGACTCGGCGCGCGCGAGTCGCGAACTGGCCCGCATCCGGCGGGACGTGCCAGTGACCTTCGATCGCGAAGCGGTCCGCTATCGGGGACCCTCCGACGAGCGGGCCTTCGCGCTGTTCTCGGCGCTGGGGTTCCGCACGCTGCTCTCCGAGTACGCGCCGACCGCCCGGACCTCGCCGCGAGACTACGCCGTCGTGACGTCGCTCGACGACGTCGACGCGCTGGCCCGCGAGCTTCGCGGCGCCGGGCGGATCGGCCTTGCGGCCATCACGGCCGCCTCGTCACCCGTCGTGGGCTGGGCGTTCGCCTCGCAACCCGGCCGCGCGCGCTACGTCCCGCTGGCGCATACAGGGTTGGCCGACACGCCGAACCTTCCAGCCGGCGAGGTGTTCGCGCGGCTGGGTCCGGTCTTGGTCGACCCGAAGATCGGCAAAGTCGGCCACGACTTGAAATTCACGGCCATCGCGGCCGCCGCCGCCGGCGTCTCCCTGGCCGGGCTGGACCTCGACACGATGGTCGCCAGCTACCTCCTCGACGCCACGGGTTCGAGCCATGACCTCTCAGCGCTCGCGCTCGAGCGCGCCAGCTATCGCGCGATCGCCGACGAAGACATCGTCGGCAAGGGCGGCAAAGCGGTCGCCCTCGACGCCGTCCCGCCAACGGCGCTCGTGGCCTTCGCCGGTGAACGAGCGGAGCTTCCGCTCGCGCTCGCCGATGGACTGGCGGCCGATCTCGATCGCGAGTCGCTCATGCCGGTCTATCGGGAGCTGGAACAACCCCTGATCCCGGTGCTCGTCGCGATCGAGCGGGCCGGCATCAAGGTCGATGCCGAGGCCCTCGGGACGCTCGGACGGACGATGCAGACGACCTTGGACGACCTCAGCCGGCGCATCTTCACCCACGCCGGCGGCGAGTTCAACGTGAACTCACCCAAGCAGCTGGCGGAGGTCTTGTTCGACCACCTCAACCTGCAGCCGACGCGAAAGACCGGCAAAACGCGCGTGGTGTCGACCGCACAGGACGTGCTCGAGGAGCTGGCGATCGTCCACGAGCTCCCGGGGCTGGTCCTCGAGTGGCGCCGGATTCAGAAGCTGAAAGGCACGTACGTCGATGCGCTGCCCGCTCTGATCCGCCCGGCGACCGGTCGGGTGCACACGACGTTCAACCAGGCCGTGGCAGCGACCGGGCGTCTGAGCAGCTCCGACCCCAATCTTCAGAACATCCCGATTCGGTCCGCGCTCGGCCGCGACATCCGCGCGGCGTTCGTCGCCGAGTCCGGTCATCGCCTCATTTCCGCCGACTACTCGCAAATCGAACTCCGCGTGCTCGCGCACCTGTCGGGCGATACGGCTTTGATCGAGGCGTTTCAGCGGGGGATCGACATCCACGACCGGACGGCCGAGCGCGTCTTCGGCGGCACGAGCGGGCTCGACAAGCACGAGCTGCGGCGCCGCGCGAAGATCATCAACTACGCGTTGCTCTACGGCAAGACGGCGTTCACGCTGGCCAGGGACATCGGCGTGGCCCAGGCGGCCGCCCAGGAATTCATCGACGCCTACTTCTCGGGCTTCCCCGGCGTCCGCGCCTACATCGATCAAACCCTCGCCGAGGCGCGAGCGACGGGCGTCGTGAAGACGATCAGCGGCAGGCGGCGGCTGGTACCCGAGCTGACGAGCAAGAACGGCCAGGTGCGGATGGCCGCAGAGCGCGAGGCGGTCAACCTGCCGATCCAAGGCAGCGCGGCCGACGTGTTGAAGAAAGCGATGATTGACGTTGACGCCGCGCTCCGGATCTACAACGCCGGACGGCCCTCGCCGAGCCGGATGATCCTGACCGTGCACGACGAATTGCTCTTCGAATCGCCGGAGGGCGAAGCCGGCGCGGTCGCCGAACTCGTGCGCGGGGCCATGGAGGCCGCCTATGCCCTCCGGGTGCCGATTACCGTGGATGTCGGTATCGGCGCCAACTGGAAGGACGCGAAGCCCTAGCATGGCCCTTTCACCCACACAGCTTCGGGTGTCGGCCTCCATCGCCACATTCGCCGTCGTGCTGGGCGCCATCTACTGGGTGGGCCGCTACCCGGTTCAGCCACGCCGACCGCGCGGGCAGCCGCTTGCCACGACCATGCCGGGCTGGCGGACGGCGGGGCGCGCATCGGTCGACGGCGTGGTGCTCGGCGTCGATGGCAAGCCCACCCGTGCCGACGTCAGCCTCGTCACCGAGGCTGCGCCGGCGCCCATTCGCGGGGGGCTCGCGCGGGGCCGGCGGGCAGCGGTCACCAGGACGACCGACGACGGTCGTTTCTCGTTCAGCCTCGTGCCCTCGAGTCACTACGTCGTCGTCGCGCGCCTGGCGACGGGCGACGAAGCCAGTGACGCCTCGAGCCTGTGGGCGGCCGCCGAGATTGACGCGGCCGACGTCGCGCGCGTGACAGCGCGGCTGAAGCTGCAACGGAGTGGAGAACTCTCGGGGCAGATCATCTTTGAAGCCCTTGGCGGGACGGCGCGTGCCAACTTGATCGAGACGACCGTCCTGCTCGATCCGGTCGATGTCAACGCGAAGGCCTCGCTCCTCGATGGCTTGCCGAGGGTCTATGCGAACGGCGACGGCCGCTTCCTCCTCCCGGACGTCCCGGCGGGACAATATCGGCTCACGGCCACAGTCGGCTCGCCGTGGATGATCGATCGAATCACGGTGAATGGCCGGGACGGCCTCGACCGCCCGATCGCCATCGAATCCGGGTCCTCCGTGAGCGACGCCACGATCATGGCCACCGATGTGCCCAATCGCATCGATGGGCAGGCGTTGGACCCGACCGGGCAAGCGGCGCCCTTTGCCTTGATCTTCGCGTTTGCGTCGGACCCGGCCGAGCGGGAACTGAACCGGCGGACGCAGGCCGTGCGTGCGGACCGAACGGGCCGGTTCAGCGTCACCGGCCTGCCGTCCGGCGACTATCTCGTCGGCATCGCCGCGGGCGGAGAGCCGCAGGCGTGGTATTCGCCGTCCTTTCTGACCAACCTGGCGCGAGGCGCCTCGCGCGTCCGCCTGCCGACGGGGGCGACGCGCACGACAGTCGTGGGCGGGCCGCCGAAGTGAGGCGCCTATAATGGGCGTTCGTGCCCGATCCCGTCATCCTCCCGCGCGCGGAACACCCGATTTCGCGCCGCGAGATCGACCCTGACGCCCTGCGCGTGCTCTATCGCCTTCACGAGGCCCATCACACGGCGTATTTGGTCGGCGGCAGCGTGCGCGACCTGCTGCTCGGCCGGAAGCCCAAGGACTTCGACATCGGGACCGACGCGCATCCCTCGCAGGTGAAGCGACTGTTCCGGAATTGCTGGATCATCGGCCGGCGGTTCCGGCTGGCCCACGTGAAGTTTGGCCCGAAGGTCATCGAGGTCGCGACGTTTCGGAAACACGTGCCTCCGGCGCTGCCGGGTGAGGACTCGGCGGTGCCGGACGACCGCGTGGTCGTGGCCTCCGCGCCGGCCGCGGAGCCCCGATCCGGACGGCCGGACCGTGCGGATCACGCCGCGATTCACCGCGACAACCTGTTTGGCACGCCTGAGGAAGACGCGTTTCGGCGGGACTTCACCATCAACGGCCTGTTCTATGACATCGACACGCGCTCGGTCATCGACTACGTCGGCGGCCTGCGCGACCTCGAGCATCGAGTGATTCGATCGATCGGCGATCCGCGCGTCCGCTTCGTCGAGGATCCGGTGCGGATGCTGCGCGCCGTCGTGTTCGGCGCGCGTCTGGGATTCGACCTTGACTCGCTCGTGGTCGAGGCGATCGCCGAACATCGGGCGCTCATCGGCACGGCTTCCCCGGCCCGTCTCCTCGAGGAGTACTTCAAGATTCTGCGATCCGGACACGCCGAGCCCATCCTCCGGGCGCTCGGTCGCGCGAGGCTCCTCGAGCTCATCACGCCAGAATTGAAGACCGCCTCTGACGAGGTGTGGTCGAGTCTGGCGCGGCTCGATGCCTATCGGCTGAGGTTTCCCGCGGCGCCGCCCGAGCTCACGAATACCGTGCTCATCGGGTCAGTGCTCGTCCCGCTCGGCGCCCTCACGCGCTCCCGGCCCATCGAACGCGACGGCCGCCCGCACGCGGAGCGCGTGAGCTTCGGCATCCTCCCCATCGCCAGGAAGGACCTGGAGCGACTCCGTCAGCTCCTGACGTTGGTGCCGCGACTCGTCGACCCGAACGTGCCGCCGCGCGTGGCGCGCGGCATCGTCGGCCGGCCGGCGTTTGGCGATGCGGTCGCCTGGCTCGACATCACGGGTGAGGCGCCGGAGGCCGTCGATCGCTGGCGCCAGCTCCGTGCCGAACGGCCAACCCCTCCGCCACCGCATGGACATGGGCGGCGCCCTCAGGCACCCTCCCGAGGTCCGCGGCCGCACGGGAGCCCCGTCGCCGAACGCCACGATGCGCCGCTGGCCGATCACCACACGAGCGGTCCCATGGGCGACGACCAGCTCCCCCCGCCCTCGCGTCGGCGCCGCCGACGACGCAGGCGGCGTCGCGGCGGCGGATCTGCGAGCGGGACGTAGGAAAGAAACCGGCCGTGCTGCCCTGCTCCCCCTACTTTCTCCACGTCACGCCGATGCGAAAAGCCCGGCCAGGCGCGACGGTCACGAGCGTCGGACTCGATCGGCCGGTCTCAACCCGGCTGTCGAGCGTGTTTTCGACGACGACGTGCCACTCGGCCTGACCAATGCGGCCGGCCACCCTGAGATCGAGCTGATACGCCGCCGCGATGAGGAACTGATTACGGTCGTCGTCGAACTCGGACGACACCGCGTGCCAGACGAACGATCCCGACAGCGATCGACTGAGCGTGGCGTCTCCACTCAGTGATGCTGAGACGCGCGGGACCTGCGGGAGCCGTTTGCCATCGAGGGCGAGTTCCGGCGAGTCGACCAACGTCGTGCTGAGCACAGTTGTCGATGCGCGCAGTCGGGTGCCGTCGGTCGGGCGGATCTCGCCGTCGAGTTCGAGGCCCGTAGCACGCGCCTGGCCCGCGTTCTCGCGCATCCGGACGATGCCCGTGAAGCCGGGCACGGTGCCCGCCGGCTGGGTGAGGTTCTCGACCGCGTGGTCGACGGCCGTCTGAAACCCGCCCACGGATACGAGCCAGGCGCGCCGAGTGACGAAGAGTCCGGCGTCAACGGATGTCGCCTCCTCGGAGACCAGGTCAGGATTCGCCAGCGTGAGCACGTTGCCAGCTTGAAAGGCGCGAACGAGCTCGTTGAGCGTCGGCCAGCGATGACTTGTAGAGGCCGTCGCACGGAACGACATCGGCGCCGTGATCTGCCAGACCGCCCCCAAGTGACCGACCGTCGCGGCATCGTGCGTCGAATCACTCGTCGGCGCGGCGCGCCATTCGTGCCGAACGCCGGCATCGAACGTGATGCGACCGGAAGGCGTCCAGCCGCCCTCCGCCGAGACGCCTTCGACGTCGTCGCTCAGGGCCTTGGTCACGGCGGAGGCCGGGCGGGTATCGGAGAACGTGCCGTCGGCGCGGCTGAACGTGCCCCTCGCCATCACGAAGGCACGGGGCACCGTTCGACCGAGCTCGACGATGGCGCGGCTGGTGTCGGTGGCGGCGACCTGCGTCGACGTCAGGGCCTCGGTCGCGCGCGTCGCCGATACGGTCGAGAACGTCTGATCGAAGCTGTTCGGACTCGCCGAGAGCCGCGCGGTGAGCGTCATGTCGCCAAAGACCGCGGCGTAGGTGCCGGCGACCGTGCCGCCGGTCATCCGGTTGCGCTGAAGCGGTGTGCCATTCCCCCGATCGTCGCGACCGCCCCACCCTTCGATCGTCAGGAGCCGGCCCGTGCCCGCCTGCACATCCAGACGGCCGAAGCCATTCACCCAGGTCGCGTCGGTCGGCACATCGACGGGTCCGCGGACTTCGGGAGCCGTCGGGATCGACCCGTCCGTCCTGAATGCGCTCGACGCGCCGAGGAACGACAGGCGTCCGCGACGGAGGCCGCCGGAAACGTCGAGACTCGCGAGTGACGTCGACCCGGCGTCCACGCCGGCCGACGCGACCGGCGTGTCAACGGTGGGCGTCACGATGCGAATGACGCCGCCAAGCGCATCGGATCCGAATGCGTCGCCGGCCGATCCGCGGTCGACGTCGACCCGCGCGACGGCGTCGGTCGGCAGCCGGGTCCACGTCACCCAGCCGCCAAAGCCGTCGTTGAGCGGCACGCCGTCGAGCAGAACCAGCCCACGGCTCGCGCCAGAGGCCGACAGCCCGCGCATCGTGACGCCGTCAGTCGTCGGATTGGCGGAGACCGCGGACGACCGCCGAAACAGCGAGAAGCCCGACACGGCCCGCAGCGACTCGTCGAGCGTGACGGCCGGAAGCAGACGGAGATCATCGGCACCGAGGACGGTCGCCCCCGACGTGCCGTCGCGCCACGCCGGCGCCCGATCCGCGCTGACCACGACGGACTCGGTCACGCTCGCGGGGTCGAGGATGAGCGTAACGGGCGAAGCCACGACGACGCGATGCAGCGGCGCAAATCCTGGCGCGGTGACGTCGATCGACACCGGCAGGGCGATACCGGGAAGCGAAAACGCGCCGTCGGCGCCCGTAACCGCCACCTCGTCGTGACCGGCCTCGTGCACCGAGACCCTCGCACCTCTGACGGGTCCGCCGGCCGCGGTTGAGACGGTCCCTGTCAGCGGGCCGGACTGGGCGAAGCACGTCGTTGGACGAAGGCCGAGCGCTGAGGTCAGGAAGAAGAAGAGGAGGGATCTGACGATTGCGCGGGCCCTCGTCATCCGTGTTTCCGTTCGAACTCCCGCATGAATGCCACGAGCGCGGCGACCCCGTCTTCCGGAAAGGCGTTGTAGATCGACGCCCGAATCCCACCGACCGAGCGATGTCCCTTGAGGCCGTCGAGGCCGGCCGCGGTCGCTTCCTTGGCGAACAGGGCCTCCTGGGCCTCGGTCGCCAGGCGGAACGTGACGTTCATGCGCGAGCGGCTGTCCTTGTCGGCGTGCGGCCGCCAGAAGCCGGTCCGGTCCAGTTCGGCGTACAGCACCGCCGCCTTGCGCCCGTTGATGGCGTCAATGGCCTCGAGACCGCCGATGCCGATCAGCCATTTCATGACGAGCCCGAGGATGTAGATGCCGAACGTCGGCGGCGTGTTGTACATCGATCCGTTCTCGGCCTGGGTCTTCAAATTGAGCATCGTCGCGAGAGAATCCTGGGATCGGGCGAGCAAATCGTCGCGGACGATGACGACCGTCACGCCTGACGGACCGAGGTTCTTCTGCGCGCCGGCGTAGACGAGGCCGTACTTCGCCACGTCGAGCCGGCGGGAGAAGATGTCCGACGAGGCATCGCAGACGAGGGGCGCGGCGCCGACGTCGGGCACGTACTGCCACTCGGTGCCGTGAATCGTGTTGTTGGACGTCATGTGGACGTAGGCGGATCCATGCGTGAGCTTCAGCTCGCTCTGCCGCGGGATCCGGCGATGGTTGCCGTCCTCGGTCGTGGCGGCGACGTGCGTGGCCCCGACCTTCTTGGCCTCGGCGAGCGCCTTCTTCGCCCAATCGCCGGTGATGATGTAGTCAGCGGTCGCGCCGGGCGAGAGCAGGTTCATGGGCACCATCGAGAATTGAAGACTCGCGCCGCCCTGCAGGAACACGACTTTGTAGTTCGCGGGTATGCCCGCGAGCGTCCGCATGTCCGCCTCGGCCTGTTGGATGATGGCCTCGAACGTCTTCGACCGATGGCTGATCTCCATCACCGACATGCCCACCCCGGGGAGCGCCACGAGATCGCGCTGGGCCGCCTCGAGTACGGGCAGGGGCAGCACGGCCGGACCGGCCGCGAAATTGAAGATGCGATGGACGGGCATGAGTGGCGGGCTCCTCAGTTGACGGCGTTCGGGGCCTTGCCGGTCTCCATGAACGCCTGAACGATACGAACGGTCTCGGCCGCGATTGCTTCCTGCGCCTGGTCGGTCGAGGCGCCGATGTGATGGGTGCCGTACACCCCGGCTTCGCCGACGATGGGATCCAGGAAAGCCGCGGTCGCCTCGGCGGGCTCCTCGGCAAACACGTCGAGACCGACGCGCAGATGTCGCTCCCGGATGGCGGCCGTCAGCGCGGCGCTCTCCACGATCTCGGACCTCGCGGTGTTGATCACGATGCTGCCCGGCTTCAAGCGCGACAAGACCTCGGCGTTCACGATCTTCCGGGTCTCGGGACCCAGGGCGAGATGGATGCTGAGGGCGTCGCACCGCGCCGCCACGTCCGCTGGGGACGGCGCGAGCGCGAGACCGACCTCGTGCCGCGCAGGGTCGAGACCCAGGGCCTCGGCCTCCGCCGCGCTCAGCCCTCGGTCCTGCCGATCGAATCGACGGCTCCACAGGACGATCGGCATGCCAAATGCCGCTGCGCGTTTGATGACTTCCCGGGCGATGCTGCCAACGCCGAGGAGTCCCAGCGTCGCGCCGAAGAGACCTCGGGCCTTCGAGTACTCTTTCTTGTTCCATCTGCCCGCGCGGAGATCCGCGACGTTGTCGGGAATCCGGCGGTCGATCGAGAGGAGCAGGCCGAACGTCAGCTCGGCCACCGCGACCGCGTTCCGGCCCGGACAATTCGCGACGACGACCCCGTGCGTCGTCGCGGCTTTCACGTCGATCGTGTTCACGCCGGCGCCGGCGCGGACGATGAGCTTCACGCGTGGCGCCAGCATCGGTTCGGTGACCTTGGTGGACCGGACGATGAGCACCTCGGCGCCTCCGGATGCCAGCGCCCGTGCGAGCGCGTCATCCACCAGGTCGGGCTGATAGACGACGTCGCACCCCAGGGCCTTCAGCCCGTCGATACCGCTCTGCTCGAATTTGTTCGCAATCAGGATCCGCATGTGAGGGGTTCAGATCATATGGACCAGAAGGCCATCCCGCAGCTTCGGCTCGAACCAGGTCGACTTCGGGGGCATGATGCCGCCCGCGTCGGCAATGGCGATCAAATCACGGACGCTGACCGGAAACATCGAGAACGCGACGGCATTCCGGCCGTCCGTGACGAGGCGCTCGAGCGCTGTCGTGCCCCGGGCCCCGCCGACGAACTCGATGCGCTTGTCGGATCGGACGTCGCCGATCTTGAGGAATGGCGTGAGCACTTCGCGTTCGAGCACGGCGACGTCGAGCGCGTCGGCGGTCGACGTGCCGGCTGGCGGCTTCGGGAGGGTCACCGTATGCCAGCGGCCCGCGATGAACATGGCGACATCGCCGGCCCGCGCCGGGGTCGCCGGCCCGAGCGACACGCGCATGCGCTGGCCGATGGCCGCGAGCACGGCGTCGGGGGTCTCTCCGGCCAGGTCTTTGACGACGCGGTGATACGGGAGAATCTGTACCTCCGTGTCGGGAAACGCGACCGCGATGAAGCGATCCGCGTCCGTCACGTGGCCGCCCGCGGCGGCGAGGGCCGCCCGGGCCCGGGACGCGCTGGCGACCCGGTGGTGACCGTCGGCGATGTACAGCGCCGGCACGGCCGCAAACGCCGACACCAGCGACTGCGCATCGAGACCGGCAATCCGCCACATCGTGTGTGCGATGCCATCGTCAGCGCGGAAGTCGTAGATCGGCCGCGCGGACGTCAAGCGGCGCACGAGCGAGTCGATGGGTGCGGCGGCTCGGTACGTCAGGAAGACCACACCGGTCTGCGCCCGCAGCTCCATCATGTGACGCGTGCGGTCGTCTTCCTTGTCCTTGCGCGTGCGCTCGTGCTTCTTGATCAGGCCGCGGTCGTAATCATCGACCGAGAAACAACCGGCCAGTCCCGTCTGCTCGTGCGAGCCCATCCGCAGCCGGTACAGGTACAGCGACGGCTCATCGTCGGTGAGGAGCGGGGCGTCGCGTTTCAGCGCCTCGAAGTTGACGACGGCCTGCGCGTAGACACGCGCGTCGTACGGATTCGTGTCGGGGGGCAGGTCGACCTCTGACCGCGTGACCCGGAGAAAGCTCAACGGATGACCGGCGACGAGCGTCCTCGCCTCGTCCGCACTGACGACGTCGTAGGGCACCGCGGCCACTTTGTCGGCAACCGGCGGCGCCGGGCGAAGCGCTTTCAAGGGAAACAACTGGGCCATCGTCCTACCTGTGGCCTTTCGGGGCCGCGGCGTCGGCCGTCGAACGATCGGCCAGTCGGGTGGCCAGCTCCTGAAGCGCGCGATCCCGCGCGGCCTGGAAGGCCGGCAGGGCGTCGGACGCAATGGGATCGCCCTTCGGCATCCGTGCCAGCTCCGCCACGGGGTTGACGTAGACACCGTTCTTCTTGATCCGGTAGTCGAGATGCGGCGCCGTGGCGGCTCCGGTCTGGCCGACGCGGCCGATGAGCGCGCCCTGGCCGACGCGCAGGCCCGGGCGAAGTCCGGGCGCGAAGGCCGACAAATGCAGATAGAGCGTCTCGTAGCCGCTGGCATGCCGGAGGACGACCATGCGCCCGGCGTCGCCCGCCCACTCGGCCGACTCGACGACCCCGGACGCGACGGCGACTACCGAGGTACCCACCGGCGCGCCATAGTCGACACCGAGGTGCGGGCGGCGATCGCCGTAAATCGGATGTACGCGGCTCAGCGAAAACCCCGACGTGATTCTCGGCTCGAACGGGAGCGGCGACTTGAGGAACTGCCGCTTGAGCGATCGCCCTTCCTCGTCGAACCATGCCGGCTTCCCATCAGGACCATCGAACCGGATCGCGACAATCCGGCGCCCGACGTTCTGCAGCACCGCCGCATCGATCGCCCCGTACTCGCCGGGCGTGCCGCTGCGCACGACGCGCTCGAAGAGCGCCGTCACGCGATCGCCGCGCTGAAGGTCCGTGTTGAAATCCACTTCGCCGCCGAGAATATCCGCGAGGCGAAGCGCCAGATCGACGGCTTCGCCCTGCGCGTCGAGCGAGCCGACGAGCGATGGGTGCTCGCGCGTGATGTCCGCTTCGACGGCCTGTCGCCGGGTCTCCTTGGGAGTTGTCACGACCGAGACATCGAGGAGCGGCTGGCCGGCGTCGCCGTGGCCACGCGACGCCACGCTGAGCAAACGACCCGCGTCGATGTCGTACTCAAACGCGCGAAACGACCCGTCCGGGCCGCGCGTCAACCGGTAGCTGCGATCGGTCCGAAGGCCGCGGGGATCGAAGACATCGCGAACGGCCGCGACGACCTCCGCCGCGAGGTCGGCAGACAAATGGTTGGCGACGAGAAGACCGGCCAGAGTGGCTCGGGGCGGCACGCGCACCTCGACGGTGTCGGTGTCCCGGGGCAGCGACAGATCGACCCGACGACCGACACGCGTCGCATCAACGGTCGCGCCGCAGGCAGTGGCAAGACCGGGCACGAGCACGAACGCGGCGCGGAGCAGCGTCTTCACGGTCGACGCCGCAGTCTAGCAGGAATGGGGATGGGTCTTAACCCGCCGCCGCACCGCGGGGTCCCTACTTCACCACCGGTGGGCTCGACGGCGGCACCAGGCCCTTGGCCCGAAGGTAGGTGACGAGATTGCCGTAGTGTTCGGCGTCGTGCGACGAGTTGAAGACGAGGGCGCCGATCCGGGTCGGCGGCGGCAGGGGAATGCCGTCGGGATACTTCCCGGGCGTGACCGCATTCCTGTCGGTCGTCTCGGTCCACACACGGTCGCAGTAGCTGAACGAGTCGGCCAGCGCCTTTTGGAGATCTGCCTTGCTCGTCTTGGTCTTCTCGATGGTCTCGGTCCCAACCGGCGCCACCTGCGCCAGCGCGGACGCGCAAAACATGAAGTTCGCCTGCGCCACATGCCCGATGATTTGACCGAACGTCCGGATCTCCTGCTTGTCAGCCGCCGGTAACGTGGCGGGTTTGGACGCGTAATCCTTCTCGGGCATCTCGTCAGCGGCAGCGAGGATGAACCGCTTCATCGCCTCGTAGGCGACCCTCGCCGAGCCAACGATGGGATCGGCGGTCGCGCTCATCGGGCGTTCCATCGGCGGTGCCGGGCGGGGCGCCATCGTGCCCTGGGCGGCCAGACCCGCGGCCGCCAACGCGAAGCCACCGAACAATAGAGGTAGAACCTTCATGCGACGCCTCCTCTTGCGGACAAAAATACCTTAGCACTTTCATTGGCGGTATAGTGGCGACCTTCCGGGAACCGCAGGGCCCGGACTCGAGGAGAGATGTCATGACGAAGGAGCTTCGCGCGAGCCTCGTGAGCGGCGCAGCCATCGCGGTGCTCGTTGCCGGGACGCTGCCGCTTCGCGCCACGGAGAGCATCGACTACGACGGCATCAACAAGATCAAACAGTACGGCCTGAACCCCGCATCGTCCAAGGTCATGGAGATCATGAGCTACCTGACGGACGTGTACGGGCCGAGGCTGACCGGCTCGCCGAACGTCAAGAAGGCGGCGGACTGGGCGGTCGGTCAGATGAAGGAGTGGGGCCTGACGAACGTCGCGGAAGAGCCGTGGACGCCATGTCCGGCCGAAATCACCGCCGCGCTGGCCGCGGGCCAGCCGGCCGCGGGCGGGCGTGGCGGCAACACACCGGCGAGCTGCGGCTTTCCGCGAGGCTGGGTGAACGAAAAATTCTACCTGGCCGCCGTGTCGCCCCAGCAATTCCCCATCCCCGGCACGCCGACCGGCTGGACGCCTGGCACGAACGGCCTCGTCCGCGGCGACGCCGTGATCGTGACGGGCACGACGCTCGAGGATTTGAAGGCGCACGCCGGCCAGTTGAAGGGAAAATGGCTGCTCCGAGCCGAAGCGCCTGACGTGCCGGCCTATTGGAACGCTCCCGCACATCGGTACACGCAGACCGATCTCGATGCGTTCGAGAACCCGCCGCATCCGGCCGAACTGGGCGTGACCCCGCCGGGCGGCCGCCCGGGCGGCGCGGCCGGGGGCCGTGGCAACGTCACCGGCCAGCCACCGACCGGCACGGCCTGCGGCGGGCGCGGCGGTACGCCCGACCCGTGCGCGCAGTTCCTTCGTGACGAGGGCATCGCGGGAACCCTGTCCACGGCCCCGCGGGGCCACGGTATCTATACGATCGGCGGGTCGGCCGCGACGAGCCCTGACGGCTACGCGCAGGTGGTCATCCCGGCCGAGCAATATGGCCGCATCGCGCGCCTCCTCGAAAAGAACATGCCCGTGACGCTCGAGGCCGACATCAAGAACACCTACGTCCCCAACCCGCCGATGTTCAACGTCGTCGGCGAAATCGCCGGCACCGACAAGGCCGACGAGGTCGTCATGCTCGGCGCGCACTTCGACTCGTGGCACGCCTCGACGGGGGCGACCGACAACGG
>Ga0070732_10000593_pt1 | contig 22113 bp, 24 predicted proteins | sample Coa_R1_5_FD_66449 | JGI IMG/M metagenome (GOLD analysis project Ga0070732, IMG submission 66449) | Surface soil microbial communities from Centralia Pennsylvania, which are recovering from an underground coalmine fire - Coalmine... | ecosystem: Environmental > Terrestrial > Soil > Unclassified ... | reverse complement strand
CTTGGTCCAGGCCTGGGCCGCGATCTACATGTGATGCGCACCGTTCGCGCGTTGTTGGAGAAAAACACCAAGCCGATCGTACTCGATGCCGATGGTCTAAATGCGTTTGCTCCATTGACAGAGAAACAAAGAATTTGCCCGAACGCTACCGCGATTTTCACGCCGCATCCGGGCGAGTTTGCCCGACTGATCGGCCGCACTACCGCAGAGGTGCAGGCAGAGCGCGAAAAAGTCGCGGTGGCCTTCGCCTCCGAGCAGGGTTGCGTATTGGTGCTGAAGGGCGCTGGAACTCTGGTCACTGATGGTCGGCGATTGTACGTCAACAGCACCGGCAACCCGGGTTTGGCTACCGGCGGAAGCGGCGATGTACTCACCGGCGTAATCGCGGCGCTTGTAGGTCAGAAACTGGAACCGTTCGCCGCAGCGCAGTTGGGCGTTTATTTGCATGGCTTGGCTGGAGACTTGGCACGCGATGAATTAGGTGAAGAAGCGCTAATCGCTCAGGATTTACTCGGTTACTTGCCGGCTGGCTTTCGGAAATATCGGAAGGACATCAAGCGTTGACATTTGCTGCGTGTACATAAGGATGACCCCATGCAAGTATTCTGTCCGACGTGTAATCAACGAGTTACCATTGCCGATGATCTTGCCGGCCAGGCGACTTTCTGCCCCGCTTGCAAAGCGGCAATGACGGCCCCCGTGTTGCCACCGATGCCCAACATGTCGCTCGATCCCGCGCCGGCAGCGGCTGCAAGCGCTCCGACTCACGTCACCACCTCTCCGCCAACTCATACCGAACCAGGAAAGGAATCTGCAATGTCTGCATCTATCACAAATCCGACGCTTCCCGACGCACCGACGATCTCGGCACCCGGCGCTTCGACTCAAACGCCGCCGCCGCCAGGCTACACTCACTCGGCTGGCTTTTCGGTTTCACTCGACGTCATGCAATGGATTGCGCCGGCCGCGCTAGTGCTGTCGCTGATTCTCACGTTCTTCCCTTGGAACGGCGTCTTTCCAGGTGGTCACTCCGCGTACACACAAACTGCCTGGGGGGCGTTATTCGGCGGACATTGGCATGATCCGGTGGCCGATAAGGTCTTGAAGTACGAGAACCCGGGCGAGGGCCAAAAACCGCTCGGCAAGCTGGTGCACTCCAATTGGCTCATGCTCTTTTATTTGCCTTTGTTGTTGGCTGGCGCAGCAATGGCAGTACTTTCAGCTCTTCTACTACGACTCAAGCTTCAGCTACCCCGACAAGCTGAGCAACTTGTACCCTGGCGCATGGCGGTGGTGGCCGGGGTAGCATTTGTATTGACCGGCTTGCTCGCGCTAGAAATGCTGCATGGGTTCGGACTTGAAAATGCGATTGTGGAAGACTTTGATGCGAAACTGCAGACCGAACGCGATGCGGCAAAAACGCCCGAAGAGATTACCACTTTTGAGATCAAGCGGGCAATCGCGCTCGATGGCCTCGGAATTCGGCAGACAACTGCTGTGGAGCTGGTGTTGCTGCTCAACGTGATCGCGGTTCTCGGCGCCGCCATAACATTCCTGCTTCAACGGCGGGCACATTTGCCGTGGCCGCGCGCAGAATTTGTGTGGTGACAAACATGAGCCTAAGGCGCGTTTGGGTGACCCCCGCATGCGCGGCAGCATTTAACCGCCGAATTCGCATTCATGCTCTGCCTGCTTGACAGGATTTCCGCGCTTTTGGCGAGTTCGCGGCTTTTTGATGTCTGAGCAAAAACCATTGTGCTACAATAAGTTAGGGATGAGAATCCAATATCATCCCAATTCTGGTATTCAATTTGCAGTGAAGGTTAAACGGTCTGGTATCATCTTGCCGGCCGTGTCCGCCGCAGCAACTACCTGCGGAGGAATGTCATGACTGCGATGCAAACTCAATCCCCGTTTTCCGTCCTTCTGGCTGATGATGATTGCTTGCAGTTGGACACACTGCAAGAAATCTTGGAGCCACAAGGATTCCGTACGCTGCGGGCCGGCGACGGTGAGGAAGCGCTGGAAATTGTCCGCCAGGAGATCATCCACGTCGCGCTTTTCGATGTCCACATGCCGAAGCTGACGGGGCTCGAGACTCTGCAATTGCTCCGTCAATTCAACATTCTAGTGCCGGTTATTTTGATCACGGCCGATTCGAGTTCGACCCTTCTGCGTCAGGCGATCCAAGCCTCGGCCAGCAGCGTGATCCCAAAGCCGGTTAGCAAGAATGTCGTGCTGTACACCCTCACCAAGGTCTTGGGAAAAAGGTACGGGCAGGGCGGCTATGAAAGCCGGCAGTAAGAAGCAACCAATGCAAAATGCAAAATGAAAGTGCGGGTAGTTGATTTTGCATTTTGCATTTCTTATTTTGCATCTTGCATTGTTCGATACACCGTAACACTGTGATTTTGACTAGCGACAGGAGATTTCCCAAATGAAGGTTGAACCGTTAAATGACAAAATCGTCGTGAAACGTCTCGAAGCGGAGAGCACTACCGCTGGCGGGATCGTATTACCGGACTCCGCGAAAGAGAAGCCGAAGCAAGGGCGTGTGATTAGCCTGGGCGATGGGAAGCTGCTCGAGAATGGCAAACGGGCCAAGTTTCAGGTGAAGGAAGGGGACCGTGTGCTGTTTACGTCATATGCCGGCAGCGAAGTTAAGATCGGCAATGAAGAGTACCTCATCATGACCGAAGACGACATTCTCGCCGTGATTGATTGACGCAAACCTCGTGCCATCTGCAGATTACGCAAATTACTCGAATCGGGGTTCGAGTTGATCTCGATTTGTGAAGTTTGCGTAATCTGTCGTTTATGGCCATTTTTTGAAAAATCCTCTTGGCGTTGAGAATCGACTTGCTTATGATGGTGGAACGCTTAAATGAGGATTAGTCTCACGTGGGTGAGAACTCAGGAAAGCGCGATGCTCGGTGCGAGATGATCTCCCTTCCCGGTTGAGTGTTTGGATGGTCGCAATTTTCATTTTGCGTGTAATCGATCCCCACACGATCCAGTGAAGGAAAGCCGGCGTCTGTCCTATCTGGGCACGCGGAACTGCTTGTGCACAGTTCTGGCGTTCCGGATTGGGATCAGGGGAGCGGTGTAGCTGCCCTGGATTCTGTTGCACTGCGGCCGTTGGCTGGTGATGCTCGGTTGGATGGCATTGTCTCGGTTTCGGCTCTGCGGTCCACGAAGTTGTTCGCGTTTTCGCCTCGCGCAGGCGAAGAATTCCACTGTCTTGGTGTGCGGATTATCTGGCAGATGGACCGCACGGAGAGGTTTGTTTCTGATGGCGAAGAACATTTATGTTGGGAATCTGGTTTGGGATTGCTCGTCCGATGAGCTCCTGCAACTGTTTTCGCAGTACGGCCAGGTAAAGAGTGCGCAGGTCATCATGGACCGCGAAACCAATCGCTCGCGCGGTTTCGGTTTCGTCGAAATGTCCAATGATGAGGAAGCGTCAAAAGCCATTACGGCTCTCAATGGCTTCCAATACAAAGGGCGGCCATTGACGGTAAACGAAGCCCGACCGCGGGAAGCGCGTCCACCCCGTGGCGGCGGGTACGGTGGTGGTGGCTACGGCGGTGGCTATGGCGGCGGCTATGGCCGTCGCGGTCAATAACACTCGAAACATCCAAGCCGGACCGGGGATCGCGACCCGGTCCGGTTTTCTTTTGATGAGGACATTAACGCTTTGAAGCGTCTATAATTGGATGCGTAAGGTTTCAGAATTGGCATAGCAAACCACGGATAGCACTAATTGCACGGATAAAATACCACCACCGGATTCTTTACCTGAATTAATCCGTGTCATCCGCGCAATCAGTGGTCTAGATCTTTCACCACACGAGATCGTCATGGCAAAAGAAGAAGCAATTGAAGTCGAGGGCCGTGTCAAGGAAGCGCTCGCCAATACGCAGTTTCGTGTCGAGCTCGACAACGGCCACGAAGTGATCGCGCATGTCGCAGGAAAAATGCGCAAGAACTTCATCCGCATTATTCCCGGCGATCGAGTGAAGGTCGAGATTTCGCCCTATGATCTTACGCGTGGCCGTATTGTGTACCGGGGGCGGTAAATTCGGTAAGATTTTTTCACTTTTCGCTTGACAAATGGTTGCGTAATCGTCACCATTTGCCTATCCCCAATCCCCTAACTGTTTGGCCAAGGAGGGTCGCATGATCATTCATACCGAGGCGAAGCCCCAGGGATGGCGCGCAGTGGCAATCTTCGACGACCGCCCCGACGCATTGCTGTTTCTCGGCCGCTCATCCACCCAAGTGCGGGCCGGATATGTCGAAGCTTTTCTCGAAGTCCTTGACGACGAGGAACGCGAACATGTAACCAATGTTGCCTTGCAGCGCTGGCATGGGGCTCCCGATGCCGGCCGCTGGGTTTTGCAGACCAACTTGAAAGTCCCGGCGCCCATGAAGGTCGCTCGCATCGCATGAAGCGATCCTCAGCCTCCCGTGCCGGAACCCGCCTCGGCCGTCCAACTCCCCGGATGGCCGAGGTTTTTTCATTGAAGATCGAATCCTTTCGAATCCAATAGGTTCTTGGCGGCCTAAAAATCCATTGAAACTGCCCAGAATCACTATTTTCGCCTGGCGGGCAATAGTGGCGCACCCCTTGCAAATTTGCCGCCCATCGCGAAAAATGAATTGGTGAACTTCTTGAAATCTACTCACAGGATGAACGGCTCATTGAAGAGAAACCAATCATGACTTCTTATAGCTCAATGTGCGATGACTTCGGAGTCTGCGTCTATCTGAATACAAAGACCGAACTTCCCGGACGGCGGGAAACAGTATTGCACTTCTTTGAAGCGGTCCAGAAATCATTTCCACGGATGACGGATTTTGATCGCCGCGAAAACGGCGACTACTACTTGGAAGAAGAACGCGAGCAGGGGACCTATCGCTGGGTGACATTGGAATCACGACGACTTTCGGTAGGGTTCGTGAATCCGCCTGCCATTGAAGACGTAGACTCCACCAACGAACGGCTCCTCGAGATTGCGCCCTACCACCTCGACTTGAACGCGCTCGATACGGAGTCGCTGGATCTCTTATTCAATTTCGATTTCGTGTACGCCGGAAATCATGACGAAGTGGTTGCGGAAGCCCTAGGCGTTGGCACGCCGATGGAGAATCTTTTCCAGCTTCCGGGCAGCCGGGTTATTAACTACGAGCCGTCAATGATGTTGGCCTTAGACGAGAATTGTCGGCTACAGTGTCGGTTGAGTGTGGAAACTCGAACGAACGCCTTTCAGATTCGCACTGGCCATTTTCCCGATGCGCCAATTTCAGTGTATTTCACTGTACGGCAATACTGGGGCAAGCAGCCATACAAGTCGTACTTGGAATCGTATGAGAATCAGCGGCGAATCGCACAGGAGCTTGTGGATAGTCACGTGCTTCCGCAAATTATCCAACCACTTTCGCGCGCAATTTCCGCGAAGCAGTGAAGCCTTTTTAACCGCAGATTACGCAGATTGGGACGGCTGAAGTTGGTTGAGGATTTGAATCCGCGAATTTAGCTTAATTTGTGGATTAGCAATTTGATACAATCCCATTCCGGTCAGTCTGAAATTCAATTGATGGTTGGCCCCCATGCTTTCTCAATTTGCGCGCAGTCTGTCGGCAGAAACCGCATTTGACGTCTTGGCGGTGGCCAGGAAACTCAAGGCACAAGGCAAAGATGTCATCGAATTGCAAATCGGCGACAGCCCGTATTCGAGCGCGAAATCCGCAATCCAGGCGGGAATAGAAGCAATTCAAAAAGGCAGTACTCATTACTGTCCGTCACCTGGAGTACCAGAGTTTCGGCAAGCGATTGCGGAGAATTATCAAAAGGAATTCGGAGTGAAAATTGGGCCCGAAAATGTTGTGGTTGGGCCGGGCGCCAAAGTGTTCGAGCAGTTCTTTTGCGAAGCTTTTGTTGATTCCGGCGATTCGGTGCTGGTTTTCAGTCCCCAATTCCCGACCTATGAACCAAACATTTTACGGCGCAATGCCAGGCCAGTGTATTCGACGCTCCAACAACAAAATCAATTTCGCCCCGATTTGAATGATATCGAGCAGTTTGTGAAAAAGGAGACAAAAGCGAAGGCGATTTTCCTCAACTCGCCTCACAATCCGACTGGTGGCGTAGCAACTGACGAGGATCTCAAGGGAATTGCCGACATTATCCGCGGCCGCTCAATCGCGCTATTCAGCGACGAACCGTACTGCCACATGGTGTGGGAAGGCAAGCATCAAACGATTTTGGCCGAGCCAGGCATGATGGGCCAATGCCTGGCCGCATACACCTTCAGCAAATCTTACAGCATGAGTGGATGGCGGCTGGGGTATGCGATTGGCGACGTCAAAGTAATTGAAACAATTAGCAAAATGATCAATACGTCGCTATCATGCGTGCCGCCGTTTGTGCAACTGGCAGGCCGGGCAGCAATTTTGAACGATGCCGCGGAGCGCGACGAAGTCATGTCGCATTTTCACAAAAAAATCAAGCTACTCGTTGGCGAATTGCAGAAAGTCAAAGGGGTAAAAGTGTTAATGCCTGCAGGCACATTTTATGTCTTTCCCGATGTATCTGCAATTTGCGCACAGCATGGAATCAGCTCTCATGGACTGGCGATGTTTTTGCTTGAAGGCGCTGACGATCAAAAAGGTGTCGCATGTTTGGGCGGCGAGTGCTTTGGATCTGCCGGCAACGGGTTCCTTCGTTTCAGCTGCGCCGAGCCGGACGAGCGATTGGTTGAAGCCGTGCGCTTCGTTGAGGATGCCGTCAATCGGACCGATCGTGTGGAGCGTTTTCTTAAGTCGAACCCCAAGTATCGCGCCTGAACTGTCATGCGATTGCATGTCCCAAGATGAACACGTCCATAATGGCGACCCAAAGGATTGTCCGGAGCTTGGCGGCGGGCCAATGCAGAATTCCAAGCACGCATGCCAATTGGATGAAACAAAAGATTTTTACGCCCCAAGGTATTCTTTGTGAAGAGGTCGTCAACATCACCTAATTCGACCCAGCCCGCTATCGCCTTCAGTCCACGGTTGATGATGAGCATTAGCGCCATGATCATTGCCATCATGAATTGATGATCTTACCATTGACAGAGTATTTATCATCGGAATTTTCTGTATTAGCGGAAGAAGTGGAAATATCGAAGTCTTTAGATTTCCAGCGCTCGGCAAACTTCGGCTAATGCCAAAGTATTGAAGACATCACCTTTCTCGAGCCATCCTCTTCGGGCGACATCGACGCCGTAGCGGAAATATTCCAGTTCGCTTACGTGATGGGCATCCGGATTGATCACGAGCTTAATGCCGAGGGCCTTGGCATGTTTACAATGCAGCCAATCCAGATCGAGCCGCATTGGCTGAGAGTTGATTTCAATCATCGTACCAGCTTCTGCGGCTGCTTCCAACACCTTGTCCAGATCAACCTTGTAGCCTTCGCGCCTCAATAGAAGGCGGCCAGTGGCATGACCCAGCATCGTTACCAGCGGATGCTTTACAGCGCGAACGATGCGGGCAGTCATCACGTCGGCCGGTTGATTGAATAGTGTGTGCACGCTTGCAACCACATAATCGAATGTTGCCAAGACCTCGTCGTTGAAATCGAGCCGGCCGTCTTCCAGAATGTCCACTTCTATTCCCTTGAGGATCCTGATGCCCTTAAGCTTCTTATTGAGTTTGTCGATTTCTTTGTGTTGCACCGCAACCCGAGCCGGACTTAGACCGTTGGCAATTGTGAGCGATTTCGAATGATCGGCAATGCCGATGTATTCCAAGCCCAGTTCCTTGGCCGCGCTTGCCATCTCTTCGAGCGTGTTCTTCCCGTCGCTGCTTGTCGTATGGTTGTGAAAGACACCACGAATGTCGGTTGACTCGATCAACTTTGGAATCCGGTGTTTTGATTTGCCCTTGTCCCAAGTCGCGAGATCGATCTCACCGGTGTCTTCGCGCATCTCCGGTGGGATGTAATCGAGTTCCAACGCCGCAAAAAGATCGTTCTCATCTTTGCACTTTACTTTGCGCGAATCATTGGCGAGTTCGTATTCGTTTAGCTTTAAGCCGCGATCTTGGGCGCGAGACCGCATACGAATGTTGTGCGCTTTGCTGCCTGTGAAATAGGCCAAAGCGAATGGGAACTCGGATTCATTTACTACGCGTAAGTCGGCATTCAAATTGACGCGGTCGCCGTCCACAAACTGTTGCACGACGACACTGGACTTCGTCTCTCCGCGCGCGATGACCTGCTTGACGCTCGGCAACGTGACGAAAGCCTGCATGATCGTGCCGGGAACATCCGAACTGGCGAGTATGTCAATGTCCTTGGCAGTTTCGCGGCGCCGGCGCAAACTGCCGCCGAGTTCGGCCCGAACCACTCCGGGCATCTGCCGGATTTGTTGCAGCAACGCTAGGCCGATCGGTAGCGCTTGATCTATGCGCACCCGGTTCCCAACCTCGCCGAGGAATTGGATTCCTTCCAAGATCTTCTTCTGCGTCTTGTCCCCGAAACCTTTAAGGCCGGCGACTTGACCTTGCTCACAGGCCTTCTTCAATTCGTCGAGCGTGTTAACTCCTAGGTCTTTGTTCAACGCAATTATCTTCTTTGGACCGAGACCCGGTATTCGGGACATGAGGATCAGGCCTTCGGGAATGGAGGCCCTGAGTTCTTCGTAGAAAGGCAGGCGGCCGCTGGTAACTAGAGTTGTGATTTTTTCACGAAGTGTGTCGCCGATGTTTTCAACGCCGTGGAGTTTGTCCTGGCGAACTATCTGGTCGAGGTTACCCTGGATTTGGAGGACGGCCTGGGCGCCCTTGCGATAGGCGTTGCAGCGAAATGAATTCTCGCCTCTGAACTCCAAAAGGGTTCCAATCTCATCCAGGATCGATGCGACTTCTTCTTTAGTCATGATGTAAATTATATCCGCTTGCGGCCCATCGACGTGAGCCGCAAGCGGTTAATCCGACTAAGCAGCAAGGCGCTCCGGTTCGGCCATTGCACCCGCTTGAAGCATGATCTCGAGGGCATTGACCAGGCGGTCCGGCCCTCGACCATCGATCAGTTTGCGGCCGCAGCGTGCCATGCCCATTCGCTCACGCGGATCGTTAAGCAGGTTCATAACGGCTTGGCGAAGCTGTACCGCGGTCACGCTTTCGCAATCGCCGAGATTAGTCGCTGCCCCTTCATCATCGAGGCGCTGGGCATTCAACATGTGCCACGGTGACTGAACCAAAAGCAGTTGTGGAATCCCGACGCATGCGAATTCAAGGGACCATCCATCACCCGATGAGAGTGCGAAGTGGCAGCGGCCGATCCGCAATGCAATGTCCGATGGCTCCGTTGCAATTGCGAGGCGATTCTGATTTTCCTCGACCAGCGTGAGCAAATCCGCCATGGCCGGGTGCTGCGGCCGAATAATGACATCGATTTTTTCCAGGCGCGAAATAGAAAGCAGCTCGCGAACCCGCAACAGGGTTTGACCGCGGAAGTCGTCGTCACCGAATGAAACGACTCCCCGGAAGGGGGGGGGCGGTTCCTGCGCTCGCATGGGCCGCATTCGACGAATGAACGGTCGAACTAAAGCGTAGCGGGCGCCGAGCAACATCTGAGTTCCATTCCCCACGAGGTAGCTTTCGGCGGTAGGCCCCAGGAATGGGTTGATGAGTAACCCGTGCCTCATCTGCACCGCAGCCTGCGCATCGAAGGTAACTGTGAAAAAGCCCGCGTCGGCCAGACTTGACAAGTATTCGCTTCGAACATTTGGATCCGTGACGATGACTGCAGCTGCCTGCATTTGGCGCAGCGTTGCGATAGTCTCCTGGCAGTCTTCAGTGCTGCCCAGCGGAAAGCGCGCAATCTTCCATTCATTACCGCCGCGCTGAATTGCGGAAGCCAAGGTAGAGGGCTGGAGCTGGCTAAGGAAATGCGTACCTCGACGGCGGCGTTGCAAGGCCGCAGCGTAGGCCAGGCATTGATAAAACGATTCATAGCCATGTGATGCGATCGCGTCACATCGAAATAGAATCGGGGCACGGTTCATATAGAAATCCTGAAAGGGATTGGAATCGACACCGTTTCCCAATCCGGGCGGACCTTGCTCCAGCCTGTCCAGGATGGGCCGGCGTGGCGCGCAAGTGATCGTCGCCCTGGACCGAGAGCTAAATGGAAGTGGATCCGTGTCGGATTCAAGCCAGTCGGAGTTTCCGAGTGGCGTCAGGACGGTAGGTAGACTTGCGGGGAGAATCGGGGAGAGCGATGAATCCGTTCATCGGTACCTCTTCTTGACCCGTTCCGGTGGGCCATTCGTCGATGGTTCCGTCATCGACGGGCGGCATTCAATCACGAAGTAAGCAAAAGGTAAATAGGAAAAAACCCACATTCGTCTTGGCGGCTTGCCGAGCCATCATTTTCCATGGTTTACGATTTCTTCAAGATTCTGCTTGACACTGGGATGCAAATTTGGTTTAAGTCCGCCCACGTGAGCCGGTTTCCGGCGCATGACCAATTCGATTTCGGAGCGTTTCGTACAACCGAGCGGTTGGCTGACCGTCTTTTTGTTCCACGTGGAACATGCGCGCCGGTAATTCACTTTTCTCGAATCGGCGTTGCCCGCGATGGCCATTCGCTGGTATATTCTCCCTCAATCGGAAGTTTGCCGGATTCTAGAGGTTCCAAGATGACGAACAAACCTCGGCTCGGTCGGGGGCTGGATGCCCTGTTCAATAAGCCCGCCAACGTTGTAGCGCAAACAGAAGTCTCGCACCTCGGACCAATCTCGATGGTCGCCGTGACCAAAATCCAGCTCAACCCATTTCAGCCACGAAAGAACTTCGACGAAGACGAGCTGTTGCAGCTCGCTGACAGCATCAAGACCTCGGGCGTGCTTCAGCCGCTACTAGTGCGACCGATTGGGGATAATTTCCAGCTGGTGGCCGGCGAACGAAGATTGCGCGCGGCACAACTGGCAGGCATTTCGGAGTTGCCGGTTTATGTTCGTGAATTCGATGAGCAGCAACTTTTCGAGGCGGCGCTTGTCGAGAACATTCAGCGCTCGGACCTTAACCCAATCGAAAAGGCGCAAGGTTTCAAGTGCTATCTCGACAAGTTTCAGATGACGCAGGAACAATTGGCTGTTCGCCTGGGCATAGATCGGACCACCATCACGAATCTGGTCGGACTCTTAAACCTGCCTGCGGAAGTACAAGACCACGTCCGGTCCGGGCAGATTTCTCTCGGACATGCCAAGGTATTGAAGGGTTTGGCCGAACCCGAACATCAGGTCACGCTCAGTAAAGATGTGATTACGAAAGGACTTTCGGTGCATGCGTTGGAGGCTTTGATCAAGCAGCAACGTGGAGAAGCGCCTTCGCTCGATGAAACCGAAAAAACTGCCAGCCCAGAAAAGACCGAACATGTGCAGGCCATCGAGGACGAACTTCGGCAAAAGCTCGCCATGCGCGTGGCGATCAAACTGCGAGGCAAAGAGAAAGGCCAAATTGTACTGAACTTTGAGTCGAACGATGATTTTGAACGATTGCTCGACGTGCTAAGAAAATGACCGCCGCTTGCGGCTTCGTAGGCAGGCTGCTAAATTGAATCCAATCGGGGCGTAGCTCAGCCTGGCTAGAGCGCGTGGTTTGGGACCACGATGTCGCAGGTTCGAATCCTGTCGCCCCGACTTCCAAATCTATTTATTTTCGGAACTCGGGCTCCCTTGGCGAAACTGCATATCGGGGTCGCTTACCAATGGTTTTTGCGTAGTTGGAGCCGCAGTCGATGACTCTGTTGACCTCGTCCATTGCGATGAACTCTTTTCGCAATTCGAGTTCGGTGAGGGTCAGTTCACGATGAGGCCACCCACCGCTTGTAATCGCCGGTGCGATGTCCAGCATCGCTAAACTTAGCGGAAGTGTCACCTGGCCGGCCAACCGTCGTATGATTGCCGGAATTCAAATCGGTATCACTCGGCATGCGGAAAAGCTCCGGAGACGGAGCACGATTTCACCCAGTTTAGCCGATTTACGTTGGCGGCTTGCAATGAGCAAAAGAAAATTGTTTTGCGGGCGGGGCAAGTCCAATAAGCGGAATCTACCAATGGATTAGAAGTTGCGCAACGGTAACACCGAGCAGCCCCAGACTGATTACACCGTTGACATGAAAAAATGCCTGATTCACGCGTGCCAAATCATTGGGATGAACCAGCGAATGTTCGTAACCAAGCAAGCAAGCGATGGCGACAACGCCGCAAAGGAACAGGTTGCCGAGTTGAGGACAAGTGTACCAAAGTATCAACAAATCGATGAGCATTAGAATGTGGCAGGCCAGCGCAATTCGCAGGGCCCTGCGGATGCCGAAACGTGCTGGAATGCTATGAAGTCGTTGTTCACGATCGAAATTGTAATCCTGGCAAGCATATAGAATGTCGAAGCCGGTGACCCAGAACAGGACCGCCACGGCCAAAACTAACGGAATCTTCAAATCATTGAGGCCACGAATTGCAATCCATGCCGCAATTGGTGCCATCATAAGTGATACACCTAACCATACGTGGGCAAGTGCTGTGAATTTCTTGGCGAGCGAATATGCGCAAATGAAAACCAGCACAGGGAGTGCCAAGATGATTGGCCAAGGGTTTGGCGGATTCGCTAATAGGAATAGCGCGGTTGCAGCAATGAAGCCGAGGCTTGCAATAAATGTAAACGACCAAACTGCGAATGTGGAGAGCTTCCCGGAAGGCAAATGGCGTTTCGACGTGCGCGGATTGAGGGCATCGATTCGGCGATCAACGAACCGATTGAAGGCCATGGCCGCGCTTCGGGCAAACACCATGCAAACAATGATGCCGACCAGATCGATCCACTGGAACCTCCGCTCGCTTTGCCAGGCCAGCAGCGCGCTCATCAACGCAAATGGCAGCGCGAAGATTGTGTGACTAAACCGGATCATTTCAAAGAAATAGCGAATGCGGCGCAACATGCTTACGTTGTATGCACCGCAATTACTTCTTAAAAGCCACTGAATGAGTGAAGTGCAAAAACCGTGAATTGCCTGAGGTCATGCAACTTTTTCGAGTGGACGCCCTTGCGATTTTCGATCCGGCCATCGGACAAATTTGCCAGTGCGCAAAAGCATGTCAATGGAGTAAGCGATGTGTTCGCCGATGCCGGGGATCGCGGCCAGTCCAGCCCGACCGCGGCACTTGATAATCTCTTCGACCGGTCGCTCCATGCCTTGCAGAACCAATGCAGCGTGTCGATACGACCGAATGCGATACAGGTTGGCGCTGCGTTCAAGAGCACGGGCCTGCCTTAAAAGCTCATTAGCAATGATGTGGTTATTCACATCGGGTCTCCTTCTTGGGTTATTATACCTGCGTTCACTATATCTAGAAGGTCGGTCGGCCGTTTTTAATTGAGAGAATCCCAATAAATCCGACATAATGTGGACCGTCTCTCGAAGACAAATCGATTTGAAAACTCGCATGTTAAGGCTTGCGACGTCGTTCCGGCGCCAAATGATTTTAGTCGAAACGGTCGGCCGCTTGACCGGGCCGTTCTCATCGTTTATCATCAATACCAATCGAATTCGCGCTCATTTCCGGAGGTTCCGTTCATGCGCTGTGCTATCTCGGCCGCCCTCGCCGTAGGTTTGGGCTTCGTCCTAATTGCGCCCGTTCGCTCTCAAGACAAAGAAGATGTTTCGTTCAAGACGTACGATGGTGTGCTAATCAAGGGAACATTTTACACCGGATCGAAGGGCGCGAATTCACCCACGGTAATCATGCTCCACAAGTGGGGCGGTAACAGCAGTGAAAATGGATGGACGGAACTGGCCAAACGCCTTCAAGAAAAAGGCTACTCTGTGTTGACCTTCGACTTTCGCGGCCACGGGCAGAGCACCACCGTGGACCCCGAAAAATTTTGGAAATTCACGCCGAATGTAAGCCATTACAAGAAGAGCGCGAAAAAGGATCAGAGTACCATCAAGTATTCTGACTTTAAGGACAGCTATCTTCCATTTTTGCTGAATGATATCATGGCCGCTCGCGAAGACCTCGACAATCGCAACGATAGTGGTGGCTGCAACGTCTCGAATATTCTTGTCATCGGCGCAGAGGAAGGTGCGGGCCTTGGGTTGGCGTGGATGACGTCGGAGTTCTTCCGTGAATCGATTAACAAGAAAAACGATAACACCGGCCTTTATGGGGTCTGGAATCCAAAGCTCACCTTGGATCGTCCAGCAAGCGAAGATTTGGCCGGGGCTATTTTTTTGAGCGCTCCCAAGAGTCCCTTGAGGCTTAGCTTCCCCTATCAGCACTTTGAGACTGTTACCAAGGATAAGCTTCGGACGATTCCGATGTGGTTCACATACGGCGAAGAGGACAAGCAAGGCAAAGCGGACGCGGCTTACTTTGCCGAAGTTTTCAAACTGAACAAGGGCGATTTAAAGATCAAGAACCTGACGTTGCCAATTCCCAAGACGACACTACGTGGCTCGAAGCTTTTGGCTCAGCCAGCTTTGCAAACACCGACCGAAGACTTGATAGAGAAATTCCTCGAAAACATGGTGAAATTACGGCCAAACGAGGCCAAAAAGATTCGTAATGCAAACGAGTACAAGCCGTATCCGGCTCCGGTTGGCGGCCTCGGGTTCGCTCAGTGACGTGGTTTATTTTGCCCGCGGATGAAACTGCCGGTGAATCGCTTTGAGCCGGTCGCGATCAACGTGGGTATAGTGCTGCGTGGTCGCGATACTGGCATGACCGAGCAGCTCCTGCACGGTGCGCAAGTCGGCGCCGCCGGATAGCATGTGAGTTGCAAAACTGTGCCGCAACGTGTGCGGGCTCACTTTGTCATTTAGCCCAAGTCGCCGCACGTACTTTTTCACGATTACCCAGAGCATTTCGCGAGTCAGCTTGTTCCCGCCCCGACTCACAAAGACCCATTGCGACTCATTGGCTACAACCAGGTTGCCGCGGAAACCACCGAGATAACTGCGAATTGCCGCAACCGCCTGCTTTCCCAGCGGCACGATCCGTTGTTTGCTTCCCTTGCCCGTGCACTGAAGGAAGCCGGATTCCAGATGCAAGTCGGACAATTTCAACCCTACAACTTCGGAAGCTCGGCATCCAGTCGCATAGAGCGTTTCTAGGAGCGCGCGGTCACGCAGAAAAAATCGATCCGCTGCCTGAGGGCCGTGTAGCAGTTTTTCCACCGCTTCCGGTGCGAGTACCTGCGGGATGCGTTCCCAAAGGGTCGGCGAACCGAGCAGGTCGATGGGTGTGGAAGTCACCCGCTCTTCTAACTTCAGGAAGCGATAAAACATTTTCAGCGCGACGAGATGTCGCGCCATGCTCGTGGGCGCCAGGCCATCTTCGCGGAGTTGGCCCAAATATCGGCTGAAGTCGGCCAGCAATGGTTGAAGATAATCTCTCATTCCGCCATCGCCGAACCAAATGGCAAAGCGCTGCAAATCGCGGCCATACGCAGCAATAGTGTTGGCCGCCATGCGCCGTTCCGTTTGAAGATAATGGCGAAATGCTTGCAGATCATCGTGCAAATGCGTTAGCGGTACTGTCATGGAGGAGGACATGAGAAGAGTTCATCGCGTTGGCGGGGGATATCATCTCTATCGACCAATTATGACACACCGCTGTCACTGGGTGCGCCAAAAATGACACACTTGGCGCAATAAAGAGCGGACTTTAGCGAAAATTCGGACTGGCATCGGATTTGCGAATCGTATCGCAGAAGATGAATTCTCGTACCTACCATGGAGGGCCAAACATGTTGGTCTTGTCACGTCGGATTGGCGAAGAAATCGTAATCGCTGGCAACATCAGGGTGAAAGTCGTGGCAGTCCACGGCAATCGCGTGCGGCTGGGAATCGTTGCGCCGCAAGAAGTTACGGTGCACCGCGAAGAGATTCAACGACAGCGGATGGAGTTTGCGGAAAGCGATTGCAATGAGGCCGAAACATCGGCCAGCCTGTGACTTTGCCCGCTTTGCTCGATGTACCAAAATCGCCCGCCCTAACGGCAAGTGCAGCATTTTGCAACACTTGCATCATTAACCGGCACGCAATCCCCAGTTAGCGTGTCGGCTTAAGCTGAGCGCGGATCGTCCCGCAGCACGAGATCTGTGGCACCGGCGACGCCCATGGGCAGCAACACCAGGACAATTCCCGGGACTACGGCGATGGCAGCCCAAATCATGCCGAAGAGCGTGAATGCGCCGAAATGCCGAAAGACCCACCGAAAGCGGGCGAAAATGCCTTGCCCGCGTTGCACCATTGGGTAGTCGAGCAAGCTCCATGCGAGCATCCAAGAGCAGACTAGGAATTTCATCGGCACGGTCACGATGGCGGCCGGCGGAAAGAAGAAGTTCACCACGAGCAGGGCGACGATAGTGCTTCCCGCCAGAATTAATCCCAAGCCGATCGCGCGCAGGCTGATCCAAATGACTACGGGCAGAGGGGGCGAAGGCGGCGATTGGCCAAGCACTTGCCGCTGGTAAGCGTGAACGATCTTATCCAGCGCGAACGCCGAAAGCGGTTCGGTGAGCACCAGCGCAAAAATGACCGCGATCAAGATCGAAATGATCGCTAGCGAGACAGTTACAATCCAATAGCCAAACGATCCCCAGGCGTGTCGATCGGTGCCGAAAAAATAGGCGCTGAATTCGGCCGAGCCCCAAATCCCAAAGCCGCAAAAACCGGCTAGAAGCAAGAGCATGATCGCAGCAGGCACGGCCGACCACGGCCAGACGGCGGGCGTGCGCAGTATGAAGCCAATGCCGCTTCCTGCCGCCTCGATTGCGGTCAAGTAACCAAAGGACTTGCGTTCAACTTCATCGTTCATGTGGAAACAGAATTTAAAACATGCGGAACGAGAAGCGAGCTTTCTACCGAATTATGGCGGAAGATGCCGTTGGGCGAACCTGGCAGCCGTTCAATGCAGTATCCACGAGATAATAAGTATTCTAACGGGCTGCGGGAACCGAGTTCTACGATCAGTGTGGGCCGATCTCGTTCCAATAGGCCCTGCATGCCTTGGAGTACGGCCAACTCGTGGCCTTCCGCATCGATCTTCACCAGACTTACCCGATGGGGAAGTTGCAGCGAGTCGACGGACAGACACACAGTTTGCAGTCCAGTCTTGCGATTAGTCAAGTGTGCCAGATACTGTCCTGCTTGTCCTGAAGGGACCTCAATGCCGGACAGATTTGTTCGTTGCGATATCGCGGCGTTCAGCAAAGTAACGTTCTCGTGTGCAAACAAGCGGGAATTTGCCGCCAAGAGCCGAAACGTTTTCGGCACCGGCTCGAAAGCCAGCACTCGACCCGTAACGCCGACCAATCGCGATAACTTGGCCGTGTAGTGCCCGACATTGGCGCCAATATCGATCACCCATTCCCCAGGGTGCAAGAGCTTGTCCAGCACGTCATAATCTGGTTCCGTGGTGCGAAAACGATTGCGGCGAATTTGCCATGAATAATAGTGTCGCTTCAATTCATGTTGCCAGCCAGCCGGGAAGTGCGCTGCAATCTTTTTAAGCATGGGAATCCTTTCCGCTGAATCAAAGGTACTTCGAATGAATGGAACGGCGACTGGAAGCCGCCGCTACGAAACCCACGAGTTGGCGCTCGCTTTGGTCGGCATCTCATCTTCTTGGCGCATTTCGAATTCGCTGCAGCCATTCATCAGTTTCATTTGCACCGAGTTTTTGCACCAGCTGTAACTCGCCCCGCATTCGTAGCAATGGGCGGTTCGCATTGAACGTCCGTTTATCGCTCGATGAACGAATCAACACGATCCGCGTATCTTGAAAAAGCGAGATATCCGCAGGCAGGTAGTTTGACGGTAGAAAATGTTCTGGGCTAAGTCGGCCATCGGGTAACAGCGCTTGCCAATCGAACAGGTCGAATTTGGGTGTCACGCGCTGCGCCAGCGCCTCGGCCGGCTGATCACGGGCGGCGGCTACAATCCGCGGATGTAACGTTTCCCCCGCCAGCAGTCCTTCAGCTGGCTCGCCGATCAATGCCCCCGCAAGCAGGACTTGCAGTTGCCCCAAGTTTGCGATGCCGCCGATCTTTACTCGGAAGGCGCGCTTCTGTTCCAGGTGCAACACGTCTAGCTCGGCGCCATCGAGGACACGGATCAACGTGCCCAGGAAGCGAACGTGGCCCAAAGTGCGATTTTCGTTCACTCCGTCCAGGGCAGCAATGCGTTGGCTCAATTGAGGATGTGCACGCGCCAGCCGGCGAAAATCTGCCGATGGCGCCAACATTACAATCAACGACTGCGCCATCGATCCCAAACTGGCCCAGGCCTGGTTGTGGTAGTCCATTTTCTGACGGACTTTGCCACGGACCGCGGCAATGATCTGCTCGTCCGTCGCTTCGCTTTGCTGGGCTTCCGGCAATCTGGCCCATTCGGCCCGACAAGCCTGAATGAATTCCGGCGCGAGCCCGATCGTCTGGCTGATGCGGTCGAGGAAGGCCGGTAGAACCACTGTCGCATCGCCGCCATGCTGCACCAGTACTTCGGCGGCTCGGGTGAGAAACGCCGGAAACTGAAAGTTTGCGTTCGGCAGCGCTGAGGCCAACTGTCGCAGCGCTTCTGTACGCTGGGCGCGATCAAGCTTTTCGGCATCGTATTCGAACACCGTACACGAAGCCAGGGCGAAGGAACCCGGAGCTTGCGGGTTCATCAATACGCACAGCGCAAAATCGAAATTACCGTAAATGTGCAAATAAGTAACCAGATTCTTGAGGTCCGAAAGGTTCTTGTGGTCTCCGAGCCGAGCCAGCTGTTGGCAGGTTTCGAGCAAACCCGGATGATGTCGGACAATATCCGGCGCTTCATTGGCTTGGTTGAGAATGGCGTTGGCCGATTGGCACAAGAAGGGCAAACTGCGCCAGGTTTGGTCGAATTGCGGTTGGGACTGCACTACCGCACCGCCATATTTGTCTAAAGCGTCCGCATCAGATAGCGCTTCGCCAGCTGCTCGAGCTTGAGCCTGCGCCGCCGCTATGAAGTCGAGCAATTCACCGACCGCTTGCGAGACTTTGATCAACACGCAATCGACGGCGCTCAGCGGATTGCCGCCACGCTCCACAATATCCGCGCAGGTCATGGCCAGGAGTGCCGGATGTTCGACGCCAGGAACCAGCATCGCCGGCGCCAACCGATCCAGCGCGGCATTTTTTTCTTCTTCCGACGCATTGCTGAGAATCTCGCCGATGACGCGGTTTGCCTCCAAGGCGGCATCCAAGTCGCTCGTTTCCGGCGAGGTCGAACGAATGAGCGTGTCGACAAAATGCTCGAAAGGCTTTTCCGACATGAAGCCAAATCCTGCGGGTGGTGGCGTGCAATCCTGCGTCTATCGACGCATTATGCCGAACTTGGCGAACCGGTGCAAGCGCGGAACACTGTGCTTGTGAGCGTAGCCGTTGATGATGATAACCCCGCAAGGCTCGAAAACTCGCGGGTCATTCATTCTTGCGCAAGTCGGTCGATGAAATGTCGACGCGAAATTCCTGCTCTTCGATTTCATCGAATAACATGCGCGCACACTCTGAAATCTGAATTTCCTTGAGCGACAAAAAGTTGCCATGGGCGGTTACGCGACCCGCCACGAGAAACCGGGCTCCAAACTCGCGCAGCTCAGTGAGAGCGGCATCTCGTTTGGATTCGTCGTTTCCATAAAAACGTGCCTGGACAATCCGCTCCGCAGTATCGGCCCCGACAATCCACGTTGTGTCCGGAAGAAGCCTGGCGCGCTCGGCGAAAGTGGGCGCCATCGTCAACCAAAGCGGTTTTACCCCGAGAAATTGCCGCATCCGTCGTCGGGCGTCGTCGATCGTCAGCAGTGGCTTATCGGCATTGCGTAGAGTCAATTCGAAATGAACTTCGCAGTTAAGTCGTTGGGACGCGGCCTCGGCCAGCCGCAAATGACCGGCGTGCAGGGGATTAAAGGCGCCCGAGAGTATTGCTCGGGGGCGCGCTGCCGAAAGCGCAAGTTGACCACAAGGAAGTTGGCAAAGAACTGGAATTTCGCAGTCTAACAAGCTTTGCAAGAGCAGGGAATCAGTTTCCATGCGTAATTTCGGACAAGATTGGGATCTCGTCCCACGCTCAGGCAATCCTTCGTTCCGTTTCATCGAGAACTTCGAGCACTTCCACCGGCGTCTGGGCGGCGCGAAGCTGTGCTCGGGCCGATTCCTGTCTCAGCACCAGCGCCAAGCGAGCCAAGGCGCGCAAGTGCAGCCGGTCCTCGGTGCAGCAAAGCAGGAAAAAGAGATCGGTCGTACTGCCGCGCGGTCCGCCAAACGGGATGGCGCTCGCCGCACGACCGAAAGCCATAACCGATTCGCCCAAGGTATTCGGAATCCGCCGATGCGGGTGCGGGATTGCAAATCCCTCCTCATGGGCTGTGCCGCCATTTTCTTCGCGGACGATGATCGCCTCCAGAATCGTTTCGGGATCCCAGACGCGATGCGATTGCTCCGTCAGCTTTACCAGTTCGCGTAACGCCGAATTGCGGGTACGGGCCGGGAAGTTCAGGTCGATGCTTTCGATCGGGAGCAGAGAAGACAGAACGGGCTTGAAGTCAATGTTGCGATTTGCCGGCTCAAGATTGCGCAGCTCCTGGTCCGAAAAGCGGTTCATTTCCTGTTCAAGCCAGCGATGAATTTCGGCCCGGGAGAAGCGCCATTCGCCACCAACCTTGCGTCCGGGGAGATGTCCCCGGTTGGCCAGCTTGCCGAGTTCGCGCGCGTCGCGGCCCAGCAAGCTGGCCAACTCCTGGATATTCATGGTGTCCATTGGGCGATTCCTTTTCTAATTCGGGCTATCCAATTATAGGTCGTGTAACGGTTCGACCGTGTTATGCGAGGCGCAATTATTCTTCTTTTTTGCCGCCCCCCAGCCCCGGCAGCTCAAAACTGCCGCCGCCTTTCAGCAATTGTCGCCGCGCCTGGGTGGTCTGACCCAAACCATGCAGCTTGATGAAGCCCTGGGCCGCACTTTGATCGAACGTGTCACCACCTTCGGCCCCTTCATACGTGGCCAGCGCCTTGCTGTAAAGGCTGTAGTCGCTTTTGCGGCCAACCACAGTGGCCTTGCCTTTGAATAATTTTACCCGAACGTGGCCGTTTACGTAACGCTGATTGCTGGCCACAAAGGCAAAAAGGTCCTGGTTGAAATGGTTGAACCAGAGGCCGTTGTAAATGATGTCGGCGTATTCCTGGGCCACGTAGGTCTTGAAGCGCTGTTCCTGTTTGCTGAGCGTAAGTGTCTCCAGTTCGCGATGGGCATCGTGGAGGATTACAGCGGCGGGAGCTTCGTAAAGCTCGCGCGACTTGATGCCAACCAGGCGATTTTCCACGTGGTCGATCCGGCCCACGCCATGCTTACCGCCGATCTTGTTGAGCCTTTCAATGAGGGCCACGCCGTCGTTCTTTTGGCCATTTAGTCCAATCGGCCGGCCGTGCTCAAATTCAATTTCGACGTACTCTGGCTCATCCGGCGCCTTGGCGGCGTTTACGGTCCAAGCATACGCTTCTTCCGGCGGCTCGACCCAAGGGTCCTCCAGAAGTCCGGCTTCGCAGCTACGGCCCCAAAGATTCTGGTCGATGCTAAAGGGACTCTCCGGTTTCGCTTCTACCGGAATGTTGTGTTTGCGAGCGAACTCAATCGACTGCGGCCGCGACATGCTCCATTCGCGAACGGGTGCGATGATCTTCAAATCCGGAGCGAGCGTGTGAAACGTGACGTCGAAACGCACCTGGTCGTTTCCTTTGCCGGTGCAACCGTGGGCCACGGCCTTGGCGTTGTGCTTGCGGGCCATGTCCACCATGAGCTTGGCGATCAGTGGCCGGCCTAGAGCAGTAGCGAGTGGGTACTTCCCCTCGTAAACTGCACCGGCCATGAGGGCCGGGAATACGAAGTAATCGACGAAGAAGTTGCGCGCGTCCATCGCTTCCGCGGCCACGGCGCCGGTCTTCGTTGCCTTCTGGCGAATCCTTTCGATATCTTCACCCTGGCCGAGATCCACGGTAAACGTAACCACGTCGAGGTTGTATTTTTCACCA